>Ga0182793_1001828_pt1 | contig 12749 bp, 12 predicted proteins | sample Passage237A_FD_130498 | JGI IMG/M metagenome (GOLD analysis project Ga0182793, IMG submission 130498) | Cellulose adapted compost microbial communities from Newby Island Compost Facility, Milpitas, CA, USA - Passage2 37A (version 2) (version 2) ...
CTCCGGCGTCGGCGCGGCCGTCGGCAACGCCGTACGCACCTCCCTGGTCGTCGTCGTCTCCGTCACCCTGCTGGTCTCCCTGGCCATCTACGGCTCCAACGGCAACTTCAACCTCTCGGGTTAAGCCACCATGTCGACGAGCAACTCCGACGCGCGCGAACCACGCGACCACCGGCGGACGCTGGCGGGTTTGGCCACGGTGGTGGCGCTGTTGGCGGTGGTCGCGCTGGCGGTGGCGATGTTCCGCGGCGACCTGGTCCGCACCGAGTCGTTGACGGTGATCGCCGAGCGCGCCGGCCTGGTGATGAACCCCGACGCCCGAGTAAAACTGCACGGCGCCCAGATCGGCAGCGTGTCATCGATCGAACCGCTGCCGGGCGGGCGGGCGGCGATCCCCCTCGCGATCGACCCCGACGCCATGGCGCTGATTCCGGCCAACGTGCGCGTCGACATCTCGTCGTCGACGGTTTTCGGCGCGAAATCGGTTGCCCTGGTGCCCCCGCCGGACCCGGCCCCCGAGCCGGTGCGGCCCGGTCAGGTGCTCGACGTCGAGCATGTCACCGTCGAGATCAACACCATCTTCGAACAACTGGTTTCGGTGCTGAGCAGGATCGAACCCGCCAAACTGAACCAGACACTCGGTGCACTGGCGTCCGCACTGAACGGACGCGGGGACAAGTTCGGCCGGCTGCTCGTCGATCTCGACGCCATGCTGGCGACGATCGGACTCGACGATCTCCGCCATGACATCGCGGTCCTGCCAACCGTTCTCAACGCCTACGCCGACGCTGGCCCAGACCTGCTGGCCATCGCCGACAATGCCACACACATCGCCGACACCGTCGTCGAGAAACAGGACGACCTGGACACGATGCTGCTGAGTGCCATCGGGTTGGCCGATGTCGGCACCGAGGTCCTGGCCGCGAACCGACCGGCAATCACCGATGTCCTGCGGCTGCTGGTGCCGACGACCGATCTGACCAACCAGTACCACCCAGCCCTGAACTGCACTCTGGCGGGCATGATCCCGTTGGCGACGGCAGCGCCGGTCCCGGTGCCCGGGGTGCTGCTGCTCGACTCGTTCGTCCTTGGATCCGAGCGCTACCGCTACCCGTCGAACCTGCCGAAGGTGGCGGCCAAGGGCGGACCCCAGTGTGCTGGACTGCCGGACGTCGGATACGAAACGCGTGCACCGTACGTCGTCGCCGACGTGAACGCCAACCGGGCCCAGTACGGAAACCAGGGGATCCTGCTCAACTCCGATGCGCTCAAGCAGGCGCTCTTCGGGCCGATCGACGGACCGCCCCGCAACAGCGCCCAGGTGGGGATGCCCGGATGAGAGGCGTCGGCACGGTGATCAAGTTGGGCGCCTTCGGCGTCGCCATGCTGCTGGCGACCGTGGCGCTGTTCGTGATCTTCGGCCAGTACCGCACTGGGCCGGCCAGTGGCTACACCGCGGTGTTCCGCGATGTCTCTGATCTGAAACCCGGTGATTCTGTCCGTGTTTCGGGCATACGCGTGGGAACGGTTCACGACGTCGCACTGCAACCGGACAACACCGTGGTCGTCACCTTCGACGCGAGCACCGACATCGTGCTCACAGCCGGGACCAAGGCGGCGGTGCGCTATCTCAATCTGGTTGGTGACCGCTATCTCGAGCTCATCGATGGGCCGGGATCGACGCACATCGCAGCGCCCGGCAGTCAGATCCCGCTCGACCGCACCGAACCCGCGCTCGATCTCGACCTGCTGCTCGGTGGGCTCAAGCCGGTGGTCCGAGGCCTGAATCCGGACGACGTCAACGCGCTCACCCACTCGCTGATCCAGATTCTGCAGGGTGAGAGCGGCACCGCCGAATCGCTGTTCGCCAGGACCGCCTCGTTCACTACCGCCATCGCCGACAACGGTGAGACTGTCCGACAGCTCATCGACAACCTCGAGGCGGTCACGGCCACCATCGCCAAGGATGGCAACAAGTTCTCCCGCACCGTCGATCAGCTGGAGAAGTTGATCACCGGCCTGGCCGCCGAGCGCGACCCCATCGGAGAGGCGATCACCGCGCTCGACAAGGGCACCGCTTCGCTGGCCGATCTGATGACCCAGGCGCGGACACCACTGGCGGGGACCGTGGACGAGCTCAACCGGGTCGCACCCCTGCTCGAGAAAGACATTCCGCTGCTGGATATCTCGCTGCAGAAGGCACCCGAGAACTACAAGAAACTGGTGCGTCTCGGCGCCTACGGAAGCTTCCTGAACCAGTACCTGTGCGGTATCTCGGTGCGGGTCACCGATCTGCAGGGCCGCACCGCCCACTTCCCCTGGATCATCCAGAACACCGGAAGGTGCGCCGAGCCCTGATGTTGAAATACCGCGGAAATCGGTTGATGCGCGCCGGATTCATCGGCGTGGTCCTCATCGTGCTCGTCATCGCGGTCGGCCTGCAACCGGAACGACTGTCGTCGTGGGCCACCGCGATCAGATATCAGGCGCTGTTCACCGAGGCTGCCGGCCTCGCACCGGGCAACGACGTCAAGGTGTCCGGGATGACGGTCGGCTCCATCTCAGACGTGGAGCTGAGCAAGGGTAAGGCGCTGGTGACATTCAGCGTCGACGGCGCTGTTCGGCTCGGGTCGCAGACGACCGCGCACATCCGCACCGGAACGCTGCTGGGTGAGCGTGTTATGACGCTCGAACCGGCCGGTGCGGAGTCGATGAAACCGATGGAGGTCATCCCGGTGACGCGGACCTCGTCGCCGTACTCGCTGACCGATGCGGTCAGCGAGTTCACCGCGAACACCGCCGCCACCGACACCGGATCGATCAACCAGGCCCTGGACACCCTTTCCGACACCATCGACCGAATCACCCCGCAACTCGGCCCCATGTTCGACGGGCTGAGCCGGTTGTCGAAGTCGCTACACGGGCGCGACGAATCGCTGGGCCGGTTGCTGGAGAACGCAGCCGAGATGACCGGGGTGCTCTCAGAGCGCAGCCAGCAGCTGAACAGCCTGTTGCTCAACGCCAATGAGCTGACGGGGGTGCTCGAACAACGGCGCCAGGCCATCGTCACCCTGCTGGCCAACACGTCCGCCGTCGCTGCGCGGCTGACCGAGCTGGTCCACGACAACGAAGCCGAGTTGGCGCCCACACTGGACAACCTCAACGCGGTCTACCAAATGCTCGAGCGAAACCGCGACAACATCGCTCAGGCGCTCACCGGTCTGGCGAAGTATCAGGTGACCCAGGGTGAGGCGGTCAACAACGGCTTCTACTACAACGCGTTCGTCGGCAACCTGCTACCCGGGCCGGCGCTGCAACCGTTCCTCGACTACGCGCTCGGCTACCGCCGCGGTGTGAATGCGGGCCAGCCACCGGACAATGCGGGTCCGCGCGCCGAATTTCCATTCCCCGTCAACGGGATTCCGGGAGGATCGCGATGATCCGTCGCAGGCCCGTGGTCGTACTGATGCTGGTGTTCGCCGGTCTGCTCGTTGCCGGGACCGCCGTCCTCGTGCGGCAGACGTTCTTCGGCCCGCGTGTCATCGACGCGTACTTCACGTCCGCCACCGCGATCTATCCCGGCGACGAGGTGCGCGTGGCCGGCGTGCGTGTCGGCACCATCGAGTCGATCGAGCCCGTCGGCGCCCAGGCGAGGATGCGGCTGTCCGTCGACCGCGACGTGCCGGTGCCGGCGGACGTCACGGCGGTGATCATCGCCCCGAACCTGGTGTCGTCCCGGTACGTCCAGCTCACGCCCGCCTATCAGGACAGCGGGCCGACGCTGCCGGACGGTGCGGTGCTCGGTGTGGATCGCACCGCCGTGCCCGTTGAATGGGACGAGGTCAAGGAGCAGTTGGCCCGCCTGGCAGCCGAACTCGGTCCCAGCGGTGACCTGGCGAGCACTTCGGTCAGCCGGTTCATCGACACCGCGGCCAACGCGATGGACGGCAACGGCGCGAGGCTGCGCGAGACGATCACCCAATTGTCTCAGGTCGGCCGCATCCTGGCCGACGGCAGCGGGGACATCGTCGAGGTCATCGCGAACCTGCAGACCTTCGTGACCGCGCTGCGCGACAGCAACGCCCAGATCGTTCAGTTCCAGGACCGGCTGGCGACGGTCAGCAGCGTCATCGACTCGAGCAGGTCGGATCTGGACGCCGCTCTGACTCACCTCTCCGAAGCGGTGGGGGAGGTGCAGCGGTTTGTCGCCGGCTCGCGCGATCAGACTGTCGAACAGGTGCAGCGACTGGCCGAGGTCACCCAGAACCTCGCCGACAACCGACTGGCACTCGAAAACGTCCTGCACGTCGCGCCCAACGCCATCGCCAACGGCTACAACATCTACAACCCGGATACCGGGACCATGATCGGCGGATTCGCGATGTCGAACTTCGCCAACCCGGTGCAACTGGTGTGCTCGTCGATCGCGGCGGTGAAAAACGCGACAGCGGACGAAGCCGGAAAGGCGTGTGCCGAATACCTCGGTCCCGCACTGCGATTGCTCAACTTCAACAACATTCCGATGCCGATCAACGCGTATCTGCAGAAGTCGCCGAGTCCGTGGAACCTGATCTACTCCGACCCGGCGCTCGCTCCCGACGGCGCAGGCGGAAGTCCTGAGCCGCCGCCGCAGGCCCCGGCGGTGTCGGCATACACCGGTGCCGGCGACATCCCGCCGCCGCCCGGCTGGCACACGCCGGCCGGCCCACCCGGGGCCTACGCGCCGAACGGCCTGCCTGCGGCGCCGCAACCCGCGCTGTTCCCCGGCGCACCGATACCGCCGGTGAGCGCGCCACCGGCCACGTCGCTGCGCGACCTGCTGCTGCCCGCCGAAGCGCCGCCCACGCCAACGGAAGGTCAACCGCCGTCATGAACAAGTCGCTTCGCCGCGCCGTCGCCGCGTTGTGCTGCGCGATGGTGACCGTGACCGGCTGCTCGTTCGAGGGCGTGAACTCCTTACCCCTGCCCGGCACCGTCGGCCGCGGCGCGGAGGCGGCGGTGTACCACGTAGAGATCGCCAATGTCGGTTCACTGGAACCGAATTCCCCGGTCCTGATCGACGACGTAGTGGTCGGCAGCATCGGCAGGATGCGGGTGCGCGACTGGCACGCCGACATCGAGGTGTCGGTGCGGCCCGACGTCGTCGTACCCGCCAACGCGGTGGCGACCGTCGGCCAGACCAGTCTGCTGGGTGCGATGCATCTGGCGCTCGACCCGCCGCCGGGGGAGACACCGCAGGGCCGGCTGCAACCGGGGTCGACCATCGGGCTGGACCGGTCCTCGACGTACCCGTCCACCGAGCAGACGCTGTCATCGCTGTCGGTGGTCGTCAACGGCGGCGGACTCGGCCAGATGGGCGACATCGTCCGCGAGTTCAATGCCGCGCTCAACGGCCGCGAGAACCAGATCCGGGATCTGCTCACTCGGCTGAACGACTTCGTTGGCATGCTCGACGCACAGCGCGACGATGTCAACGCCGCCATCGCGGCGATGGACCGGATGTCGGGTGCGTTCGCCGCGGAACGGGAGGTGATCACCGCTGCGCTGCACCGCATCCCGCCGGCACTCGAGGTTCTGGTCAAAGAGCGGCCCAAGATCACCGAGGCCCTGGATCGGTTGGGGCGGTTCAGTGACACGGCGGCCGGGTTGATCGGTGACTCCAGAGACGACCTGGTGCGCAACCTGGCGAACCTCGAGCCGACGTTGCGCGCGCTGGCCGACGTCGGCCCGGATCTGGCGACGGCGTTGGCGTACGCGCCGACATTCCCGTACACGCAGAACTTCATCGACCGCGCGATCCGCGGCGACTACATGAACCAGTTCATCGTGTTCGACTTCACCATCCCGCGGTTGAAGCGAGGGCTGTTCCTGGGCACCCGCTGGGGCCAGGAGGGCGCACCCATGGTGCCCGCGCCGGGCGATCCCTGGTACCTGACCTACACGCTCGACCCGCTCAACGCGCCGATCACCCCGACCCCCCCCGAGGTGGCAGACCTCCCGCCGTTGGTCGAACCCGCTGAGCAGGGGGGCAACTGATGCTGACCCGCTTCGTGCGCAACCAGCTGATCATCTTCACGATCGCTTCGGTGGTCGGCATCGCGCTGATGCTGTTCAACTACATCCAGGTGCCCACCCTGGTCGGGATCGGCCGGATCACAGTGCAACTCGAGCTGCCCGGCACCGGGGGGCTCTACCGCTTCTCGAACGTCACCTACCGCGGCGTCCAGGTCGGAAAGGTGCTGGAGGTCCGGCCACTTCGCGATGGTGCGCTGGCGACCCTGTCGCTGGCCACATCACCCAAGATTCCCGCCGACACGAAGGCGGCGGTGCGCAGCGTCTCGGCGGTCGGCGAGCAGTATGTGGACCTGTTGCCGGATGACACCGACGGACCGTATCTACAGGACGGGTCGGTGATTCCGCGCGAGCGCACCTTGGTCCCACAGGCCGTCGGACCGATGCTCGATCAGGTGAGCGCCCTGGTCGACAGCATCCCGAGGGAGAAGATCGGCGAGTTGCTCGACGACTCGTACCAGGGACTCAACGGGACCGCATACGACCTCGGGTCGCTGCTGGATTCCGCTGCGACGATCGTCGGCGACGGCAACGCGGTAGCCGACCGGACGCGCACCCTGATCGCCGACAGCCGTCCGCTGCTGGACGGGCAGGCACAGACGGCCGACGCCATCCGCACCTGGGCGCGCAGCGTCGCAGGCATCACCGGGCAACTCGAGGCCGACGACGCGCAGGTACGCACCCTCCTCGAGGTCGGTCCCGGTGCCGCGGACGAGGGTGCGCGGTTGCTCAACGACGTCAAGGCCACCCTGCCGGTGCTGCTGGCCAACCTCACCGCGGTCGGTGCGGTGGGAGTCACCTATCACCCTGCGCTGGAACAACTTCTGGTCCTGTTTCCGCCCTACGTCGCGGCCACCCAGACCGTCGGCGTCGCGCGCAACAACCCCACCGGGATGTCGATGGGCGACTTCACCATGGTGATGAACGACCCGCCCGCCTGCACGGTCGGCTTCCTGCCACCGAGCATGTGGCGCTCGCCCGATGACGAGACCATCGTCGACACCCCGGACGGCCTCTACTGCAAGCTGCCCCAGGACTCGCCGATAGGGGTGCGTGGGGCACGCAACTACCCGTGTCTTACGAATCCGGGGAAGCGGGCCCCCACGGTCGAACTGTGTCGCAGCGACCAGCCATTCGAACCCCTGGCGATGCGCCAGCACGCGGTCGGTCCGTATCCGATCGATCCGAACCTGATCGCCCAGGGGGTCCCGCCGGACGACCGGATCGATTTCGAGGATCGGATCTACGCCCCCGTCGAGGGCACCCCGCTGCCATCGCCGGAGAACGCGGAGCCGTGGGTGGCCCCGAGCTCCGCTCAGACCACGGGCCCGACAGTCGGTTTCGCCACCTACGACCCGCAGACCGGGCAGTACGCCGCTCCCGGCGGCGGGGTGTTCCGCAAGACCGACCTGGTGTCACCGCCGAAGACTTGGCAGGACCTTTTCACCCAGGCGGGCTGAAGGAGTCAGCCGCCGGTCTTGACGAGCTTGAAGGGCATGGTGATGAAAACCGGCTTGCTCACCCCGCACGCGCCGCTGATCCCGGTTGTCTGGTCCTCACCGGCGAGCGTCGTCGACGCGGGATCGGTCATGCTGCCGTCCTCGTTGACCGGCACGAACCGGAACACCTGCAGGCCGGGGGCCGCGGTGCCGTCCGGGCATGGTACCCAGTCCTCGATGGGGTGTTTGACATACCAGACGCCACCGGTCTTGTAGATCGGTGCGGTCCAACCGAAGTCGCTGACGACGGTTCCGGTGCACTCGGTCGGGTAGCTGCAGGTGGTGGAGATGGTCCACGTGCTGCGCAGGCTGGGCAGGTCGCGGAACACGTCGTTGGTCTTGGCGTACTCACCATTCGAGGTCGCGACATAGGTACCGTTGAGGCCCCACTCGTCGTCGGCCGCCTGGGCCACGCCGGCACACATGACTCCGCTGACCGCCGCGGCCACAGTCAAGGCCAGTACCCGCCCGTCCATCGCTCACTCCTCACCGCTTACGGGCGCACGTTAGAGCCGGTGACGGTGCGAGGTGCGTCCATCGCCCGCTCAGCGGGACGGCGGCGCCGATCCGAGCATCGCTACTGAAACAGTGGGGCAGTGGGGTTTGCGGACTCGCCGGAGAAGACGCCGAGGTGGGGGCGACTCGCGCGCTCCGGCATGTTCGGCGTCGTTCTGCTGGCCGTCGCACTGGTCACGCCGGCCGGCGCCGCGGCGGACACCCCGTACGGCAATTTTCATCTGGTGATCGAAGGGCGCTACGACTTCCACACCTGGCTCTGGGCGGTCTCCCGGTGCCCGGGCGAATGCCTGCGGATCCTGGCGATCCCGCAGCCGATCGCGAAGGCGTATTCGTACCGTGGCGATGCGGTGCGGCAAAACGGGCAATACACGCTTAGCGTCGACGTTCCCGACGGATTACGTTGCGGCGATGTGTATTTCGGTCCGGTCATGGCGACGCGAGACGTCTACACCTGGGACCCGGCGACTCGGTCCGGGGTGCTCGAATCCACGTTCGCGGCAGGGTGTGACGGCGCTCCCGGCACGCTCAGGTACCCGTTCAGCCTGGTGCGCCTGTAGCCCCTCGCCCATAACCGTTCGCAAATAACGAACGGTATGTCCAGCTTTATCACGTGGACGCGAACGGTCGATGTCTCGTTCAATGCAGACATGACGACGCAGGCCCGCACCGGTGCGCTGATGGCGGTGGCGTCGATGCTGTGCGTGCAGCTCGGCGCCGCGGTCGCGGTGACGCTGATCGACCGCGTCGGCGCCGAGGGCGCGGCGTGGCTGCGGCTGGCCTGGGCGGGTGTGTTGATGTTCGTCATCGTCCGGCCCAAGCCGAAATCGTTCACCTGGGCAAGTTTTCGCATGTGCGTGGTGCTCGGCGTGGTGACCGCCGGAATTACCCTGCTGTTCATGGCGGCGCTGGCCCGCATCCCGCTGGGCACGGCCAGCGCGATCGAGTTCCTGGGTCCGCTGGGTGTCGCGGTGGCCAAGGGCACCGGACGCGGCCGACTGGTGTGGCCCGGCCTGGCCGCGGTGGGGGTGGTGCTGCTGACCCAGCCGTGGGCCGGCCACGTCGACGCCGTCGGGGTGCTCTACGCGTTGGCCTCCGCGGTCTGCTGGGCGCTCTACATCCTGCTCACGCAGCGGGTCGGCGACGAGGTGGCCGGGATCAACGGGCTGGCGGTGTCGATGCCGGTCGCCGCGGTGGTCGCCACACTCACCGTCGGGCACCTGGTGTTCCCGCGGCTGACGCCGGAACTGCTGCTGATCGGTATCGGGTTGGCGATCCTGCTGCCGATGGTGCCGTTCGCGCTGGAGCTGCTGGCCCTGCGCAGGCTGACCACCGCGGCGTTCGGCACCCTGATGGCTCTGGAACCCGGGTTCGCCATGGTGATCGGCCTGATCGTGCTGCGCCAGGTGCCGGCGGCGATCGGCGTGATCGGCATGTGCTGCGTTGTCGCCGCGGGCATGGGCGCCGCGCGCACCGGCGCGCGAACGCCGCCGGTCGTGCCGGCCGAGGCCGGCGCCTAGATTGGTCACTATGGACCGCGGAATCTTCGGCACACCCCTGGCAGGTGTGGTGAACACGCTGTTCGCCGGCCTCATCGACGCGCCGCTGATCGGCTCGGTGGTGCGCCGCGGGCTGATCAACATCCGCTACCGCGGCCGCAAATCGGGTCGCACGATCCAGACCCCCGTGGGCTATCGGCGCGTCGGGGACAAGATCGTCATCAACGTGATGGCACCGGACCGTAAGACGTGGTGGCGCAACTTCCTCGACGACGGCGGGCCCATCACCCTGCTTCGACTCGACGGCGCCGACCGCACCGGCCACGCCGTCGCCACCCGTGACGCCCAGGGCCGGGGGTCGGTCACGGTGACCCTGGACTAGCCCTCGTACCGCTTGCGCCGCAACAGCGTTCCAGCGGCCAGCAGGATCAGGCTGATCACCAGGATCGCCGTCGCGAGCACGTTGATCTGCGGCGGCACCGCCGCCTTCACCGCCGCGTTGACGTAGAGCGGATAGGTCACCGTCGACCCGCTGACGAAGTACGTGATGATGAAGTCGTCGAGCGACAGCGCGAACGACAGCATCGCCGCCGCGATGATGCCCGGCACGATCAGCGGGAGCGTGACCTTGAAGAACGTCCGGGCCGGACTGGCCCCCAGATCCAGCGAGGCGTCCTCGAGGGTCCAGTCGAAGCCGCGCACCCGGGCCCGCACCGTCATCGCGATGAAACTTATCTCGAAGGCGATGTGTGCGATGAGGATCGTGGTGTAGCCCGCGGCCCAGCCGAAGTCGAGGAACAGCGTCAGCAACGCCGCGCCCATCACGACCTCCGGCGCGGTCAGCGGGATGACCAGGAACGTGTCGACCGCGGTGCGACCCCGCCACCGTTGGCGCACCAGCGCGATCGCGACCAGCGTGCCGAACACGAGCGCGATCGCGGTGGACACCGCGGCCACGTTGAGGCTCAGCTTGAGCGCGTTGGTCAGCGCCGGGTACTTGAACGGGTCGGCCCAGTTCTTCAGCGTGAAGCCCTGCCAGGAGTAGTTGAACTTGCCCTTCGGGTCGTTGAACGAGAACAGGATGATCACGAAGATCGGCAGGAACAGGTACAGCAGTACCAGTCCGGCGACGATCCGCAGAAGCAGATCGCCCCACTTCGGGCTGCCCTTAACGACTTTCGGCGCAGCGGGGCTGGTGGTGTCGGCCAGCGCTTGCGTGGTCATACGAGATCCTCGGTGCCCAGCGCCCTGGTGTAGAGCAGCACGCCGACGAGGATGATCACCATCAGCCCCATCGACAGCGCCGCCGCGGCGGGGTAGTCCTTGACCACCAGGAACTGCTTCTGAATGACGTTGCCGATCATCGTGGTCTGGGTGCTGCCCAGATAGTCGGCGTTGATGAAGTCGCCGACGGCCGGGATGAACACCAGCAGGCTGCCGGCGAGCACACCGGGCAGCGCCAGCGGGAAGATGACCTTGCGGAAGGCCCGCGCGTTCGACGAGTACAGATCCTTCGACGCCTCGATGAGCCGCGGGTCGATCTTCTCCAGGCTGACGTACAGCGGCAGGATCATGAAGATGATCCAGTTGTAGGTCAGCCCGCCGATCACCGCCCAACTGGTTGACAGCAGGCGGCCCTCCGACGGCAGCAGGCCGACCGCGCCGAGGGCGCTGACCACCCAACCGTCATCGGCCAGAATCGTTTTCCACGCGATCGTGCGGATCAGAAACGTCACGAAGAACGGCAGGATGACCAGGCCCAGGATGAGGTTCTTGAACCGGCCCGCCTTGAACGCGATCACGTACGCCAGCGGGAACGCCATGATCAGGCACAGCACGGTGGCCACGGCCGCGAAGGTGAACGACCGGATGATCTGATCGCGGTAGGCGCTGAAGGCGTGCGTGTAGTTCTCGAAGTTCCACGCGAAGGTCAGCGTCGGCAGATACAACGAGCCCGACTTCTCCGACAGCGAGGTGCGCGCCAGCGTGAGGAACGGGACGACGAAGAAGATCCCGAGGTAGATCAGTGCCGGCGTAACCATCAGATACGGAGCGATCTTGCTCCGCTGCCGACTGCTGCTAGCGACTCCTGCCATCTATCAGCCGCCGGTGACCGCGGCGTACATCGTGTTGAACTCCAGGGTCTGCTCATCGGTGAGCGCCGCCCAGGACTTCAGCTTGGAGGTCAGCTCCTCCGGCGGATTGATCAACTCGTTCTTCGACAGCTCCGGATCGACTTTGTCGAGCGCCTCGGTCATGTCCGACAACACCGGGACGAACTGCGTGTAGGCGATGAGCTTGGCGTAGTTGTCCCGGTCGTAGACGTAGTCGATCCACGCCTCGGCCGCGGCCTGGTTCTGCGTGGTGTACGGGATCACCATGGTGTCGATGAACCAATCGCCGCCCGATTCCGGAACGATGAACTCCAGGTCCGGATTGTCCGCCTTCAGCTGCACGATGTCACCCGAGTATGCCTGTGCCACAGCGATATTGCCTGCGGCCAGGTCATCGGCGTAGTCGTTGCCGGTGAACCGGCGGATCTGACCCTTGTCCTTCTGCTCGCGCACGAAGTCCACGGCCTTCTGCACGCCCTCGGTGGTGGGCTCCTCGACCGACGAGCCCTGCCACTGCATGATCATGCCGAGGCCGTCCTGGGTGTCGGACAGCAGGCTGACCCGGCCCTTGAACGCGGGATCCCACAGGTCGTCGATCGTCCTGATCTCGCGTCCGGTGGCGGCGCGGTTGTAGGCCACCCCCACCATGCCCGTCATGTACGGCGCGGTGACCTTGCGGCCCGGATCGACCTTCGAGTTCAGCAGGTCCTCGCGCAGGTTCTTCTTGTTCGGCACCCGCGACTCGCGGATCTCGTTGAGCCAGCCGAGGTTCGCGATGCGGGCGGCCATGAACTCCGTCGGGATCACCAGGTCGGCGCCGATGTCCTGCTTGCGCGACAGCGGTTCCTTGACCTTGGCGAACCACTGCTCGTTGTCGTTGAAGTCCTCCTTGTAATCCACGATGAGGCCGGAGTCACGCTGGAAGTCGGCGATGAACCCGTCGGCCATGTACAGCGGCCAGTTGGAGATCCGCAGCGTGCCCGACGCGGGGGCGCCGTCATCGGGCGGTGCCGACGCCGACGGGGCGCCGTCACCCTGATCGGACGAGC
>Ga0182793_1001830_pt1 | contig 12742 bp, 9 predicted proteins | sample Passage237A_FD_130498 | JGI IMG/M metagenome (GOLD analysis project Ga0182793, IMG submission 130498) | Cellulose adapted compost microbial communities from Newby Island Compost Facility, Milpitas, CA, USA - Passage2 37A (version 2) (version 2) ...
CCCCGCCCGGACGAGGGCGAGAAGGAAGCAGGCAAACGCGACAACAGACGAGACGGTGCGCAGGACGCTGAACGTGTGCCAGCGGTCACGGACCGCCTCCCAGTCTGCCGGGGGCGCGGCGGGGTCCCCCTTCAAGATGGCAAAGTTTATCGGGGCGTTCACCGCCATCGTCGTTACGAAGGCGCCAAGCAGAAGGACCAGAAAGCCCGCCAGAGCCAGGCGGTACGCCCCGCCCCCGGCTTTACGCAACTGCCAGGCGGCGATGCCGCCCGCAATCAGGCCCACCATGATCGGCAGCGGCGCCACGGGAGGGACATCTGCGGCCTTGATAAGTCCCTGCATCACCCGCGTGTATTCGGCGGCGGGAAGCGACGCCAGCACGCGGTCGATGATGCCGACGAACGTCACCATCAGGCCCGCGAAGAGTCCGGTGCCGAGGGCGGCCCACAGGAGCGCCCCCCGGCGCGTAACGTCGCGCCGCGGTGTCAACTTACGCGGGCCCCGCTTCGGGCGAGCAGAGCAGCACGATCTTGCCGCCGACGCTGCCCTTTTCCAGCATCTCGTTCGCCTGCGCCGCCTCGGTGAGCGGCAGCTTCGCGACGACGCGCGGGTGCAGCTTCCCCTCGCCGAGCAGGGCAAAGAGTTTGGGCAGGTCTTCCTTGTACGGTTCCTTGTCTTTGCGGTAGAGCGCGGTGACGCCGTAGAACGTCACCTTGCGGCCCGCGGGGAACATCTTGTGGATGGCGAACGAGACCATACCCTTGAAGACGTCGGTGTTGTCGGCGTGGCCGTCCTTGACCGAGGTGGTGAACCCATAGAGGACGGTGTGGCCGCCGTGCTTCGTCAGCGCGAAGCACTTGTTAACGTGGTCGCCGCCGAGGCCGTCCAGCGCCGCGTCCACGCCCTCGTCCCCGGTCAGGTCGCGCACGACGGGCACGTAATCGCCCTTCGTGTAGTCCACGGGGACGCCCCCGAGTTCTTCGACCAGACCGGCCTTCGACGGCGAGCAGAGACCGTAGACCGTCACGCCCGCCAGCCGTGCGAGTTCCAGAAGGGCCTGCCCAACGCCGCCGCTGGCGCCGTTGATGAAGATCTTCTGGCCGGCCTCCACCTGCGCCTCGCGGTGCAGCAGCTGGTACGCCGTGACGTAGTTCAGCACCAGACAGACGGCCTCGGCCGGGTCGAGGCCGTCCGGCACCGGCACCAGATCGTCAGGTGAGAGGTAGACGTACTCGGCGTAGCCCCCGTGGACCGTGAGGGACGCGACCCGCTGCCCGGGCGTGAAGCCGCTCACCCCCTCGCCCAGCGCGTCCACCACGCCAACGATGTCGTATCCCGGCGCAAACGGTATCTTTGGGGCGTACGGGTAGTAACCGTAGCGCATCACGACATCGGTGAAGCCGACGCCGGTGCAGAGGACCTTGACCCGCACCTCGCCGGGCGCCGGCGCACGCAGGTCGTTTTCCGTGACCTTCAGGACTTCCGGCCCACCCTTGCGGGTGATGACAACGCTCTTATACGTGGGCATCCCCGCTCCTGTTATCGCTGCTGCGGCTGCGACGCGTACGATACGACGATGCTGGTGGTGGTCTCTCCCTTGCCCCGGAGGAGCACGATAGTCAGCACTCCGGACGCGTCACGCCGATGGAAGATGACATGGCCGTTGCCCTCCAGGTCGATCTGCGCGCGGCCGGACGCTTCGACGTCGACGCCGTTGATGTGCGTGCCGGCGCTGAACAAACTGCGGTTGCGGCCCGCGGTGTAGTCCATCCGCGTGGAGGGGCTAACCCGCGAACGATAGAAGTTTGCTACCTTGCCCAGGGAGTCCTGGGTTTCGTATTCGCGCGTTATGAAGTTTCCGCTTCGCCCTATACCCTGGTTTTTGGCCCCCGGATATACGAAGTCCTCAAGGTTCAGCGGAGTTGCCGCCGTTGCCCCTGTCACCGCCGGTGCGGGCGCTCCATGAGCGGCCACCCGTACGGGTGGCCGCTCATGGAGCGCCCGCGTGATGAAGTAGGTCCCCAGGCTGCTCGCCACCGCGGGGACCACTACCAGTGCGACGAAACGGTTCCGTGACTCTTGCGGCATGACGTCACTTCCTCCCCTGGTTTGTCCTGACACCGAAAGGCTGAGGAGATTCTACCCCCGATAAGGGGAGTTCCTTCTACTTCTCCCTATACGGAAGGAACACTTATCCTCTGACAGCCAGTTCCAGGCGGCCGGTGCCGTTAAGGGGGGCGGACGCTTCGCCGGAGGTGCGACGGGCGAGCAACTCCTTGTACTCCCGGCTGATGACCTTGACGAACTTCGGAAGGGCGGCGTCCCAGTCGGCCAGCAGCGCCGCAGCGCGGGCGCTGCCGGTGTGCTTGACGTGCCGCTCCAGAAGCGTCTTCAGGGCGTCGATATCCTCTGGCTCGCAGACGCACTCGTTCAGCAGGCTCTCGTCGCGGTTCAGGTGCTTCGCAAGCTGCCCCTCCCCGTCCAGAACGTAGGCGATGCCGCCGCTCATGCCCGCGCCGAAGTTGCGCCCGACCGGGCCGAGCACCACGACGGTTCCGCCGGTCATGTACTCGCAGCCGTGGTCGCCCACGCCCTCGACGACGGCTGTGGCGCCGGAGTTGCGGACCGCGAAGCGCTCGCCCGCCTTGCCGGCGAGGTAGACCTCGCCGCCGGTGGCGCCGTAGAGCAGCGTGTTCCCGGCGATGACGTTCTCGGCGGGGTCGAAGGCAGCGCCCTGCGGGGGCCGCACCACGATGCGCCCGCCGCTCATGCCCTTGCCCAGATAGTCGTTGGCGTCGCCCCAGAGCGTCAGCGACAGGCCCGGTGCGAGGAAGGCGCCGAAGCTCTGACCTGCAGAGCCGTGGAAGGTGATCTGGATGGTGCCGTCCGGAAGACCCTGAGCGCCGAAGCGCTTGGCGATCTCGCCGGAGAGCATCGTGCCGCAGGTGCGGTTGTGGTTGTGGATGTCCAGCGTGAACCGGACCGGCAGCGCCTCCTCCAGCGCCGCCTTGCAGCGGTCAATGAGATGGTAGTCCAGCGCGCCGTCCAGGCCGTGGTCCTGCTTCTCGACGCAGCGCACCGGCACGCCCGGGTCCGGGTCGTGCTCCAGGATGGCGGCCAGGTCCACCCCGCGCGCCTTCCAGTAGCGCACCGCGCCGTCCACATCCAGCCGGTCGGCCCGGCCGATCATCTCGTCCATGGTGCGGAAGCCGAGGCTCGCCATCAACTGACGCACCTCCTCCGCCACATAGAAGAAGTAGTTGACTACGTGCTCCGGCTTGCCCTCGAACTTGGCGCGCAGCACCGGGTCCTGCGTCGCGATACCGACCGGGCAGGTGCCCAGGTGGCAGACGCGCATCATGATGCACCCCTGGGCCACCAGCGGGGCGGTCGAGAAGCCGAACTCCTCGGCGCCGAGCAGCGCGCCCACCACCACGTCCCGGCCGGTCTTCATCTGACCGTCCACCGCCAGGCGGACGCGGCCGCGCAGGTTGTTGCGCACCAGCGTCTGCTGGGTCTCGGCCAAGCCGAGCTCCCACGGCAGACCGGCGTGTTTGATGGACGAGAGCGGGGACGCCCCGGTGCCGCCCTCGCAGCCCGCGATCAGGATGTGGTCCGCGTGCGCCTTGGCGACGCCCGCGGCGACGGTGCCGACCCCGACCTCCGCCACCAACTTGACCGAGATGCGAGCCTCGGGGTTGACATTCTTCAAGTCGAAGATGAGCTGCGCCAGGTCCTCAATGGAGTAGATGTCGTGGTGCGGCGGCGGCGAGACCAGGGACACACCGGGCGTGGTATGGCGCACCATCGCGATGTAGTCCGTGACCTTGGAGCCGGGGAGCTGGCCGCCCTCACCGGGCTTCGCGCCCTGCGCCATCTTGATCTGAAGCTCGTCGGCGTTCACCAGGTAGTGCGTGGTGACGCCGAACCGGCCGGAGGCCACCTGCTTGATCGCCGAGCGCCGCTGGTCCAGGAACCGCTCCGGGTCCTCGCCGCCCTCGCCGGTGTTCGACTTGCCGCCGATCCGGTTCATGGCGATGGCAAGGCCCTCGTGCGACTCGCGCGAGATCGAGCCGAGCGACATGGCGCCGGTGGAGAAGCGCTTGACGATCTCCTTGGCCGGCTCTACCTCCTCGATGGGGACGGGCTTGCCCGGCCGCAGGCGCATCAGGCTGCGCAGGGTGAATGCGCGCTCGGAGTGGTCGTTGACCGCCTTCGAGAACTGCTGGAACGTGTCGAAGCGCCCTTCGCGCACCGCCTTCTGCATCAGGGCGATGGTGTCCGGGTTCAGGGCGTGGTACTCGCCGTAGCGCCGCCACTGGTACTGCCCACCCGGCTCCAGATCGAAGCGGGCCGGCACCTCCTGCTTCGGATAAGCCTGCTCGTGCAGGGTCCGGCACTCGCGCTCCAGCCCCTCAATGTCGATGCCCTCGATGCGCGAGGGGGTGCCGGTGAAGTAGCGGTCCACAAACGCGGACTGGAGGCCGACTGCCTCGAAGATCTGGGCGCCGCGATAGGACTGGAGCGTGGAGATGCCCATCTTGGACATGACCTTCAGCAGCCCCTTGTTCACCGCCTTGATGTAGCGCGCCGCCGCCTCGCTCGGCGAAAGGTCGGGCGGGAGTACCCCGTCCAGGGACAGCTCCGCCAGCGTTTCGAAGACGACGTACGGATTGACCGCGCTCGCGCCGTAGCCGAGCAGACAGGCAAAGTGGTGCACCTCGCGCGCCTCGCCCGACTCCAGCACCAGCGCCACGCTGGTGCGGGTGCCTTCCCGGATGAGGTGGTGGTGGACGGCCGAGATCGCCAGCAGCGACGGGATGGGCGCGTACTCTTCGTTGACGCCGCGGTCGCTCAGGATGATGACCGAGCAGCCGTACTCGATCGCCTCGCTCGCCTTGCGGCAGAGCCGCTCCACGGCCCGCTCCAGCGCCCCCAGCGGCTTGTCCACCGGGAAGACCATGGGCAGGGTGATGGTGCGGAAGTCGTGCCAGTTCCCCTCCAGGTCGCGCAGCTTCTCCAGGTCCCGGTTTGTCAGAATCGGGGACGACAGCTTGAGCTGCCGCGCCGCCTCCGGGGACTCATCCAGCAGCGAGCCGTTGCGCCCGATGTAGCCGGTCAGGCTCATGACCATCGACTCGCGGATGGGGTCGATGGGCGGGTTGGTGACCTGGGCGAAGAGCTGCTTGAAGTAGTAGTACAGCGACTGCGGGCGGTGCGACAGGACCGCCAGCGGGGTGTCGGTGCCCATGGAGCCCAGCGGCTCCGCGCCCGTCTCTGCCATGGGGGTGATGAGCAGGCGGATGTCCTCGGCGGTGTAGCCGAACGCCTTCTGGCGGTGGCGCAGAGTCTCGATGTCCGTCTCGTAGGGCGAGGCGGCCTCCGGCAGCGCCGTCAGGTCGATCCGGTTCTCCTCCAGCCAATCCGCGTAGGGGCTCTGGGTGGCGATAGCGGTCTTGACCTCGTGGTCCGGCAGGATGCGGCCCTGCTCGGTGTCCACCAGGAAGATCTTGCCGGGCTGCAACCGCCCCCGCTCCACAATTCGCTCTGGCTCAAACTCGATCACGCCGGTCTCGGAGGCGAGCACGACCAGGTCGTCGGTCGTGACGGTGTAGCGGGCCGGGCGCAGGCCGTTGCGGTCGAGCACGGCGCCGATCTGACGACCGTCCGTGAACGCCACGGCGGCGGGGCCGTCCCACGGCTCCATCAGGCAGGCATGGTACTCGTAGAACGCCCGCAGCGCCGGGTCCATCAGGTCGTTGTCGGACCACGCCTCGGGGATCAGGATCATCATGGCGTGCGCCAGGCTCTTGCCGCCCGCGAGCAGCAGCTCCAGGGCGTTGTCCAGCGTCGCCGAGTCGGACCCCTCCATGTTGACGAGGGGGAAGCACTTGGGCAGGTCGTTGCCGAGGACGCTGGAGGTGAGGCCCGCCTCACGCGCCCGCATCCAGTTGCGGTTGCCCCGCAGGGTGTTGATCTCGCCGTTGTGCGCGATGTAGCGATAGGGGTGCGCCAGCGGCCAGGATGGGAAGGTGTTGGTGGAGAAGCGCTGGTGGACAAGCGCGATGGCACTGACCACCGCCGGGTCCTCCAGGTCCTGGTAGTAGGCCCGCATCTGGTGCGGGAGCAGCAGGCCCTTATAGACGATGGTCCGGGCGGAGAGCGAGGGGATGTAGAAGGCGTGCGTATCCGGCATGCCGGTCGCCTCCTCCACCTCGTTCTCGATGACGCGCCGGATGACATAGAGCTTGCGCGCGAACTCGTCGTCGTTCTGGATGCGATCGCCGCGCCCGACAAAGAACTGGCAGATGAACGGCTCGACCTCGCGGGCCTGGTAGCCGATCACGGAGGAGTCGGTGGGAACGTTGCGCCAGCCGAGGAAGCGCTGCCCCTCACGGCGGACCACGCTCTCGACGATCGCCTCGCACTGGCGCCGGGCGTCCGCCTCCTCCGGCAGGAAGACCATGCCCACGCCGTAGTGCCCCGCCTCGGGGAGCGTGATGCCGAGCCGCGCGCACTTGCGCCGCAGGAATGCATCCGGAATCTGCAGCAGGATGCCCGCGCCGTCGCCGGTCTCCGGGTCACAGCCGCAGGCGCCGCGGTGAACCAGGTTGTCCAGGATCTGCAGGCCCATCCGGACGATCTCGTGCGATCGCTCCCCTTTGATGTGGGCGACGAATCCTACCCCGCACGCGTCATGCTCGAACGCGGGGTCGTAGAGCCCCTGTTTCCGAAGGGGCGTCTGGGACGGGGAAACGGCGCGGCTTTGTGGCAGGGCGTTCTCAAGCAACGGAAGGCGACTCCTCCCCCCGACAGGTGCGGGCGGGGTCTGGCACACGCTCACGTGACGGTCGCCCCTCGGCGTCCGACGGGCGGGCACGCGGCGATTATCGATGGCGTATCACCTGCGAGCGGCGCTGCTCCGGTTCGAGGCGCGGGCGCGGGGTGTCCCCCGAATCCTGCGGCTCTGGTGTGGCCCTACATCGACGTAACGCCAGGAAGGAGGGCGCTTTCGCCCGCCACTCCACCGTCATCGGTGGGGTTCCAAGTTTACCATACGGGTCCGGACGCGGCAAACGCACCCGGACCCCGTATATAATCATCGGTCCCCGTAGATCTTCGCGCCTTCGACCTTCATGATGGGCCGGGCGTGCCCCTTCAGACTCCCCGCGAGGGTGATGACGTAGAACTCTCCCACGTTCTCGAACGCCGTGACGGATGTGGCCAGGGCGTTCGCCACCTTCTGCGCGTCGTCGTCCGCGTTGAGCCGCCGCCATGCGTGGGTGAGCGTCACGCCCAGCACATACAGCGGCCGGTCCGGGAAGAGCACCAGCTCCTTACGGACCAGGTACGCCTCGGCGACATCCGGGTTCTCGGCGACCTGGGACCGGATGCGCTCCACCACCTCCATCGGGAGGCCGTGGGGCAGGTAGCGAACGCCCCGGCCGGAGAAGTTCCCGCGCTCCTCCGCGGCGGCGTCCTCCATATCCGCGTGGCGCAACGCCCGCAGGTAGACCTCCCGCGCCGCCGCATCCTCGCCCCGCTTCTTGTGGTGAGCGTAGAGGATCTGCATCGAAGGCATGACGGCGTCGGACGTGCGCTTCATCGCCTCATCCAGGTAGGCGATCCCGGCGTCGTCGCCCCGGTCCAGCAGGAGCCGCCCGACATGGAACAGAGCCGCGGCCCCGAGGTTGCGCCCCTGCAGGTCGGTCGCTTCAGCTGTCCGTACCGTGACCTCGTGGAAGAGCGGCAGCGCCTCGTCGGCGGTTCGGTACTCCTCCACCCACGACGCCCGCTGCAGCGCCTCTTCCAGGGTCAGCGTCTCGCCTGCGGCAGCTTTCGCGTCCAGGCGCGAAAGCTCCTCCTGCTCCCGGCGCACCGCCTCGTGCTGCTCCCGCCAGGCTTCGGCGACCTGCTCTCGCCATCTCCGGTCCAGCGTGTCGGCGAGACGGCCGAGGCGGGGGCCGAAGAAGTGCTCTGCGGCGGTAACCTCCGCAGGCGGCGGGATGCGCGCCTCCTCGCCGAGGGACTGGAGGCGATCCGCAAGCGCGGGGTGCGAGTCGGCGATGCCTGTCTCCTCGCGCAGCGCCTCCTCCAGCGCCGCGCGGGCGTCGTCCGGACCGCCCTGCAGAGCGGTCCCGCCGTGGAAGCCGCGGACAAGCTGGGTGAACGGCGCCTCGGGCGGAATCGGGCTGGTCTTGACGCTTTCGCGCACGTCCTTCCAGAAGCCTTCGTTTAGGAACCGGGTCTGCGCGGGCAGGAGGCAGAGGGCATCCGCCGCTGTGCGGGCGCTTGTCAGCCGCGCCGCGCACCGGTCCGCTTCGTACTCGTCGAGGCGGCGCACCGGGAAGGACCAGGCCGCGAAGCGCGGGGCGTACCACTTGAAGAAGGCGCGCATCATCACCCCTGTGGCGCCGGCGCGATCAAGCTGCGCCACCAGCCGTGCCCACGACGCTTGCACGCGGTAGACCCAGCCGCCAAACCGCCCATGGCCGCCCCGAAGGTGCCCGATCTCGTGCGCCAGAACCGCCTTGAACTGCTCGGGCGAAAGCGCCTGCAGGAGCGGCAGGCCGACCAGGAGATTGTTTTCCTGCCAGCCGAACACCCCGAGGCGCGGCCGCTGGTACACCGCGGCGTTGAACTCTTCGTTCAGGTAGATGTGGTGGAAGCGAGGGGCCCCGAGTTCCCGCGTCATCTCCTCCACCACGGCGAAGAGCTCCGGCGCATCCTCACGCGACAGCCGGACGCCGTCCGGGCGGTCGAAGGTGACCCACAGAGCGCGCAGGATGGTAAAAGCTAGTACCAGCCCGCAGACGAGCAGCTTAATGGTAGAGCCCCCCACCGTGCGCCCCGTCGTGAGCAGCACCGTGAGCGTGCCGGCCACGAGCGCAAAGGCCACCGCCAGGAGCACCAGGATAAACCCGTAGCCCAGCCCGGCCAGCAGCCCGACCTTCACCCGGTACTGGCCAGGGTCACGCAACGCCTCCTGCTCCAGGCGCCGTACCAGCGCTTCAAACTCTTCCCGCTTCATCTGTCCCCTTTTTCTCCCCTCGTTGTTTTCTGGCTCCCCCCGTCCGCCCGCCGGGCGTCACGGGGGGAGGTCCTCCTTGTTGAGCGGCTCCGGGCGCCGGACCTGTGTTTGGAACACCAGGTACAGGAACCGCTCGGCGGCGCGCAGGTCGGTCCCGAAGCGGTGACGCAGTTCGGCCCACGCCTCCTCTGTCAATGTCGCGCGCGGGACGTCCCCGGGTAAAGCGGCCCATGTTAGGCGCCGTTCGAGCGCCGCCCGGAAGTGTGCCTCGTCCAGAGTGTCCAGGCGGACGGTGCGCAGGGCGATGCCGCGGCGAGCGAACAGCGGTGTCCAGTCCTCGTGTGTCCCGAGGATCAGACGGATGTCGTGGCGGGCGGCCCCGGTGAGGAGGCGCGCCCGCTCTCGCGGCGTGAGCCGCTGCGCCTCATCCAAACAGAAAACGTCGCCGCACGGCATTCGGGTGCGGAAGGTGCGCACGCCCTGAGGCAGGTACTCTTCAGAAACGCGCTTGCCGGAACGCTCCAGGTGAACGGCCAGCGCGATCAGCGCGGTGGATTTGCCGCGCCCGGCCTCCCCCATCACCTGAAGCGGGGCGTCGCCACTCTCGGCAAGCGCACGGGCGACAGGTTCGGGCAGGAGGGCGACCTCCCGCCACTCCTCGGGCGAAAGGACGCGAAAGGGATTGCACCGGAATCCGGCGGAGAGCAGAGGGAAGAAGGGGTTCTCCCCGGGCGTAGCCGCGTGGACGGACACGTGACGGCCGGCCGCGAGGGTCAGCGCGCCCAGGCTGGCGCGAGGACAAGGGCGTGCTCGTACCGCGGGTTCACCGCCCACGGGACATCCACATCCACCTCGATCGCCCAGACGATGTTGATGTACACTCCCGCGAAGCTCCACGGGTCGCGCGGGGCGAGGAACTGGAAGGGAAAGGCCATCGGCTCGCCCGCCCGCAGCGTGCCCTGGTACACATCCTGCTCGTGGACTACGCTCCGGTCGCGGTCGCCGCGGCCTTCGGTGTGCCAGGCGAAGCGCACCCACAGGTGGTTGCACTTTACGTCTTTGAGGGTGCGGACCGTAACCTCGCCCTCAACCGACTCCCCGGGCAGGAACCGGCGCATTCCGCCGCCCATCTCCTCGCCGGTGCGTAGAGTGACACGGATGTCACAGTCGGGCGTTATGCTCTTGAGCATGTCACACCTCCCTCAGCGCGTGGTATCGCTCGGGCACCACTACCACCGGGTAGTCTTCCTTCACGTCCGGCCACTTTGCGATGATAATGCTGACCTTGATGAAGTACTCGATCTTATTGTTCTTGCCCTGGAAGGTATGCATGCCGTTGGCGGGGATGGTGAAGGTCTCCGAAAGTTCGAGACGCTCCCCGGCGCGGTACTCGCGGGCGGGCGCGTAGGCGCTTCCCAGTATCTGCTCGTGCGTGTCGGTGTAGCGGTCCGTACCGCGGGTATAGGAGGCGGACTCGCGCAGAACCAGATCCGCCCGGGCGCTCTCGACGTGGAGCGGGGCCTTGAACTCCTGCCGCAGGGTGAAGGTGAACGGCTCGCCGAGACGCAGCATATCGGAGGTTACGAGCACCTCCGGGGGGCTTACCTTGAGCGCACGGAAGGCGGGCGCAAGGCCGAAGCACAGCAGACCGATGCCGATCGCCAGGAACGGCAGGATGAACAGCGCGCCGAAGAAGCCCGGGCCGCTGCCTGCGTCCCGGAGCGCCATTACCAGAAAGAACAGGGAGAAGGCCGTCCAGACGACGGCGAAGCCGACGAGACACCCGCGCTGGCTGTTGCCCAGGGCGGGTTTAACGGACTTTTGCACGCGAGCCTCCGGTGCGGAGCGGGATTTAGAAGCCGGACGACTCGTAACACGCGCGCCCGGACTCGCATACGCGGGGCCCCACAATGTCGTTGTCCGGGCCCAGCACGGTCATCGTATGGGTGCAGTAGAAGTGGTGAGCCGTGCCGCCACGGGTCTCGTCCTCGTCGTCCTCAGCGGACAGCCCGGACGGACGTCCGGTGTCCAGAGTCACGTAGTCCATCTTCGTCCGCAGGCGCAGGCAGCGCCATTTGCACGTCGGCGTTGGCTCGACCGCCCCTGCTGCTGCTGCTGCTGCTTCTCCCCTATGCGATATCTCGGCGCTCTGGCTCATGCCGTTTACTCGCTTTCTTCCGATGGCGCCGGCTCGCCGGGTGAGGTCACCACGCGCGCGACCACGGCGGCCCGCCGCTCCCGCCGCCGCCGGGCGTTCACCGCCGCCTTTACGGCGCTCAGGAGCGCGCTGGCGTCCACGGGCTTGCCGAGCCAGCCGGCCGCGCCCGCCGCCATCGCCTTCTCCCGTTCCTTGCGCGCCGAGGAGACGACCAGCGGGATGTCGCGGGTGGCGGGGTCCCGCCGCAGTTCGGCAAAGAGCTCCCAGCCGTCCCGGTCGGGCAGACGCACATCCAGCGCGATCACGGCCGGGCGTAACTCGCGGGCCCGCTGCAGCCCCTCTTCCGCGGTCCCGGCGGTCTCAACGGTGTAGCGTCCCGCTTGCAGTGTTTCGGTGATGCGGGCCAGGCTTGCGCTGTCCGCGTCGATGACCAGAACAGCGGCGTTGGCCGCGCGCTCGTCCCGCGCCACCGGGTCCGGCCGGGCGGCCACGAACCCGGACTTTGCGCCCACCAGCGTACCGGCCCCCAGGGACTCCTCGGTGGGCTCGGCCAGAAGCGAACGGACGATGGAGCGCTGTGGGAGCGTTTCGGCGGAAACGGCCCGCTCGTGCTCCAAGAGCTTTTCCCGAAGCGCCCGGTTTTCGGCCTGCGCTTCGGCGAGTGAGGACTTCAGGTCCTCAATCCAGCGCTCGGCCTCGGCGAGACGGGCCAAACGCTCCGCCAGGAGCGGCGACTCCAGCCCTGCCGCCGCGGCGTCCGCAATGGCCCGGTCGGCCTCCGCGCGCGCGGCGTCCACCTGCATGCGGGCCTGGGCACGCGCCTCCGCGATGCTCTCCTCGGCCCGCACCACCTGAGCGCGGAGGCGCTCGATGTCGGCCTGCGCCTGCTTCAGGCGCCGGTCCACCACCGCGGGGTCGTCCCCCGCGCCGCGCGCGCGCAACTCGGCGAGCTGGCGGTCGGCGCCCTCCAGGTTGATCTGGACCGACTCCAGGCGCATCGTAGCCTCCCGGAGCTGGCGGGTGCGGTCGGACAGGAGATACAGGCAGACCGCACCGAAGACCATGGCGATGATAGCAAAGACAGTTTCCATAAGCCGTGCCTCATGGCAACCTTCGCCATCGCTCCAAAAATACCTGCCTCGGGTGCGAAGCGAAAGTCACCCTATAAGGAACATACGGCTTTTGGAACCCGCCGGTGACACCGGGAGCCGACGGACCGCCCGGGGTGGTTACCCCGAGGCGGAGGAGACGGGCTCGGGTTTCCGGTTCGTCAGCGCCTGCTCCAGCGGAACCCCGGGAGACGAGGTCATGGCCGCCACGCGGGCCGCGGCGGCGCTCCGGCGCTCGCGGTTCTTGCGTGCCAGAAGCGCGGAGCGGATGGCCCCCAGCACCACGGTGGAGTCGAGCGGGCGCCCGAACACCTGCGCGGCGCCCATATCCAGAGCACGCTCGCGCTCCTTCGCCGGGGCGATCAGGATGACGGGCACTTCCCGGGTGCCCGAATCGTTCTTGAGCTTCTTCAGAAGCTCCCAGCCGTCGGCCCCCCAGAGCTC
>Ga0182793_1001836_pt1 | contig 12730 bp, 13 predicted proteins | sample Passage237A_FD_130498 | JGI IMG/M metagenome (GOLD analysis project Ga0182793, IMG submission 130498) | Cellulose adapted compost microbial communities from Newby Island Compost Facility, Milpitas, CA, USA - Passage2 37A (version 2) (version 2) ...
CTGATTTTGTGGGAATTGTTACTTTCCAAGACTTCTACAATTTGATTCTGCAGAAAATTGCAGCTAAACAAGGCAAATAATGAGTCAATGGGACGGTAAATCCAAGGGCTTTGTATTAGGATATCAGATATTCACCTTTGTTATAAAAAAAATTGGCATACGAGTAGCCTATATATTGCTTTTCCCAGTTTCTTTTTATTATGTATTAGCCTATCCTACCACCGCAAAAGCCATGTTCTATTATTACCGCAAAAGACAGGGCTTTTCTTTCTTAAAAGCTGTGGCTGCACTATTTAGAGGATATTATGTATTTGGACAAGTATTAATAGATAAATTCGCTATATTTATAGGACTGCGAAAGAAGTTTACTTTTCATTTCGATGGGATTGATATCCTCCAACAACTTTTAAAAGAACATCGAGGTGGCATTCTCATCAGCGGACATATTGGCAACTTTGAAATTGCTGAAAAATTTTTTGCTGATATAGACCCACACCAACAAATACATATCATCGCTGCCGATCAGGAAAGAGCTGCTATTAAAGAATATTTAAGCAATATTTCTCAAAATCTTAATCGAATTAATTTTATCTATATAAAAGACGATTTGTCTCATATATTTGAAATTTCTGCCGCACTCGCCAGAAATGAACTCATATGCATGTCGGGCGATCGCTATATTGAAAATGCAAAAACCATGAAGGCCAAGTTTCTAGGTGAAGAAGCTCTATTCCCAGCCGGTATTTTTACCTTAGCATCCCGTCTCAATGCCCCTATCGCCTTTGTATATGTAATGAAAGAACCTAATATGCATTATCATTTATATACTAGGAGAGCACCAGAAATCGCTCATCGGGATGCACAAGCTATTCTCCAAGCGTTTACAGAAAGCATGGAGCATATGCTTATCCGGTACCCCTATCAATGGTTTAATTTTTACCATTTCTGGAAAAAATAACCCTATTATCTATTTATAAGCCCACATACTAGAACTTATCTACCTCAAGCACAGGTCTGGGAATAATAAGTGTATGTATATCTTTATTACAATAAACATCAACTAACTTAATTTATCCAATTCAGTATTTACGCTAAAAGATTCTGCCTAACTTGGCAGCCAAACAATTACCAGCATGAACATGCCAGTATCTGATCCGGAAATTATTTTTGCCTGCTTGCCTCATCGACCCCCTATGCTTATGGTAGATGGATTAATACAACACAAACCTTATTTTGGCCTAACCTCTTTAACGGTACATCCCAATCTGATTTTTATAGATAACAACCAACTGGCAGAAACCGGACTTATAGAACACATGGCGCAATCTGTAGCTTTATACGCAGGGTATGGCTATTTCCTTAAAAACAAAACACCACCCATAGGCTACATTGGAAGCATCAGCAATCTCACTATATACTCACTACCCAACATACACCAACAAATACATACTCAGGTTATTATTCTTCAGGAATTTGCAGAAATTACGCTGGTAGAGCTTACAACCTATATGCAAGATCAACAAATTGCCAAAGGACAAATGAAAACTGTTGTAGCAAAATAGCATGGGAAAACTCATTCCCAAGCTGATATTTTTAATTTTGAGACATGAGTAAAAAAAAGGAACGATACCAAACAGATAATACCTTGCAACATATAACTCCCTTCAAGGTAAAATTTAATGAAACAGATGCATTGGGTATCGTCTGGCATGGGAATTATATCAGTTATTTTGAAGATGGACGAGAAGATTTTGGAAGGCATTATGGGATTTCTTACCTAGATATAAAAAAAGAAGGACTAGCAGCGCCTATCGTGAAAATGTGGAGTGAACATAAAAAACCTCTTCGATATGCAGATGATGCATATATAAAAACAACCTATATTGATTGCGCTGCTGCTAAAATGATATTTTCATTTGAAATTTACAATGCTCAGGATGAGCTTGTTTGTACAGGAGAAACTGTTCAAGTTTTTACAGATTTGGAGGGTAACCTCATTCTCAATACACCTCCTTTTTTTGAAACTTGGAAGAAAAAAGTAGGGTTATTATGAAACCTGTATTTCTTCAGGAATCCCATATAATCAGTCCGATCGGAATAGGTACGGAAGAAAATTTTCTCTCTGTACATCAGGGTATATCTGGCATTCAACCCAAAACAATCCATCCAGTATTGGGAACAACTTATATAGCACAAATAGAAGACAGCTCACTTCAAGACATATTTTCATCGTTAGCCTTACAAGAGCAGTCGTCCAGAATAGAAAAAATGGCTATAGCTACATTAGATCCTATAGTCAAAAACAAAAAACCTATAGCCAATAGCTTACTTATTTTATCTACCACAAAAGCTAATGTTCAGGAACTTAGTTATAACCCTCAGCATGGGAATAATATACCCGAGCTAGCAGCACGCCTAGCAAAACATTTTGGTTTCTTAAACCCTCCTATAGTATTAAGTAATGCCTGTGTATCAGGCGTAATGGCATTATCCTTAGCTAAAAGATATCTGCAAATGGGATTGTGTGAAGAGGCTTATGTATTGGCTTTTGATGAAATTTCTGTGTTTATTCAATCTGGGTTTCATGCTTTTCAGGCACTTAGTCCGGAGCCATGCAAACCATACGATAAAGACAGGAAGGGCTTAAACTTGGGCGAAGCAGCAGTTGCCTGTAGAGTTTCTTTAGAAAAACACCCAGACAGTTTGCGCATTGCTGGGGACGCAAACATCAATGATGCCAATCATATTTCAGGGCCTTCACGAACGGGTGAAGGGCTTTATTTAAGTATCACCAAAGCATTACAGGAAGCATCACTACAGCCTAAAGATATAGAGTACATCGTAGCTCATGGAACTGCCACACTATACAATGATGAAATGGAAGCAACTGCCTTCCATCGTTGCGGACTCTCTCCAATTCCGGTTGCAAGTTATAAAGCCAATTACGGTCACACTTTGGGAGCTTCTGGACTGCTGGAAACAGTGCTGATGGCCACCTGTTTGCGAAAAGGTTATTTATTACCCACTAAAAACTTTAAAGACTTAGGCACTTCAAAAGCTATCCATGTACTAAATGATGGCTTACAAAAAGATATTAGTATTGCATTGAAAACTGCTTCAGGATTTGCAGGTACAAACACGGCTTTGATATTGGTAAAAGAATAAACTCATTATGCTGTATATCAGTCATTATATCCAGATACAAAAAGGAAAGGTCTATAAAGACGGGGCATTATATTTTGAAGACTCAAATAGTGAGTTTAAAACTTTTGCAAAAAACCTTTATCAGTCGCTTGAAGTACAATACCCTAAATTCTACAAAATGGACAATTTATGTAAATTGGCCTTTTTAGCTTCTGAAATTATCCTAGCCGACAACACTACATTAGATGTAGCTTTGATTTTTAGTAATAAAGAAGGGAGTTTTGATACCGACATACAACATCAGCAGCATATACAACACCCAGACGAGTTTTACCCTAGTCCGGCTATTTTTGTATATACACTTCCCAATATCTGCCTCGGTGAAATAAGTATAAGACATAACTTTCAATCAGAAAGTGCTTTCTTAATCGCTGAGCATTACCAAACTGAGTATATTAGGCCTTATACTGATTTTCTGATACGTAGTGGAAAAGCCCAAAAGGCTCTTTGTGGATGGCTGAAAATGATTCATGGAAACTACGAAGCAAATTTATATTTGGTAGAATCTGCCGGTGGCTTGGTTCATAATAAAAACAACATAGAAAACATTATAAACAATAATTTGAACATATGACAACGCTCAAGGAACAATTGAAGCAACAAATCATTGAGGCTTTAAATCTGGAAGATATACACATCGAAGACATTCAGGATGAAGACCCTCTATTTGGGGAAGGACTAGGATTGGACTCTATCGATGCGCTGGAATTAATTGTTTTGCTGGATAAACAATATGGCATTAAACTGACAGATCCAGTGAAGGGAAAGCAAATATTTAGCTCAATTAATTCTTTAGCAGATTTTGTTGCTCAAAATCGCTGCAAGTAAGTTCATGATGTATTCGGGAGTTGCCATAACAGGAATGGGAATTATTTCATCAATTGGGAATACCGTTGAGGAAAACTACTATTCCTTGATTCATAAAAAATCTGGCCTATCCTACACAAAGCATATACATACCATACACAAAGAAAAAATAAAGGTCGGTGAAATTGCATTAACCAATGAGGTGCTGGAAGAATTATTAGGTCTTCCGAATGACAATAGCTTTACCCGTACCAGCCTATTAGGAGCATATGCGGCTAAAATGGCAGTTGAAGATGCTCATATTCCAGATATGTCTTCCTCCCGTACTGGATTAATCTCTGCTACAAGTGTGGCGGGGATGGATATGACGGAAAGGTATTTCCATATCTATGAACAAAACCCTTCTCTTCAAAAATATATTCACAGTCATCACGCTGGAAACTGTACACAAAAAATTGCTGACTATCTGGGTATAAAAGGAATGGTTAGTACCATCTCTACTGCTTGTTCTTCGGGTGCCAATGCCATCATGCTGGGTGCTACACTCATTGAACAGGGTGTTTTAGATAGGGTTATCGTGGGTGGCACAGACGCTTTATGTAAGTTTACCATCAATGGATTTCAAAGCTTATTAATTCTCTCTGATACAGAGAATAAGCCTTTCGACAAAAATAGAAATGGCCTGAACTTAGGAGAAGCTGCTGCATATCTAGTATTAGAATCCTGGGAACAAGTACAAACTCATTCTAAAAAAGTTTTAGCCTGCATTTCAGGATATGGCAATGCTAATGATGCATACCATCAGACGGCCTCTTCAGAAAATGGAGAAGGCGCCTATCTGGCTATTCTAAAGGCTTTGCAAAAAGCAAATCTACAACCTGACGAAATAGATTATATCAATGTGCATGGCACTGCAACCATAAACAATGATTTATCAGAAAGCAATGCACTACTTCGTGTATTTTCTAATGTTCCCATATTGAGTGCTACAAAATCCTATACAGGTCATACGCTAGCAGCTGCAGGCGCTATCGAAGCTGTGTACAGCATATTATCTTTACAAAAAGCAACGATCTTTCCGACGCTTCATTTTACAACTAAAATGGATAACTCACCATTAATCCCAAACACGGAAGTAGTACATAAAAACATCAACCATGTACTATCTAATTCATTTGGTTTTGGAGGAAACTGTTCGAGCTTAATATTTTCAAAATGCGTGTAAATAATTGCTACATCAACGGAATTGGAACTGTGAGCGCACAGGCATTAGATTTTGATGCCATGAAAGATAATCCTGCTCCTTTGTTAGCAAGCAACAAAGCTGTTCATCCATCTTATAAAGAAATGATACCAGCCGCCATGCTACGTAGAATGGCCTCAGGAATAAAAATGGGAATTTTTGCCGCACATCAGGCCATACAAGATGCCAACGAAACCTCTGTTGATGCAATCATTACAGGTACTGGTATGGGGTGTCTCCAGGACACTGAAAAGTTTTTAGATAATATGCTTGAGCAGGAGGAAATGTACTTGAGCCCTACCTCTTTTATACAATCAACACATAATACTGTTGCCGCACAAATAGCTTTACATCTCAGCAATAAAGCCTATAACTTTACTTATAGCAATGGATCAAACTCCTTTGAAGCCGCATTGTTCGATGGTATGTTACAGATTCATACACTTCGTGCTAAACAGGTACTCGTAGGGGGCGTGGATGAGCTTGCTGACAAATTTGATAAGCTTTTTAGGCTGGTACAGCAATACAAAAAAACTTCAGATGATATCAATTTTATACATCCGGCTAGCACAGGTGCCTGTAGAGCTGAAGGAGCCAATTTTTTCCTGCTTTCAGGAGAACAAACAGAAAAAAGCTATGCCTTACTGTTAGATGTTTTTTACTTCAACAAGCCCAGAATTAGCTTGCAAGATGAAGTGAATGATTTCTTAAACAGAAACCAGATTACTAAGGCAGATATAGACATTTTATTTTTAGGCTACAACGCCGACGTAAATCAGCAACATTGGTTTGATGCCTATGCTGTCTTATTCCCCGATACTATGCACGCTTATTATCAGCATATTTCCGGAAGTTTCGACACTTCATCTGCGTATGGGCTCAAACTAGCCGCAGAAATACTCAAAAAACAAACCACCCCGACAAGTATTTCTTACAATCATATTAAGCCTAGAAAGCTTAAGCACATTTTATTAGTTAATCAATCAAATGGCCAGGATAACAGTCTGGTGTTAATTCGCGCATGTTAAAACACACACATACTCTATGGCTAGCTTTGATAGCATGTGTGGCTATTACTTTAGGTAATATATACTGGGGTTGGAGTTTATTATGGTTCCTCCCCGTTGTGATAGTGTGGATTGGACTTACCTCATGGGGTGTTTTTGATATTCGCTTAGGTTATTTCTCAAAAACATGGTATAAAGGTGAAGCTACTCAAAATTATGTTTCAATCACCTTTGATGATGGACCTACTCCCTTTACACCTAAGATCTTGGAGCTATTAGAGCAACATCAGATGAAAGCCACTTTTTTCTGTATTGGGAAACAAATGGAAAAACATCCGGAAATATTAACTAGCATCATTGAGAAAGGTCATACAGTGGGCAATCATAGTTATAGCCATGTATGGAATATTCCTTTTTTTTCCCCTCCAAAAATAGAACAGGAAATTAACCATACTGACGAAATTCTAGCACAACTCACGGGTACAAAAACTAACCTATACAGACCTCCATATGGAATAACAAACCCTAATGTAGTGAAGGCCTGCATAAACTGTAAGAAACTTATTATTGGCTGGAGTGTACGTTCTCTGGATACGGTGATACATCAGGAAGAAAAAATTCTGCAAAGAATTATTCCACGTGTAAAACCCGGAGCCATAATACTGCTACACGATACTTCTGAACACACCATAAATGTAGTGGAACAATTGTTGCTATCATTAAAACGAATGAACTTGCAATCGATACCTGTAGATCATTTACTGAAAAGGGAATACAATGCGTAAATGGAAATTCCTGAGCTTAATTATTATGCTGTGTACCAGCAATATCGGCACTGCACAAAATAAAATGAGCCCCTCAGAAGCAGAGGCTTTCAAAATAAATGTAGAAAAAAAACTACAGGAAAGGAAAACTGTAGTGGCAGATTTTGACGCCGTGAGAAATATTTCAGTACTTAAAAAGCCTGTTTATTCCTCAGGGGTTTTCAAGTTGAAGGACAAAAAAATGCTATGGAGCTATAATCCACCTCGAATGAATGCCATGGTTTTTGATCACAACAAATTATATATGAAGGATGAGCAGGGGGAAATATCTACCATTGATTTACTTAAAAACAGACGGTTTCGTCAACTACAAAAACTAATTGTAGCTCGGGAGTCTAACCAGCTATTTGATGATTCTCAATTTGATATTGAATTTCTTAAAAACGGGTCTGAGATTGTCGTAGTATTAAACCCCAAACTAAAGGAAATTGCAAGATGGATCCAATGGATCGAGTTAACATTTGATGCAGCAGACTATAGCGTAACAGAAATTAAGATTACAGAACAAAGTAATGATTACATGCATTTTAAGCTGAGAAACAAGCAATTTAATGTGACTATTAGCGATAGCGAGTTTAAATTGTAAATTTGTGACATTGCAGAATTTAATATACCAATGCTCCTTCCTGACTTTTATACGCTTCAATCTTATGTGATAACAAATGAGCACATCACTGCACAAATCAGGATACACGCATTCCATCCGATTTTTCAGGGGCATTTTCCTGGGCAGCCTGTTACTCCGGGAGTTTGTATGCTTCAAATATGTAAAGAACTTACAGAGCATGTTACCAGACAACGTTTACGGCTAAATACCTGTAAAAATGTAAAGTTTACTTCCCCTATTAATCCCTTAACACACCCGGAAGTCCAGGTGAAATTACAGATTAAATCATCTGAAGACAGCAACTATCTTGTTACTGGCTCTGTACATTATGAAAATATCCAAGCGATAAAACTATCGCTTATTTTTACCCCTGAAATGTATGCCTCACCTTCCAGTTAAGTCATATAAAATCTGTGTCATCATTCCTACCTATAATAATGAAAAAACATTAAAAAGGGTAATTGATGGGGTATTGTCCTACATCGCAGAAATCTATGTAATCAATGACGGGAGCACAGATGGCACGAGGGCAATATTAGAAGAATATCCGCATATAAGGGTAGTTCATCACCCGAAAAACATGGGTAAAGGCATGGCTCTGCGCACAGGATTTCAACGTGCCCAGCAGGATGGGTTTGACTATGCTATTACGATTGATTCAGATGGACAACATTATCCTAAGGATATACCCATTTTAGTACAAGAGCTTTTACAGCATTCAAAACCTGTATTGCTTATTGGAAATCGAAATATGAATCAGAAAGGCATTCCGGGCAAAAGTAGTTTTGGTAATCGTTTTTCTAATTTTTGGTTTTGGTTTGAAACCGGAATTCAATTGGAAGATACTCAATCTGGATTCAGAGCCTATCCCTTACGCTATCTTCCACAAAAACTATTTACCCGGAAGTTTGAATTTGAGATTGAAATAATTGTAAGAGCTGCTTGGAAAGGAATCCTGATTAAAAATGTGCCCATACAAGTATTGTATGATCTCAACGAACGCGTATCTCATTTCAGACCATTTCAGGATTTCACCCGGATTAGTATCCTAAATACCTTTTTGGTATGTATTACCCTGCTCTATATAAAGCCACGTGACTTCTTTAGAAAAATTAAAAAAAAAGCCTTCGGCAGTTTTTCAGAGAAGATATCCTTCAGTTGAACGACACCGATGAAATCAAGGCATTATCCCTAGCGCTTGGTGTTTTCATTGGCATTATCCCTATATGGGGGTTTCAAACAGTTTTAAGCCTAGCCTCAGCAGCACTTTTACGATGGAATAAAGCATTATCCTTTTTAGGATCCAATATCAGTATCCCCCCTATGATCCCTTTGATCATTTTTACATCGTTAAAAATTGGAGAATATTGCCTGCCGTCTGAAAAACCCTGGAATTATAACTTACGAGAGATAGATATAGCTGTGATAAAAGTTCACCTCTTGCAATATCTTGTTGGTAGTTTTGTATTAGCCATACTAGCATCCATATGCATAGGGGGTACTGTTTATCTTATGCTAAAATTCAATAGCAGGAAAACTCAAAAGAATGTTGAATAGTTTTCATTCCATTTATAAACTCATTCGCAAACATCCAAAAACAGCCTTGTTTTTGGTTATACTCTTCTTCCTGAGTTCGTACTTTATTATAAAGCACATTCAGTTTAATGAAGACATCTATAAAGTGATTCCTTCTGATGACAACATTGCCACCGCCACAGAGATTCTTCAAAAAATGTCATTCACAGATAAAATCACCGTCATATTTCAGAAAAAAGATAGTACTTCTCAGGAAGAACTCACCGATGCTGCGGAAGCTTTCATGGATACCATATTAAGTTGCAGTGAGTATTATCATAATATTCAGGGAATAATGGACCCTGAGTTTTTCAACAAAGCCTTCCGCTTAGTGTATAATCATCTCCCCATTTATTTAGATACAGCTGATTATCATGAAATTGAAAAAAAGATTTATCCCGACAGCATACGTCAGCAAATAGAAAGAAATTATCAATTACTGATGGGATCACAGGCCTTTTTCATGAAGGATATAATTGTACAGGATCCCCTGTTACTTTCGTTTCTTGCCTTACAAAAACTTCGCAAATTTCAGGGAGGAGATGATTTTATTTTTGAAAATGGATATCTGTTTTCTCAGGATAAAAGCAAGATATTTCTTTTTATTAATCCTAAATACGGAGGCGCTGAAACTAAAAACAATGAAGTTTTTGTAGAAAGACTTAACGAAATTCAGGAATTTATTCAGCATGAATACCCCTCTATAAAGCTTTCCTATTTTGGTTCAGCATTCATCGCTGTAGCCAATGCTCAACAAATTAAGCAGGATATCATCATAACTATTAGCATTTCAGTAGGCCTACTCATGCTTTTATTGATTTTCTACTACCGCAACTGGATGGTGCCTGTTTTGGTTATGATACCTACTGTGTTTGGTGGATTAACTGGTATTCTATGTCTTGCCTTATTAAGACCCAATATATCAGCCATATCTCTTTCTGTCTCGGCTATACTTATTGGCATCACTATAGATTATGCGCTGCATTTTCTGACACATTCTAAAGGAAGTATAAATCAAGAAGAACTCTTCCGTGATGTTTCGAAACCTCTGCTTATGAGCAGCACCACTACGGCCATTGCCTTTCTTTGTCTTTTATTTGTGCGTTCTGAAGCGCTGATTGATTTAGGCATTTTTGCAAGCATAGCAGTAGTATCAAGTGCCATCTTTACGCTTATTCTTTTACCCCATATATACAAAGGAAGCCAGATCACACATACGCATCTCATTGATCGAATTGCTAGATATCCCTTTGAGAAAAACAAACTACTCATTGGGTTATCCATACTTTTAATAGTTGTCAGCTTTTTTACCTGGCAAAAAGTAAACTTTGACGGGGATCTTTCTCGGATAAATTATATGCCACAGGAACAATTAGAAACAGAAAAATCCATGCATAGCCACAATGAAGTTTTAAAAAGACTTTTTATTGTGGCTTATGGAGATGAGGAACATAAAGTTCAGGAGCAAAATCAGCAAATACTTTCCTGGCTAAAAAAGCATGAAGATGTTGTACAAGTACAATCTATCAATGATATCATTCCCGACGAAAATCAACAAAAAGAAGCTTTATCACGTTGGAATGAATTTTGGACGCATGCTCGTAAAGTGCAAACTATCCAAACTATAGAACATGAAAGCAACAAAAAAGGATTTATTGAGCATACTCACCAACCATTTTTTCAGGCACTTAATCAAACCTATACCACAATTACCTTAGACACCTTGAAAGCATTCGATGTATCGCTCTATAATGAATTTGTGCATGGAGACGAAAACCTCAGGATACTCTCTACACTGATTCAGCTAAAACCCGAAAATAGAGCATCATTTTCCAGCAGTTTTACAGAAATTCAACACACAACCAATGCGCTGATCCTAGATCGCCAGGCACTTAATGAACAATATCTGGGCTACTTAATTGATGATTTTAATAAACTGGTTGGTTATTCCTTTATTGCCGTTTTACTGATACTCTTAGCGTTTTACAAACGTATCGAATTAGTCCTAGTAGCCTCGATCCCTATTGCCCTCACAGGCTTTATAACAACTGGGATGATGGGATTGCTGCAAATTGATTTCAATATCTTTAGTATGATCGTGTGCACTTTGGTTTTTGGGCATGGAATTGATTTTACCATATTCATGACCAATGCGCTGTTAAAAGAATATACTACTGGAAAAGACGAAACACCTGTATATCGCACATCCATCATTCTGGCAGTTTTAACTACTGTATTAGCAATTGGAGCTTTAATCTTTGCCAAACATCCTGCTTTAAGATCTATTTCCTCTGTAGCCTTAGTAGGCGTTACCGTAGCGGTGTTAATAACTTTTGTACTTTATCCTTTGTTGTTCAGATTCCTATTCTTTCGTAGAATTAAAAAAGGACTTAGCCCTATTAACTTACAACTGCTGCTCCAAGGCTTATTACTTTTTACATTTTTTTCGGTGGCAAGCTTGTTTACTTCATTTGTAATTCGGTTTATCCTTAGGTTCTTACCCTTATCGGAACAAAGGAAAATGGCTTTAGCAACCCGATACATCGCAAGGTATATGAACGCTACCCTGTACTTACAGCCTGGTGTACGCAAACCATCTTATCCATCCCATTTACTTCCCCCAGACAAGCCTTTCATATTAATTGCTAACCATAGTTCTTTTATAGACACCTTAACCATAACTCTACTTCACCGGAAAATAGTTTTTTTGGTAAACGACTGGGTTTTTAATTCCCCCATATTTGGAAGTGCAGTACGTTATATGGGATTTATTCCCGTTTCTTCTGGTTTAGAAAACCACATGGAAAACATCCAACAAAAAATTACCCATAATTTCTCCATCGCTATTTTCCCTGAAGGTACTAGATCTAAAACTTCTGAAATACATCGCTTTCATAAAGGAGCCATTTTCTTAGCAGCACAACTGAATTTACCCATAGTACCCGTCTATTTACATGGAAATGCTGAAGTAATGCCTAAGGGTGATTTCATTGCTTACAATGGTATGCTCAATGTTCATGTTGGGGAAGCAATTGAACCCCAGGATGATACTTTTGGAAAAACAGTATCAGAACGTACACGACGCATTTCACAACATTTTAAAAAAACGTTCACAGAAATTAGGCTGCAAAATGAAGATGAAAACTATTTCTATCAAAAGTTACTACTCAATTATCTCTACAAAGAAGGCAATCTCATACGCCATATAAAATCAGACTTCCAAAAGAATAAACACCTTTATTACAAGTTATTTAAAGACGTACCCCCAAAAGCTCATATTGCCCACATTACCGATGATTTTGGGCAGGTTGATTTTTTACTTGTACATCAATTCGCCAGTCGTAAAGTAACTACTTTTAATCTTATAGAATCTCATAGAGACATTAGCAGAGCTAGCTATATAGTGTATAAATTTCGGGTCAACTATGTAGATCAGATAGAACAATTATGGGATAGTCAGGAC
>Ga0182793_1001839_pt1 | contig 12713 bp, 10 predicted proteins | sample Passage237A_FD_130498 | JGI IMG/M metagenome (GOLD analysis project Ga0182793, IMG submission 130498) | Cellulose adapted compost microbial communities from Newby Island Compost Facility, Milpitas, CA, USA - Passage2 37A (version 2) (version 2) ...
ACCCAGGATGGGGATATTCAGAAAGGTGACGAGGGAGGCATGGCAGCAGTTCAGTACATCTGAAACCACGTCTATGGTTGCGCGGCTGATCAGTTTGACATTTTTGACGCCATGGGTGGAAATGAAATCTTCAACCGTTTTGTAATGACGGCCGTGTCCCATGAAAATGAATTCAGCCTCCCGGTCGAAATGCTCGTTGTAATATCGGATTTGATCGAGAATATAGGGGATCGAATTGGCGAAACCCAGCGTACCGAAGTAGATAACCTTGAAGGAGGTAGGGCTGAGGCCGAAGCGGGCGAGTGCGTCGGGATTGATGTCCCGCGGCCAGAAACGGTCATTCTTCCCCATATTGGGGATCATCGAGGTCTTGCTTTCCGGAATATACTTTACCACACCCTCCTGCATGCCCGGGGAAAGGGCTACTACATGGACGGCCTTTTTATACACCAGGGCCTCAAACCAGCGGAGTACCTTGATCACAAGTCCGTTCCTGATAAAACCCAGTTGGATGGGCCCTTCCGGCCACAGATCCCGTACTTCAAAGATATAGGGAGTCTTATGGATCAGTTTCCGCATTAGCGCCGGCAGGGCTACCGTCAATGGCGTGGAGGTTGAAATAACCAGATCCACGTCCTTGATTTTGAGGGCATACCAGGTCGAGAACAACATGAATTTCACGAACGACATGATGCGTTCGAACGTGTTCATATTGTTGTCATAGGTATTCTTGATATAATAGACCTGGATATTGTCGATATTCTTAATTTCCAGAAAGGGGATATCTTTTTCCACAAAGTCATGGTTCATATTCCGATGGGCAATCATGATGACTTCATACCCCTCTTCAATCAACCGTTTACATACCCAATAGGACCTCGTAACGCCAGGTTCGCCTGCGTGTTTGAAGTACTGGTTTATGTAAAGAATTCTTTTGCGAGTCATTTTTTTGTGGTTAAATACAAATTTACTAGGTTTTCAACAGGGGTTTCCCACCTGAAATGTCGGGAATATTCATAAGCATTTTCAGAAAATGCGTCATAATTCCCGATGATCGTGGCGATTTTCTGCGTCATCTCTTCAATATTCAGCGGAGAGACGGCAAAACCGTAAAGGCCGTCTTCGAAAAATCCGTCAAAACCCTGATTTTTGGTGAAAATCACAGGTAAGGATTGTGTCATGGCCTCTACATATACCACACCAAAGGATTCAGTCAACGATGGGACAAAGAGTATATGGCTTTTGCGGTAAACCGACAGCAGCGCGTTCTTGTCTTTGATTCTTCCGTAAAATACTATACCATCGCTGGCATACCGGCTCTTAAACTCCTCGTATCTCCTTCCATCTCCGACAATGTGCAGCTTCACCGACGGGTATTGCTTCCGGAGTTCGTGGTAGGTTTTGATAACCGATTCCAGATTTTTATTATCAGCAATAAGTCCCACAAAAAGAAGATTGATCTCAGATTGAATGCCCTGGTTTTTATACAGGTTCTCAAACCAGAAATCGTGCGCTCCGTTAGGGATCAGCCGGTATTTCTTCTCCAACCTTCCGATATTCTCGTCTTTCAGATACTTTCTCAGGTGAAAATCAAAATACGACCGGGATAAAGTAGTGACAAATTCGGCTTCATCGAGGATCTTAACGGCAAGGTGCCTCAGAAAGCTGAATCTTGCCAGATAGGTGTTGATGTCACTGTTCCTGACCGTCACGATGTACGGGATTCCGAAATATTTTTTGGCCAGATAGGCTACAGACCCGTTTATGAACAGGGTATGTGCGTGAATCAGGTCCACTTTTTCCTTTTGCAGAATTTTTCGGGTGATCTTCCAGTATTTATACACTTTTAACGGCCAGAATATCCTGTCGTTTTTCTGGAATATTCTGGCCGGTATAAACCGGGCTGCTCCCTCGCTGCTTTCTATCGTATCTTTGGCGTCCTTTTCAACCGGGATAAGGATTATCTGATTTAAACCTTTTTCATTTAGCTTCGATACCAGGGTATGATGGATCTTGTTGGTAAAAAAATATGAGTTAAGGTGTAAAACAGTTAACGCTTCCAATTTTTTAGGATTTAAAGATGATTGAAATTGATCAGAGGGGCTTTCCGCACGCTTTTGATAAAGTTCTCTGACTTTAATTTCTTGTATTCGATCACACGTTGCTGAAGCAGGTTCGTATTTCCCAGATCTGACGTTTCCGTCGCCGGATGTGCTACCACATAATAAACCTCCTCCGAATTCAGGTTCTGGTTCAGGAGATTTTCCACATATTCGAAAAGATATATCGAATCCTTTTTGGATACGACCAGCTGACCTTTGGGTACTTTAAAGTGCTTTTCGAACTGACTTGAATAATATTTATAGTAATAATTGGTAGCGATGTTTTTCAGACTGTAGCCCGGAAACTTGAATATGGTTGGATCAACCATTCTCACCTTATCATTGCGCATTTCAAGGTAGAGCAGTCTTCTGTTTCGGATGGCCTTTATCTGATGCTTATTTCCAAACTGGATAAAAGCCTCGCGGAATGTCTTGAGTTTATTGTGGATAGAATGATGGGAATCGATAAAAACCAATTTGTCCCCGATAATTTTTTTGACTTTGGCGTATTGGCTTTCCAGTTCTGTCAGGATATCGGCCAGCACAATCTTGTTGGCTTTTTCCCGCTGAACCAGATTATTGTACGATAGAAAATGGCCATTGCTGTCGACCAGGGATGGGACTTTTGCCGGGTCAGTGACCGGTTTGCCCTGCGTGAAGGTCGAATGCAAACCCAGGCTGATATCATCTATTTCCAACAGTTTTTCTGCTTCTTGCGTAAATGACATATTCGCCATAATCGAGGTGGAGGAGAGGGTTTTGCACTTCAGGAGTTCAATTATTGCACCGTTGATAGATTTGGTCATGCCAAAATCATCGGCGTGGATAATAATTCTCATTTTTTAGATAGATTTATAACTGATTAATTCAAATCGTTTAAGATTTTCCTGAAACAGGTTGGAGGATAGCAACTTATACTCGTCCACGCGCTGTTGTTTTAACGCCGAGTTTTCTAGTCCGTTGGTGTCGACGGAAGGATGACAGGGGATTTCGAAAATGTAGGGGGAATTAGGAATTTGTCTGGTGGTAGATATCCATTCGAACATATCTACTTTCTTTCTTGTGTGATAGTGAAGTTCTCCATAGGCAGTTGAAAAGTGTTTAGAGTAATAATAAGATAAAAAGCTCAGGTACAGATTCGTCGTGTTATATCGGATACTGTGGGTGAAACTGTCGGAATAAAAGAATTTTTGGATGTGGTTATTATGCAAAATATACCGGTCGGGGTTGCGCACGCGCAGTTTACGTCCTACAGCTCCGGCAAAACGACAAAGCTCCCTTACAACCGGAAATTGCTTGTGAACGTTTTGATGCGAATCGATATGGGTTGGATGGTTGCCTGATAAACTGACAAACCGCTTATACTGATTTTCGAGTTCGCGATAGATTTCCTGAGGCGCGATGGACTTAGCCTTGAGCCGCCGGATAAATGTCTTGTAGTTCCAGAAAAAGCCGTTCTGATCAACCAGTGTTTTGACTTCATTTGGATCAGAAACGGGCCGGCCTTCGGTCAGATTGAAATGCAGACCGGTGCTGAAATCTTCAAATTCGTAAAGGGCTTTTACTTCTTCCGCTGCCTCAAAATTGACCATTACCGTTGTTGACGACAGAGTCCCGATCCCGGCCAGATCGATGATGGACTTATTGACACTCCTGTTGTAACCAAAGTCGTCAGCATTGATGATAATTTTCATTTCAGATTTTGTTGGTAAGCAAGTGTGGAAGCACGGGCAATGGAAAACCCAAGCCAGAAAATCAGCGACGTGATTGATCCGTGCGATACGAAACACAGCACGATGAATGCCATCAATCCTATGCAGAAATGATTCATCTGCTTGAGTCCCCTGATCAGAGTTCCCAGAAGGAAAATGATGAACGGGATGAAAAACAGAAGTCCGCAGGTGACCAGGAAATCGACAAAGACCGAGTGTGAGTAGTAGTAAATATTCAGAATGCTACTCTTGTACCGGAAGCCCCCAATACCCAGTCCAAGCATGAGTTCCGAATTGTCGAGATTGAAAATTACGTTCTTCCAGATGTATTGCCGGATTTCGGTTCCAAACTCGAGGTTTTCTGCCTGGAATCGGTAGGACAGGTTATTGAAATAGCGTTGAAACATGTCCAGATTCAGCTGTGTGATTGCAATCAGCGGAATGCTGATCAGCATCAGCGTTGGAATGATCTTCGTTATTTTTTTCTGGTTTTTGTAAATCGAAAAAAGATAGGAAATAGTTACAGCTGCCATACTGGCGATAATGGCGCCACGCGATACCGTAATGAAAAGTGAGAATACAATGGGGATGGTCAGGAAGTAATACACAAATGTTTTGACTCTGCTGATGTATTTCTGACCGTAGGAGATGATCACCAGTAGGGTAACGGCACTGGCAAAAGAGAGTACGTTTGCCAACTGACGCACGCTATCACTGATGGCAAGCCGGTTTGCGTCGATTTCGCCGGAATAGGCCATGATCAACGCGATGTACCCTGAGATGAGTACACAAACCGGTAATTTCAGAATTAAGGGGAGATAATTCCTGATCAGCAGATTGATCACGAAGTAACAGATGATCAGGATCAGCACGAAGTTTGCTACGGCATTGATACTTCCATAGTAACCGTTATTGAGCGACAGTAACAGTACCCAGATGGCCGTCAGGGAAAAGAATACCAGTATGCTTTTGTCCTTTAACATCAGCTTTTTGGTAAGAAACTGATAAACCGAAGCTCCCAGAACGAAAGCCGGGTTGAAAATCAACGGCACATCGAGCAGATATTCATTGATAATGGAAGATAGTATCGTGGGAATAAGCCACAACAGAAAGCCGATGTAAATGTTGTAGGATGTCGTGGCAAAAATGATCAGGCTCAACAGCAGCATGAAAGAGCTGATCTGTAACCGAATCATCATAAGCGTTAATAAACCTGTCAGAAAAGCCAGACCGCCGAAAAGGAGGTTCTGATTTTTGCTCATTTCTGAAACGGGTCTACTGGCACTTAAATAGGTTGAAATCATTTCCTCTACAATTTAAATTACCGCAGTTTGATCAATGACAGCCTGGTCAATTAGCCGGAGGTACTGGTCGGCGATCTTCGCTACCGAAAATTCTCCTGCCCGACCGATTTGGGTTTCGGGGTTGTGTACGTGCCGGAGCTGCTTTTCAATAGCCTGACACATGGCATCAGGGTTGTTGGTCGGAACCAGCTCCCCGTATCGTCCAAAGTCCAGGATTTCAGCGGGCCCGCTCGGACAATCGGTAGATACGATCTTGCTTCCCATGCCCAGAGCCTCTACCAGTACGTTTCCAAAACCTTCCCAATGGGATGACATCACAAACAAATCACTGTTCTTTATATACAGTTCCGGGTACTTAACGTACCCAGGCATGTGAACATTTTGACTAATTTCCAGATCCTGGCAAAGTTGTTCCAGCTTTTTGCGTTCCTCGCCCTCCCCCAGTATAAGCAGACTTCCTTTCCGATGCCGGTCTCTGAATTGCTTGAAAGCTGAAATCAATACTTCAAACCCTTTTTGCGTATTGAGACGGCCTACACCAATGATTACCGGACGCTCCAGTTTATCGACAAACGCCTTAACTTCTGACTCCTTTGCTTGGCTGAATACTACGTTTTTATAACTCGGATTGTATATAACTTTAATCTTTTCCTGATCAATATGATAGCGTTTGGCATGGTTTACCGCCACTCCCTTCGACACGGCGATGATGTGTTTCGCAAACCGATAGGTGAACATGCCGAACAACCACTCCTGCAACCGGTAGACTTTCGCCCGCAAAGGTACTTTTTTCGCAGCGGAAAAGTCCACATGTACCGACAGAATCGGAAGAGTTTTAAAGGAAGCCAGCCGGCATGCCAGGTAATTGATATTGTTAAAGCTGTCCCGGCCCGAGATAATACAGAGAGGTTTTTCCGAATTGATGTATTTGATCAGTCCGGAAAGCATGCCTTTCGAAGAGTTTCCGAACCGGTGTATGTTCACATGTTCAGGCAATTCGTTTTCGATCGACCCTTTCTGTTTGGTCAGAATAAAGTCGACTTCATAGCCCCTTGACGTGAATTCCTTTGCAAGGTTGATCATCAGGTGAGCTATCCCACCCGGATTCAGAATTCCTGGCAAAAAGCTTATTTTCTTATTCATTAGTCAGTCTTTCAGATAAAAGATTAGCATTAATACCCGGGTCCGCCGAGGAATCAAGCGTACAGGCTGGTGTCAGATGGGTGAAAAATTTCTCATACCTGCCCAGGGTACGGTTTAAGGTTTCTTCACTCATCATTCTGAACTCACAGTTTTTCTTGTTTCGGCTGTGGATACGGGCAAAGGCCACCTCCCGTCGGGTCTGGATATAGGCGTACTGATAGTTTTCAGCTACCCCGATCAGGTCTACGCAGCTCCGGAAGATTTCACTTACATTGAGTTGTTCCCGATTGTCAAGCAAAATATAGATGGATCCGATAGCCTGTATAATCCCCTGGTCCATCAGAAGTACTTCATTTTTAGCTCTGTTCCGGTCGAAGTTGGCGATGGAATAGAGCAAAAGCATCAATTGGTTAAACCGGCTGTTAAAGGCTTTTCTTTCAGCGTCGTTTACCGCAAAACTGCGTTTAAGCTGCTTGATTTTACCGGCATTTGTTAACAGGAACAGGAAATAACCCACCTTCCCTTTCACCGAACCCATCAGTCGGGCATTGTGCTGCGAAAAGTTTATCAGGCGTTTCGACGGATTTATCGTGAACAGATTTTGGATTATCGTCGATTTTCCGGATCCAGGAAGGCCATATAGTTCTATGATCATAATGCTGTAGGTTAGTCCTGAACAGTCCTCTTCAAACTCTGGCTGATCATGTGATAGTATACCTCCATATCATTTTCCCTATGGTGCTCTGCAATAAAGGTTTGCAGTTTACGGTTTCTCTCTACGGGATGAATTTCCTTACCGAAAGACTTCGCAATGATCAGGGCATGCATTCGGCTCGAAATCACGCTTTTGGATGATGCAATGGTATTTACATAGGCATCGAGGTTCGGAATATCTATGAGTTCCAGTTCAATACCCTGCTGATCCTTTATAAAGTCTTTGAATTTCCGGGCATATTTCAGATCCGAATCTGTATTGTAGATCAGTTTCACGTGGGGTAAATAGGGGCTGATAATTTCAGCCTGCTGGGTGAGATATTCGTCTTCCGTGATATCCAGATGCTTGTACCGGCTGATGGTCCGGTAGGTAGAAATACCGAACAGCGTATTGTATTCGTTTTTGGGCTGTACCTGTGCAATTCGGGAGATGGCGAACACGCAGTCCGGAGCTACCTCACTATCCCGGTTGAACAGCATTCTGAGGTTGGCCTGGGAATTGTAATCCCTGACACATATCCGATCCACGTACCGCATCCCACGACGGAAAAGCGACAAAGCCCTTGAGCCAAACTTTTCGTCTATTCCCACCGAATAAAGTACGATTCGGGCGGTGGAAAACGTATGGAGAAAGAAGGTCCACAGCAGAAAGGACAGGGGGAATGTTTTATTGTCCTGTATGAGCTGCCCGCCGCCGATGAGAGCGACATCATAGTTTTTGCGGGCAGTCCTAATGATGGAAATGACTTGTTTAAGAGAGTTAATAATGCCTTTACCGCTGAAAACCTGTGTGTAGTTTACCGAATCTACATAGTAACCTTCTTTTTCCAGTAACTTCTGCAGAGTAAAATTGATAGCCCGGTCTCCAAAATTGTCGGTATCCGTACCTCTGTTTATGAGCAGAATCTTTTTCATTATCTGGCTGTAAAATGCGTCATATACTTGGTGATGATGGCTTTCTTGCGGCTGATCAGTAAAAACGTGTAGGAAAGCAGCAGCAGCAGCCCGTTGATGATCAGACTCACCATAAAGTTGATCTGGTCCGACAAAAGCCGGGAAAATATATATGACAGGGTTACGTAGATCAGACTGATTATGATACCCGTGATATGATTCATTAAAAAGTCCGAAATGTTGATCTTCGTTAGTTTTTTGACCTGCCCGAAGGCCAGGATGTAATTGAGTACCGTTCCAATCGACACGCCCATGCTTACGTAGATGATACCGTACCTGGACAGGAAAAAAACCGAAACGAGTATGTAGGACGCATAGATGATTGTTCGCAACGCCCTGTTGTATACATCACCGAGAGACTTGGCAATTGTACTGCCTATGCGGGTGGTGATGAGAAAAAACATCGAAACCGACATAATCTGTACGATGGTCACGGTCGTATCCCAGTTTTTTCCGAGTAACAGTAAAACTATCTCCTGTGCATTGGTAAAGACGTAGGCTGTAAGCGGGAAAAACAGGATCGACAGTACAAACGTAATTTCGAGGTACAATTGACCTATGAGTTCCCGGTTATCCTGTTTTCTGGCAAAAGGAGAGAACAAAACCTTATCGATAATTTCGCCGAGCAGGTCCCCTATGTGCTTTACGATCTGATAGCCCCGTTCGTAAAAACCAAGGGCTTCCATGCCAATCAGTTTTCCGATCAGAAGTTTGTCCCCCTTGTTGGCCAGATAGGTGAATACCTTACTGATGGAGTAACCTCCGCCGAAATAGAGCAGACTGTTGAATGAAGTTTTGTGGAAACCGATTCCGAGCGAACGCCGGTTAATGAACAGGTAGGATAACAGGGTGATCACGGACTGTGATATTACCGAGTAAACCAGCGCCCAGACACCGAAACCTGTTAGAGCAAGGGTAGTTCCGATGACACCGAAGCTGAGGAAATAGGATGTTAACTGAACGAGAGAAATTTTTTTGAACTCCATATTCCGGTACATCAGACCCAGAGGGGTGGTGATGGTGGCCTGGAAAATAAGAACTACTGAAACCGCCCGCAGAACTTCCGTTAGTCTGCCCTCATCGTAGAAACTTGCGATAAAGGGAGCAGCTATTTGAAGAAGAGCAAACAGCAGTAATCCGAGTACGATGGAACAGGTGAAACCTGTATATACATCTTCTTTGGAGAGGTCTGATTTCTGGGTAATGGCAGGGCCAAAACCCAGATCATTGAAAATATCTATAAACGAAATGATTACCAGCGTTATTCCGATTATCCCAAAATCACTTGGCGTAAGCAGCCGGGCTAATATCCCAAGTACTAGAAGCTGTAGTGCTGCGTATACTATTTTACCCCCCCCTAACCAGATAAAACCCAAAATAGTCTTTTGGGTAAGACTTTGTTTCATGTGCGTTACTAAAATGTATGGACAGGTGTCATGGTTAACCTCCACCGCAGGAGGACTTTGGTCCGGCGAATTTATAACCTGCCGTCGACAAGATCCCTGTCAAGGAATCCTTTTATGTCATATATAACACCGTTGTTCCTTCTTACTTTCTGGAAGTCGAAATTCCTGAACTGATCGTGAGCTACGGCTACAATAATGGCGTCATAGACGACATTAGCATTCATTTCATTGGTAATACTGATACCGTATTCTTCTTCCACCTCATCCTTATTGGCCCATGGGTCATAAATGTCAATATCGAGTTCATACTGCTTCAGTTCATGGTAAATATCGACTACTCTTGTATTGCGGACATCCGGGCAGTTTTCCTTGAAAGTCACCCCCATGATAAGGGCTTTGGCGCCCTTGATCTTGTGATCCTTTTTGATCATCAATTTAACCACTTTTTCCGCTACAAAAGCGCCCATCTTGTCATTAACCCTCCTGCCTGACAGGATTACCTCGGGATGATACCCAAGTGACTGTGCCTTGTAGGCGAGGTAGTAGGGATCGACCCCAATGCAGTGTCCGCCTACCAGTCCCGGTTTATACTTGAGGAAGTTCCATTTTGTTCCGGCAGCTTCCAGTACGTCGTTGGTGTCGATGCCGATGCGGTCAAATATGAGGGACAGTTCATTCACAAATGAAATATTCACATCCCTTTGGGCGTTCTCAATGGCTTTGGAAGCTTCGGCAACCTTAATGCTGGGGGCTTTATGCGTACCCGCTTTGACGATCGAACTGTAAAGGCTGTCGACCAGGTCGGCGATTTCAGGCGTAGAACCACTGGTGACTTTTTTGATAGTAGTTAAGGTGTTAACCTTATCGCCAGGGTTGATCCTTTCGGGTGAGTAGCCTACGAAAAAGTCGTCATTAAATTTCAGACCTGAGTGGGCGGCGAGTACCGGCACACAGTCGTCCTCGGTACAGCCCGGATAAACCGTGGATTCGTAAATGACCACATCTCCTTTTTTCAAAATTTTGCCCAGCATTTCAGAGGCTTTGATCAAAGGACGTAGATCGGGCGTCTTATATTCATTGATAGGAGTGGGGACGGTAACGATAAATACATTGTATTTTTTCAGTTCTTCGGTATCGGAAGAAAGTTGGAGTCCGTAGCCGTCGTCTTCATGCTTTTGAAAAACGGAGGTAAGATCCTCGGAGGTGACTTCCAGCGTCCGGTCAACACCATTCTGCAGTTCCTCGATTCGCTTATGATTGATATCGAAACCCAGGACACTATATTTTTTCGAAAATTCGATGGCGAGGGGTAAGCCAACGTAGCCAAGTCCGATAACAGCAATTTTATTCTTATAAATCGTTTCTGTGTCGTGTTGCATGATCATTTTTAATCGGTGCGTTATGGAGAATTTTAAGGGGAAAAAAGTTTTTCGTTTTGAAATTTAAGGTTTTAAATGTTTGTGGGTGTGAAATATCTGGGACAGTTATTTTTTGGGTTTTCTGTTACTGATTTTTTCAATTTGTATTTTAGAGAGTTCGACTGATACGGCCATCTGAAGTGTTTCCAGATAGATGATCAGATAGTTACCTCTTTGTTCTTTTACCAGTCCGGTGTGATCTGACAAAATTCCGGTTTTAATCCGGACCAGTTCATTTTCCAGATAGTTTCTGGCAGTAATTCCCGTATGATCGAATTCCTTCAGCACCTTCCTGATCGCGTCGATTTCCTGGGTTTTGATAATGGCCGGTTTTTGCAACCAATATACATAGCGGACGATGCCCGGTACTTCAAAAACGCTAGCCCGCTCCTTCTCTGCCAGCCGAATAAAACAGTAGGAGCGAAACAGGGGTTCTTCCACTATTTTTACCCGATCGGACCACTTTCGTGGCACCTGAACCAGGGGACAGAAAACCTCAAATCCCTTTCTAACCAAACCTTCGGCCACCTTCTTTTCATGTCTTGAACGGGTGTACAGGACATACCATTTGCAGTGGTCACTATCAGTGTGGTCATTGTTCATTTTACCTATGGCTCCGCCCATTCAGTCCCACGTGAAGGAACCTATGGGGTGAATTATTCGTATGCACAGTAGGTTCACCTGGACCCGACTACTTCAAAACTTTCTAAGCAGGAGAGTCTCAGGACCTTATTTATCTTACTCCAAAGTAATAATTGGGTGAAATTCAGGGAAGCCAGGCTTTCACCCGAAAGAGGCATATTGCCCCTTTTTTTCAAGCGGGACTTTTCGGATAACTTACCTTTTCCGAAAACTCCCGCCTGAGTAATACCTTTTTTTTTTCAGCCGACCCTTAAATAAAATATACTTAATTATGAATATCCGTATTCTCTATCGGATAGGGAGGGTTTGTACTTTACAAGGGTACGGCCAAACACTGGATTGTTCAGATGAACTAAGCTTTCTTTAAAATCCGTTGAGCAATGGTACGTGATTTCTTGGTGTCGGTGTCCTCGGAATAATAACCATATCCGTATCCACCATATCCATAATGGTAGCCGTAACCCGAGCCGTAATTGACGGCGTTAAACACTACAGTCAGGTTCAGGAAGCGCTTTTGACGATGTAGCTGCCCGATATTTTTCAGGTGCTCCCTCAAAGTGTAGTTATGGCGCACGATATAAAGGGTAGCGTCAACGTACTCGCTGATAAGCGCTGCATCGGTAACCAGACCGTATGGAGACGTATCAATTAATACATAATCATAGATTTCTTTCAGTTCCTTGATCAGCTGCGGCATACGGCCGTTACCCAGCAATTCGGAAGGGTTGGGAGGCAGTGGTCCTGCAGCCATCACATGGAATAACTCGTTCACCCCCGATGGCTGAATAAGGTCATTCAGATTGGTTTGTCCGATCAGGTAGTTGGTTACCCCTTTGTTATTGTGGATTTTGAGACGGTAATGCAGCGTAGGTTTGCGCAAGTCAGCACCGATCAGAATTACCTTTTTATCGGAATAGGCCAGACTGGCCGCCAGGTTCGTACTAACGAAGGTCTTGCCTTCCCCACCGATGGAGGAAGTGAACAGGATGATCCGTCCGTTTCCATCGCCCAGATACTGGAGGTTGGTACGCAGAGCCCGGAACTGCTCGGCTACTGCTGAACGGCTCGTCGCCTTGATAATCTCATCTCCCGCATTTTTCGACGATTTAAGTCTTCCGATTTCACCGAGTACGGAGGTACCCGCTAACTTTTCAACTTCTTCCTTGTTCTGAACCGTATTGTTGATCATGAACAGGAAGTTGATGAGCAATACGGGCAAGGCAATACCTGCCAGAAGTGCACCCAAGGCGATGACGCCCTTTTTGGGTTTCACGGGCCCCATCGAGGCGGTAGGGGGATCTACAACGCGGCTGTCGGT
>Ga0182793_1001840_pt1 | contig 12713 bp, 6 predicted proteins | sample Passage237A_FD_130498 | JGI IMG/M metagenome (GOLD analysis project Ga0182793, IMG submission 130498) | Cellulose adapted compost microbial communities from Newby Island Compost Facility, Milpitas, CA, USA - Passage2 37A (version 2) (version 2) ...
GGAATCGGTCTGCGGCCCGGGCATAGGTCCATCCGTCATCGACGACACAACGCGCCAGCCGCAACCGGCCCTTCGGAGTCAAACAGGCATTAGCGTGGACCATCAGGACCTCTCGGTGATCGATGTGCGTCTGGTAACCACACCGATACCGGAGGTCCTCACCTATTAGCACTCACCACGCCGTTCACAACCTGTCAAGGAGCTACAACTAGCGCTGACCGCGCGCGGCGTACGCGGCGACCAACGCCTCCGCGCTGCGCACCGCCGCCCGGCACGCCCGCGTGGTGAACGGATCGTTGAGCGGATGTTCGGCCCGGCGGCGCCACCGCTGGGCGGCGGCGAACGCGGCGCGCGGACCATCGTAGGGGGCGTCGGGTTGCAGGCCCAACCGGCTGGCGGGGTCGGTGCCGGAACCGCCGATGATCCGGCGCAGAGACGCCATCTCGTCTTCGTTCAAAGTCGTTGGCCGCGAACGCAACTGACTCAGCAACCGGAGTTCCTCGAACGCGTGGGTGTCGGCCAGCAGTGGATCGATGTCGGCGATGATGTACCGGCTGGCGTAGATCGGGTTGTTCTGCACGAACCGCTTCAACGACACCAGCGCGGTGTGCGCCTTGAGTGAGTCGGACCGCTGCGCGAACTGCTGGTCGATCACGTCGCGCAGCGCCACCAGACCGCTACGCTCGAGCAGTTCGTCGGCCAGCGCCACCGAATCGCTGACCCCGGCGCGCAGCACCGCGATCGAGATCCGGATGCCGAACATGCCGAACCGGTCCAGCAGGGCGGCCCGGGTGGCCGCGTCGACCGGCAGGTCGCTGTCCTCCCGTACGAACCGGTCCACCGACAGCATCGCCTTGGTGAGTTCGGCGGCGTCGACGGCAGCCAGCTTCTCCAGCGCGACGAACTCGCTCTGCCGCAGGGTGCGCGCGGTCAGCGCCAGCAGCCCGGACACCGGGACCACCGCCTGGCAGATCCCGGTCTTCTCCATCTCGCTGGTGAACCGCTTGGCGACATCCTTGGCCGACATCATCGCGTCGATGCGGCCCGCGCCGATCTCGTCGGCGCGCGAGGCCACCCCGATCACCCCGAGCGCGCCGGTCGACCCGCCGACCAGTTCGCCGATCTGTTTGAGCAGCGCGATGTCGGCGGCGTTGAGCGTGCGCAGCAGGAACACCACCGCGTCGACGCGGGGCACCCCGTCGGGCGGCACCAGCAGCCGCAGCGTGCGTTCGGACACGTCGCGCGACAGCGACGAGGTGCCCGGGGTGTCGATGATGGTGGCGTCGATCAGCTCGGCGGCCGGCCATTCCACGTCCAGGTCGACGACGTCTTCGGGGTCGAGTCCGGCGAGATCGAAGGACAGTCCGCCCTCTGGGTCACGGCCGATCGGCACGTGAGAGCGGCGCCCACCGCGGTGGTTGGCCGTCACCCTCGGGGTGGGTCCGTGCCGGAACCACGTCACAATGCGGGTGGCCTCGGTGGCGTCGGTGGGCGCGATGTTCTCGCCGACAAGGGCATTCACCAGAGTCGACTTGCCCGCCTTCAGCGTGCCCGCCAGTGCGATCCGGATGGGCTCGTTCAGCCGGCGGCCGATCCGGTCCAGCTCATAGAACACGTCGGGTCGATGCCGGTAGGCGGGATCGGACCGGTACGCCTGAATGGTTCCGCCCAGGATCGCGCGCACCTGATCACTTGTGCTCATTTCGCGCTACCTCGGCTGTCCTCCCACTCGGCGAGAGTCCAGCTTAGGCACGCCGGGTGCGGCGTGCTTACACAGTTGCGGCTTCGGCGGCCATCCGGTTCGCGTGCTCGAGGACCTGGCGCAGAATGTTGAGCTGGCGCTCGAGCTCCTTGATCCGGGTGTTGCGTTCGGCCTCCTCGAGTTTCGCCGAGGCGATGGTGGCCTGCAGTGACTCGTTCAGCGACCGCTGTGTCTGGTTTGCGATGCCGCGGTAGTGGTCCCGAAGTTGCCGCTGGATGGCCTTGAGCCGATCGCGTGATTCCTTGCTCACCACGAACGTGACATCGTCGATGAACCGGCGCGTGTTGAGCTTGGCCTCGTTGCGGATCCGCGCCATCCGGTTGTCCATGTTCTCCCGGTACGCGCTGCGGCCCATCAGCAGCCCGGCGCCGATCGACAGCGGGTTGAACATGCCCAGGCCGGCGAACGACGTCATCATGCCGAACATCAGCACGCCGCCGTAGGAGCCCTGCATCCCCATGGTGAGCTTGCGACCCTTGCCCGCGGGCTTGGCCTCCAGCTTGGCCAGCGACTTCACCTGGCCCAGGCTGGCGCCCAGTTCGCTGGCGTCGATCTGCGGCAGCTCCACCGCCTCCATGCCGGCCTCGGTGAACGTGCGCGCGACCTCCTCGGCCAGCACCTGGGCCCGCTGATACGCCCAGACGAAGTTGTCGCCGACCGCGGTGGCGACCGCGTCCTCCAGTTCGGCGCCGATCTCGGCCCACTGCCGGGACGGATCGCAGTGGTCGATCACCTTTTCGATGTGTTGGGTGATGGTCCGGAACCGGCCCCGCAGGTCGTGGTCGACGTCGGCGGTGAGATCGGCGATGCCGTCGTTGAGCACCTGCTGCCACAGCGCGGTCTGCTGCAGCGCCTCCTCGGCCTCGGTCCTGCGCCGCTCGAGCTCCTCCTTGAGTCGTTCACGCTCGGCCGGGTCGTTGAGCGAGGCCAGTTCGGCATCCAGCTTGAGATTCAGATGTTCTGCTGCCGAACGTATTTCGGCGACGACCTGATCGTGGATCCGCTCCTTCGCCTTCGCCAGGACCTCCTGGCTGAGGAACTTCACGATCGCCGGGAAGTTGGACTCCTCGTTGAGCTCCTTGTCGTTGAGCTGGAGCGCGTGGCTGCGCAGCATCGACGACGCCGGGATGATCGGTATCGACAGACCCGCCCGCTGCAGGTGTGCCTGGTTGGCCTCGACGATCCGGCGCCAGTGCGGGTACAGGTCGATCTTGGTGGCGATGATGGTTGCGACAGGGCAGATTTCGAACGCCTGCCGCATGAACGTCATCTCGGGTTCGGTGAACTCCTGACTGGTGTCGCTGCACATCAGCAACGCATCGGCGTCGGGCATCAGGCCCAGCGTCGCCGACAGGTGCGGCTGGCCGTGGCCGCCGACGCCCGGCGTGTCCACGAACGCCAGGCCGTTCTTCAACAGCGGGCTGGCGGCGGTGACCTCAACCCGCAGCACCTCCCGGCCGTCGGCTTGCGGGGCGTGCCGCAGGTCCGTGCCCAATTCGGACACGTCGATCGGAATCTCCTCGGGCTCTTGGCCTTCGGGCCGAGCGACGATCAGCTTCGCGGTCGGGGTTTCACCGTAGGACACCATGGTCGCAAGCACGGTGCTCTCGTCGTCCCCGACCCGGGCCACCGGCACGTTCAGCAACGAGTTGAGCAGTTGACTCTTGCCCTGCTTGAGCTGGCCGGCGATGACCACCCGGATTTGCGGGTCGGTGACGCGCGCCTTCGCCCTGGCCAATCGCTCGACCAGGTCGGTGCGCTCGTTGGTCTCGGCGATCCTGCTGGTGTGGTCGATCAACTCGACCAGCACCTTCACTTGGTCGGCGTACTGATTGGCCTGCTTGCTGGGTTGCGTCATGGGGTCCTCGAATCGAAGCGCCGGATATCAACCGTAGACGCGACAACTGGCGGGGATCGGAGTTTGATCCCCGCCAGCTGTCACCTGCGTCGGTCAGATGATGCTGACGTCCACCTCGGCGTCGACGTTGTTGGTGTCGTGCTCCGAGTAATCGCGGTTGTCCTGCGAGTGATCGTCGTTGTAGCTGTCGTTGACGGAGTGATCCGAGTTGTCCTCGAAGCTCGTCCCGCCGGAGACGGTGCCCGACAGGTCCCCACCGACGTCACCGACGGTGGTCTGGTTGCCGTCAACGTTGTTGGTGGTGCTGTCGACGTCGTTGATGATCAGCGTGCCGCCGGCACCACCGGAGCCGGCCGTGGCATCGCCGCCCTTGCCGACGCCGATCAGGCCGCCGGAGCCGTCACCGCCCGCGGCGCTGCCGCCCGAACCGCCGCTCATGTCGACGTCGTTGACGACCGGACCCTTGTTGTCCTTGATGACGTCGCCCCCGGCGGTGATGTCGCCGCGGTCGTCGATCACGTTGTCCTCACCGATGTTGACGTTCGAGTCCTTGATGTCGCCGGTGTTGACGTTCTCGTTGCCGTCGCCCACGACGTTGCCGTCGCCCTCGACGTTGGTGGCGTCGATGTTGCCGGCGGTGCCGGTGTTGATGACCGAGCCGTCGGTGGCGGTGTTGGTGATCTTGTCCCCGAAGGTGAAGTCACCGAAGTCCAGGTCGACGTTCACGGCGCCCTGCTGCTGATCCCCACCGGCGACGTTCGCGGTGTTAGTCTGCGGGCTCAGGAACCGGGTGTCGTTGTGGCTGAGCAGGTCATTGTTGGACATCACATCGTTGCGCGGAACGAAGGCGATGCCGTGGGTCTGGGCTACCGCGTGCTGCAACCCGGCGACGGGGTCGCCGCTGCCCTTGATCACGGCCGCCGGCGCCACCGAGGCGGCCACCGTCTGCACCTGGGCGGCGGTCAGGTTCTGCACGCCCGCGTTCTGCATGCAGCGCGCGGGATCGGCGACGAACTCCTGAGCCTTCACCGGATCGCGGAACAGGTCGAGGATCCAGTCGATAACGTTGGTCATTTTTCTTGTCCTTCCGGGTGTGTGTTCTTGTTGGCTTGTCGCCGGCCCTTCCGGCGAACTGCGCACAACGTTATGGGCCGTCAAACCCCCAGGAAACGGGGTCGAGACCCCTCTCTGCGGCGCGTGGGCCGGGGGTTCGACCATGGGGGCCGTTAGGGGATTAGGGGATCACTAGGGGTATGGCTTTGACCTGGGAAAACGCCGCTCCGAAAATGAAAACTGCGCGGCCCGCGGGCCGCGCAGTAAGGGGGATGTCGTGGGGGATTAGGGATAACCCGAGTTAGGTCGGGGCTAGAAGATGTCGAACCCCGACGGATCGGAGTCCATGTCGGCCACCTCGACGACCGTCGATGCGGCATCGCTCAGGTCGTCCAGCGCGCTGTCGAAGGCGGGCTCGTCGAGCGCCGCGTCCACAGTGTCGATCAACTGCGGCACGCCCGCATCGGTCAGCGCCGCCAGGCCGGCGTCCGCCGTCTGGCCCGGCTGATCGATGAGATCGGTGATCACCTCGCCGACGCCATGGCCGCCCGCGCCGGCCCCGTCGATGCCCGGCATCGGAAGCTCGGCGTCGAACGCATCGAACGCCGCCGTCGCCGCGCCACTGGCCCACACGTTGGAGGCCGCCTCCGCACCGTCCAGCCCCGCGGTGGGCACGGCCGTCGACATCGACTCGGCCACCACCGGGATCAGGTTGCTGACATCGGCGCTGGTCACATTCGTCAGATTGGCGTCGGCCAGCATCTGATCGGGGTTCGCGGCGAACCGTGCTGCCGCCTCTGGATCCCGCACCAGCGACATCACGAAATCCAACAGCTCGTTGGCCATCCGACGCCCTCCTTTGCTGTTACTGACCCGATGCTAGCCACGGGTGATACCGCCGGGATCGGTGCCAAACCCAGCTCCGCAGACCGCCCATTAGGGGAGTCGGCATTAGGGGATTGCGCCACGTTAGGGGAAATTAGGGGCAATCCGGTGGGTGCGCCCGGATAGCCGCTATCGTGAGGGTCGGCCGAAACGCAGGGGTGGAGATGAGCGACTCTCTCGGGTTGTCGATTGGGATGACGAACCTGGTGGCGGCCCGGATCGGCCGCCCGCCGGTGATGCGCCGCTCGGTGCTCACCCTGTTCGACGACCGGCCCGCCGAAGTCGGTGTGCCCTCGGAGAACCCCAACCTCGACCGACCCGGGATCGTTCTGACGGGTTTTGTCGAGCGGGTCGGCGACCCGGTCCCCCTAGTGGCCGCCGACGGCTCCTCGCACCGCGCCGAACAGGTGCTGGCCGCGGCGCTCGACGCGATGGCGCGCACGGTCGGCGGTGGCGCCCCGGTCGCGATCGCGGTGCCCGCCCACTGGAGCCCGAACACCGTCGAGGCGCTGCGCGGCGCCCTGCTCGGCGTGCCCGGGTTGTCCCCCGGCGCCCCGCCCGCCCTGGTGAAGGACGCCACCGCGGCGCTGTGGGCGTTGCGCACGGCACCGGGCCTGCCGGCGAGCGGGTTGGTCGTGCTGTGCGACTTCGGCGGCAGCGGCACCAGCATCACCGTGGCCGACGCGGCCACGAACTTCGAGCCGATCGGCGAAACCGTCCGCTACGCCGACTTCTCCGGCGACCAGATCGACCAATTGCTGCTCAACCATGTGGTGACCGGCCTTGCGGAGGCCAATAACGCCGACCCCGCCAGCACCGCCGCCGTCGGCTCGCTGGCGCGGTTGCGCAATGAGTGCCGATTGGCGAAGGAACGGCTCTCGGCCGAGACCACCGCGGTGGTGCGCGCCGAACTGCCCGGCGTCACCTCCGACGTGCGGGTGACCCGTAACGAACTCGAACAGCTGATCGCCGAACCGGTGGCGGGCGTCCTCAACGCGGTCGAGGAAACGCTGCGGCGCAACAACATCGGGACCGCCAGCATCGCGGCGGTGGCCACCGTCGGCGGCGGCGCGAACATTCCGCTGATCACCCAGCAGTTGTCGACCCGGCTGCGAGTGCCGGTCGTCACCACGCCGCAGTCGCAGCTCAACACGGCCGTGGGCGCAGCGCTGATGGCCGACGACGCCGCCGCGGCCACCGGCCTGGCACCGGCCGCCGACGCCCCCACGGGCATGGCGCCGACCGCGATGTCGGCCGCCGCGTGGGCCGCAGGCACCGCGGGCCTGGCCGCCGGTCAGTCGGCCGCCGACGGGGCGGAGTCGGCGACGTTCCGGGCGCTGGCGTGGTCGCAGGACGACGACGGGGCCGCCGAGCCGATCCCGTACACCGGCGAGGACTACACGTTCGACCCGGCGGCCGGCGCGCGCCCGCAGATGGAGTTCAGCCACGAGGAGGAGTCCTACCCCCAGGAGCCCGAGCCGCTGCCCTGGTACAAGCGGCCGCCGATCCTGTTCGGGGCCGCGGCCGCCGCGGCCCTGCTGGCGATCGGCGGGTTGGCGGTCACGCTGACAAGCACCAGCGGCACCAGCACCCCGGTGACCGAGACGGCCACCACCGTCGAGACCGGACCGTCGCCGGCCGAGCCGCCGCCCACCCCCGAAACCATCACGGTCACCGGCGAGGACGGCCTCCCGAGCACCACCGTGGTGCCACCTCCGCCGCCGCCGTCCACCACGACGACGGAAACGACCACACCGACCACCACCACGACCACCACCACCACCACGACCACCACCACGACCACGACCACCACCACGACGACCACCACCACCCCGACGACGACCACCGCCACCACAACCACCACGACGTCCGCCCCGGACACGGAGACCACCTCCGCCGAGGCACTGGAACCGAGTGAGCCGTGAGACATGGCAAAGCCCGGGGGGAAATCAGCGGCCGAGATTCCGCCGACCGCACGTGACGCGGTCGCGGCGCTGACCTCCGCGCCCACCGAACCGGTCAAGCTGCTGGTGTCGGGTGGCCTGGGCACCGGTAAGAGCTCGGTACTCGCCGCCGTGCGCAGCGCGTTGCGCGGTGCCGGGGTGGCGGTGCTGACCCGACCTCCCCGCGACGGTGACGACCCTTCAGCGGCAATCGTGATCGACGACGTGCACCTACTCGACGACGACGAGATCGGGGCGCTCGTCGATCGCGTCACCGAACCGTCGTCGACGCTGGTGGTCGCGGCCCAGCCGCTGGCGCACCGACCCGCTCTGCGCGCATTGACCACCGCGATCGAACGGGAGAACCCCGTCGTCGCGCTGCGCGCCCTCAACCCGGCCGAGGTGACCCGCGCGGTGGCCGAAACACTCGGCAGCGCACCACAATCCGAAACAATCCGGGCGGTGATGGCCGCCACCGCCGGGCTGCCCTTCCTGCTGCGCCCCGCACTCGACGCCGCCGCCGCGCCCGACGGTGACATCACCACCGCCGCCCGGATCGCCCTGCTCGAGCGGCTGCGACGGCTGGACGAACCCGTGCTCGACACCCTGCTGATCGCCTCGCTGAGCCCGCACCTCGGGGCCGACGACGTCGCCGCGGCACTGCGCCTCGACGCTCACGACGCGCAGGGGTTGGTGGACCGCGCCTGGGCCACCGGCCTGATCGATCCTGGGCACAACCGGACCTTTCGCAGCGCGGTGCACAACGGCATCGCGCAACTCATCGGCGCCGCGCGGCACCGCGACACCGAGATCGCGCTGCTGGTCTCGCAGATCGACGCGGCGACGCTGTCGGCCGACCTCGCACTGCGGCTGGCCGAGCACGGCTTGCGCGACGACCGGCTGGCCACCGCGCTCACCGAGTTGGCCGCCGACGCCCATGACCAACCGGCAAGGGCGGCAAGGCTTTACCGCGCCGCCGTGGTGGCCGGCGCGACCGCGGCGAATTCGCGCCTGGCCGACGCGCTGGCGCTGACCGGCGACTGCGTCACCGCGGGCCGCATCGCCGACGAACTGCTCGGCTCCGACGATCCCGCCGAACGCGCCGCGGCGGTGCGCATCGCCGCCAGCATCGCCGTGCACGACGGCAGCGCCACTCAGGCCGTGGACCTGTTCCGCTGGCTGGGGCCGTATCCGGACGCGTTCGTCGCCGCCGCGGCCACGATCGTCCTCGTCGGCGCGGGCGACCTGGCCGCGGCCCGCACCGCCCTGAGCGCCGAGACGGCCGGCCCGCCGACCTCGACCGCGCGCGCCGCCCGCAACCTCGCCGAGGGTCTGCTGCTGTCGCTGGAGGCGCCCTACCAGTCGGCGATCGCCAAGCTCGGCCAGGCGATCACCACCGACCGCAACCCCGTCGGCGTCGCCCCCGACACCCCGGCCGCGCTGGTCACGCTGGCCGCCCTGCACGGCGGTGACCCGGCGCGGGCGCGCAGCGTGATCGGGCGGGCGGTGCGTGCCGGGCTGGACAGCGGCCCCCAAACCGACTCGGAGAACACGCTTTTCGTCACCCGCCGACATCGCCTGCTACTCGGCTGGGTGCGCATGCAGGACGGCCAGCTGCAGGCGGCGACCGCCGACGTCGCGGCGGTCAGCCCCGTCGACACCCTGCACCGCCGGGACGCGCTGTGGGCGGCCGCGCTGCAGACCGCTATCGCCCGCCGGGGCGGTGACACCGGCGCGATGCAGCGGCACTGGCACACGGCGATGGAGGTGCTCGCGGAGTCCGCCGTCGACCTGTACTCACTGCTGCCGTTGGGCGAGCTGTGGGTGGCGGCGGCCCGGATGCGTCAGGTGCACCGGCTGCAGCACACCCTCGACGAGGCGTTCGCGCTGCTCGAGACGCTGGGCCAGCCGCTGCTGTGGTCGATACCGCTGCACTGGGCCGGGGTGCACGCCGGCATCCTGGCCAACTCCCCCGAGGCGGTGGCGCCGCACGGTCAGGCGCTGACCGCGGCCGCGGGGCGCAGCGCGTTCGCCAAGGCGCTCGCCGACGCCGGACGCACCTGGCTGCGGGTGCTGGCCAACCACGTCGACGTCGACGACGTGACCGCCGCGGCGCGCACGCTGTCGCAGTTCGGCCTCACCTCCGACGCCACCCGGCTGGCCGGGCAGGCCGCGCTGCAGACCCCCGACGGCCGCATCTCGGCGGCGATGCTGCAGTTGGCCCGCGACCTCAAACAGGCCACCGCGGTCGATGACGGCCCCGCCCCGGAGCCGTCGGCGTCCGCCTCCGACGCCGCGCCGGCCCGCCCGGCGTCGACGCGGCTCAGTGACCGGGAACGCGAGGTCGCCGAGTTGTTGCTGCTCGGCATGCCGTACCGCGACATCGGCAACCAGCTGTTCATCTCGGCGAAGACCGTCGAGCACCACGTCGCCCGCATCCGCCGGCGGCTGGGCGCCGAATCGCGCTCCGAGATGCTGTCGATGCTGCGGGCCATGCTCGCCCCGAGCGCTTGAGAAATCAGGTTAGGTGAACCTTGGTAGCGGCCTTTCATCGGCGGATGCGACGATGGCCCCCGGGCTTGAACAGGCCTGAGTGAAAGTTACCGAAGAGTAACCTAGTCTTAGTTACTCACGGGTAACTAAGAATCGGGAGGCAACCGGTGGATACCCATATGCTGATCAGGCTCGTCGTGGGTCTCGGCCTGACGGCGCTCGTGATGGTGTTCGCTGCCAAGCGGGTGCTCTTTCTGACCAAGCTGATCCGCTCCGGGGCGCCGACCAGCCCCGCGAACAACCGCAAGGACCACCTCGGTACCCGCATCACCACCCAGATCAAAGAGGTGTTCGGGCAAACCCGGTTGCTGCGCTGGTCGATCCCCGGCCTCGCCCACTTCTTCACGATGTGGGGCTTCTTCATCCTGGCGTCGGTGTACCTCGAGGCGTACGGCCTACTGTTCGTCCACGACTTCGCGATCCCGATCATCGGGCACTGGGATCTGCTCGGCTTCCTGCAGGACTTCTTCGCCGTGGCGGTGTTGCTCGGCATCATCACGTTCGCGATCATCCGGGTGCTGCGCGAGCCCAAGAAGATCGGGCGCGAATCGCGTTTCTACGGCTCGCACACCGGCGGCGCCTGGCTGATCCTGTTCATGATCTTCAACGTCATCTGGACCTACGCCCTGGTCCGCGGCGGTGCCGTCAACACCGGCAACCTGCCGTACGGCAACGGCGCGTTCTTCTCGCAGTTCATGGGCTGGGTGCTGCGTCCGCTGGGCCACAACGCCAACGAGTGGATCGAGACCATCGCGCTGCTGGGCCACATCAGCGTGATGCTGATCTTCCTGTTGATCGTGCTGCACTCCAAGCACCTGCACATCGGCCTGGCCCCGATCAACGTCACGTTCAAGCGGATGCCCAACGCGCTGGGTCCGCTGCTGCCCGTCGAGTACCACGGCGAGCCCATCGACTTCGAGGATCCGGCCGAGGACGCGGTGCTCGGCAAGGGCAAGATCGAGGACTTCACCTGGAAGGCCTACCTGGACTTCACCACCTGTACCGAGTGCGGTCGCTGCCAGTCGCAGTGCCCGGCGTGGAACACCGGAAAGCCGTTGTCGCCCAAGCTCGTCATCATGAACCTGCGCGACCACCTGTTCGCGAAGGCGCCCTACATCCTCGGCGAGAAGGAAACCCCGCTGGAGAACACTCCGGAGGGTGGCCTCGGTGAGGAGCTGCGCGGCGAGAAGAAGTCCGAACAGCATGCGCACGACCACGTTCCGGAGTCCGGCTTCGAACGCATCATGGGTTCCGGTCCGGAGCAGGCGCTGCGCCCGCTGGTCGGCACCGCCGAGCAGGGCGGCGTGATCGATCCCGACGTGCTGTGGTCCTGCACCACCTGCGGTGCGTGTGTGGAGCAGTGCCCGGTCGATATCGAGCACATCGACCACATCGTCGATATGCGCCGCTACCAGGTGATGATGGAGTCGGAGTTCCCGGGCGAACTCGGCGTGCTCTACAAAAACCTTGAGACCAAGGGCAATCCGTGGGGCCAGAACGCCAAGGACCGCACCAACTGGATTGACGAGGTCGACTTCGATGTGCCGGTGTACGGCAAGGACGTCGACTCGTTCGAGGGCTTCGAGTACCTGTTCTGGGTCGGCTGCGCCGGCGCCTACGAGGACCGCGCCAAGAAGACCACCAAGGCGGTTGCCGAACTGCTGGCCACCGCCGGGGTGAAGTTTCTGGTGCTCGGTGAGGGCGAGACCTGCAACGGCGACTCCGCGCGCCGCTCCGGCAACGAGTTCCTGTTCCAGCAGCTGGCCGCGCAGAACGTCGAGACCCTCAACGAGCTGTTCGAGGGCGTCGAGCGGGTGGACCGCAAGATCGTCGTCACCTGCCCGCACTGCTTCAATACGCTGGGCCGGGAGTACCCGCAGGTCGGCGGCAACTACACGGTGCTGCACCACACCCAGCTGCTGAACCGGCTGGTCCGCGACAAGAAGCTGATCCCGGTCCAGCCCACCGACGGTGGGCTGGACATCACCTACCACGACCCGTGCTACCTGGGCCGGCACAACAAGGAGTACAGCGCGCCGCGTGAGCTGATCGGGGCGTCGGGCGCGAAGCTCACCGAGATGCCACGCCACGCGGACCGCGGCCTGTGCTGCGGCGCCGGCGGTGCGCGGATGTGGATGGAAGAGCACATCGGCAAGCGGGTGAACACCGAGCGCACCGAGGAGGCGCTGGACGCCGGCGTCTCGGCGATCGCGACCGGCTGCCCGTTCTGCCGCGTGATGATGACCGACGGCGTCGACGAGGTGTCGGCCGCCCGCAACGTGGAGAAGGCCGAGGTGCTCGACGTGGCTCAGCTGCTGCTGGGCTCGCTGGACAAGAGCAACGTCAAGCTGCCCGAAAAGGGCACTGCGGCAAAGGAAGCCGAGCAGCGCGCGGCCAAGGCCGCCGCCGCGGCCCCCGCGGTCGAGAAGAAGCCCGCCGCGGCCGAGCCCGAGGCCAAGCCCGAACCGGCGACCGCGACCGCACCGACGGAGACCAAGCCCGTCACCGGACTCGGTATCGCGGGTGGCGCGAAGCGACCCGGTGCGAAGAAGACCGCGGCCGCCCCGGCGGCCGACACCGCCGCGGCCGGTGAGAAGCCCGCTCCCGCACCCGCGAAGGGGCTCGGCATCGCCGCCGGCGCGAAGCGACCCGGCGCCAA
>Ga0182793_1001850_pt1 | contig 12674 bp, 12 predicted proteins | sample Passage237A_FD_130498 | JGI IMG/M metagenome (GOLD analysis project Ga0182793, IMG submission 130498) | Cellulose adapted compost microbial communities from Newby Island Compost Facility, Milpitas, CA, USA - Passage2 37A (version 2) (version 2) ...
CGCCCCCCCCCCCCCCCCCCCGGCCATCCTCCTCCTTCTTTCAGTGATCTCCCCCCCTCTGATCGTGGTCGGCGATCTCGTGAACCCCGCCCCCGCCCCGAGACCCCGCCGATGAGCGCCGTGGCTGCCGCCGGCGGGCGCAAACGGCCGCATCCGGACTGGAAGCTGGTCGTATCGCTGGCGATCCTGATCGCCGTCGGCGTGATGGCGATTTGCGCGCCGTGGCTCGCCCCGTTCGACCCGGAAGCCCAGCAGATATTGAACCGGAGGGTTCCGCCGGTTTGGCACGCGTGGCTGTACGGTGACGCGAAGGCGTCACTGCTGCATCCGCTGGGCACCGATGCGCTCGGCCGCGATTATGCGAGCCGGCTGATGCACGGAGCGCGGGTGCCGCTGCTGATTGCGTTTTCGGCCCTGGCGGTCTCGGGCGTGATCGGGGTGACCCTGGGCGTGGTCGCCGGATACTATCGGGGTTGGGTGGACACGGTCATCTCCACCATCATCGCGGCCCGGCTGGGGCTGCCTATCATGATCGTGTCGATCACCGCCGTCGCGCTCTACGGCGCATCCCTCCTCACCATCTCGTTCGTGCTCGGGCTGCTTTTGTGGGATCGCTTTGCCGTCACCGTGCGCGCGGCCACCATACAGCTCCGCGAGATGGAATATGTCGAGGCCGCGCGTGCCACCGGCGCATCGGATTCCAACATACTCCTGCACGAAATCCTGCCCAATCTGGCGCCGGTCATCGCGGTCATCGCGGCGCTGGAGGTTGGACAGGCCATCCTGCTGGAATCGGTTCTGTCATTCCTCGGCCTCGGTGTGCAGCCGCCGGACTTCTCCTGGGGTCTGATGATCGCGGAGGCCAAGGTCGACATCTTCTTCGATCCCTGGCTGGCTGCCTTGCCGGGGGTCTGTCTCTTCGTGATCGTGCTCGCTGCCAACCTGCTCAGCGAATGGCTGGAGATTCGTTCGATGCGGCTGGGCTCGCCGTGAAACCGGTCCTGGAGATCGAGAACCTGGCGATCCGCTTCCCGACGCGGGCTGGCCTGCTGCATGCGGCGCGCGGCGTGTCGTTTTCGCTCAGCAAGGGCGAAACGCTCGCCCTCGTCGGGGAATCGGGATGCGGGAAGACCTCCGTCGGACTTGCCGTTATGGGGCTCCTCCCGAAGCACGCGGTCGTGTCGGCCGACCGGCTCGAAATTGCCGGCACCGACATCCGCGGCATGTCGCAGTCGCGTCTCGACCGGATCAGGGGCTCCAGGGTGGCGATGGTATTTCAGAACGCGATGTCGGCGCTCAATCCCACCCTGAAGGTCGGCACCCAACTCGTCGAGGTCATGACCAGGCACACGGATTGCGATGCGCGCACCGCACGCGCGCGCGCCATATCGCTGCTGGAACGGATGAAGGTGGATCGCGCCGCCGAGCGGCTTGGCCACTATCCGCACCAGTTGTCCGGGGGTCTGCGACAGCGCGTGATGCTGGCTATGGCGCTGATGTGCCGCCCCGAGGTCATCATAGCGGACGAGCCGACGACGGCGCTCGACGTCACGGTGCAGGCCGAGGTTCTCGCGCTGCTGAAGGAACTGCAGCAGGAACTCGGCCTCGCGGTGATTTTCATCACCCACGATCTCGGAGTGGTGTCCTACATCTCGCATCGCGTTGCCGTCATGTATGCCGGCGAGGTCGTCGAGACGGGACCGACGCCGGAGGTGATCGACAACCCTGCGCATCCCTATTCCGGCGCGCTGCTGGCCTCTGTTCCCCGCTTCATCCAGGGACCGGCGGCGCCGCGTCTCGGCGTCATACCCGGAGCAGTGCCCAGCGTGATGCACGAGGTCACGTCCTGCGTGTTTCTCGATCGCTGCACCATGGCGGCCGACCCGTGTCGTCGGGGCCCCATAGATCTCGACGACGCCGGTCTGGGGCGCGCCGTACGCTGCGTTCGCTCTCCTTTGCGCGAGACGAGCCATCCGGGCACGGAAGGGCGCACATCGTGACGCCGGTGCTCGAAATCGAAAGCGGGAGCTTCACCTATTCGCGGCTGGACCTGATGGGGCGGCGCATTCCGGTTTTTACCGCGGTAAGGGACGTGTCCCTGACGCTGAAGGACGGCGAAATCCTGGGCATCGTCGGCGAGTCGGGTTCGGGCAAGTCCACCCTTGCCAAGCTGCTGCTCGGCCTGCTCAACCTCACCGAAGGAGACATCCGGCTGATGGGGCGGCCGCGGTCCGGATACGGGCGGCGCGAGGCGTCGCGCCTGGTCCAGCCCGTCTTCCAGGATCCTTACTCCTCGCTGAACCCTCGCCATTCCATATCCCGGACGATCCAGCGACCGCTGGACATCCATTCGATCGGATCACGCGAAGAGAGGCTGGAGCGCGTCCGGTACGTCATGGAGTGCGTCGGGTTGCCGTCGCGGCTGGCAGACAGCTATCCGCGCGAGCTTTCCGGGGGCCAGCGGCAGCGCGTCGCCATCGCGCGGGCCCTCGCGATCGCGCCCAAGCTGCTGATATGCGATGAACCGACCTCGGCGCTCGACGTGTCGACACAGGCCCAGATCGTGAACCTCATCAAGGACCTCACCCAGGACCTCGGTTTCTCCTGCATATTCATCACGCACAATTTGCTGCTTCTGCAGTATATCGCCGACAAGATCGCTGTAATGAAGTCCGGGGCGGTGTTGGACTATGGATCGGCGCACTACGTATTCAACGATACGGACAATCCATATACGAAAGAGCTGATGAGTTCCGTGATGTCCGTCTAGCGTGCCGGAGCGGCCGGATGCATCGCGGCCTCTGGCCTGGCCTTGTCGCGCGAGCCGAACCAGCGGGCTCCATCGCGGGCGGCCGCTTGTGAGCCCAGCCTGAACTTTTAATTGATCAAATTTAACTGTTTATATCAGTTGAAGTTATGATGGGTTCCGGTCAGATTGGTACACGAATGAGAGATTGCCGCAGGGGATTTGATCAATGATTGCCGCTCCGGGAGCCCTGATCCGCAATGCCGACCTTGACGCCGTGCTCGACGATGCACGCAGCCGCTTTTCCGCTCGCAACCCCGAGAGCGAGAAGCGGCACCAGGATGCGACATCCTCGCTGCCGGGCGGAAACACGCGCGCCGTCCTGTGGTACCGGCCGTTTCCGCTGACGATCGTTTCGGGCAAAGGATGCCGTGTGACCGACCTCGACGGGCACACCTACATCGACCTCGTTGCGGAGTACACCGCGGGATTGTACGGCCATTCGGATCAAACTATAAAAACTGCACTGAAGACGGTGATCGATCAGGGGTTGCTTCTGGGCGCACCCAATCGCTTCGAGGCAGACTATGCAGCGGCGATCGTCGATCGCTTCCCGGCCATCGAGCGTGTCCGGTTCTGCAACTCGGGCACCGAGGCCAACTTGATGGCGCTGACCGCCGCATGCGCGATCACCGGAAGAAGCAAGGTGATGGCGTTCCGCGAGGGCTATCATGGCGGCGTGCTGTCTTTCTCGCATGGCGGCTCGCCCCTGAACGTGCCATTTCCGTTCGTGCTGGCCGATTATAACGACGAGGCAAGCATCATCGCCTGCGTCCGCGAGCACGGCCGGGATCTGGCTGCGGTGATTGTCGAACCGATGTTGGGCGGCGGCGGCTGCATTCCTGCCCGACGGGAATTCCTCAAACTGCTTCGGGATTTGACGCAGCAGACGGGCGCGCTCCTGATATTCGACGAGGTCATGACGTCGCGGCTGCACTACCGGGGCCTGCATGGGGCGCATGGCGTGAATCCCGACATGGTCACGTTGGGCAAGTATCTGGGCGGAGGAGCCAGTTTCGGCGCATTCGGCGGGCGGGCGGATCTGATCGAGCGGTTCAACCCCTCGGCACCGCGCGCCTTCACTCATGGCGGCACGTTCAACAACAACATCCTCAGCATGGCGAGCGGCTTCGCCGGCTTCACCGAAGTGCTGACCGAAACCGCTAGCAACGCGGTCAACGAGCGTGGCGAGCGACTGCGGCAGGGGATCAACGAGGCATTCGCGACCCATGGCGTCGAAGGGCACGCGACCGGCGTCGGCTCCGCGATGAACATCCATTTCGTGGCAGGCCCGGTCGAAACGCCGGCGCCGCTCGCTCTGGCCGACCCGCGGCTGATGGCCCTGTGGCACGTGGAGATGTTGCTGCGCGGTTTTTACGTGACACCCCGTGGCATGCTTGCCCTATCGCTTCCGTTCGGCGAGGCTGAGTCGGATACCTTCCTCGCGGGATTTGCCGATTTTCTTTCGGACTACCGGCAGTTGCTGCCCGTCAGGAAGGCTGGATGAACTCGGGACGCAACAGAAACGGTGTCGCCGTGCAGGCTACTGCCCATGCCCGCATCCATGCCGCACTGAAGCAATCGCTGATGGACGGCGACTATAAGCCCGGCGAACGTATCGTCGTGCGTCACGTCGCCGAACAGTTCAGCACAAGTCCGATGCCGGTTCGCGAAGCCCTGCGGCAGCTCGTCAGCGACGGGGCCCTCTTCGACCATCCCAACAGGGGTGTCATCGTACCCGAGGCCACCGTAGAGATCGTTTCGGACCTGGTGCGTGTCCGCTGCGTGATCGAGGGCGCCGCCACCGAGTGGGCCGCATCGACCGTCTCTCAGGGAGAACTGGCGGATCTCGTGGAGATCAACGCGCAGATGATCTCCTGCGTCGAAACGGGCTCCACGGGCGACTATCTCGCGCTCAACCGCCAGTTTCATTTCTCAGTGTACCGGGCGGCGCGCTCAGCCGCAATTCTGCCCGTCATAGAACGGCTCTGGCTGCGGGTTGGCCCGTGGCTGAACATCATGCGCGACGGCACGTTTCTCGGCCTCGGCCTCGATCATCATGGCGAGCTTCTTGAGGCGCTGCACTCCGGGTCCGCGACGGCAGCGCGCCGCGCCATGGTGGCCGATATCACCGACGCAGCGGACATCATCGTCAGGGCCGTCAGTCGACCGGCCTGGGACGATCCTGCGGCTGGCCGGTCGCGGCGGCCCGCCATCGCGAGGAAGAGCGAATGACCGCCGAAGAGCGCTCCGCCACCATGGTGGGGGCAATCCCTGGCAAGCAGGGTGTGGTTACATTTGCCGGCGTCGCGCACCCATGGATGTGCGACGCGATGGGCCACCTCAACGTGCGCCACTATGCGGCGATGTTCGACGACGCCAGCTTCCAGTTGCTCGGCAAGCTATCCGGAACCGGACAGGCCAGGGAAGTCGGATGGGCCGATGTGCGCCATGAGGTGGAGTTCATGCGTGAAACCCCTGCCGGCACGCTGCTGACGATCCGCACGGCCGTTGTGCGCATCGGCCGCTCGTCGGTCGCATATCGCCATGAGATGGCAAGCACGATTTCGGGCCAGGTGCACGCGGTCTCGACCGTCACCTCGGTGCGTTTCGATCTCTCGGCCCGCAAATCGCTGGATCTCGATCCCGAGACCCGTCATCGGGCTGAGGCTCTGCTGTCGGCCTAGGACGCCGCGTTTCCGGAAGGTTCGCGATCCTTGAGGGCTCGCGTGCGGCGGGCACCCTGCCCGCCGCCGCCGTGATGCCCCGTCCGCCGATCTATCTGGAGAACCTGCGAATGACATTCGCGGTCAACCGCGAAGCGACCTCGTCGATGAGCAGGCATGAGCCATAGGCGATGGAGGCGGCGGAAAAGACCGCGCCATTGCTAGCGGTCTCATACATGCTCATGTGGGCGCCGCCATTGTCCGGGTTCAGTCCTCTTGCAAGGAGGACGGTTCCGGGCGGGGAAAACGGCGACAGCTTGTCCATCTCATGGCCCGATGCTCCGCCCGGGCAGCGTGTGTTGAGGCTTTCCCGGCCGAAGATGTCTCCGTCGGAGACGCCCGTTCCCTCGAAGACCCAGTGCGACGAGTCGACCACCTCGTAGGGGGCTGCGGTCATAACGCCATCATGGGTGTAGACGACGCCGAGCAGGTTGGCTTCGCTTTCGAAGGAGGCGTGAAAGCGGCTCTCCGTCGTGCCGGCCGCAACCCGGTTCCGCTCGTTGCCGTTCTTGCAGACTATCGTATCATCGTGAATTTCGACCTCGCAGTTGATCCCGTTCCCGCCTAGGTAAACCAGTCGGCCGCCGCGATCATGCACCCAGCTCTTCAGCTTGAGATACATGTCCCGGGTCCAGTATTCCGGGTGCGTGTTCATGATCACGACGCGATAGTCGTCGAGGTCGAGCGTACCGTCGTGAAGCTGGGTTTCGCCGTAGAAGTCGTAGTCGAAGCCTTCGCGCTCGAGCCAACCCAGAACGCGCCATTCGGCCGGACCGGCGCCGCAGGCATAGCGGCCGGCAATCTTGTCGGTCACGACCGCGTCCAGCGGCACGTCGTTGATCCATTCCGGCCTGTCGAAGCTGAGGGGCGCGTAAGTTTCCGACAGATAGTCGATGTGGTCGGCGATATTGTAACGGTCGAGATCCTGGCGCGAATTCACCGTCGGCCGATCGGGAAGCTCGATGGGGTTGACATAGTTGTTCCTGCCCCCGAACACGTTGTAGGCATTCCAGCGGACGTTCGAGGCCAGCACCGCAATGGATGCCGACGGAACGCGCGGCGCCACGATCCACGGGAAGGCAAAAGTCTTTCCGCTCGCCGTCCTCGCATGAAAGTAATAAAGACCGCTCCTGTCCGGAGCGGTCGCCTCCTGTCGATAGATCGGATTGCCGTAGCCGATCCTGTTCCACTTCACGCCGGTCCTGGTGAAGTCCCCGTCCGGAAGCAGCTGGATGCAGGGTCGAGGGCCGAACTCATCGAAAGAGCCCATGCTGCGGACGTATTCCTTTTCCAGGCCGTACCGCCAAAGCTCGACCTCGTATGGCTCGGCTGAATGAACGCGGAACTCTGCAACCTCGCCGGAACGTACCCATTTGGGCCACGCGTAGCCGAGGATGCCGTCCGACAGGAGCCGGAACTGATATGGCTCGTCGGCGGGCAGGTCGATTTCCACAGACTTTGAACCGTATCCAGGCTTTGCGAGCCAGACCTTGTAGCGCCCCGCGGGAATGTCAGCGTGGACCGATCCCGTAACGCCGGTGCGCACGATCACGGGCTCACCCGAAGCCGATATCTCGACCAGAACGTCGGACAGAGCCGCGAATCTCTCATCGCTGACGTAGCCAATAAGCATAAACACCTCTCCTGCGTCCGGGCAGAGAGCAGATCAACGCCGCGCCTGCCTTGAAAGCACCCGTCTCGGTGCGAAGCGAGAGCTCAGCGTCCGCGGTCGTCGCGGCTGAGCGCCAACATCCATGCTGGTCTGAGCTTCCGCCATCAATAGACAGGACGACGCGGGCTGTCAATATTTGATCAAAATATGTCAAAACAACCTTCTGCCGTTCGACCCGCCTGCCGACCCAGTCGCCACTCCAATGATGATCTGATCGCGAACGGGACGTGAATCGCGCTCACGCTACCCCGCCCGAGGATTCCATATTCTTTGGTCGATTGGCTGTTGTTTTTTGATCAAAAACTGCTACCAATTTTGCAGGCGGCTTCAAGACGAGTGAAGACAGGCCGCGTGAATGCTTCGTCGGTGCGGGATCCGGCGACGATCTGGGGACGTCCGCATGTCCGACGGAGTTCGGGACAGATCCCGCCGATGCCGGCGGCGCGGTTTCTTCAGCAATGCCAAACCAACGTCAATCGAGCGAGAAAGGGGAATGGCAATGAAGACGAGATTCACGTTCGGGATCGCAGGAATTGTTCTTGCCGGCGGGATGGCCGCGGGAAGTGCGCTTGCCCAAAGCACCGTGACAGTGGGTTCTTACGGTGGGGACTGGGGGGAAGCATTTCGCATCGCCGCGCTTGAGCCCATCGCCAAGGAACTGGGAATTACGATCCGGCAGGTGAGCTATAATTCCGTAAGCGAGGTGAAGCTTCAGGTCGATGCCGGCGTCGTATCCATCGATATCGCCGACTTGGCGGCCGCCGACTGCATCCTCGGCGGGCAACAGAACCTGTTCGAGAGCCTCGACTACGGGGGGATCGACAAAACACGCGTTCCGGAGGAATTCGCGCGCGAGAAATGGATCATAGGCCCAACCTATTATTCCACCGTCATGGCCTTCCGCACCGACGCCTTCGGCGGCAACAATCCGCAAAGCTGGGCCGATTTTTGGGATGTCGAGCGGTTCCCGGGAACCAGGGCATTGTGGAACTATCCCGTATCGATGCTGGAAATCGCCCTGATGGCCGACGGCGTCGCGCCCGACAAGCTTTATCCGCTGGATGTCGACAGGGCCTTCGCAAAACTTCGGGAGATCAAGCCTCACGTGACAGTCTGGTGGTCGAGCGGCGGACAGTCGGCCCAGCTTCTCGCCGACGGCGAAGCCGACATGCTGGCCATGTGGAACGGGCGCGCCGCCGGCCCTATCAAGGACGGCGCCCCCGCGGCCTATACTTTCAACCAGGGTCTGCTCGGCTTCGACTGCCTCGCCATTCCCCGCGGCTCGCCAAACGCCGAGCTTGCCATGAAGGTGATCAACCGCATCCTGTCACCGGAAATACAGGCAAACTTTCCCCTTCACATAAACTACGGCCCGGTGAACGATCAGGCTTTCAAAAAGGGCCTGATTGATGAGGAGCGCTGGCCGTCGATCAATTCGTCGCCCCAGAACATAGCCGTGCAGGCAGTCCAGAACGACGACTACTGGGCGGAGAATCTCGCCCGCATCCAGTTGCTCTGGGACAGCTTCATGCAGGAATAGAGCGGTATCCCGGGCATCCTTGGAAGGGATGCCCGGGAACATGCCGGAGATATCTGGATGAACGACAACAAGCCGGCTCTGTCCGTCGAGGTCGCAGGCATCAGCAAGAACTACGGTCCGGTGCGCGTCCTGGAGCGCGTGGAGCTTTCCATCAGGCGCGGAGAATTTCTGACGCTTCTCGGGCCTTCGGGGTCCGGAAAAACTACCCTTCTGACGATCCTCGCAGGGTTCACCTCGCCCGCCGCCGGGAGAGTGTTCTTCGGCGACAAGGACGTAACCTTCGTGCCGCCGCACCGGCGCAACATCGGGATGGTCTTTCAGAAATACGCCCTGTTTCCGCACCTCAGCGTCGCTGGCAACGTGGAGTACCCCCTGCGAATGCGTGGCATAGATAGGAGGGAGCGGCGTCTCAAGATCGAGGCCGCACTCGATCTCGTTGCCCTCGCAGGGTTCGGGGAACGCAGGATCGACGAATTGTCCGGCGGCCAACAGCAGCGCGTCGCCCTGGCGCGCGCCATCGTTTCGGAGCCCCCCATCCTGCTGATGGACGAGCCGCTTTCGGCGCTCGACAAGAACCTGAGGGATCGCATGCAGATGGAACTGCGCGCGCTGCACGACCGCCTCGGAATAACGACCGTCTATGTCACCCACGACCAGCGCGAGGCCCTCACCATGTCGGACCGCATCGCCGTGATGAACAAGGGAAGCATAGCGCAATTGGGCACGCCGCAGGAGATCTACCGGGCTCCGGCCAGCCGTTTCGTCGGAGAGTTCATCGGTGAGTCCGCATTCCTTCCGCTGAAAGCCAGGGATGGACGGCTGGCGATCGGCGACGTCCTGCTTCCTGCGGGCTACGTCGACGACGGTGAGCCGCGCGCGCTTCTCGTCCGTCCGGAACACCTCGTGATCCTTCCCACCGGCGAGCCGGACGAACCCATGCTGAGGTTCGAGGGCCATGTCCACAACCAGGTGTATCGCGGTGAAAGCCATCTGCTGGGCGTATCGATACCGGATGTGGGCACGGTAATGGTCATCGGACCCGCCGGCGGCCCCGTGCCCGGGACGGGCGACACCATCAGGCTGGGCCTTCGCGAGCGCGACATATGCATCGTGTAGGCGACTGAGGCGGACACACACCATGCGCCCCGGCATATTTCGGTCACGCAAGCCGCACGGCGTCATGCTCGCCATTCCGGCGCTGTCTTTGGTCGCACTGCTGCTGTTTCTGCCGTTGATCTGGCTGGCGGTGATCTCCTTCCAGGATCCGCAGGGCGCGCTCAGCCTCGACAACTATCGCAGGGTGATGCGGGAACCGGCTATCGTCGCGACCTACCTGATGACTTTCAAGATATCGGTCAGCGTCACGCTCATCTGCATCCTGCTCGGCTACCCGCTCGCCTATATGATCGCGAGCCTGCCCAGGAAATGGGCGGTGCCTGCACTCCTCGCTGTCACCCTCCCGTTCTGGACGTCCACGCTGGTGCGTACCTATGCCTGGATCATCCTTCTCCAGCGCCGCGGGGTCGTGAACACCTGGTTGATCGACCGGGGACTGATCGACCAGCCGCTGGCGCTCGCATACAGCTTCACCGGCGTCGTGATCGGCATGGTTCACATCATGCTGCCCTTCTTCGTGCTTCCGCTATACGCCACGCTTTCAAGCATCGACTCCTCCTTCATGCGGGCGGCAGCAAGCCTGGGCGCGGGGCCTTTCCGGGCCTTCTGGACCGTCTATTTCCCGCTCTCGCTCCCGGGCGTCCTTGCCGGCACCGTGCTCGTCCTCGTCCTTTGCCTTGGGTTCTACGTCACGCCAGCCCTGCTCGGTGGCGGCCGCGTCCTCGTGATAGCCATGGCGATAGAGCGCGCGGCCGCCCAATACGCCAGTTGGGGCGTCGCGGCGGCGCTGGGCATCACCCTGCTGGCTGCGACGGTCCTTTCGCTCGGCCTGGGCTGGTTCGTCACCCGGCAGGGCCGGAGGACGCGGGCATGACGCGGCGTATGGCGCGCCTCAGGCATCACCTGTCCCGAAGCTGGCTCTATGGCCTGTCGGCGATCATCCTGATCTTCCTGGTGACACCTGCGATGATCGTGGTCCCCATGTCCTTCTCGGACAACTCGTTGCTGGCGTTTCCTCCGGCAAGCTGGTCGCTGAGGTGGTACCGGGCGTATCTGGCCTCGGACGTGTGGACGGAGGCGACACAATTGTCCCTGCTCATCGCGTTCCTGACCGCCTCGCTTGCCACTCCTCTCGGGGCTTCGGCCGCGTGGGGCATACAGCGGGCCAGGCCGCGCATGGAGCCGGCGCTGCTGCTGGCGCTGGCCGCCCCGGTCATGGTGCCCATCATCCTGGTCGCAGTGGGAACTTTCTACGTCTATGCCCGCATTGGTCTCGTCAACAGCATTACAGGCGTGGTCATCGCACATACGATGCTGGCCATTCCCTTCGTCGTGACCGTGGTCATAGCCCGGCTGAGGACTTTCGACTTCGAGCAGATGAACGCCGCCGCCATCGCGGGAGCGAGCCCGCTCGTCGCCTTCCTCACAATCGCTGTACCGCAGTTGCGGGCCACTTTCATCACCGCCGCGCTGCTGGCCTTTCTGACGTCGCTGGACGAAGTCGTGATGGCGCTCTTCATCTCCGGCGGAGCCTATTCGACGCTGACAAAGGTGATGTTCACAAATCTTCGCGACCAGATCGACCCGATCATCGCCGTCGTATCCACCCTGCTCGTCGCCATCTCCATACTGGTGGTCTCGCTGTATCAGCTCCTGCAGCTCAGGCCCGCGCGGCGCGGGCTTGAGGACTGAGGCCAACCGCAACCACGAGTGTGGAGATCAAAGGCCGGCCCCTTCCGGGTGCCGGAGGCATCCAAAAAATCAATGCTACATTTGCAACCGGCATTGGCAGCCAGTGACCGGGTCCGCCCCGGATGAAAGCCTGCCGCACCGGGGCTGCGGCGAGGCGGTCATCCTTGTCGGGCTTGCGCGGCCCCGGCGCTGGCCATCTTGGCCTGCGCGGGGGCCAACTCGCCAGGCATGCTTTCGTCGCTTTCGATGAAGGCTTTCAGGCAGAGCGTTCGAAAACCACCATGAAATGGCTTGTCTTCTGGGCGCCATGTCGCGTCTATGTCGCATCGAGCCCAGTTGCCTGTAGCATTTGAGAGCAAACCCCACCCAACCTGGACACATTTTTCTCCGTGTCGGCAAGCCGTTCCTCTAGCTCGATCAGTTCGGTCGCGAATTGAATTGGATCCGAGCGAACAGCAATTTCGGACGCCAAGCGGAGCCGCTTTATCCCATCTTCGACCGGTTTAAGGTCGTCGAGAAGCGCATTCGCAAAATACGCATGCTTGCTTTGCGCTACCTTGAACACTTTCCACTCTTCCGTGTCAGGGGATTGCTGCAAGCGCTCGAACTCGTCCGTCGTGAGCTTGAAGATTTTCATGGCTGCGTCAACAGCGATAAGCCGGGCGTTCAAGAGTCCCTGCAGCGCATCGATCTTCTTTTGCGCCTTCGATCGAAACGGCCACATTGATGCCTCCTCATCACCGAGTGCACAGCAGTTTAGCTTCTGCATCCCGCAATAGGTTAGCCTCGTCTTCGGTGGGGGAACAGGTGCCCTTAGGGGTCGACCGTGACCTGAATACTCGAATGGCCCATGCGCGCCTACACGGCCTTCCCGCAGCGAGCCGCATGTAGCCTGTTCGTCGCCGGGCCCACCGGTAGCTAGCGATTGTGTGGGACGTACGTGTGGGACAGCGTAGACTGCGCGACGAGAGCGCTTTGTTAACGCGTTGGTTTTACTTGAAAAAACAGTGGCGCACCCGACAGGATTCGAACCTGTGACCTCTGCCTTCGGAGGGCAGCACTCTATCCAGCTGAGCTACGGGTGCAGCCTGCGCGGCAGGCGCATTGCGGACGCGAAATCCG
>Ga0182793_1001852_pt1 | contig 12664 bp, 12 predicted proteins | sample Passage237A_FD_130498 | JGI IMG/M metagenome (GOLD analysis project Ga0182793, IMG submission 130498) | Cellulose adapted compost microbial communities from Newby Island Compost Facility, Milpitas, CA, USA - Passage2 37A (version 2) (version 2) ...
AACGGAGCGCAATCATGAAAAGGGTTCAGCGTGCGAAGAACCCGTTGACGTTTCGTGAAGCCTTTTCGCAGAAATTCGTAGGCGACAAATTCGGCGAAGCGACCACCCATTGGCGCAAGCTTGAAGACCGCATCGCGCGTGGTGTTGGTAACCCGTGCCCGATCGTGGCGATCGGCTTGCCGGATACCATTGTCACATTCGGAGAAGACCCTGACAGGCTGAGGGGAATAATCGATTCCGTCTCTGACGATGGCGATGAATAGCTATTCAGCAGCTTCTACCGCCGAGTTGTAGGCGTACGTCTTCCACGTCGGCTTGTAGTCCTCGTCCGCTTGCCTGCCCCAATAGGTCCAGCCGGGCCGTGTTCCGCGAGCGAACAATTCCAGGTACGGTCCTTTCGAACAACGCTCAATAAGGTCGTACTGCTCGTCGGGCTTGCGAGAGTGTTCGCGCTTTCGCGAGGAAATGTAGTTGACCTGACTGCGACCGGGTGCCTCGGTTCGGGCGTTCTTGCCGCGGACGCCGAACAACAGAAGCTCGGTCACATTGCGGAAATAGAAGCCGACCCCGCGCCCGTCGGAGCCACCGTCCTTGCGAATCTTGTGCCAGACGATGTTGGACTTGTATTCGAAGCCCCACGCCTGCATGACGCGGAGCCCTTCGGGCAGCAGAGCGTTGGGCACCCACAGGTAGAGATGCGCGGGAAGATGGGTCAGTTCGGCGACCGGTAGCGCGCAAATGTCCTCCGTGGTCATCGTCTCGTAACGCGACAACCGCCGATGCTCCGGGGCGACCTTGCCCGTCCTGTTAGTAAACCGCCAAGGGGGATCGGCCAAAACGGTGTGAAACCGCCTGCCCCCGGTGCGACGCGCCAAATCGATGGCAGCATTCATCGCTTCAGCATTCACGTTCGCTACCTCTGCGTGCTAGAACAAACGTAGAACATAATAGATAAGTTGACAATGCCTGATTCTGCCAAGGTTTTCTTGTCGGAGGAGACAAATTCGCGGGATATCCACGTCTCCCCGCCAAGCGACCGGCAATCGTCTCCCCGCCGCCCGCTTACTGCAGCCAGGCTGAAAGCTTGCCGCGGCCGCATTCCTTGTCGAGCCGGCGGAAGGCCTTGGTGAAGCCGGAGGCCGAGTAGGTGATCGTGAGATCGCCTCCGAACTTCGACGGGCCGACCACGTCCACCGTGTCGGCGGCGCGGAGGGCTTTCAGGACCGCGTCGGAGGCGAAGCAGCCGCGGTCGCCGCATTTGCGGGCAGGGCCATAGTCGCCGCCGAACTCCTCGGTTGCAATGTCGCTGCCATTCGCCTTGACCACGACTTCGGCGTCGGCCTCATAAAGTCCGCCTTCGGCATAGGTCTGTGACAATGCATTGTCCTTCTGCTCCCTGTCGCGGCTTATCTGCAGAAGTGGAAGCTCGCCGAAATCCGGCGCGAAACGGCCTTCAATGGCGGTCGGTCTCGTCCAGATCGTGCACCATTTCTCATAGGTGCTGAAGAACCAGTCGCCGATCGGCTCGCCCTCGGTGCCCCAGGGCGGCTCGATCTTGAACTGGTCCGCGTCCACGGGCTCCTCAAGCAGCTCGAGCAGCGTTGCCTCGTCGAGATAGCCGGTGCCGCGCAACCCCATCTCGCGCTGGGCTTCGGCCAGTTCCTGCCGGCCGACGTCGGTGAATCCGTCGGAGTAGGGGACGATTTCCTCGTCCTCGAACGAAAAACCCATGCCGACGGCGGCGCGGCGCACCGGATACATGTAGGGGTGGCTTTCGTCATAGGCGGCAAGCAACGCCTTCTCGACCTCGGCACGTGCGGCAAGCCGCCGCTCGGCCTGGGCGGCGCGCTGCGCCTGCTCCTGCTCGCGGGCGGCGGAAAGACGGGTGCGCGCCTCGGCGGCGGCGGCTTCGGCGTCGCCGGCCGCGTCCGTTTCGCCGAGCGCCTCGAGGATTGCCGCGCGCGTGCTGTGGGCGGAAACGAGATCCGGGTCGAGGACGGCTGCCCTGTCGGCATCGATCAGCGCGAGGCGGTGGCGGCCGGCGCGGTGCGATGCCCAGGCGCGCATCACATAGCGCTCGGCGTTGTCGGCATCGAGCCGGATGGCCTCGGAATAATCCGCGATGGCGCCTTCGAGGTCGGAACCGGCCTGACGGGCCATGCCGCGCGCCTGGAAGAGGCGCGCCAGCGAAGGTTCGCGTTCCATCGCCTGCGAGAAGTCGGCGATGGCGCCATCGAGATCGTGTTGCAGCGCACGAGTGAGACCGCGCTCGTACCAGGCGTCCGGCTCTTCCGGCACCAGTTCGACGAGCCGCGAGAAATCGGCAAGCGCGGCGGCATGATCGCCGCTGTCGCGAAGCGCGGCGGCGCGCTTGTAGAGGGTCACGGCATCGTCGGGCGCGAGATCGAGAGCGCTGCCGTAGTCGTCGATGGCGCCGGCCACATCGCCGAGGGCGAGACGGGAATCGGCGCGGTTGGCGTATGCCAGGGCGAATTCGGAACTGCGCTCGATGGCGAAGCCGTAGTCGTCGATCGCGAGGTCGTGATCGCCGGCCGCCGCAGAGGCGATCGCCCGAGCGTTGTAGAACTCGGCCTCTTCCGGATCGAGGCGGATGGCCGTGCTGAAATCGGCGATCGCCGCGCCGAAGTCGCCGGCCTCCATGTGCGCGCTCGCGCGGTAGAAGAAGCTGTTCGGTTCCTCCTCGTCGAGTTCGATCGCCTCGGTGTAGGCGCGGATTGCGGCCGCGTGGTCGCCGCGTGCGCGATAACCCTCGGCAAGTGCGTGGAAGACATGCGGCGACGTCGGATCGATATCGGCCGAGCGCTCGAAATCGGCAATCGCCTTGTCGGCTTCGCCCGCCTGCGCCCATTCCACTCCCCGATAGAAGTAGATCGGCGCCAGTTCGGCGCCGCGCAACTGGCGGCCGTCGATGATGCGGGTGCACGCCTCCAGCGCGACCTCACCGGTTTCGTCGGCGCAGACTTCCGCGTCATCGGCCGCGGCCGGCAGCGGGATGCCGATCGTCGCCGCAGCAAGGGAGACCGCGACCAGCCATGCCTTCATTGGCCGAGGTCCGGTGCGAAGTGCTCGTTATACTCGCGCTTCATCATCATGATCTGGTACTGGTCCTCCAGCTCGAAGGCGATCCGACGTGGATCGGGCGCGTTGGGGTCCTTCGGCTCGCGGCCGATCGAACGGAGGTACGGTTCGCAGTAGTCGGGCACCGGCATGCCGAGCCGGCTAGCATCGCCTTCCTCCAGGGTCATCAGGTAGGAGCACAGGACCTCGTCCCTGGCGGAGACTTCCGGCTTGGCCGGCTCCGGCGCAGGCGATGGGGCGACCGTTTCAGGCGCGGCGATTTCGCCGGCGGCGGACACCCCGCTGTCGGTCGCGGCGGCATCTGCCGCGGCGTCGGCTTGCGGTGCGTTCGGCAATCGGAGCAGGACCTTGTCGAGCTCGGCTTTCGTGTCGACGCCCCTTTCGGCATACTGCCGCGTCCGCTGCTCCAGCTCGCGTTGGAGATCGAGGCGAGCGGGATCCCTCGGTTCGAGCCTCGCCATGGTCGAAAGCAGATAGCTTGCCATGACCCCGAAATTGTGCGCGCTGACCTGCGCGTCGAGCATCGGCCGAAGCCGCTGGGGCGGCGGTCGCCTGACTACCGGCCTGTATGCGGGCGCCGCACCGCGGCTCAGATCGTACACGTTCTGGCTCAACCGCCGCGGCTGCTGGCACGGCGCCCCGCCGCCCGACCAGTTGCGGGAACTGATCGTGCTGCAGTTTCCGGCCCGGCTGGTGTCAACCGGCCGGCCGTGGGTCCGGAAAACCGGTCCCATCGCGCGCCGATCGGCGCGCAGCCGGCGCAGTTCCGCGTCGAGCTCGCGCTGTGCCTGCGCCAGCTCCTCCTCCAGCCGGCGGCGCTCCGCCTCCAGCTGACGCTGGAGTTCCGGTCCCGGCTTGCACATGCCGGGTTGCTGCCGGTCGCACACATAGCCGTCGTCGCAGTAGCGGGTGATTTCCCGGTTGCCCTCCCGCCGCACGTCGCAGATGTCGCGCACGAGCAGCAGCATGGAAGGCGGAGCCAATTCGGTCCGGGGAAGCGGCAATGCGAAACCGGGCCGCATTTGAACGAGCGCGCCCGCAAACACGAACGCCAATGCGAAGCACCACCGGAAATGTGCGCTTCCCTTGAAGTCGCTCCGCATGCCAGCCAACTCCACCCGTGCGGAATGAAGCTGAGTTCGAAGCACTTGGCAAGCGTGATGATTGCAGCGTTAACCAACCGGGCCGGCTGCGCAGTTTTTCGGGGAACCGGTGCCCGGAGTCGGGCGTTCAGGCATCACAGCAAACTGTACGGGGCGCAGACGGGGCTCATGCAACTGGATTTCGAGCGTCTCTTCGACGCTTTGCCGAGTCCCCACATGGTGCTGGACCCGGACTTCAACTTCGTCGCCGTCAACCCTGCCTACGAGACGGCCACGCAGCGCAGCCGCGGCGAACTCCTCGGGCGCAACCTGTTCGACGTGTTTCCAAACGATGGGGAGGGCGGGCAGCTGCTGCGTGCTTCATTCCGGCGCGTATTCGACACCGGCAAGCCCGACACGCTGGCCTATATCCGCTACGACCTTGCGCGGCCGGGCGGTGGACTGGAGGAGCGATTCTGGACCGCCGTCCACATGCCGTTGGCGGACGAGCACGGCACGGTTGGACATCTCCTCCAGAACACGGTCGACGTGACCGACCTGGTGCGGCTGCGCGAGGCGGCGTCGTTGCCGTTCCGGCTTGCGGAAACCCGGCTGCTGGAGCGGGCGCGCGAGGCGGAGGAACAGCGGCGCGCCCTGCTCGACGAAAGCGCCGACTTCCGGCGGCTATTCCAGCAGGCACCAGGCTTTTTCGCCGTGCTGTGTGGCCCAGACCACGTGTTCACCTTCACGAACGACGCCTACATGCGGCTGATAGGCCGCCGGCAGGTGATCGGCAAGCCGATCCGCGAGGCATTGCCCGATCTCGCCGGCCAGGGCTTCTACGAGCTGCTCGACGGCGTCTACCAGACCGGCCAGTCGACCGGCGGAGAGGCCGTGCGGCTCGTCATGCGAAACGCGCCGGACGAGCCGCCGCGGGAGATTTTCGTCGACTTCTCCTACGATGCGATCCGCGATCGCGACGACGGCAGGATCACGGGCGTGTTCGTGCAGGGTATGGACCGCACGGAGGCGGTGCGCACGCAACGTCGCCAGCGGCTGCTGCTCGACGAGCTGAACCACCGGGTGAAGAACACGCTGGCCACCGTGCAGTCGATCGCATCGCAGACGCTGCGGTCGGCGCGCGATCTCGCCTCCGGGCGGGCCGACTTCGAGGCGCGCATCCTCGCGCTTTCGAACGCCCACAATCTTCTCAGCGCGCAGGAGTGGGCGAGCGCCGAGCTCGCCGAGGTGATCGCCGGCACGTTCTCGGCCTTCGACCCCGCGCGGCTCGACATCGACGGGCCGCGTGTGACGCTGGCTCCCAAGGCGTCGATCTCGCTGGCGCTCGTCATGCACGAGCTTTGCACCAACGCCTCCAAATACGGGGCGCTGTCCTGCGAAAGGGGCACGGTGCGGATCCGATGGTGGATCGAGGACGGCGGAAGCGGGCCGCTCATGATCGAGTGGACCGAACGCGGCGGTCCGCCGACGCGACAGCCCGAGCGGCGCGGGTTCGGATCGCGGATGATCGGCGGCGTCGTGACCGGCGAGCTTGGCGGCGCGTTCGACGCCGCCTACGATCGTGAGGGATTTTCGTGCCGGATCAAGGTTCCGGAAGACGCGCTCGTTCAGGACTGAGACAGATGACCCAGAACCCAATCCCGCAGGGACTTTCCGTGTTCGTCATCGAGGACGAAGCGCTCGTGGCGCTCAATCTCGAATCGATGCTGGACGATCTCGGCTGCAAGGTGGTCGGCCCCGCGATGCGGTTCGAGCGGGCCGAGCAGATGCTGGAGGAAGGCATTTCCGCCGACGTGGCGATCGTCGACGTGAACATCGGTGGCCGCAAGATTTTCGAGCTCGCCGACAAGATCGCCGCGCGCGACATTCCGATCGTGTTCGCCACCGGCTATGGACGCAGTGGCATTCCGGCCGAATGGCAGGCAAGCCCGGTGCTGCAGAAACCCTATACCGACCAAGACGTGCGCAACGCGCTGGGCGCTGCACTTGCGCAGGCGGGGCAAGCGGGCGCCTGAGCCGCCGAAGCAATCCCGCGCCAACATGTTGCCCGGTAACGAATTCAATACACAGTCGTGAAAGAATTGGCTGGAATTTCACCGGCTTTTGGCACTAGTGTGCCAGCGCGAGCCGGTGCATCAGGCTTGCCGCCGAACAGGCTTTCTGCGCGGCAAGGGGGCAGGGACGGGCGACGACAAAATGTTGCGGCGTATCGACGATTCGAGCCTGGCGCATGCCACCACCTCATCGCGGGTCATGCTGCGAACCTGCCTCAGCGGCATTGGCGTCGAAATTCCGTCCTCGGCCATAAGCAATGAGCAACTGGTCGCCAGCTTCAACGCCTGGGTCGACAAGGAAAACGAGCGACGGGTTCGCGAGGGCGGCGAGCCGCTGCCGAAATCCGACTGCGACTTCATCGTGCACGCCTCAGGCGTGAAGGAACGCCACGTCCTCGTTGCCGACGGGGTTCTCGACCCCGACAGGATGGCGCCGCGCATCCCGGCGCGCGCGGACGACGAGATCTCGGTGATGGCAGAGTTCGGGGTGGCTGCCGCCAGGCGGGCGATCGCCGATGCAGGCATCGAGCCGGCCGATATCGACCTGGTGATCTGCTCGGCCTCGCACCAGCAGAGGCCCTATCCGGCGATGGGCATCGAGATCCAGAACGTGCTGGGCACGTCGGGTGCGGCATTCGACATGAACCTCGGCTGCAGCTCGGCGGCCGCCGCCATCCACGTCGCGCACAATCTGGTGCGGACCGGCGCGCAGAAGCGCGTGCTGGTGGTGACGCCCGAGATCATCACCGGCCACCTCAACTTCCGCGACCGCCAGACGCATTTCATCTTCGGCGACGCGGCGACTGCCGTCATCGTCGAGGCGCTCGACGATGGCGAGGAGCGCAGCGGCCGATTGGAGATCGTCGACACGCGCACCTGGACGCAGTTCTCCAACAACATCCGCTCGAATTTCGGCTTCCTCAGCCGGCTGGCGCAGGAAGACACGACCATGCTTGCCATGGAAGGCAACATGATCAAGCAGGTCGGCAACAGGGTCTTCAAGGACGTCACGGTCGCCGGCCACCGCTTCATCACCGAGTTCCTCGGCGACCACGGCTACACGCCGCACGACATGCGCCGGTTCTGGCTGCACCAGGCGAATGCGCGCATGAACGCGATGATGCTCAGGCTGTCGCTCGGCTTCGACGCCGACCACGATCTGGCGCCCCTGGTGCTCGACCGGCTGGGCAACACGGCCGCGGCGGGGGCGATCATCGCGCTCTCCGAGAACCACCAAGACCTGCAACCCGGCGATCGCGGCCTGCTGTGCGCGTTCGGCGCGGGCTACTCGATCGGCGGCGCGCTGCTCAGGATGATGTAGAGGTGAATGGTGAATGGTGATGAGGAGCCGAAAGAAAGACTAACGGTCAATCCGCTCCCACACCAGCTAACCATTCACCATTCACCATTCACCATTCACCATTTTCATCTTCAGCTTCCAGCAGGCGCGTGGCACGCCAGCGGGTCAGCACGCGGTTGATGTCGTCGACGACGAAGTGGCGGGCCGAGTCGCGGTCGTACCCTTCCGCAAGCAGGCCGTCATAGGGCGTATGCACGTGGCGGACATGCGCGATCGTCGCGATCCAGACGGCGATCGAGGGCGGGAGTTCGCGCATCTTGCGGGCGAGTGCGGCTTCGCGGATCGCCTCGATGTCGGCGTAGGGGGCCATCGGAAGCAGCGCCGTCAGCGCCTTGGCGATGGCGCGCTGGCGGCTGGTCGCCGCCTTCATCGGCGGTCGGCCGCGTGGCCGTCGATGGCGTCGGGAAAGGCGTCGATCGAGGCGAAATAGGGCTTGAGATCGATGACAGGCGTGCCGTCGAGCACATCGACGGCATCGATCGAGACGACTCCCGCGGCAGCGTCCACGCCGAGCAAGCGCACGACATGAAGGCCGATGGGGTTGGGCCGCGCGGGCGAGCGCAGGGCGAAGACGCCGCGGGCGACCTCCGCATGGCGCGGTTTCTGGACGATCAGGTTGCGGGGCGAGCGGTCGAGCCAGGTCAGCAATGCCGCATGACTGAAGAGCGCAAGCCCGTCGAGGCCCGCCCGGTAGGCCGGATCGATCTCGACCGAGGCCGGCCGGTTCGCCTCGCGCGCCTGGACCATGTTCTTCGGGCACTCCTCGCGCGCTGTCCAGGGTGAGCGCACGCGGCCGATGAAGACGACATGCGCGTCGCCCGGCAGGCTCGCGGGGTCCTCCCGAAGCGGAATCTCGCCCTCGCGGGCGCGGCCGAACTTCGCGGGTGCGGGCGATTGCGGCATGGAGCTTCCTGCGAGCGTTGCGTTCGCTCCGGAATTCATATAAAGATATCTTTATGTCTTTTCGGAGCGCGAGATGCTGAGCCGATCCTCGATCAGTCTCGACAGGATGGTCAATACATTGAAGGCGGCGGCCGAATCCAGCCGGCTGCGCATCCTGCTGCTTCTGTCGCGCGGCGACCTGACCGTCTCCGACCTCACCGAAATCCTCGGCCAGTCGCAGCCTCGCGTGTCGCGGCATCTCAAGCTGCTGCTCGAAGCCGAGCTCATCGAGCGGTATCAGGAGGGCTCCTGGGCCTATTTCCGCCTGTCGGATTCGGAGGCCGCGCGCGAGTTCATCAGCGGCGTGGTGCCTCGGGTCGAGCGCACGGATCCCGTCGTGACGCGCGACCAGGAGCGGCTGGAGGCAGTCAAGAAGCGCTACCAGCAGCGGGCTGCCGAGTACTTCGCGGCCAACGCCGTGCGCTGGGACCGCATCCGCTCGCTGCACGTGCCGGACGGCGCGGTCGAAACCGCAATGCTGAAGCTGGTCGGCGAGCGGCCATTCCAGGCAATGGCCGATCTGGGTACCGGCACGGGGCGGCTGCTCGAGCTGTTTGCACCGCTCTACCGCCGCGGCGTCGGCATCGATCTCTCCCGCGAGATGCTGGCGGTGGCGCGTGCCAATCTCGATCGCGCCGGGATTTCCCACGCGCAGGTGCGGCAGGGCGACCTCTATGCGCCACCGCTCGAGCGGAACGCGTTCGACCTCGTCACCATGCACCAGGTGCTGCACTATCTGGACGATCCGGCACGCGCGATCGCGGAGGCGGCGCTGCTGCTGCGGCCCGGCGGGCGACTGCTGATCGTCGATTTCGCGCAACACGGGCTCGAGTTCCTGCGCGAAGAGCACGCGCATGTGCGTCTCGGCTTTTCCGATCGCCAGATCGAGGACTGGCTGACGGAAACGGGCCTGGAACTCACGGCCAAGCGCGATTTCGACCGACGCGCGGCGGCCGCCCCCGGCCTCACCGTCAAGCTGTGGCTGGCGCAGGACCGGCGCCTGCTGATCGCCGGGCCGGGCGAGACAAAAGCAAATGCGGAGATCGCGTAGTGAACCAGTTCCGCCTTTCGCGCCGCCCCGACATCGGCAGCCGCATCCGGGTGTCGTTCGAGTTCTTCCCGCCCAAGACCGACGACGCGGAAACGCGGTTGTGGGAGACGATCAAGCGGCTCGAGCCGCTCGCGCCGAAGTTCGTTTCGGTGACCTACGGGGCAGGGGGCTCGACACGCGAACGCACCGCGCGAACGGTGACGCGAATCCACAACGAGACGAGCCTGACGCCGGCGGCGCCCCTCCCCTGCGTCGACGCGAGCCGGGACGAAGTCGAAGCCGTCATCGCCGAGCTGGTGGGGCGGGGCATCCGCAATTTCGTGGCGCTTCGCGGCGATCCCGCGGAAGGCGTGGGCGCGTGCTACAGGCCGCATCCGGACGGCTACGCCAACGGCGCGGAGCTCGTCGCGGCGCTATCGCGCGCCGGCGATTTCGACATTTCGGTCTCGGCCTATCCCGAAAAGCACCCCGAGAGCCCGGATTTCGCCACCGACATCGACATGCTCAAGCGCAAGGTGGACAACGGAGCCACGCGGGCGATCACCCAGTTCTTCTTCGACAACGATCTCTACGAGCGCTACGTCGAGCGGGTGCGGCGCGCCGGCATCTTCGTGCCGATCGTGCCGGGCATCCTGCCGATCCACAATTTCGCGCAGGTGGCGAATTTCGCCTCGCGCTGCGGGGCGCATGTGCCGGCCTGGCTGGCCGAGCGATTCGAAGGGCTGGCGGGAGACCCGCAGACGCACATGCTCGTGGCCGCGGCGGTCGCGGCCGAGCAGGTGCTCGATCTCGTCGAGCGCGGCGTCGGGGATTTCCACTTCTACACCATGAACCGGGCCGATTTGCCGCTCGCCATCTGCCACATGATCGGCATCAGGGCAGCGGCGCGGCAGCCGACCAGCGTGGCAGCCTGACGTCCCATCCTCGAAAAGGAAGAAGGCCGGGCTGAACCCGGCCTTCTCAACCTTGTCGCCTTGGAGGCGAGGTTCACCGTGACTTGCACCACCGCCGTCTAGGGCAGAACTCCAATGACGGCGGCACCGAGGAATGCAAACACTGCGCAGAAGATCAGTGCGTTGATCGGTCGCGAAAGTCCCATGGCATAGCCTCCTCTGCAGACTATGGGGTCGGAATCTAGTGGCGGGCGGGGGAGGCGCCAAGAGGAAGTTTTGCTGCATTGCGGCGGGATTGTGAAAAATTGCCGTTCCGCCCCCGCGCAAACTCGCGCTCGCCAAGGGATGGCAAATCTGTCAAGCCCCGTTGAAAATAATTTCCCTCCAGTGCCCAAAACACCACGCTCGCGGTATCGGATTACCGTCTCAGCAACCGCCCATCGATCACCACAAGCCCGAACGCGACGAGTGCCATGCCGGCCATCTCGAACGGTTCGATTCGTTCGCCAAGGAAGGCGATGCCAAGCAGGATGGCGCTGACAGGAACGATCAGGGTCACCAGCGAGGTGTTGGAAGCGCCGGCCGAAGCCAGGAGCTTGAAGTAGATCACGTAGGCGAAGGCCGTGGCCAGCAGGGCCAGCGCGAGCGCGGCCGACCAGGCAGTGGCGCCGGCGGAAAGAAGTCCCGCCGGGTCATCGAAGAGAAGGATGATGGGCACCATGACAACGGTGGAAGTGGTGAGTTGCCCGGTGGCGACGAGCTCCGGTGCCAGGCCGCGGAAGCGACGCGCGAAGATGCCGGCGAAGGCATAGGAAAGGGCGGTTCCGAGCAGGGCGAATTTCGCCCAGGCGGGGCCACCGAGATTGGCAAGCAGGCCCGGGCCGACCAGGACGGCTGTGCCCGCGATTCCGAGCATGACCCCCGTCAGCCGCGCCGCAGTCAGTTTTTCGTCGGGCAGCAGCCTGTTGGCGAGCAGCATCGTCCAGAACGGCGTGGTGGCGTTCAACACCGACGCCAGGCCAGCGCCGATGGCCGTCTGGCCCGTAAACATCAGCGTGTGCGGAATGATGTTGTTGAGCAGCGCCAGGCCGACGAACGGGAGAATGAACGGCCGCATTGGCGCCAGCGCCACGCCGCGCGCGAGCACGTAGACCCATAGCGCACCGGCAGCCAGGGCGACGCGCAGGAGGACCAGCATCAGCGGCGTGATGTCCCTGACCGCGATGGCTGCAAAGAAGAAGGAGCCGCCCCAGATCGCGCCAAGCAGCAGCAGGAGCATCCAGTCCCGCGCCGTCATCATCCGCATCTGAACCGCCTCAACCGCCACTGCTTTCTCCTTCGCGCGGGGCCGACATTAAGCGCTGGCCAAGCTCGCGCCACCCGGAAGTTGCGGTGGACCACCGGCTCGTCAGCGCTGGCACGGGCTTTTGCCGCTCGGGTGGCGCTGCTACCGTGCGGGAGCCCAGATCGAGGAGGCCATGCAGCAATTCCAGGATGCCCGGGAAGCGGCGCTGGGGCTGAGGCCCGACGTGCCGGTCTATTGCTTCAGGCCGCAGGTGCTGAAGGCCGATGCGCGGCGCTTCATGCAAATGTTTCCGGGCAAGACCGCCTACGCCGTGAAGACCAACGGCGAGCACGTCGTGCTGAAGACGTTGGTCGAAGCAGGCGTGCGTGCATTCGACGTCGCCTCGCCGGCGGAATTCACTGCCGTGCGCCGCGCCAGCCAGGATGCCGAGATGCTCTACATGCATCCGGTCAAGGCACAGTCGGACATCAGGCTGGCGCTCGAACAGTACGGGATCAGGACCATAGCCCTCGACCATGAGGACGAGATCACCAAGCTGACACGCGTGGTTCGCGCGCTCGACATAGACCCGGGCACGATCACGGTGTTCGTGCGCCTCCAGACCAAGGGCCACGCGGCCTACGAATTGTCGAAGAAGTTCGGCGCCGGCGCGGCGGCCGCGGTCGAGCTGCTGCAGCGGCTGCACCGCACCGGGTTCAAGGTTGGCATCTGCTTCCACGTCGGCAGCCAGATCGAGGACCCGAATACCTACGAGCGGGCGCTGGCCTCGGCGGACTGGGTACGCAATCGGGCCGGCGTGCCGCTGGCGGCACTCGACGTCGGCGGTGGCTTTCCGGCCGAGTACGGCAACGACCCC
>Ga0182793_1001859_pt1 | contig 12643 bp, 13 predicted proteins | sample Passage237A_FD_130498 | JGI IMG/M metagenome (GOLD analysis project Ga0182793, IMG submission 130498) | Cellulose adapted compost microbial communities from Newby Island Compost Facility, Milpitas, CA, USA - Passage2 37A (version 2) (version 2) ...
CCCCCCGGCGGGGGGAGCCGCGCCGCGAGACGATTTGCCAGCCAGGACGGCGGCGCGGCGGCGCGAACGTTGACCGCGAAGTCGGCCATGCCGGGCACCGCGGCCTGATCACCGTGGTATCGGGCGGCAGCGCGCCGCGGGGGTCTCGCCACATGACGACAGTAGTGCTGCGGGACAATGAAGCGGTGACAGCCCGCCCCCAGCTGGTGATCTTCGACCTCGACGGCACGCTGACCGACTCGGCGCACGGCATCGTGTCGAGCTTCCGCCACGCGCTGGCCACGGTCGGCGCGCCGGTGCCGGACGGCGACCTGGCCGGCCTGGTCGTCGGCCCGCCGATGCACCACACGCTGTCCGGACTGGGCCTCGGCGAGCACACCGACGCGGCGATCGCCGCCTACCGCGCGGACTACAGCACCCGCGGCTGGGCGATGAACCGGCTGTTCGACGGCATCCCGGCGCTGCTGACCGCGCTGCGCGCCGCGGGCGTGCGGTTGGCGGTGGCCACCTCCAAGGCCGAGCCCACCGCGCGCCGCATCCTGGCGCACTTCGGGCTGGACCATCACTTCGACGTGATCGCCGGAGCCAGCCCCGGCGGCACCCGTGCCGCCAAGGCCGACGTGGTGGCGCACGCGCTGGCCCAACTCGAGCCGCTGCCCGAGCGGGTGCTGATGGTCGGCGACCGGGCCCACGACGTCGAGGGCGCGGCCAAGCACGGCATCGACACCGTGGTGGTCGGCTGGGGGTACGGCGCAGGGGACTTCGCCGAACCCGGCGCTGTCAGCGCGCTGGCGTACGTGGCGACCGTCGACGATCTACGCGAGGTGCTCGGTGTCTGAACTGCTGCATGTGTCGTTCATCTGCTCCGGCAACATCTGCCGCTCGCCGATGGCTGAGAAGATGTTCGCGCACCAGATCGACCAGCGCGGCCTGGCGCACGCGGTCCGGGTGACCAGTGCGGGCACCGGCGGCTGGCACGCCGGCGATCCCGCCGACCGCCGGGCCGTGCACGTGCTGCGCAAGTACGGCTACCCGACCGCGCACCGCGCCGCACAGATCGCCGAGGAGCATCTGACCGCCGACCTGCTCGTCGCGCTGGGCCGCAACCACCTGCGCATCCTGCTCGACATGGGCGTGGAGCAGGACCGGGTGCGGATGCTGCGCTCGTTCGACCCGCGCTCGGGCGCACACGCCCTCGACGTCGAGGACCCCTACTACGGCGACCACAGCGACTTCGAGGACGTGTTCCGGGTGATCGACGCGTCGCTGCCGGGCCTGCACGCCTGGGTCGACGCACAGCTCGCCGGCCGCGGGATCGCGGTGTGATGCGCCGCTGGGCGTTTCTGCTGCGCCCGTCGTGGCTGGCGCTGGCCGTCGTGGTCATCGCGTTCACGTACCTGTGCTTCACGGTGCTCGCACCGTGGCAGCTCGGCAAGAACACCAAGACATCGCGGGAGAACGCCCAGATCGCACGGTCGCTGGACGCCGACCCGGTGCCGGTGACTTCGCTTCTGCCACAACAGGATTCGTCGGCACCCGACGAGCAGTGGCGCCGGGTGACGGCGACCGGACACTATCTGCCCGACGCGCAGGTGCTGGCCCGGTTGCGGGTCGTCGACGGTGCGCCCGCGTTCGAGGTGCTGGTCCCGTTCGACGTCGACGGCGGTCCGACCGTCCTCGTCGACCGCGGCTACGTCCACCCCGAACAGGGGTCGCGGGTGCCCCCGATCCCCCCGCCCCCGACCGGCACGGTGACGATCACCGCGCGGCTGCGCGACTCCGAATCGGCGCCCGCCGACAAGGAGCCGTTCCGCGAGGACGGCGTCCAGCAGGTGTATGCGATCGACACCGAGCAGATCTCGTCGCTCACCCGGGTTCCGCTGACGGGGTCGTACCTGCAACTGGTCGAGGACCAACCGGGCGCGCTCAATGTCCGCGGACTACCGCACCTGGACGCGGGACCGTTCCTGTCCTACGGCATCCAGTGGATCGCGTTCGGCATCCTGGCCCCGATCGGGCTGGGCTATTTCATCTACGCCGAGATCCGCCAACGTCGACGGGAGAACGCCGCCAAGCGATCCGCGGGGCCGCTCACCGTCGAGGAGAAACTCGCCGACCGGTACGGCCGACGGCGGTGAGCCCGACGGCCAACAGCGCCGCGGCCACCTGTACCGCGCGCGACAGCCGCACCGCGCGCGTGAGGTCGGTGACGCCGGGTGCGGGGCCGTCGCCGAGGCTGGGGCGGATCTCCAATTGGTGGGCGTACTGGGTGGGCCCGCCCAGCCGCACCCCGAGCGCGCCGGCGAACGCCGCCTCGACCACCCCGGCGTTCGGGCTCGGGTGCCGGGCGGCGTCGTTGCGCCAGGCGCGGATCGCCCCGACGGGTGAACCGCCGACCAGCGGTGCGCAGGCGGCGGTCAGGACGGCCGTCACGCGCGCCGGGACGTAGTTGGTGAGGTCATCGAAACGCGCTGCCGCCCAACCGAATCGGCGGTACCGCGGCGATTTGTGGCCGATCATCGCGTCCAGCGTGTTGGCGCCGCGGTAGACCAGGACGCCCGGCACGCCGGCGACGGCCGCCCACAGCAGCGGCGCCACCTGGGCGTCGGAGGTGTTCTCCGCGACGGACTCCAGCGCCGCGCGGGTCAGCCCCGCGGCGTCGAGCGCGGCGGGGTCGCGACCGCACAGCGACGGCAGCATTCGGCGGGCGCCGTCAACGTCGTCGTCGGCCAGCAGCGCGGCCATCGCGTCGCCGGTCCGCAGCAGCGACGTCCCACCGAGCGCCACGAACACCGCGGTTGCCGTGCCGCCCACGCCTGCCCTGGTGAGCGCGACGCCGGCGGCGGCCAAGCCGGCCAGCAGCGCGCCGGTGTGCAGCGCCCCGGCGGTTCTGCTGTCGGCGTAGGTCAGCCGTTCCACAGCCGCCGCCGCGCTGCCGAACAACGCGACCGGGTGGCCGCGTCGCGGGTCGCCGAACAGCACGTCAGCCAGCCAGCCGGCGGTGATTCCGCATCCCCTGGCGCAGCGGGCGGGCACAAACACCACGGCAGCGTCTCACAAGGTGGTGTACTCGAGGACATGAGGTTCGGCCCGCCGCGCCATCCGAAAAGGGTGGCCGATCTGATCAACCCCGCCGCCGTGCTGGCGCCCGCGGCCAACGTGATCATGCAACTCGCGCTGCCGGGTGTGGGCTACGGGGTGCTGGAGAGCCCGGTCGACAGCGGCAACGTCTACAAGCATCCGATCAAGCGGGCCCGCACCACGGGAACCTATCTGGCCGCGGCGACGATCGGCACCCGTGAGGACCGGGAGATGATCCGCCGCGCCGTGGACACCGCGCATGCGCAGGTTCGGTCGATGGCGTCAAGCCCGGTGTCCTACAACGCGTTCGACCCGCGGCTACAGCTGTGGGTGGCGGCTTGTCTGTACCGCTACTACCTCGATCAGCACGAGTTCCTCTACGGCCCGCTCGACGACCAGTCCGCAGACGCGGTCTACCAGGACGCCAGAAGGCTGGGCACCACACTGCAGGTACGCCCCGAGATGTGGCCGCCGGACCGGGTGGCGTTCGACGAGTACTGGAAGCGGACGCTGGACGAGCTGCGGATCGACCCGCCGGTGCGCGAGCATCTGCGCGGGGTGGCCGCGATGGCGTTCCTGCCCGCGCCGCTGCGACTGCTGGCCGGCCGGTTCAACCTGTTCGCGACGACGGGCTTCCTGCCGCCGGAATTCCGTGCGCTCATGCGGCTGCCCTGGTCCGGCGCGCAGCAGCGGCGGTTCGAATGGCTGCTGACGGCGCTGCGCGTCGCCGACCGGGTGATCCCGCGCGAACTGTGGCTGCTGGGCTACCAGATGTACCTGTGGGACATGCGGCTTCGCGCTCGGCGCGGTAAGCGGATCGTTTAACCCGTCGGCACCAAAGGAGTCCAGTCATGCCCTTCCCCGCACTGAATCATGTCGCCCTCACGGTCAGCGACCTCACCGTCAGCGCCCCCTGGTACCAGGAGCTGATCGGCGCCGAGCCGGTGCTCGACGAGTACACCGACGCCGGCTTCCGACATGTCGTGTGGTCGTTCGAGAACGGCACGCTGTTCGGCATCCATGAACACGACCGGGGCATCGAGGACGGCCGGTTCACCGAGTTCCACGCTGGGCTGGACCACGTCGGCTTCGGTTGCGCCAGCCGCGCCGAGCTCGAGGACTGGGCCGCGCGGCTCGACGGCCTGGGCATCGAGCACGGCGAGGTCGTCGACGCCCACTACGGCTCGGGGCTGAGCTTCCGCGATCCCGACGGCAACGCGCTGGAGTTCTTCGCTCCCCCGGCATAGCCGGTCAGCCCACCGGCCCACCACGCATCACGGAAGGAATGCGATGTCGAGTCAGCTGCACCACGTCGTCATGTGCAGCCACTCCGCCGATGTCGTCGTCACGTTCCTCACCGACGTCGTCGGCATGTCGATCCAGCAGCAGTTCCACGTGCCGAGCGAACTCCTGGAGAAGACCTTGGAGTGGCCGCCCTCGAGCGGTGCGCAGGTGACCCTCCTGGGTTCCGGGGACAGCGGCCTCATCGAGGTGCTCGACGTGCCCACGGCGCTGCGCGGGGTCGTGCCCGAAGGCCTTGCCGGGCTGTCTTTTCTGTCCGACGACGCCACCGCGGTGCGGAAGCGCGCCGACGCGGCCGCACACCCGACCAAGTCGATCGATATCGGGATGCCCGGCTTCGAGTTGTTCTTCTGCAAGGTGGGCGGCGTGCCGATCGAGTTCATGGGCGGGTATTCGGACGACGTCGGCCGCACTCTGACCGACGAGCCGAACGCCTGAAGACCCGCCGGTGTCGACGCGATTGCACCGGGGATCCCGCGACGCGGCCGAAGTGGTGGGCGCGGACGGTATCGAACCGCCGACCGCTGGTGTGTAAAACCAGTGCTCTACCACTGAGCTACGCGCCCTCGCACGGCAAGCTACACGCTGACCACGCGACACCGGAAATCGTTCAGGCCGCGCGCAACGCCGCCAACGCCTCGATCCAGACCCGCTGGTCGCGCGGCACACCGGGGTCCTTCATCTCGGCGAACCGGATCACCCCGGCGCGGTCCACCACGAAGGTGCCCCGGTTGGGGTAGCCGAGCTGGTCGTTGAACACCCCGTAGGCCTGGGCGACCGCACCGTGCGGCCAGAAGTCCGACAGCACCGGGAACAGGAATCCGCTGGTGGTGGCCCACACCCTGTGGGTGGGCGGCGGCCCGACCGAAATCGCCAGCGTCGCGGTGTCGTCGTTCTCGTAGTCGGGCAGGTGATCGCGGATCTCGCCGAGCTCGCCCTCGCAGATCCCGGTGAATGCCAGCGGAAAGAACACCAGCAGCACGTTCTTGGCGCCCCGATAGTCGCTCAGCGTGACCGGTCGGCCGTTCTGGTCCTTGAGCGTGAAGTCGGGCGCCTGGGCGCCGACGGACAGCACGGTTAGGGTCGTCTCCTCTTCGCGTGACCGCCCATCAGTGCCGCCCGGCCGCCTTGGATTTCGGCTGCACCAGGCGGGTGGCGATCCAGTCGCCGAGGTTGGCCGACGATGTCTGCATCAGCCCGGCGGTCGGCGCGGACTCGGCGATGTCGGCCGGCTGCACGTGTCCCGGCTTGCCGGTCTTGGGGGTGATCACCCAGATCACCCCGTCGTCGGCCAGCGGGGTGATCGCGTCCATCAACCGGTCGACCAGGTCGCCGTCGTCGTCACGCCACCACAGCAGCACCACGTCGATGACCTCGTCGGCGTCCTCGTCGAGCAGTTCGGCGCCGCACGCCTCCTCGATGTCGGCCCGGATGTCGTCGTCGACGTCCTCGTCCCAACCCAACTCCTGCACAACCTGATCTTTTTGGATGCCCAGTCTGCGGGCGTAGTTCGGGGCGTCATCCGCCGCGACCACGGTCGGTCCTCCTTCAGCCGGCTCCAGCGCACGGTGTGCACTGAGGTGTTCGGAAACTTATCGTCGCACGCCGGGGTGCCGTCGCATGCGTCTGGCGTCCAGGTGATTGCTCGCACCGGTCTTCGCCGCGGATTTGGTGGCGTTCCGGCGTCCTCCCCGACTCGGCTTTGCGCTGGCCGGCCGCCGACTCTGCCATGTGCGGATGGTAGCGATCGGCGGGCGCCAGCGAAACCGATCACCGCAGCGCGGCGTCGCACCGGTCCATCGCCCTGACCTTGCTGTCGTTGAGTTCGGTGATGCGGGCGTTGAACTCGCCCGGGCTGTAGTTGCCCGCGATCGCGGTAGCCACCCCGCGGGCGGCGTCGACCCAGGCGTTCAGCGCATCGGTCAACTCCGGGCTCAGCCGGTCGGAGATGGTGCCGGCCACCGCGTCGGCGCTCAGGTTGAGCGCGTCGACCGCCGGTCCGGCCTTGGCCTCGGCGTCGGCGAGGTTGTTGAACGCGTCGACATAGGCGTTGACCGCGGTGATCGCGTCCACGCTGCTGGTGCTCAGCGCCTCGCAGGACGTGTAGATCGCCTCGCGGGTCAGCGACGCCTGGCGCTCGGACTCCCGCGAGCTGGAACTGGAGATCGACGCCTCGATCGACGCCGACACCGACGCCCGGTACACCGGGGCCTCGGCCTCGTCGACCAACGCCGACCCCTCGGTCAGGGTGCTGCAGCCGACCACCACCATCGCCGACGCGGCCCCGCTGCCCAGCACCGATGCGGCGAACCGTCGCCGTTTCAGACGCCGCCACCCGGTCCCCACGGTCGCAGACGTTACCGGGTCGACTTATCGGTCGCGGGATCAATCAGTCGGCTACCCCGGCGCTGCGGGTCGGGCAGGATTGGACGAGGATGGATACCGCCTAACAAGGAGCGGAAAGTTGACCACCGAGTTCGTGCGCCAAGACCTGGCCCAAAACTCCAGTAGTACAGCCGAACACGACCGTGTTCGGGTGATCCGCGAAGGTGTCGCATCGTATTTGCCCGACATCGACCCGGAAGAGACCAGCGAATGGCTGGAGTCCTTCGATGAGCTGTTGGAACGTTCCGGGCCCGCCCGGGCGCGCTATCTGCTGCTGCGGATGCTGGAACGCGCCAGCGAGCAGCGGGTGGCCATCCCGGCGTTGACGTCGACCGACTACGTCAACACCATCCCGACCGAACTGGAGCCGTGGTTCCCCGGCGACGAGGAGGTCGAGCGCCGCTACCGGGCCTGGATCCGGTGGAACGCCGCGATCATGGTGCACCGCGCTCAGCGGCCGGGAGTCGGTGTGGGCGGCCACATTTCGACGTACGCGTCGTCGGCGGCGCTGTACGAGGTCGGGTTCAACCACTTCTTCCGCGGCAAGAGCCACCCCGGCGGCGGGGACCAGGTGTTCATCCAGGGCCACGCGTCGCCGGGCATCTACGCCCGCGCGTTCCTGGAGGGCCGGCTGACCGCCGACCAGCTCGACGGCTTCCGCCAGGAAGTCAGCCCCCCGGGCGGCGGGCTGCCGTCGTACCCGCACCCGCGGCTGATGCCCGATTTCTGGGAGTTCCCGACGGTGTCGATGGGCCTGGGCCCGATGAACGCGATCTACCAGGCCCGGTTCAACCACTACCTGCACGACCGCGGCATCAAGGACACCTCCGACCAACACGTATGGGCGTTCCTCGGCGACGGCGAGATGGACGAACCGGAGAGCCGCGGTCTGGCGCACGTCGCCGCCCTCGAAGGGCTGGACAACCTGACGTTCGTGGTCAACTGCAACCTGCAGCGCCTCGACGGCCCGGTGCGCGGCAACGGCAAGATCATTCAGGAGCTGGAGTCGTTCTTCCGCGGCGCCGGCTGGAACGTCATCAAGGTGGTGTGGGGCCGCGAGTGGGACGCGCTGCTGCACGCCGACCGCGACGGCGCGCTGGTCAACCTGATGAACACCACGCCCGACGGGGACTACCAGACCTACAAGGCCAACGACGGCGCGTACGTGCGCGAGCACTTCTTCGGCCGCGACCCGCGCACCAAGGCGCTGGTCGAGCACATGACCGATCAGGAGATCTGGAACCTCAAGCGCGGCGGCCACGACTACCGCAAGGTCTACGCCGCCTACCGCGCGGCGATCGAGCACAAGGGCCAGCCGACGGTCATCCTGGCCAAGACCATCAAGGGTTACTCGCTGGGGGCGCACTTCCAGGGCCGCAACGCCACCCACCAGATGAAAAAGCTTGCGCTGGAAGACCTCAAGTTCTTCCGCGACGCACAGCGCATCCCGATCAGCGACAAGCAGCTCGAGGAGAACCCCTACCTGCCGCCGTACTACCACCCGGGGCCCGAAGCGCCGGAGATCCGCTACATGCTCGAGCGGCGGCGCGCGCTCGGCGGCTTCGTCCCCGAGCGTCGCACCAAGTCGAAGGTGCTGGCGCTACCCGGACCGGACGCCTATAAGGCGGTCAAGAAGGGCTCGGGCAAGCAGCCGGTGGCCACCACCATGGCGACCGTGCGCATCTTCAAAGAGCTGTTGCGCGACAAGGAGATCGGGCATCGGATTGTGCCGATCATCCCCGACGAGGCGCGCACGTTCGGCATGGACTCGTGGTTCCCCAACCTGAAGATCTACAACCGCAACGGCCAGCTGTACACCTCGGTCGACGCCGATCTGATGTTGGCGTACAAGGAAAGCGAGGTCGGCCAGATCCTGCACGAGGGGATCAACGAGGCCGGCTCGACGGCCAGCTTCATCGCCGCGGGCACGTCGTACTCGACGCACAACGAACCGATGATCCCGGTTTACATCTTCTATTCGATGTTCGGATTCCAGCGCACCGGCGACAACCTGTGGGCGGCCGGCGACCAGATGGCGCGCGGGTTCCTGCTCGGCGCGACCGCCGGGCGCACGACGCTCACCGGCGAGGGCCTGCAGCACGCCGACGGGCACTCGCTGCTGTTGGCGTCGACCAACCCGGCCGTCGTCGCCTACGACCCGGCGTTCGCCTACGAGATCGCCCACATCGTGGAAAGCGGGCTGCGCCGGATGTACGGCGAGGATCCGGAGAACGTCTTCTTCTACATCACCATTTACAACGAGCCCTACGTGCAGCCGCCCGAGCCCGAGGGCCTCGACGTCGACGCGCTGCTGCGCGGCATCTACCGCTACCGGCCAGCGCCCGAACCGCGCACGCACACCGCGCAGATCCTGGCCTCCGGGGTGGCGATGCCCGAGGCGTTGCGCGCGGCCGAGCTGCTCGCCGACGAGTGGGATGTCGCCGCGGACGTGTGGTCGGTGACGAGCTGGGGTGAGCTCAACCGCGACGGGGTGGAGGTCGAGAAGCAGCGGCTGCGTCATCCCGACAAGGAGGCGCCGACGCCGTTCGTCACCGCGGCGCTGGCCGACGCGTCCGGCCCGGTGGTGGCGGTGTCGGACTGGATGCGCGCGGTGGCCGAGCAGATCCGGCCGTGGGTGCCGGGCACCTACCTCACGCTGGGCACCGACGGTTTCGGCTTCTCCGATACCCGGCCGGCGGCACGCCGCCAGCTCAACACCGACGCCGAGTCGATCGCGGTCGCGGTGCTGGAGGGGCTGGTGCGCGACGGCAACCTCGACGCGTCGGTGCCGGTGAAGGCCGCGAAGCAGTACCGCATCGACGACGTGATGGCCGCGCCCGAGCAGACGTCCGACCCCGGCGTCGCCTAGCGATTTCGGTGTAGTTGGTAGCGCTCACCGCGACCAACTACACCGAAATCACCCCAGGGCTTGGAGGTTTCTGACAGCGGTCTGGCGTAGCCTTTATAGGTGGCTGACAATCGGTTCATTCCGCCGAAGTCCACCGTCGAGGTGCTCGAGTCGGTACCCGAGTCGGTGCTGCGCCGGTTGAAGCAGTACTCGGGCCGGCTGGCCACCGAAGCGGTGCGCGCGATGGAGGAACGGCTGCCGTTCTTCTCCGACCTGGAGGCCTCGCAGCGGGCCAGCGTGCAGCTGGTGGTGCAGACCGCGGTGGTCAACTTCGTCGAGTGGATGCGCGACCCGCAGAGCAACGTCGGCTATACCGCGCAGGCGTTCGAGGTCGTCCCGCAGGACCTGCGCCGACGCGTCGCGCTGCGCCAGTCGGTCGAGATGGTGCGCGTCACCATGGAGTTCTTCGAGGAAGTGGTGCCGCTGCTGGCCCGCACCGACGAGCAGCTGACCGCGCTGACCGCCGGAATCCTGCGCTACAGCCGCGATCTGGCGTTCGCCGCGGCCACCGCCTACGCCGATCAGGCCGAGGCCCGCGGCGCCTGGGACACCCGGATGGAGGCCAACGTCGTCGACGCGGTGGTGCGCGGCGACACCGGACCCGAGCTGCAGTCGCAGGCCGCGGCGCTGAACTGGGACGCCACCGCGCCCGCGACCGTGATCGTGGGCCTGCCCCAGCCCGACCGCATCGATCTGGCCAGCGACGACGTGCACGACGTCGTCAACCGGCACGGCCGCGCCGCGCTGTCCGACGTGCACGGCACCTGGCTGGTCGCGATCGTGTCGGGCGCGCTGTCGCCGACCGACCGCTTCCTGAGCGAGTTGATCGAGGTGTTCGGCGAGGGCCCGGTGGTGATCGGGCCGACCGCGCCGACGCTGGCGGCCGCACACCGCAGCGCCACCGAGGCGATCGCCGGGATGAACGCCGTCGCGGGCTGGAGCGGGGCGCCGCGGCCGGTGGCCGCCCGCGAGCTGCTGCCGGAACGGGCGCTGCTGGGCGACGCAACCGCGATCGCGGCGCTGGAGACCGAGGTGATGCGGCCGCTCGCGGACGCCGGACCAGCCCTGATGGAGACCCTGGACGCATATCTGGACTCCGGCGGAGCCATCGAGGCCTGCGCCCGCAAATTGTTCGTTCATCCAAATACGGTTCGTTACCGGCTCAGACGGATCGCCGATTTCACCGGTCGCGATCCGACCGTGCCGCGCGACGCCTACGTGCTTCGGGTGGCCTCCAGCGTCGGCCGCCTGAGCCGGCAAACACACCTTGCCAGCACGCGAAAGTCGGCCCCGGGGGCAGTGATGGACATCACTGTTCCGCCCGTCGACGACGCCCGACTCGGCTGACAGGTTTCAGACGGGTATCAATGGAGTCGCATCACAGGGCATTTTGTAGAGAAGTCACAAAAACATAAGACGAGGTTCATAATCTCTTACACCGCGCAAAGTCGTCTTCACACTGTTTTCTTAATGACGTGCCTTCCAAACCCGTGCTTGCACTCCTCGCGCCCGGACAGGGCTCCCAGACCCCCGGCATGCTCGCCGCGTGGCTGGAGCTGCCCGGTGCCGCCGAGCGGTTGGCTGCGTGGTCGGAGATCAGTGGGCTGGACCTGGCCCGCCTCGGCACCACCGCCACCGCGGAGGAGATCACCGATACCGCGGTGACGCAGCCGCTCGTCGTCGCCGCGACCCTGCTCGCGCACGAGGAGCTGACCCGCCGCGGCCTGATCGACGGCGCCGATACGGTGGTCGCCGGCCACTCGGTCGGTGAGATCGCCGCCTACGCCGTCGCGGGTGTCATCTCCGCCGACGACGCGATCAAGCTGGCCGCCACCCGCGGCGCGGAGATGGCCAAGGCCTGCGCCCTGGAGCCCACCGGCATGTCGGCGGTGCTCGGCGGCGACGAGGCCGAGGTGCTGGCCCGGCTCGAGGCGCTCGACCTGGTGCCGGCCAACCGCAACGCCGCCGGACAGATCGTGGCCGCCGGTGCGGTCGCCGCGCTGGACAAGCTCGCCGAGGATCCGCCGGAGAAGGCCCGGATCCGCAGGCTGGCCACCGCCGGTGCGTTCCACACGCACTACATGGCCCCGGCCGCCGAGGGCTACGCCGCCGCCGCGGCGACGGTGACGCCGTCGGAGCCCACCACGACGCTGCTGAGCAACGCCGACGGCCAGCCGGTGGCCTCTGCCGCCGACGCCATGGCCAAGCTGGTCAATCAGATGACCAAGCCGGTGCGTTGGGATCTATGCACCGAAACCATGCGCCAGCGCAATGTGACGGCGATCGTCGAGTTCCCGCCCGCCGGGACGCTCGTCGGCATCGCCAAACGTGAACTTCGGGGGGTACCGACGCACGCCGTCAAGTCCCCCGCTGATCTGGACGGGCTCGCCGAGCTCTCCCAGGACTAGCTCCGGCTCGCCGCGAGCACAACCGCATAACGCACGTCAAACCGAAGTAGTACCAACCGATTAGAAGGAGCCATCGTGCCCGCCACTCAGGAAGAAATCATCGCCGGTCTCGCCGAGATCATCGAAGAGGTCACCGGTATCGAGCCGTCCGAGGTCACCCCGGAGAAGTCGTTCGTGGACGACCTTGACATCGACTCGCTGTCGATGGTGGAGATCGCGGTGCAGACCGAGGACAAGTACGGCGTGAAGATCCCCGACGAGGACCTCGCCGGCCTGCGCACCGTGGGTGACGTGGTCACCTACATCCAGAAGCTTGAGGAAGAGAATCCGGAAGCGGCGGCGGCCATCCGCGCGCAGATTGAAGCTGATCGCGCATGACCAAACCTTCCACTGCTAACGGCGGTTTCCCCAGTGTTGTGGTGACCGCCGTCACCGCGACGACGTCGATTGCGGCGGACATCGAGGGCACGTGGAAGGGCCTGCTCGCAGGCGAGAGTGGCATCCGCGTCCTCGAGGACGAGTTCGTCACCAAGTGGGATCTGCCGGTGCGGATCGGCGG
>Ga0182793_1001860_pt1 | contig 12637 bp, 11 predicted proteins | sample Passage237A_FD_130498 | JGI IMG/M metagenome (GOLD analysis project Ga0182793, IMG submission 130498) | Cellulose adapted compost microbial communities from Newby Island Compost Facility, Milpitas, CA, USA - Passage2 37A (version 2) (version 2) ...
ACGATCGCCCGTCGCCACGGCGCCTTCGTGCTCGACCTGTGGGGCATGCGCTCGCTGCGCGACTGGCGCATGTGGGCGCCGGACCGCATCCACCTCAACGCCGCAGGGCACCAACGCGTCGCCCAGGGCGCGCTCGCCGCCCTGGGCCTCGACGTCGACCCCGAGTGGGACACCCCGCTGCCGCCCGCTCCCCCGCTGAGCCCCCTCGAGACCGCCCGCTGGAACGCCACCTGGGCGCGCGAGTGGGCGATCCCCTGGGCCACGCGGCGGCTGCGCAGACGATCCTCCGGGGACTCCGTCACGGCCAAGCGGCCCACGCTGCGGGCCGTGGACCTCCCGGGCCCGAGGGCCGAGGACTGAGCCGCCCCGAGGTCCGTGGACCGAGCAGCTCAGGGTTCAGCTGGCGCAGACCTCGAAGTTCTGCGGGTCGTCGTCGCGGATTGTCCCGTGGTTCCACGAGGTGCCCGAGATCCGATACGTCTTCCCGCTCAAGAAGGTCACCGTCCGCCCGTCGCTCGCCCGGACCGTCGCGCCCGGCGTCGAGACGTAGGCCAGCAGGGCCGTCAGGTCGAGGTCCGCGCGCCATCCGGCATAGAAGTCCGGAGTGCCGCTCACCGTGACCTGGACCGCGATGCACGCGTTCGAGGGGCTGCCCGTGATGGGGCCCGTGGTCACCGTGTACGTGAGCGAGGGGTCGTAGCTCGGGAGCGGTGCGCCCCAGTCGCAGATCTCGATCGTGTACTGCTGGGAGGACGTGATGGTCGCCTTGGCGCCCGTGCCCTTGACCTGCAGGAGCCCGTTCTGCGCCGTCGTCGAGACCCACGTGAAGCCGTCCCAGGTGTTCAGATGGAGACTGGAGGCCTGGGTGCGCCCGTTGAAGGGCCGCTCGTTGACGTGCAGGTCCAGCGTCCAGGGCTGCGCCGTGGCGCTCGTGCCCTTCACGACGGCGGTGAAGCAGAACTGGTTGCCGCGGCCGATGATGTCCCAGTCCGGCGAGCCGCCCACGATCTCCGTGTTCGTGCCCGGGGTCACCGGACCCTGAGCCACCGGCGCCGAGTAGCTCCACACCGCCGGCACCTGCCAGCCGTCGAGGCCCAGGACGATCTGGCCGCCCGCGGACTCCGGGGCGGTGAAGGCGTCGCCGTTCGCGACGCCCACGCCGCCCGAGATCGACACCGGGGCCGAGAACAGCACCGTGTGCGGGCTGCTCGCCCCCACGACGGAGACGTTGCCGCTCGAGCACGACCCGAGGTTGCCGGTGATCGTCACCTGGCTGAACTTCCCGCCCGTGAGCGGTCCGCTCGGGGAGACGGTCAGGGTCGCGTTGGTGCACCGCGCGGCCGAGACCGCGAAAGGGGCCCCCGAGGAGCCCATGAGCGACAGACCCGCAGCGTTCGAGACCGAGGTCAGCACGACGCACACCGCGACCACGAGCAGGAAGAAGGCCCCCGCGACGCGAGGACGGGCAAGGCGGTTCACAGGGTCACCGCCTCGGGCTCCGAGCGGTTCTCCACAGTCGCGGCATCAGTCACAGAAGGGCTCTCGGTCAGGGTGTCGGGCGCGTCCTCGCTCGAGTCCTCACGGTCGTCCGTGTCGTCCTCGAGCTCGTCGTCACCAGTGGGCCACAGGAGGATCGCCAGGGCGATCGCGATGAGGCCGAGCCACACGAACGGGCTCGTCAGGGCTCGGGCCGCGAGGCCCACCTTCGGCAGGTGCACCTTGGCGACGCCGAGCACCTCGTCGTTGCTGGGGGTGAAGGGGTCGAGCCAGTCGTTGTTGTCGCCCTGGAGCGTCCACCCCGACTCGTCACCGCTGATGATGCGGTGGATGATGCGGGCGCCCCCGAAGTCCTTGGGCTGGTAGACGACCGCGTCGCCGATCTTCGGGTCTCCGCACCGGGCGACCACGACATCGCCCGTGAAGTACGTGGGCTCCATCGACTCACCGGAGACGACCGTCAGGGTCGTGCACCCGCCGAGGCTCGTGGGCCACAGGAAGTACGCGGCAACTCCGGCCGCGAGGTAGAACAGGACGCTCGGGAGGGCGTGCAGCAGTCGGCGCGCGCTCGACGCGCCGACTGCTGCACGGAACCCACTCACGAGTGAAGCACCTGCTCCGAGGTCGAAGGACCGATCAGTAGATGGTGACCGCGACCTGGGCGATCGAGTTGATCTGCGCCGCGGTCAGGGTGCCGAAGGCCTGGTTCGCGCCGTTCAGGGCGAGGGTGAGCGCACCCGGGTCAACATCGGAGAGGGAGGCCTCGGTGCCGACGAGCGCACCGGCGGAGGTGCCGAGGGCGACCTTCACGTCGCGGCCCTCGCAGGCGCTGTCGATGCTCGAGAGCACGAGCGAGTCGACGCCCGCCGGGTAGCCGAAGGACGCACCGGTGGTGAGGCTGCCCGGGGCGCCCGCGCTGTTCGCGAAGGAGACGGCGATCGTGGAGGTCTGGCAGACCTCGGCGCTCGCGTTGGTGACGCCCGCCTGGATCAGCTCAGCGTCGCTGCCGGTGAGGTTGAGCTGCGCGGCCGAGGCGAGGGAGAGGCCGGCGACGCCGAGCACGGCGAGACCGACGGCGACAGCCTTACGACGGTTGTTCTTCTTCTGCGTGGACATGCGGAACTCCTGGAATGTGAGTGGATGGTGGCCCGTCCCGGGCCCGTGCGGTTCGACAGCGTGCTTGCTGGAGCCGTTCGCCTGGTGGGCTGTGCCCCAACATAAGACTGCTTCGGCGCCTCTCAAGCGCTTCCCCTAGGTGCCACCACCTGGAACCGCTCTCACTTCTCGAAAACGTCTTACTCATCGGACCACAAAGCGGTCAAAACGATCGGGTGAAAGTGAGGATGAATGCCGGGGGTGAATTCCGCCTCGAGCATTCTTCGCGACTCGAAGAAAGAACACCCAGGCGCTAGGAGCGACCGGACTCCACTCCTTCGAGGGGCAACCATGCGGTCACCGTGGCCCCCGCGCCCGGCATCGAGGAGATCTCGAGCGAGCCACCCACGATCGCGAGCCGGTCGTGCAAGCGAGCCAGGCCGGAGCGGTGCGAGCTCGACTCGTCCTCGGGGTCGTAGCCGGAGCCGTTGTCCGTGACGACCATCTGGAGCCGGCCGCCCTCCTCGCGGATCACGACGTCGAGCCGGGACGCCCCGCCGTGTCGCAGGGCGTTCGTCACGGACTCCTCGACGACGCGTACCGCGAGCAGGCGCTCGGTCTGGCTGAGGGCGGGCGCGGCGGGGTCGTCGAGTCGGCGCACGGCGTCGGACACGACGAGGCGCGTGCCGATCATCGTCGGCAATCGCCCGAGGAGGCTGCGCACCGCAGGGACCATGCCGATCTCGATCGCTTCGGGGTAGAGCAGCCTGCTCATCTCGCGCACATCGCCCTCGCGAGCGACCTCCATGTCCGCCACGGCCTGCTTGAGCATCGTGACGTCGGCGTCGGTGACCTCGCGCTGCTCGAGGTGGTGCAGGACCTCCTCGATGCGCCGTGCGATGAGCACGAGGCGCTGCTGCAGCGAGCCGTGCAGCCCCTCGGCGACCTCGCGGCGCACGCGGATCTCCTCATGGGCGAGCGCCTGCAGGGCGTAGTGCACGTGCAGCTCGTTGGTCGCGGCGGCGCGCGCCTGCTCCTCGGCCCGGCGCCGGGTCCACATGGTGGTGAGGGCCACGAGGTTCGCCGTCGTCCCCGCGAACCACGAGGTGAAGAGCTCGGTCTGCCACACCGGCAGCTCGGAGAAGTCGTGCAGGCCCAGGGAGAGCTGGAGGGTCACGCGCGTCCCTGCCGCCACCGCTCCCGCCGCGATCGCCCCGAGGACGGCCCACTTGCGTCGGTGGATGAGGTGCACGCGGAAGGCCCAGAGGCACAGCGCGTTCGCGAGCACCGAGGTGATGTTGATGCCCAGGCGGTGGGGCAGGTACCGCGGGAACCAGAAGTCCACGAAGCTGCGGATCACGAACTCGAACTGCAGCGTCGCGCCGAGTGCGAACACCATCAGGAGCGCGGTGCTCGTGAGAATCAGCACCCGCAGGTTCGAGGCACCGGTCCGCGATCCTGCGCTGTCGGTCGAGGTCATGTGGTCCTTCGGTGCGAGCTCTTCACGCCACGTAGTGACGAAGTACATCACTTCTATCGGCACCTCGGCCCGAGGTGATAGGTATTGGTCGTGGACGAATTCGCGCGTGACCCTCGCACCGAGCCCATCCGCGTCGCGATCATCGAGGACCAGCCGCTCTTCAGGAGCATGCTCGAGGTCGCGCTCGGGTCCGAGGACACGCTCACGGTCGCAGCCTCGTGCGGCACCGTGACGGAGGCGAACCGCGCGCTCGCGACCACCAAGGTCGACGTCGCGCTGATCGACATCGACCTACCGGACGGCAACGGGATCGCCCTGGGCGTCACGCTGCGCCGCAAGCTCCCTGAGGTCGGCATCCTGCTGCTCTCCGCGCACGACGCGATGGACCTGCTGCTCGACCTCCCCACGGACGTCTCCTCGGGCTGGAGCTACCTGTCGAAGACCTCCTCGACCGACTCGCACACCCTCGTGCGCGCGATCGAGGTCGCGGCCGCGGGCGGCACCACCCTCGACCCCGCGCTGCTCAACCGCATGCAGCCGCGCGCGGGCACCTCGGTCGAGCGGCTCACCGACCGCCAGTACAAGGTGCTCCAGCTGCTCGCCCAGGGCCTGTCGAACGCGGGCATCGGCGAGGAGCTGGGCATCACCGAGAAGTCGGTGCAGAACCACATCAACGCGCTCTACGCGAACCTCGGCATCGACTCCGACCCCTCGCGCAACCCGCGCGTCACGGCCGCCCTGCGTCTCCTCGAGGAGACGGGTCCCGCGAGCCCGCTCGGCTGAGCAGAGGGACACGGACGCGGCGGAGGCCGACGACGGCCGCCCGGGCGATCGCCGTCGGGCGCCGCGAGACTGGAGCCGCCGGTCAGGATTGAACTGACGACCATCCGCTTACAAGGCGGGCGCTCTACCACTGAGCTACGGCGGCACGGCCCGAGGGCCGGGTCAAGGGGACAGAAGCGCCCCGCCGCGAGGCGCCCTCGAGGGCGCGACGCGACGGGGCGTCCGTGGAGCCGTCCGAGCGCTCGCGTCGACCGGCCCGCGAGGCAATCAGTCGAGACCGAGCTCGGCCTTGACCGCGAGCACCTTGGCCGAGAGGCCACCGACCTGCATGTGCGCCGTCGGGTCGTCGCCCGGGCCGGGGAACTTCTCGCCGTTGATGAGGACGGTCGGGGTCGACAGGCCGCCGAGCTGCTCGCTCGCGTAGGCCGTCGCCGCGGCGATCCAGCGCGAGTACACCCGCTCGTTCGAGTCCGGAGCCAGGTCGGTGAAGTGGTCGGCGACCTCCTGCGGCACGCCCACCTCGAGGGCGATCTCCTGCATCTTCTCGTCCTTCATGCCGTTGCCCTGGGGCTGGTTGGCGTAGAGGGCGTTGTGGAACTGCAGGAACTTGTCCGGAGCCATGTCCGCGACGACGGCCGCCGCGTTGGCCGCCCGCGTCGAGTACTCGTTGCCGGCCGAGGCGTAGTCCATGAAGGCGACCGGGCGGTAGATGAACTGCACGTTGCCCGTCTGCAGGAGCGTGTCCATCTCGAAGGAGTTGACCTCCTCGAAGTCACGGCAGTGGGGGCACTGGTAGTCGTAGACGACCTCGACGACGACGGCGTCCTCGCCGGCCGAGGAGCCCGCGACGCGGTCGGTGCCCACGGGGATGCCGCCCTCGTCGTTCGCGGTCGAGGGCTTGGTCACCTCGGACAGCGGCGGCGGGGTGGCGCCCTGGAAGGCGATGGGCTTGGCCTCCGAGCTGAGGATCAGCGAGATCGCGACGACGAGGACGACGACGGCGGCCGCGAGGCCACCGATCGCGAGGCCGCGGTTGCGCTTCTCCCGGCGCTTCGCGTCCTCGCGAAGCTTGATCGCCTCGGCTCGGGCGCTCTCGCGCCGGTCGGCCTTGGTCGGCCGGGAACTGTTCGTGGACATCGCACTTCCTCAGGGTCTGCTCAGTGGCGCAGGGCGCCGCCGGTTGGGCAACCAACACAGGATAGGGCGCAGGGTGGCAAGCGAACCTGAGAAGTCCCTGGGCGGAAGTGCTCGGCCCGGGCTAGCTGCCCAGCCTCGCCTCGATGGCCTCGCGCAACGGGCCCGTCTTGTACAGGGCCTCGGGGTCGTCGCCCTCGCCGGGGAAGCGCTCGCCGTCGATGAAGACCGAAGGGGTGGTGAGCCCGCCGAGCATCTCGTCGGCCCGCTCGGTCGCGGCGAAGACCCAGCGGGCGAAGGTCCGCTCGGAGCCCTCGGCGGTCTCCGTGAGCTGGGCGACGACGTCCTCGGGCACGCCCGCGGAGCGCGCCACCGCGGCGATGTCCTCGTCCGAGGGACCCTGCCCCTTCTCGGGCTGGTTCTGCATGAGGGCGGTGCTGAAGGCGAGGAAGTGCTCGGGGGCCCGATCCGCGACGATCGCCGCGGCGGTGGCCGAACGGGTGGAGTACTGGCGGGAGCCCTCGGCCTTGTCGAGGAAGCTCACCGGCCGGTAGACGAGCGTGATCCTGCCCTCCTGGGCGAGCGCCTCGAGATCGGCGGCGTTCGCCTCGTCGAAGACGGCGCACCACGGGCAGCGGTAGTCGAAGATCGCCTCGACGACGACGGCGCCCTCGTTGCTCGTGCCCGCGACGAGGCCCTGGCCCACCGGGATCCCGCCGTCCTCGTTCGCGGAGGCGGGGGCCTTGACCTCGCTGAGCGAGATCGAGCCGGGCTCACCCTGGTAGCCGATCGGCTTCTCCTCGCTGCCGAGCACGACGACGACGGCCACGACGAGCGCGAGGACCGCGAGCGCGAGCAGCCCGATGCCGAGCACGCGCCCGCGCCGGGCCCGGCGCGCTGCCTCCTCGCGCAGGCGGGCGGCCTCGGCGGCCGCAGCAGCGCGCGCGGCCTTGGCAGAGGGCCTCGAGGGCCCGTCTGCACGCGGGGTGGGTGAGGTGGACGTCGCCATGGTTCCCCTCCGTCCTGGTGGCAGGTGGACTACTCCGACCCAACCACGGCGACGCGGCCCTCAGGTGGGATCAAGTACCCAGCCCCGGGCTCAGGCGAGCGAGGGCGGCCCGGGCAGCGGCCACCACCACGTGGGCTCGCCCGTGACCACGAGGGTCGCGGCGATCGCGATCCCGACGACGGCCAGGGCGATCAGGACGAGCGCCCCCGTGCGACCGGGCGCGAGCCGGTTGAGCGTGCGGCGCGCCCCCATGCGCGAGTGCCGGGAGAAGGGCCCCGTCCACAGCGTCGCGAGTCCCGCGAGCACCGCGAGCGCGATGACGGCGTGGTAGACCCAGGCCTCGTTCCCCGGCGGGGTGAGCTCGAGGCGTCGCGTGTCGAGCAGCCACCACGCGATGCCGCCCACCACCACGACCACGCTCGCCGCGACGAGGAGGCTCGGCAGGGCGACGACGAGCCCGCGCAGGAGGTGCCACGGCGTTGCCAGGAAGGCGCGGAACCCGTCCCCGCGGCGCACCCCGCGACGCTCGCGCCGGGCCTCGAGGGCCGCTCCGCCCGACTGGGCGGCCCCGAAGATCACGGTGAGCACCCCGACGACGAGCAGGACGATGCCGGGGGCGAGCGGGGCGAGCGCGACGGCCGCGAGCGCGAGGAAGAGGACCGTCCAGCTGCGCCTGCGCGGCACGGAGGGCAGGTAGTCGGGTTCCTCCGCGACGGCCTCGGGGTCGTCGACGGCGCGCGGGTCCTCGACGTGGGCGTAGGCCCCCTCGGGCAGCACGTACGTCTCCTCGGGCCCGCCGAGCTCGGCCCGCTCGGGCTCGGTCACCCTCGGCGTGGGCTGCTCGGTCGTGAAGGCGCGGGTGCTCCCGTCGCGAGCCGGCCCGCCCGCCGCGGCGAAGCCTGCCCCTGCGGCCGCACCCGCGCCGAGAGCGGCCGTGGGCTCGGGCTCCTCGGGGCGACCGAGCACCGCGGTCTCCCCCGTGGCGCTCCCTGGTACGGGACCTCGACCCTCGAGCGCGGCGAGCAACTCGGCCGGGCGGGCCCGGCGCCGCGGGTCCGGGTCCAGCGCGGCACGCAGGGCGGCCGCCGTCGTCGGCGCGACCCCGGCGAGGTCAACCTCCCCCGCCCTCGCGCGGGCGAGCACCGCCTCGACCGGGCGTGAGCCGAAGGGGTCGCGCCCGGTGGCGGCGTAGGCGAGCACGGCCGCCCAGCCCCACCAGTCGGAGGCCTCGTCGGGCTCGGCGCCGTCGAGCAGCTCGGGCGCGAGGTAGCCGGGCGTCCCGAGCACGATGCCTGCCGAGGTCAGCGGGGCGTCGTCGAGCCCTTGCGCGATGCCGAAGTCGATGAGCACGGGCCCGGAGGAACCCAGGAGCACGTTCGAGGGCTTGAGGTCGCGGTGCACGACCCCGGCGGCGTGCACCGCGGTGAGCGCGTCGAGGAGCCCGGCGGCGAGCTCGCGCAGGTCCTCGAGCGGGCCGTTCCGGCGCACGTGGTCGGTGAGGTTCACCCCGGGGACGAGCTCGGTGACGATGAAGGCCTCGGTCGAGTCGGCCTCGGCGTCCAGGACGGCGGCCACGGCCGGGTGGCGGAGGCGCTGCAGCGCGGCGACCTCCCGGCGCAGCCGCTCGCGCGCGGCCGGGTCGGCGCCGATGTGCGGGTGCAGCAGCTTGAGCGCCACCTCGGTGCCCCCGCCGTCGACCGCCTTGTACACGGCACCCATGCCGCCGGCGCCCAAGGGCGCGAGGATCGTGTAGCCGCCGACCTCCGAGCCGGGCTCCAGTCCGATGCGCTCCATCCCGTCACGGTATCGCCGCAGGCGGGAGAGCGCTCGGACGGTTAGCCTCGATGCGGAACCAAGGAGCTGATGTGCCCCACGGATACGACTTCATCGCCGTTGCCAACCGCCTGCCCGTCGACCTCACCGTGCACGAGGACGGCTCCGTCACCTCGGAGCGCGCGCCCGGGGGGCTCGTGACGGCCCTCGCGCCGATCATGCAGGAGCACCACGGAGCCTGGGTGGGCTGGCCCGGCTCCCCCGACCTCGAGCTCGAGCCCTTCGACGCGGACGGCATGCGCCTCGTGCCCGTCTCCCTGTCCGCCGAGGAGATCGCCGACTACTACGAGGGCTTCTCGAACGACACCCTCTGGCCGCTGTACCACGACGTCATCGCGCCCCCGCAGTTCCACCGCGAGTGGTGGGACGCCTACCGCCGGGTGAACGAGCGCTTCGCGCAGGCCGTCACCCAGGTCGCCTCCGAGGGGGCGACGGTGTGGGTGCACGACTACCAGCTGCAGCTCGTGCCCGCGATCCTGCGCGAGCTGCGTCCCGACCTGAAGATCGGCTACTTCCACCACATCCCGTTCCCGCCCTGGGAGATCTTCGCCCAGCTGCCCTGGCGGGCCGCCGTCGTGCGCGGGCTGCTTGGCGCGGACCTGCTCGGCTTCCAGCGCGCCTCGGACGCCTCGAACTTCCTGCGCAACGTGCGCCGCCTCACCGACCTCAAGGTGAGCGGCCCCCTCGTGACCATCCCCGCCGAGGCCGGCCCCCGCCAGGTGCGCGCCCAGGCCTTCCCGATCTCGATCGACTCCAAGGCCTTCGACCGCCTCGCCCGCACCGAGGAGGTCCAGGCGCGCGCCGCGGAGATCCGTCGCGAGCTCGGCAACCCGCGCGTGATCCTGCTGGGCGTGGACCGCCTCGACTACACCAAGGGCATCCGCCACCGCATCAAGGCCTACGGGGAGCTCGTCCAGGAGGGCCGCATGCCCGTGGGCGAGGCGATCCTCGTGCAGGTCGCGAGCCCCTCGCGCGAGAAGGTGCGCGCCTACCAAGAGCTGCGCGAGGACGTCGAGCTCGCGGTGGGCCGGATCAACGGCGAGGTCGGCGAGCTCGGGCGCCCTGCGATCGAGTACCTGCACCACTCCTACCCCATGGAGGAGATGGCGGCCCTCTACAACGCGGCCGACGTCATGCTCGTGACCTCCTTGCGCGACGGCATGAACCTCGTCGCCAAGGAGTACGTCGCGGCGCGCGTGAACGACGACGGCGTCCTGGTCCTCTCGGAGTTCACCGGGGCGGCCGACGAGCTGCAGGGCGCGGTGCTCGTCAACCCGCACGACATCGAGGGCCTCAAGGACGCGATGGAGTTCGCGGCCCAGCTCGGCCCCAAGGACGCCCGCCGTCGGATGAAGCGCTTGCGGCGGCGCGTGCTCGAGGACGACGTCGCGAAGTGGTCGGCGAGCTTCCTGGGGACCCTCGACGCGATGCCCCGAGCCGCGAGGGCGGACGAGGACGAGCAGGAGACGGTGGTGGGGCTCTCGTGACCGGACCGGAGACCGACCCCGCCGCCGCCCTCGCCGCCCTCGAGGCGCTCGCCGCGCGGCCCGTGCTGCTCGCCCTCGACTTCGACGGCACGCTCTCGCCCCTCGTGGACCACCCCCTGGACGCCCGGCCCCTGCCCGCCTCGATGGAGGCGGTCGAGCGGCTCGCCGCGCGCGAGGACCTCGTGGTCGCGCTCGTCTCTGGTCGAGGGCTCGAGGAGCTCGCGCAGGTCGCGGGCCCCGTGCCCGAGGGGACCTGGCTCGTGGGCTCCCACGGAGCCGAGCACGGCCGTGTGCGCGACGGCGTCTTCGTGCTCGAGCCCTTTGAGCTCGCCCCCGAGGCCCAGGCCGCCCAGGAGGCCCTCGTCGCCCAGGCCGAGGAGATCGCGGCCCGCCACGAGGGAGTGCTCGTGCAGCGCAAGCCCACCACGGTGCTCGTGCACACCAAGATGGCCGAGGCCGTGGTCGAGGACCTCGCGACGCGCGAGGCCGTGGCCCTAGGCAAGGAGCACGGGCTCAAGACGGTGGTGGGCAAGCACATCGTCGAGATCGCCGTGCACCCCGCGACCAAGGGGGACGGGATCGACGTGCTGCGCGAGGCGACCGGGGCCGCGGCCGTGGTCTACCTCGGCGACGACACCACCGACGAGGACGCTCTCGAGCGCCTGCGCGAGGGCGACGTCGGCATCAAGGTCGGCGGCGGGCCCACGCACGCGAGCTTCCGCGTGGGCAGCCCCGAGGACGTCGCCGAGCTGCTGGGCGCGTGGGCCACCTCGCTCGGGCGCTGAGCCGGGACCCACGGCCTCGCCCCCGCGTGCGGGGCTGTGGCAGGATGACCCGTGACCGAGGGCACATTCGCCCTCGTTCGCGTGTCAGAGCAGACACCTGACACTCTTCACGACGGATCGTCCGGCACGTACCTGCCGGTGAAGGGATGTACACGATGGCTACGGTCACGTTCGACAAGGCGACGCGCCTCTACCCGGGCACCGAGCGCCCCGCGGTCGACAAGCTCGACCTCCACATCGAGGACGGCGAGTTCCTCGTCCTCGTCGGCCCCTCCGGCTGTGGTAAGTCCACCTCGCTGCGCATGCTCGCGGGTCTCGAGGACGTCAACGAGGGTCGCATCCTCATCGGCGACCGCGACGTCACGGACGTCCAGCCCAAGGACCGCGACATCGCGATGGTGTTCCAGAACTACGCCCTCTACCCGCACATGTCCGTCGCGGACAACATGGGCTTCGCGCTCAAGATCGCGGGCACGCCGAAGGCGGAGATCCGCCAGCGCGTCGAGGAGGCCGCGAAGATCCTCGACCTCACCGAGTACCTCGACCGCAAGCCGAAGGCCCTCTCCGGTGGTCAGCGTCAGCGCGTCGCGATGGGTCGCGCGATCGTCCGTCAGCCGCAGGTCTTCCTCATGGACGAGCCGCTGTCGAACCTCGACGCCAAGCTCCGTGTCCAGACGCGTACGCAGATCGCGGGCCTCCAGCGCCGCCTCGGCGTCACGACCGTCTACGTCACGCACGACCAGACCGAGGCCCTCACGATGGGTGACCGCATCGCTGTCCTCAAGGACGGTCTCCTCCAGCAGGTCGGCACCCCGCGCGACATGTACGACACGCCTGCCAACGTCTTCGTCGCCGGCTTCATCGGCTCGCCCGCGATGAACCTCGGCACCTTCCCGGTCGCCAACGGCGCCGCCCAGCTCGGCAAGGCGCACATCGCCCTGACGCGCGAGGTCGTCGGTGCGATCAAGCCCGAGGACAACGGCCAGATCACCCTCGGCTTCCGTCCCGAGTCGCTCGACATCGTCTCCGCCGGCACGCAGGACTCCTTCCCCGTGGTCGTGGAGATCGTCGAGGAGCTCGGCTCGGACGCCTTCGTCTACGGCTCGCTCACCCAGGAGCTCGCGGGTCAGCTGACCTCGGGCGCCGGCGAGTCGCAGATCATCGTCCGCGTCGACCCGCGCCGCGTCCCCGCCAAGGGCGAGACCATCTGGGTCCGCGTCCGTGAGGGCGAGCAGCACCAGTTCCACGCGTCGAGCGGTCAGCGCTTCGAGTACTGAGTCACCGTCTGCGGGGCGGGCCGGTCTCGACCGGTCCGCCCCGCGGCGTTTCTCCCGGCGCCGAGCGCGCCGTGGCGCGAGTCACCTGGTGGCGCGCGTCACGCGGTGGCAGGCATCACCGGACACAGCCGACGAATCAGGGCGACCCGATCCAGCGGCTCGGGGACAATGGAGTCCCCGACCGAGACCCCAGGAACTCCGTGACGCAGAACCTCCAGATCACCGCCGCGCAGCCCGAGTCGGCGCTGCTCGACCTG
>Ga0182793_1001869_pt1 | contig 12594 bp, 13 predicted proteins | sample Passage237A_FD_130498 | JGI IMG/M metagenome (GOLD analysis project Ga0182793, IMG submission 130498) | Cellulose adapted compost microbial communities from Newby Island Compost Facility, Milpitas, CA, USA - Passage2 37A (version 2) (version 2) ...
CCGGCCGCCGCCCCCCTGCCAATCCAACCAGCGGTAGCCCCGCATCTGGGTATCCACCCTAAAGTCGTCACACAATGGCTTGAACTGCACACAGGTGGAAGGCGTGGCAATCAGTTGGACATTGCCGCGCTGACTGACAAAGTCCTGATGCACATGTCCCCACACCAGCGCACGCACCTGGGGGAACTGGTCGATCACCGCGAAGAAATCATCGGCGTTGCGCACTATGTACTGATCGATCCAGGCGCTGCCCACGGGCACGGGCTGATGGTGCAGCATCACTATCACATGCTTGTCGGGATTGGCCGCCAGCCGCTCCCGCAGACGCACCAGCTCCGCCTCAGCCAGATGGCCGTGAACCGCGCCGGGTACGGCGGAATCCAGCAGCAGTATCAGCCAGTTGCCGAGGGTGAATTCCCGCCCCTCCGGCGGCTGCGGCAGTTGTACCTGGGCCATGATGGCAGCGGAATCGTGATTGCCGGGAAGCCAAGCGATAGGTGCAGAGGAAAAATAATGGCGCAGAGTTTTGTAAAAACGCTGGTAGCAGTCGTCGTGACCAGCGCTGGCAATATCGCCGGTGCACACCAGATAGTCGAAATGGGGCTGCTCAGCGCTGATCAATTGCAGCACATCATCCAGGCTCTGGTCGGTGTTCAACCCCAACAGGGATTCGCTGGTTTGCGGCCCCAAATGGCAGTCAGTGATCTGGATCAGACGCACAGATGTCTCGCTGGCAGTGGTTGTTATCATGATTAAAATCCGTCTCGCATCATTAGATCCATGGTGTCAATTCGGCATGAAAGTCAACAATATACGCTCAAGCCGCATTGCGCCAGCCCGAGGAGGTGACAGAAGCTCAAGATTTGTCAAAAAAGTGCACCCCATCAAAGCTTCAGTTTTGGTTCAGACAAGGCGTTGTAACCTGCAATCGTTAGCTAAATAACCTGACGATTAACAGGAGCAACACCATGAAAGCCTCTCACTTCCTGTACCCGCTGGTCTTTGCCGGTCTCTGCCTTGGCCTGAACGCAAACGCGCAGGCAGCGGGCAAGCCTCACCATATCCAATATGCACAGGTGGTGGATGTGCGCCCCGTCTATGAACGGATAAGCCAGCAGGTCCCGCGCGATTACTGTCATGTTGAAACTGTGGCCTATCGCACAGATGGCGGCTCACATACAGGTGTCATTCTGGGCGGTCTCATAGGCGCGGCCATAGGCAATGAACTGGGCCACAGCAAACGCAACAAGGAAGTAGGCATGGTGGCGGGCGGTTTGCTCGGCGCTTCCATCGGACGCGATCTCAGTCGCACAGGCTCCAGTGTCCGCTATCGCGAGGAGCAGGTGTGCCACACCCGCTACGAAACTGAATACCGTGAACGGCTGGTCGGCTATGATGTGACCTACCGTTATCAGGGTCGCCTCTATCACACCCAAACCAGCCGTCATCCGGGTAATCGCATCCCCGTGGATGTGCATGTGCGTCCGGCTCGTGGCCACTGATCCGGCGTTGACCTTTGGGGCATCTGAGGCGATAGTGAATCTTGACGTCATCAATCAGGTATTGAATCTATGAGGGGGTCACTGTCCCTGTTGCCCAAACTCGCATTGTTGCTGGCAATTTCCCTGTCGCTGGCTTCCGGGCAAGTCTTGGCCAATGACCGGGAGCACGAAGGTAGAGGTCCGCAGGAGAGACGCCCTGAACAAAGAGCGGCAATTTCTCCTGCACAGGCCGCTGCCATAGTGGAACAGCGCTATGGCGGGAGGGTCATGAATGTGACCACCCGCCAGGGCCGCAACGGTCCGATTTACAGCGTAAAAATTTTGCAAAGTTCGGGACATATGCGCACGGTCAACGTCGACGGGCAGACCGGCGCCATACTCAACTGACAGGAATCTCTATGCGCATTTTGATTGTGGAAGACGAGCGCGAACTGCGCGAACAAATCTGCAAACTGGCCAGCGCCGAAAAATTTGCCTGTGACAGCGCTGCCGACGGCCGCGAAGGTCTCTTTCTCGGCGAGGAATACGACTACGATCTGGCGATTATCGATCTGGGTCTGCCGCTGATCGAAGGCACTGAACTGATTCGCCAGCTGCGCAGGAAATCGCGCAACTATCCCATACTGATTCTCACCGCGCGCGGCGCCTGGCAAGACAAGGTCGAAGGTCTGGAAGCCGGCGCTGACGACTATCTCACCAAGCCCTTTCACCCGGAAGAATTGCGCGCGCGCATGCACGCGCTTTTGCGCCGAGCCAAGGGCAACGCCACCTCTACGCTGAACTTTGGACCGCTCACCATAGACACCAGTGGCCGCAGAGTGCTGCTCAATGGCGAAGAAGTGGAGCTGACCAGTTACGAATACAACACGCTTGCCTATCTGGCGCTGAATCCGGGCAAAGCTGTTTCCAAAACCGAATTGACCGAACACCTCTACGCCCAGGATCACGATCGCGACAGCAATGTGATCGAAGTGTTTATCGGACGCCTGCGCAAGAAGCTCGATCCCGACGGCAGTCTCAATCTCATCACCACCCAGCGCGGACTGGGCTACCGGTTTTCTGCACCAGGTTGAGTCCCTTGAAGATAAATTCCATCAGCACACGCCTGCTGCTCGCGTCCGCGCTGTTTCTACCGCTGTTTCTCGTAGTGAGCGGTATTTTTGTCAAATCCTTTGAAAACAGTTTGCAGGCTGCGGAAAACGCCCGGCTGCGCGGCCATATTTATTTGCTGTTCAGTGTGGCGGAACTGCAGGAGGAAGAGGACCAGCCGCCCCGACTGGATATGCCAAACACGCTGCTGGAACCGGATTTCGAGCGACTCAATTCCGGACTCTACGCCTACATCTACGATCAGCAGGGCGAACTTGTCTGGCGCTCCAACTCATCCCTGCTGACACAGGCTCCCGCCTTCGAGGATTTTGGCCAGCAGCCGGAAGTGGGCAAGCTGGTTACCCGCCTGCTGAAACTCTCTGACAACCCCCAGTTCAGTGCCCACTTCGATATCGTCTGGGAAGATTCCACCGGGCGGGGACACCCCTATCGCTTTGCAGTGACTCAGGGCAGCGACAATTTCGCCAGTGAACTGCGTAACTTCCGCGCCCACCTCTGGGGCTGGCTGGGCGCTCTGGCGCTTCTGCTGTTGCTCGCCCAAGCAGCGGCGCTCCATTGGGGCCTGCGACCTCTTGGGCGTGTGGCCGCCGCGCTCAAGGCCATGCAAAGCGGTGAAACCCAGGATATCGCCGGTCAGCACCCGCGCGAACTGCAACAGATTATCGACAACCTCAATCAGGTGTTGGCGCGGGAAAAAGCGCTGCGCCAGCGCTATCGCAACAGCCTGGCGGATTTGGCCCACAGTTTGAAAACACCTCTGGCCGTTTTGCAAAGCAAACTGGATGGCAACACGGATAAGGAAGAGCTGCAGGCATCGCTTCAGGAACAACTGCAACGCATGAATCAGGTGGTGAGCTACCAGCTACAGAGAGCCGTTGCCGAACAGCAGCAGGGCCTGCGTCATCAGACACCGGTATTCCCGCTGGTTGAACGACTGGTAGCAGCGCTCGACAAGGTCTACAGGGACAAACAGGTGCAGACTCGCCTTGCGATTGCACCCGACAGCCTTTTTGCGGGCGATGAAGCCGACCTGATGGAGCTGCTGGGCAATATGCTCGACAACGCCTACAAATACTGTCACCGACAAGTGGAGGTGCGCAGCGATACCAACAACGGCAAGCTGCGCATTGTGATTGGTGACGATGGACGCGGCGTGGCACCCGAAGCCCGCTCGCGCATTCTTCAACGCGGTCAGCGCGCCGATACCAAATGGCCGGGTCAGGGCATAGGTCTGGCGGTGGTGGCGGAAATCGTGACCAGCTACCAGGGTGATCTGGCCATTGAGAAGAGCCACCTGGGCGGTGCCGAATTTATCCTCGAACTGCCGCTGGCCGAAGCCTGAGCCAGCACATCAGACTGGCTCAGCAGGAGAAAAAACTAGGCGTAACCATCCGGATTCTGACTCTGCCACCGCCAGGCATCTTCCACCATACGCTGCAGATCGTACTCTGCCTGCCAGCCGAGTTCGGCTCTAGCCTTGTCAGCATTGGCAAAACAGGCGGCGATATCGCCGGGGCGACGCGCCACTATCTCGTAGGGCACCTGACGTCCTGAGGCAGCCTCAAAGGCATTGACCACCTGCAGTACCGAATAACCGCTGCCAGTACCCAGATTGAAGGGACGACAGCCGGGAGTCGATTTTTCCAGTCCGCGCAGAGCCGCAAGATGGCCGCGAGCCAGATCCACCACATGGATATAATCGCGCACACCGGTACCGTCGATGGTGTTGTAGTCATTGCCAAACACCCGCAGCATGGGCAGCTTGCCGATGGCCACCTGGGACACATAGGGCAGCAGGTTATTGGGAATACCCGCCGGGTCTTCGCCGATAAGCCCCGAATGGTGAGCGCCAATGGGATTGAAGTAGCGCAACAGACTGATATTCCACTGGCTGCCCGGCGCCGCCGCCAGATCCTGAAGTATCTGCTCCACAATCAGCTTGCTGCGGCCATAAGGGTTGGTAGCGGAAGTGGCAAAAGTCTCGTCGATAGGTACGGAAACCGGATCGCCGTAAACTGTAGCGGACGAGCTGAAAATAAAGTTCCACACCCCGAACTCGGCCATGACCTCTGCCAGATTGAGGGTGCCGGACACATTGTTCTGATAGTACTGCAGCGGAATCTGGCTGGACTCGCCCACCGCCTTGAGACCGGCAAAATGCAGTACGGCCTTGATGTCGTGCTGGCTGAACACCTGCCGCAAACCCTCGCGGTCGGTCACGTCCACCTGATAAAACACAGGCTGCACGCCGGTGATGCGACCTACCCGCACCAACGCCTCGTGTTTGCTGTTGCAAAGGTTGTCCACCACCACCGGCTCATAACCGGCCTCGATAAGCTCCACGCACACGTGACTGCCAATAAATCCGGCACCGCCGGTAACCAGCACCTGAACAGCGGGTGATAACGAAGTTGTTGTCATGAAAAATTCCTTGGAAACAGTAATCCACAAACCCACGCAGTATAGCGGTAATCCCTCCGGGTTTATAACGCCCGGTCATTTTGTGCGTAGAAGATACAAAAAAAGCAGGCCAAAGCCTGCTTTTTGATGAGTGAAATCCAACAGGAGCCGCCCCGAGCGACCCCTGAGGTCAGAACTTAGTTGCCCAGAGGCAGAGTCAGTTTGACCACAAATTTCAGCTCGTCGTTGTAAGCGCCATCCACATCGTCAACCAGTTTGCCCAGAGTGAAGCTCAGGTTTTCGTTGTAGGAGTAGGTCAGATCCAGGTGGCTCAGACCATCATAGGTGCCGCTGTCGTCAGCGTGAACACCGTAGAGCACGCTGAAGCTGCCAAAAGAAGCGCTCAGAGTGGAGTAGGTGTAATCGTCATCGCCCAGATCGCTGATACCTACACGGTGCATCAGAGAGAAGGACACAGCTTCGCTGGGCGCGTAGCCGAGAGTTACGGCAACGTCAGCGACATCGTTGAAACCAAGCGGGCCGCCGGAGACTTCTTCAGATTCTTCATCATAGACGTAGGGGGTGGAAGGATACATGTAGGTGGTGTAGTTCAGGTCTACGCTGAAACCGCCAACTTCAAAACCGTAACCTGCGTAGAAGTCCCATTCGGTACCCAGGGCAGCGTCACCGGAGGAAGCCCAGAGACCAGCGTAAAAACCTGAGGCACTGACATTCACATCACCGATCAACGCCGGATCACCTGCACCCAGATCCAGACCCCTCCAGTAGTACATGTTGGCAACTGCAACCGATGCATCCAGTTCAGCTTCAGCTGCAGCCAAGGGAGCGTAAGCGCTCATCGCCAGAGCTGATGCAACAACTGAAGTGGCCAGCAATTTTTGTGTCATCTTCTTCATGAGTTCTTCCTCTAGGTTTTTGGGTATGGGTAAAACTATTTCGTGGGTTTAAATTCGCCGTTGATGTTTAACAAGCGAGTTTGACTGTGAAATAGCAGTTACCAAGCCAACTTTAATTTCCCTATAAAAATCATGAACATAGATACGATATACAAGATTGCATACCAAATTTCAGAAAAATCAACGCACAAAATTGGTGCGCATTTATGGGGGGTATAGTGGAGAGGTGCACCACGCGAAGGCAAAAAATAGCGGCAGAATCTGCCGCTATTTGTAGCGAATGAACTCCTCTTTCAAATGCTCCAGCGAGGCTTCTGAACGAACAGTTTTGCGGGACAGCGCCCGCTCAAACCAGAGGCCGAACTTCCAGTCCACATAGAGGCCCAGCGCCAGCAACACCAGCAGGGCACCGCCCAGAGCTGCCTGGGTCAGCCGCTCGCCCGCCGCCACAGATCCAAGAATCACCGCCAGCACCGGCGTCATCAGGGTGATCAGCGACACGGCGCTGGGCGACATTTTTTTCAATACATAGAAAAACAGCGTAAAGCCCAGCAGCGAACCGAATACCGCCAGATACATAATGGAGGCCAGCGTGCGCCCTGTTGGCGCCACCGCAAAATTGCCGTCCACCAGCCACCAGAGCAAGAACAATCCAGGCAGGGAAAACAGCAACGACCCCATGGCCACATCAAAGGCTGGCAAATGAGTGCCGAGCTTTTTCATGCACACACTGCTCAGACTGAAGATCAAACTCGACAGAAAAATACCCAGCACCCCCAGTGCTGCATTCAATTCCAGTTTCCATTGATCGTGAAAGATCAGTGCCAGCCCCGAGAGTGCTAGCAGCAATGCCAGCAGACGTTTGGGATTGAATGGATTCTCGCGCAGAATCAGCAGCGACAGCACACCAGTGACAAAGGGTGAAATGGCAAAGACAACGGCCACCAGTCCCGAGGGAATCATCTGTGCCGACCAATAGACCACCGGCATATTAGGAAAAATACCGATAGAGGCAACGGCATAGACTTTCCAACTGCCAGCATAAGAAAACAGTGAGGGGCGAGACAGCAGCAACTTGACCAGCATGCCCAGCGCCAGCGCGAGCGACATGCGCAGCGTAACGCCTGCCATAAAGCTGATGCTGTCACCACTCCAGGAAATGGTGAGCGGTGTAGTGGCCCATATCAGCACCACCATAATATATGCAAACAGAATTGCCACGATGCAGCTCCTTCCTGGGCCCGTTCAACGGCACCCGCCAGAAAATTCGCAGCGAAATCTGATTACCTTTGGCCTGTTTTAGAATCGGAAGTCAGAAACAAAAAGGCCGCAGGTGAATCACGCTGCGGCCTTTGTAAAACTGGGAAACTTCCCGATTAACCACCAAACTCCGCAAATAAACGCACACAGACGCCCGCGCCCAGCCAAATGGGGCGATAGGTGTTGTGTCGTTTTGCGAAATGCATCTGGTACATAATCGAAAATTCAAATGGGTTAGTGAATATGTGTTCGACTCTACCGACTTTAAAAAAAAGCCTCAAGAAATTTTTTCAGTTTTTTTGAAATTTTTTGTAACAGCTATTCCCTGGGATAAAGCCAACAGGATTCACCCTCGCAGGACGCCTGCCCCGAGAGTGGAGATAAGTGTCCATATCCAGTAAAGTGCACAGCATCCCTTCAACACGATAAAGCCATGAAAATCTACAAGGTCGGTGGCGCAGTGCGCGACAAACTACTCGGCTATCCGTCCAGTGAAAACGACTGGGTGGTGGTGGGTGCCGGGCCGGAAAAACTCCAGGCGCTGGGCTATACACCTGTGGGCAAGGACTTCCCGGTATTTCTCCACCCCCACACCCGTGAGGAATATGCACTGGCTCGCACCGAGCGCAAAACCGGCCACGGCTATGGCGGATTTACCTTTTACTGCGGCGAAGATGTCACCCTGGAAGAAGACTTGCAAAGAAGGGATCTGACCATTAACGCCATGGCCGAAGACGATCAGGGTGAAATCATCGATCCCTATGGCGGCCAGGCGGATCTGGCCGCCCGGCTGCTGCGCCATGTATCCCCCGCCTTTGAAGAAGATCCGGTGCGCATACTGCGGGTTGCGCGTTTCGCTGCCCGCTACCATCACCTGGGTTTCCGCGTGGCTGAAGACACATTGACGCTGATGCGCGCCATGGTGGACAAGGGCGAAGTGGACTATCTGGTAAAAGAGCGTGTATGGAAGGAAACCGAACGGGCTCTCGGCGAAAGATCTCCGCAGATATTTGTTCAGGTGCTGCGCGACTGCGGCGCACTGGCGCGACTGATGCCGGAACTGGATCGTCTCTTTGGCGTCCTCCAGCGCCCCGAATATCATCCGGAAGTGGATACGGGAATTCACTCGCTCATGAGTCTTGCAGCAGCCGCCCGCCTCAGCCCGACGCCGCTGGTGCGCTTTGCTGCACTGATACACGACCTGGGCAAGGGGCTGACACCCGAAGCGGAGTGGCCGCGCCATATCGCCCATGAAGTGCGCAGCCTGCCGCTGGTGGAAAGCCTCTGCGACCGTCTCGGTGCACCCAAAGAATTTCGCGAGCTGTCCATGAAAGTGGCCGAGTTTCATACTCACGCCCACAGGGCCTTTGAACTCAGACCCACCACACTCTTGCAACTGCTCAAGCAGCTGGATGCCTTTCGCCGCCCGCAGCGCTGGGAAGATTTTATTCTCTGCTGTGAGGCAGATTCCCGCGGCCGCACAGGTTTTGAAGACAGAGACTATCCTCAATCCAACTATTTGCGTCAGGCGCTGAACGAGTGCAAGTCCGTGGATCAAAAAGCCATTGCCGCCGCCGGCTTTACCGGACTGGATTTCGGCAAGGAACTGGATCGTCAACGGCTGCAACGATTGGAAGCGCTGAAAAGCCAGACAAATCATTAACCCGAAACAGACAACCGGATCGCTGCCATGAGTGCCGCACACACAAAAGAATCCGCACCTGTCGCCCTGATCACCGGCGGCGCCCGCCGTATAGGTGCGGAAATCGCACGCCAGCTTCACGCCCGCGGCTGGCGGCTGCTGATTCACTATCGCAACTCCGCCGAAGCGGCCGAAGCGCTGTGCGCGCAACTCAATGCTGTTCGCACTCAATCGGCACAGAGCCTCAAGGCAGACCTGTCCCTGACAGATCAAGTGAAATCCCTGGCCGAGGCAACCCTCGCCTGCTGGCAGCGGCTGGATCTTCTGGTAAACAACGCCTCGGCTTTTTATCCCACACCGCTGGGCAGCATCACCGAAGACAAGTGGGAAGATCTGATGGCCAGCAATCTCAAGGCGCCACTGTTTCTCAGTCAGGCACTGGCGCCGGCGCTGAAAAAATCCGGCGGCTGCATTGTCAATCTGGCGGACATACACGCTTTGCGTCCCCTCAAAGATCACAGCCTCTACTGCGCCGCCAAGGCGGGCAATCTGATGCTGACCCGCTCCCTGGCGTTGGAGCTGGCACCCGAGGTGCGCGTCAACGCCATAGCGCCCGGCGCCATTCTCTGGCCGGAAAAAAATCCGTCTGCGAGCGAATCCATACTGCCGCGTATTCCTCTCGGCCGCTGCGGCACACCGGAGGACATTGCCCAGGCACTTGTCTATCTGACCGAAGCCAGCTATGTCACCGGCCAGGTAATTGCTGTCGACGGCGGACGCAGTCTTTATCAATAAAAATCCACTGACATTGTCAGCAAGGAGAAGGTGATGATCAGAACCCAGATTGTTCTTGCCAACGGCGAAATGCACATTGGCGGTGCAGAGCAAATCAAACGCTGGCGTGAAAGCAGTGAGGCCTTTATCTGGATTGATCTGGAGGGAGAATCACCGCCAAGCGAGAGCGAGCTGCTGTTGAGTTTTGATTGTCACCCGTTGGCCATTGAAGATATACAGCGCTTTCGCCATCCACCCAAGGTGGAAGACTTTGACGATCACACACTGCTGCTGTATCGCGACATTACCCGCTTCAAGCGCGATCTGATCATTGAGCAGCAAAGCATTGCGCTCTTTGTGGGCCAGCGTTACCTGATCAGCTGTCACCCTCGCCCGGCCACCGCCATCAGCTACTGGTGGGAGGAAGTTTCCCGTCGCCAGCTGCTGAAAAGCACCGGCATTCTCGCCAGCAAGATCATGCTCTTTTCGGTGGGGCGCTGCCTGGATGCACTGCTGGAATTCGAGCCCCAACTCAACGAGCTGGAAGACGACATGCAGGAGCGGCCAAACGATGACACCATGCGAGATCTGATCACCTACAAATCCCGACTGCGCAAGCTCAAGCGAATCTTCAACTACCACGAACGACTGGCGGTCAATCTGCTCAAGGAAGTGCCGGACGACTGGGCTCACGAAGATGGCGATGTACAGCACGCATTACAGGATTTATTCGAGCGTTGCGAGAGGTTGCACAGCCTCTGCACCATGTATTTTGAAATTTGCGGCGATCTGATTCAGGGCTATGTGTCTCTCAGCTCCCACAACCTCAATAACACCATGCGCGTACTCACGGTGATTACCGCCATCTTTGCGCCGCTCACCTTTGTGGTGGGCATTTACGGCATGAATTTTATGTACATGCCCGAACTTGAATGGCGATACGGCTATTTTTATACGCTGGGATTCATGGCGTTTATAGCGCTGATATTTGGCATAGTGGCCTACAAGAAGTGGTGGCAGTAGCCCACTCAGGGATTCGCGCGGGAAATCACCTTTCCCTGCCACTCGAAGTCCACCGGCCAAAGCGACTGGGAACTTTTGTCATAGGCCTGCCAGAGACTGGCGTAGCTCTGCTGCAACTGAGGATGCAACTGCTCACCGGCAATTTCCGCCAGCGGCAATAAGACAAAAGCGTTTTGCGTAATTTCCGCGCGGGGCAGACTGATGCCCGCTTCCACACCCACCTTGTCACCGTAAATCAGAATATCTATGTCCAGTGTGCGCGGACTGAATTTCGGACCCTGACGGCAGCGGCCGTTGTCGTCTTCAATTTTTTTCAGCGTTTCAATCAGGCTGGCCAGATCCAGCGAAGTATTCACCTCCACCACCAGATTGAAAAAATTACTGCCGTCAAAACCCACCGACTTGCTTTCATAGACGGAGGAAATCTGCAGCTCACCAAATACCTTGGCCAGCGCATCCAGACCCGCGGCAATATGCTTGTGGCGATGAATATTGCTGCCAAGACTCAGATAAACGCGTGTCACAGCGGCTTTCTCCCTCGCTCGATAATCAATCCCACATCGCGAGCGCCGCGCACAGCACCGGGTTTGCTCAGGCGCAGACGCAACCAGGGCACATTGAATTCGTCACGCACCAGCGCAGCTATTTCTTCCGCCAGGGATTCCACCAACAGCGCATTGCGATTTTCCACATAGGAAATAATGCGCTTGGACACCGCCTTGTAATTGAGCGCATGTTCTATGTCATCTGTCGCCGCCGCCTTGCGAATATCCGTGGCCATTTCCAGATCGATACTCACCGTCTGGCGCACTTCCCGCTCCCAGTCGTAGATGCCGATGATGGTGTCTATGCGCAGGTCGCGAATGTAGACGATATCCATGGTCAGGACTCCAAAGCTGCCAGTGGCGAAAGACTATCGAGAGGCCAACGGGCGCGAACGCTCATGGCCAGAGGTTCCTCTTGCCCCGCCAGCAGTCGCTGGCAGCCAGCGTAGGCAATCATGGCGCCGTTGTCGGTACAGAATTCGTGGCGCGCATAAAAAACGCGAGCGCCGATTTTGGTCAGCGCTGTTTCCAGATCAGCGCGCAACTTTTTATTGGCGGATACACCGCCGGCGATCACCAGCGTTTTGAGTCCGGTCTGCTGCAGGGCGCGGGTACATTTGATCACGAGCGTCTCGACCACCGCCTCCTGAAAGGCGCAGGCGATATCGGCGCAGGTCTGGTCATCGGGCAGACCCTCGGCCTGAGCCTGGGCGTTGACTGCGGTGAGCACCGCAGTCTTCAGGCCCGAAAAGCTGAAATTCAACCCCGGTCTGTCCACCATGGGACGGGGAAACACAAAGCGCCCGGATACACCTGACTCCGCCAGCTTCGCCACCTGGGGGCCGCCGGGATAATCCAGATCCATCATCTTCGCCGCCTTGTCAAAGGCCTCACCGGCAGCATCATCCAGAGACTCACCCAGCAACTGGTACTGGCCTATGCCGCGCACTTCCACCAGCTGGGTGTGGCCGCCGGATACCAGCAGGGCAACAAAGGGAAAGGCTGGGGGTTCCGACTCCAGCATGGGTGCCAGCAGATGCCCTTCCATATGATGCACGCCGATCGCGGGCACCCCCCAGGCGTAGGCCAGAGAGCGACCGACGGCGGCACCCACCATAAGCGCACCTATAAGACCCGGTCCGGAGGTATAGGCCACCCCCTGAATATCTGCGGGCGTGGAGCCGCTTTCGTCCAGAACCTGCTGGATCAGGGGCAGCAGCTTGCGCACATGGTCGCGAGAGGCCAGTTCCGGCACCACGCCACCATAGTCGGCGTGCAGCTTGATCTGGCTGTAAAGCGTGTGCGCAAGCAGGCCGCGCTCGCTGTCGTACACAGCCACGCCGGTTTCATCGCAGGAGGTTTCCAGACCCAGAACTCGCATAAGACTATCTATATCAGGTGTGAGGGGGCGCTATGATACG
>Ga0182793_1001872_pt1 | contig 12576 bp, 15 predicted proteins | sample Passage237A_FD_130498 | JGI IMG/M metagenome (GOLD analysis project Ga0182793, IMG submission 130498) | Cellulose adapted compost microbial communities from Newby Island Compost Facility, Milpitas, CA, USA - Passage2 37A (version 2) (version 2) ...
AAGGTTGCGTAATTTTCGACAAAAAGCCCTCCCGAGCAGTGGGAGGGCTTAAAAATTGGGTGCAGGGGCTGGATTTGAACCAGCGACCTTCAGGTTATGAGCCGGAGAAACCTTCGTTGATTTCAAGCAGCTTAGCGGATAAATCGGCGGCGTGATGCTGTTTATGAGGTCTTGTCGCACGACGTCCGAAGCGGTTGCCGCCTGTTGCATCGCGTTGCAACGCGACCAGTCCCCGATCGACACCTATCGTGTATTCGCTGCATCGATACAAGCGAACGAAGTGTTTTGTCGAATGCAGTCCGCGCCCGGATCTCAGCGTTCGGCCCGTGCCCCATCAAGATCTCAGGACAACATGTCCTCACGCGTCTTCGCCCCATGTTGAGGAGAATTTCGATAGATTGTGACCCAGTCATCTCGCCTAGTTACATGCAGGTTAGACGTGGCTAAAAGGGCGCATAGCTCCCGATGCTCTCTGTCGGTCCACTTGTCTTTCGAGGCGGAAGGCTGTCGAACGCCGAGCGAGTCAGGAAAAGATTGCCCAAGGCGCGCCGCTTCATCGAAGGCATGAGCTGCTAAAAGCGCCGTCCGTTCTGGCCGCGCATCCAATACCGAGAGTAGCTTGCTCAGCAACGCTGGAGACCCTCGGGTCCCACGAAGCGCGTAGACCAAAGAGGTGTGATCGATTCCGGCAGCGTCGGCGACTTCCCTCATGGTAGAACCGCGACTTGCGATGATCGCGAGGAGCGCTCTTCCCAGCAACGTCGGGATTTTTTCTGGCGATGGCAGCTTCCGCCCCCGTCGGACTTCAGGCATTCGGGAATGACGAGATAAAGGTGAATTTCCTTCAAGTTTTCTTTGCGAACGCCGTTATTGGTGAGTATATCTCACCATTGTCATGCGGGCTTCAACTCGTCAGATTCTCGAACTTCAGCTCGCGAGTGACTCGACCATCGCGCCTGAACGCGCGCGGCGAGCCCTTTCGTTGCTGGCCGAAGAGCCTCCAGCTGGATTGCCACCGAATGCACCGATACTCGTCGGAGTGGGCATTGCCGCCAAAATCCTCGGCATCAGTCGAAGCACGTTTTGGCGCATGGTCCACCGGCAACAGCACACGGTCCCGGAACTCCGTCCGACGGTTCTGCCTGGCACGGTGCTCCAAAAATGGCGCGTTCAAGAACTCACCGCCTTAGCCAACCGCCGCATTGATCCATCGTCTAGGAGGAAGTGTCGTGTCCGCTGAAACCCCAGTTGTTCGGCTCGAAATCCGCAAAGGGAAGAGCCCCTTTTTCTACGGACTGTTCGAAACGAACGGGAAGCGGCATCGGCTCTCCCTGAAGATTCCTGTCGAAGGAACGCCTCCTCACGACCTCCGAGCGCGCGGCGACGAAGCGTTCGAACGCAGCCGAACACGCGCGATCGCGAAATACATTCAGCTCAAGCAACAGCTTCTCGCCAAGTCTGCCGAGGTTCACCTGCTCGAATCCTTGTATCGGATACGAACCGGAGACGAACCAGCAAGCATCTCGATCGATGGCATATTTGCTCGATGGTCAAAGCCAACCGGGAAGAAGCCTCGATCCGAACGCTACGTCGCGGTCGCTGAGTCTACGTTTCTCCGGTTTTCCAAGTTCATGCAAGGAACGTTCCCGCAAATCCGGACGATGGGCGACGTGCGCACAAAACACGCTACGGCGTTCCTTGAATCCGAATGGGCGCGCGGGATCAGCGCGAAAACCTACAACGATGTGCTGAAGCTACTTCGCAGCGCATTCAAACGGCTTGCCGAAGAAGCCAGCATCACGTCGAACCCGTTTGAGTCGCACGAGCGCAAGGATCTGGATACCGTCCATCGCGTATGTTTTTCTGAGCGCGAGCTGACCAAGATCACCGCCGAAGCAAAACGCGACGCATTCATCGGGCCGATCGTGATCACGGCTCTGAGCACCGGAATGCGACGGGGAGACTGCTGCTGCTTACCCTGGAACGCGGTTGACCTCAAAAACCGGATCATGCGCGTCAAAACCCTCAAACGCGGTATCACAGCAGAAATTCCGATTTTTCCGAATCTCTACCGCGTCCTGAAGGCGCAGCAGAAGGCGCACGCTGAGAAGCGTTCGGCATTCGTCTTCCCGGAGCAGCAGACGATGTACTGCATCAATCCTGATGGCATAACGCTGCGGGTGAAAGCTCTTCTACAAAGGGCAGGCGTGCGCACGGATGAAGATGTTGCGGCTCCTACCGGACAGCGGCTTCGAAAGCCCTCGCGACGAGCGACCCACGCTTTTCGAACAACGTGGACGACCACTGCATTGACGAGCGGAGTGCCCATCGCCCTCGTCCAGAAGGTGGTCGGGGTGCATACCGTAGCGGTCGTGCAGCAAAACTACCTGCAGCCCGATTCCGGCCACTACCTCGACGCTTTTAAGAAGCTGCCGCGAGCAATCACGGGGTGAGTGTGGAGCTCCCCCTGTGGTTCGCGAGATGGGCTTGCAACAGGCTCGGTTCGAACCTGCCACGCTCTTTCCGAATTCGGACCGCTGGCTCCTGCGTCCAATTAACGGACGGTTAGATTGATCGGTGCGCTCACTTGCTTGAGGCGTTGGTCTGCCGCAGCGAGACCCATTTGTCGGATTTTGCTAAGAGCGTCGCGTACCGTTCCTGGATCTGGCAGAGATCGATCATGCTCTCTCGATCGTTCATCAGCCGCTCCACTTTTGCCTCCAGTGCTTTGATCCGGACGTCGAGCACCGGCGAATTGGACGCTATTGGTGGCGATGATGGTTGGATCTCGGTCGAACGGCCCGAAACGTAACGCGTCAAGTCGCTCCCGAGCCGTTCCAGTCGATTCACTCCTTGCACAAACGAAGCTTCCGCCTGGTCCAATCGCGCGTTCTGAGCTTGCACCCGCGCCTCGAGCGATTCGCTCCGGCGATCGCTCGCTTCGATCAGTTGAGCGAATTGCTGAACCGATGACGCCAATCCGCTGATCGAGCTCTGAAATTTTTCGAAGTGCGCCGGGAAGCTTTCGGAAGTGCTGGCAAATTCGACGAACTGCGCTTCGAGCTCGTTCAAACGCGTTTCGTGTTTCGTTAGCCATCGAGTTATGTCGGATGTGGTCTCGTTGTTCATGTAGAGCAAATAGGTTTGCGATGAGTTCATTCGCTTTTCGGGTCGCCCGAGCGAAATGGAGCCCGAAGTCACCGGGGAACTTTTGACGCGGTCGGCTAAAACGAATTTCCCTGCGGGTTTTTCTGCTGAGTCCCTTCAGAAACTTCCGATAAAGTTTTCCAACGTGCCGCGGGGTAACCTGTCCGCTCAGGAGCGGTCCTCGCTGACTCAACTGGCCTGGTGTGAATGCTGCGCCCCTCAGGCGGGTCACGGCACCGCTGCTCAGCTTGACCAGCCACGACGGCGTTTGTCCGATCGTTTTTTCGAGGACTTGAACCCCCGCTTCATGGAATTCCAGTTCGACATCATCGTCACTCTGAATCGTGCCCTCCGCGCAGCCACGTTTAACCCGTGCGCGAAGATCGTCGATTTCAGCGCGTAACGCGTGCGGCAGATTTCGGCGGTGGCAGATCAGTTGTCGCGGTCGGCTACGCGGCGAAGTAAGAGACCATCGCGCGTTGCAGTAGTCTTGGAACGCCGTCCAAAGCTGTTGATCTTGCCGCCAGAGAAAAGGGTAAGAAACCCGCGAGGTAACGAGGTCGTTCGCTGCGACTACGACGTTCAACTCGGTCGCAGTGCCGGTCCATGCCTTCACGGGCGTTTGGTGGACGATCACGGTATAGGCGACCGCGTATTCATCGTGGCCAGAGATCAAGATTCGGCGAAGGTCGCGCAGAATCCCCGCAATCGCTCCGCGCGAAATTAGTTCGTCGAACGGCTCATTGAAGCTGAGCACGAAGCACACGTGACTTTGTACGCCCTGACTATGCATGAGTAGCGCGTGCAACAGTCCCGGATTACCCCGCAACACCACCGGTTTCCGTTCGCGGGGAATTCCTTTATGATCGTGATCGTTCAGCAGATACCAGATAACCTTTTTCCGCCCCTGCTTCCCCGGTCGCCACATCACTTTCAGGACCATGACGCGACTCCTTCCTGTGACTTATCCCTCGGCATTCACTTCGTGAATGCCATTCGCGGCCTCACTCGCCCCGCCGACTTTCCTCGCACTTTCCTGCCGCGACCCAAAGGTGCCCTTAGGGCGCGCGAATGTCGCCACACTCGGCCTGTCTGCTGAGGACACGTAAACCTGAAGCCCCACCTGACGAGCGATCGAAGTCAGCACGGAGAAAATCTCCGTCGCCGAATCGGACCGAATATCATTCACACACTCGCCAAGCCCCGCTTCCATCACGTTGCAGAGGCGATGAAGCGCTTGGGCGAGCACGAGTCTTCCAAACTGACTCGTGCTCAATCTCCGGGTAGGTTTTCGACGTTTCGTGTCCCGCGCCGCGCCGAACACGGGCACGAGCGCGCGCAGGACAATTTCAGTAACCGTGGTTCCTGCTTTCGCCGCTGCACGGTCCAACGCCGCTTTCTGTTCGGCGGTAACGCGGGCGTGAAGGATCGCACCCGATCGCACTCGGTTCCTTCGTTTCATGATTACCCCTCGGATGCACTCGTGTCACACGAGCTATCCTTGCTGTCGTGGACCACTGACGCACCGGGGCTGTCCTTCTGTGCGTCATCTGGTAGAGCGATAACCCACAACGCGCTCTCGAGCAGTAGAACCACTTGGTGCTCTTTATCCCACAGTCGTGCCGCCGTCAGGGCTTCTTGAATGGCACGGTCCAGTCGCCCAGTTGAAGGGCGACGGACGCGCGGGCGTTTTTGGAGCTGGCCGCTGTTGAAAAGCTCGTCGAGCAGCTGCTTCAGCTTGGCCTCCGTGATTACCCGACTTGTTGGAAGATTCGGACCTAATGCGCGCCGCAGAACGATCGTTGCGTCGTGGGGATTTTCCAAGCGGCTGAGTTGCCTCAGGTGCGGTTCTCTGAGCGCGTTGTAAACGATGAGTAGATCGTCGTAGATGGGCCCAAATCGCCGCCAGATATCGCATAACCGGCTCGCTTTGGATTGGCTTACGTTAATGAGCGCTGCGCCGCAGCTGTATGGCACACGATAGGTTCGACATAGTCGATCGAGAGTAACCGCCGCTCGTCCCCTAGCTGGAAACGGAAGTTCCTTTGCCATGCTAATCCGCGCTATTTGAGCGATAAACTCGGACGGGAACCTCGTGGGGTTCCCCGCGAGTTCGGTAGCCGATTTCGAAACACTCTCAGCACTTGATGTATTCATGATTTCACTCCTTTGGTTGCGGGTTAGAAGTTCACGACCTGGGCACTTCGAGGTGCTCGCGACCGTCCAGCAGCGTTCCAGCGGCATCTCTCCCCGCACGGCCTCGACCCCCAATTTGTTTGAAGAAAAACGCGACCTTCCGTCGCTTCGCTTGCTCACGAAGAGAACGCGCCCACTGAAGGTTCATGGGGCGGTGTATCTGTTGGTTGTTGAATGTCGTTTCCCCGCCACAAATCACCCAAGTGATTTTCCCGACACCGAGGTGGCGCTCGATATCGAGCGGACCCAAAACCGGTTCGCACGAGACGAATCGGACCTTTGCCGCGACACGGAGTAAAATGGGAATACGCTGGTCAGCGCGCGTCTGATCCTCGCAGGTCGTGCCGAGCCAGACATTCTTCGGCACTGGGCGGCGGCGGTAATAATCTTCCGCCACCTCGGGGCGTTTCGTCAGGACGAGCCAATCGAGATTAGGCGTGCCCTCGATCAAGGTGTGAAGCTCGTCACGCCACGGTGCAACCTGGCGGTGGGTGTCGAAGACATCGGCCAAAGAAGCGCAAAATACCCGCGCCCGGCGACCTTCCCGTTCCGCTTCGCGATTCCAGCGGGGAGGATCGTTCCAGGTTGATGTCGACCGGACACGGTCAGCTTTCGGTCCCCATTCGATGCCGCGGATGAGCGTCGATACGTGAACCGCGGCGTAGCAATCAGTGCAACCGGGCGACACCCGGGAACAGCCGCTCCACGGATTAAAGGAATGATCAGTCCACGCGATGTGTGAATGTTTCATGGGATTGAGTGCGGGTTAATGTGTCTTTTCTTCACCATTTATCGTCACATGCTCGTTTTCTTGAATCTTTTTCACCATTTCTCTTCGCGTGTCTCTTTTTCGGACCTCGGCTTAACAAAAAACCCGGTCCAACTGGACCGGGTGTGTGGATTGTTCCGGCACTAGGACCGTTTTCCCGCCTTGGAGGCAGTCCCCATCGCGATGTATCGCTTGGCTGCTCGAACGAACGCTTCTTCTCCGCCTATTCGGTCGCGCACCGATTCCGACGAGGTGTCGTAGAACTCGAGAACGCCCTCACGCTCGAGGACGTCGAGCACACCGCCGTAATAGCCAGACAGCACCCAACTGAAAACGAGGATGCGCTTGTGCCGCCGATAAGTCGGTGACCGGACGAGCCTACGCGCCTCTCGTTGAGTCATCGGCACCATGCGGAACCGGGTGCCCGGTGTCGCGGGCCACCCGCCAATGATGACGGGCGCAGGCGAGTCATCGTCCTTATCGTCGGTCGCCAGCAACGGATGGAGCAGACCTGTGTTGTCACGCAGACCGCCGCCGGGATCAGCGACCGCTCTCCAAAACGGAGAACCCGGCTGCGCGTCGCGCTCAGCGATGAATTTTTCCACTATCATTTCTCCCTGAGATCGCGATCGCATGACTTCTGACACGCGGGTCGACAATACGAAGTCGCCATTGCTTCGCAGGGACAGGTATCGTGAAGTCGAAGCGCCGAGCAGATCTTCGGTGCCGAGGACCCCGTCGATCATCTCGACGACCGCACCGACGGCTCGTTCGATCACGTCTTCCACGCTTTTCAGCGGTGTCGTGGGCAGCGCGCCGACAACTTTGGTTTCGTGTTTGATCATGGCGCGATTGCGATCAGGCGCTGCTCTTGGGTCTCTTTGCTCCACGCGATCATGTCGCGCGCGAACTCGGGCAAATTGGGTTCCAACGTCAGGCGATCGAGGAAGTAGCTCGCGGCCACCATCGCGATGACCCGTTCCGGTGGCACCACGGAAGGGCCGGCGTAGCGCCTGAGGAGTTCACGTTGAGCGGGGGTCGCCGGCGAGACGTCAGACTGCGAAAGCGCGGCGAGGGGAAGTTGCTCCAAAATCCGATGCGGTTCCGTTTCGATCGCGACGCGTCGCCATTCCTCGCGAGCGCCTTCGTAGATCGCAAGGACTGACGAGTCCGGTAGCAACAGGTAGACGCGGCGGAGCGCGTGGCCTGCGGACACGAAGTAGAACGGCATCGCGCGGTTCGCTGGCGCAGAAAAGAACGCGGTGCTGCCTCCGATTGTCACGGCTGTTCGGCAGGCAGCTGCTTGTTCTTCAAGGCTGAGGCCCTCGATGGCACGAAGCACAGCGAGAGCCGGGTTTGATTCGCGCGTCGGAACGGGTTTGGGCGCAGGGGCTGGATTTTTGTGTATTGTCATGGTTGTATGGATACGCACTTGGCGTGTTTGGTGTGGCCGTTGGCCTCGGAAGTTTCAGTGAGGCAGGACAAGCAGCGCGTCCGACTGGGACTTCCCGTAAAAGCTGGATGCTCCTTCGGGTTTGTTGCTCGTTACGGCTGTTTTCACCTCTTGAAGGCAGGGCACCGATACAGCACCGAGGCGGAGCTTCGGTCGGTGCCCTGCCCTCTCCCGGCGCGGAGGCCCCCGAAGCGACGGCTCTCCGGCTAACGGTCGGTCGGCAGCGCGCGGAGCCCGCCGACCGACTCCCGTATCACGCCCACCACCGTCCGATAGGCGTTGAGCCTCGCCCGGGACCCGATCCACTTCGCGGCTATGCGCGACCAACTTTTGGCGATCAACGACAAGTTGGCAGACGTCCACACGCTTCTCATTCTGTTGCAGTCACGAGACGCCACGCAGTATCCGCTCCCTGGAAATGCGGATGCGATACTCGACATGGCAGAAGAGCAGTTAAACAGCGCACGGGACGCACTCGTGGCGCTGGCTCAAGTGAGCGACGAAAACTGAGCAGACCGATTGCTGCCCGCTCCCCATCCCTTTAATCGCGCTCGCCCTGCAGTTCAGTCACTAAGCGTCGGTGCGCTTACGGACGATGGCGTATCGAGTTGCGAGGAAACGCCGGACGGCCAGCGTCGACGCATGAACTATCAAGGCATCATCACCCTCGGAGCGGTTGAGCGAGGTGGACGTCCTTGCGTTCGAGGCACGCGGATCACCGTCTACGATATCTTGAAAAGACTCGCGGGCGGGATGACCAACGACCAGATTCTTGCCGAGTTTCCAGAGCTGACGCCGAACGATATTCGAGCGGCACTTGCCTATGCGGCGGATCGCAATCCGCGCCTGGCGTTTCCGCCTCCGTGAATCCGCTGGGAAACTAGCGGATCGGCGACCGGCCAGATTCCGACACCCTGTCACCACTGGAAAACGACATTACCGGTGGTCGGATGAGAGCGCCTTGATCTGTTCGACCTCGGGAAATCGCGAAACGAAGAACCGCCGCGGAAACATTTTCGTGTCCAGCAACCGATCCTCGAAGTGGGCAACAAGGGCGTCCCAGGGGATTCTTGCGACCACCTGTTGGCCTTTGGGCGCATGGCTGTCCACGAACACGACCTCGTCGGTGTGGGGTAAAAGCGTGGGCACATCACGGGTCCAGACTGCCGATGAGCGCAACGTCCCATCCGGGAACTCGCTCAAGCCATAGGTCGCGACGAAGAAGTCTTTGCCCTTCTTCTCGTAGAGCTTCTCCAGCGATTCCTTTTGCTCGGAGTAGTAGAGCGCGGCGGCGACTCGCTTGGCTCGTTCAACCGCTAGGTAGCACGGTGACGAAGGGGGAACGGTGTAGTCGCTGACGACTCCGTCCTGCACGAGAAGCGGCGCTGGATTCTGCGGTCGTGCGATGGTGCGAACGATCTCCTCGGCTTGCTTGATCATTCGCGTGACTGCAGCGGGATCCGCCGAATCCGCGACGAGGAGTGTGAGGCGATTCGGAATGCAGACGACGGCGTCGCCGTTGATGGGCAAGTCGTCGAAGATCCCTTTCACGAGGATACGCGAGCTGTCGTAGTCGTCGTTCCAAAGCCCGCGAAACACTCCGTCAGAGCAGGCGAAGTGAGCTGGCTTCGCGTTGGTCAGTTTTTCCAGTCCCAGCGTGAACAGCTCGTCGGATGTCTGTCCCCAACGCTCCACCTCGTCTTGGTTGACGAGTGACATGTGGGTGGGCGCATCGACTACCAGCGACTTCGCGAACCACGCGGTTAAGGGCTCGTTGACCGGTTGAGGAGGACTGGAAACGCCGTCGACATCCCAGAGGAGCGACGTGAAAGAAAACAGAGCACGTTCGCGGACGACAATCGCAACGTCGGACGCGACCTCGTCAAACGTTCGATCGCTCGTGCCCCCTTGCGCCGCCATGGTCCCGACGAAATTTTCCAGAATGTGTCGGCGTTGGCTGCGGCTTGCTTGGCAATATGCAACGTAAACGTTCCCCAAGAAACCGCGGATCGAACCGCTCCGGATTTCAAACTTCTCGAGATCGATTGAAAACGAATGGCCCCCACGCGCCTGAATCTCCTGCACGAGGAGAGACGCGAATTTCTTTTTCGAGGGCGGACCGAATAAACCGAACATCGTGCCAGCTTGGAATCCTTGCGCCGGTAGAGCAACTCGATGAGTCGACGCGGATCATGCCGCAGCAACTCGCCCCGTGCGAAATCACTCGAACGCTAGCGATAGCGTCAGCGCAATTGGCAGCTAGCGTTTAACCAGGGCAAACGCCGCGTGCCCGGCCCGCTCCAGCGCCTTCATGAGACGCTCCGCGGGAGAGTGTCGCTCAACGACGAAGCCTTCTGAAAACATCACTTTCTCCAAGTGACTGCGGGAATACGGCGAACCGCAGAGGTGAACAGCCGCTCCGTTCGAACCAAGCCGACGCGCCCGCAGCTCCCAGCGGTACAGGTAGGAGTTGGTGGGTCGGACGATTTCCAGCGCCACCAAGGACCCGCCGCGAAAGCGGACCATGGGAGGGAAACCGCGCCGAAGTGCGTAGCACCATTCACGAGCCATCCAGCGATCATAGCACGAGGCGTGGGACATTGGCGGGGACACCCGTGGTGAGTTCGGGGAAGCGTCGGTCAACTAACGAGAACGATCGTCGCTCGAATGCGGATGCTGGGCGGCATTCACTCGAAGTACAGTATCTCCGGAAGCCCGAGTTCCTCTCGAAGAAGGGCGGCCACTCCGCTGTTTAGCCGGCGGTAGCTTTCAAAGGGCTGGTTGTTCGGATCTCGAGCGAAGGCAGCGATGAAATCGACGATCCGGCTCGCAATACGGCCAAACCGCTCCGGGTCATCCGCCTCGTCAAACTGAACGAATGAAGTTACGATTCCCAGCGCCTCCTGCCGACAACTCTCTGACTCTGCGATCTGCTGTGCACCACACTCGCAGGTCTCTAGGGTCGCGATGAGACATTGCGCGTGCATCGAGTATGGATGGTAGGGTTCCGCGTCCATGGATTGACGGTCGTGGTTACGCTGCGTTTGGCAAGTCGCCAACCTTGCCGTTCCGTTCCTCGCCGAACACCCTGCGGTCATGTGCAACCACTACGAGAAGAACATCGAGGTTCTCCAGATGGGGCTAGGGATCCTGGGCCGGGACAGCTGGGTTATGAACAAGGACGGTGACGCTATTATTCCGGACGATCTCGGGAAGCTTCCGGTGCACACATATCCGAAATACCGAGCCCCGATCGTGCTCCAGACTGAACAGGGCAGGTCGATCGCTCTCGCTCGGTGGGGCGTCCGAGTTGAAGTCAAAACTCCCCGTCGTCCATCCGTGAAATACGTCACGAACTCACGGGACGACAAGCTGAGCGGATTTACCTGGCGCTACTGCGTCGCGCAGCGACGATGTCTGATTCCCGCTGCCGCATATTACGAGCCCGACGGACCTGATGGGGCGAAATGGGAAGTGCGTTACACGATCAAGGATCAACCCGGCTTCTTCATTGCGGGGGTGTGGGACATGGACCCCGATGGCACAACGCGAAGCTTTTCCATGGTGACGACTTCACCGAATGCGCTCGCCGCCCGCATTCACGACCGAATGCCCCTTGTGTTGGACGATGATTGCGCCCGGAGATGGTTGGGGCATACGCCGCTTGCAACGGAAGCAATACGCGATCTCTGCCGCCCCTTCCCGGCAGAAGCCATGGTGAGCCAAGCGATGCCGCCGCCGGAACGCATCGGGAAACAGAAGGTGACGAAGAGCGAGTTGTCGTCAGCGCAAGGCGAACTGCTCTTCTGAAACGAGTAAACGGAATGCCTCCCGGAGAAATCGTTCAGCGAAGGCATTTCATTGGGCCGCGTCTCGCGGCGGCCTGACCCGTCGCGTCGGGATGGCAACGCACTCTCTACCGCGAGATCTTCACGTCAACCACCGCAGGGTCGCCCCAATTGGTGACGACGATCGTTCCGTTGGTGGAGGTCAGGAAATGGGCGAGGGTTTCGAAAGGCTTATCCTCAATATGGTCTTCCTTATCACCACCTCCACGTCGGAATCTCACAGTGTGACGATCAGCCTTGATCGCATAAGGGCGCACGAGCTGCGCCAGATCGAGACTTGGGTGCCCAAACCCATTTGTGAACGAGGAACTGTAAACGACGATCTCCGGCTTTATCACGTCGGCCCAGCGCCGCGTTTGAGTCGCTGTCGCCCACGCTCCGTGATGTGCAGCTTTCCAAAGCTCCACGTCGAGAAAAGGCAGCCGTTCGTTGAAGCGGTCCAGTATCACCAGATCGGTCGCTGACGTTGCATCCCCCGCCAGCATCAAGTCGAAATCACCATGCGTGATTTTCAGAACAATACTCCGGTGGTTGGATTTCCCGTCGCCTTTCACATTAGCCGCTAGAACGCTGACCGACTGTTCGTTTAGGAAGGGCAGCCTTCGCACGGGCCCATCATTGAAGCTATCGTCGGTGATAATGAGCACGTCATTGTCGTCGAACCCCCTCAACCAGTCGGTGGTTCCGCTCACGGAATGAGCCTCAATGCTGTCGGTCACGATTACCTTTCCAACCCGGATCTCGGGAGCATCCGGTGAGCCCAGAACGCGCGAGCATAGGTTATAGTGATCCTTGTCGGCATGCGTGATGACGAGGACATCGATTGACGGATCATCCGCAGGAAGAACCGACTTGATGTAGTGCCGGACAGCGAGAGCCGAAAGTCCTTTTCCCGCGGAGCCGCAATCCACCAGGAGGCGCTTTCCCGAAGGGAGAAGAACGAGCGTGCAGTCCCCCTGCCCCACGTCGATAAAGTGCACTTGAAGCTCCTTGGGCCGCTCCAGAGAGAACAGCTTCAGGGATGTCGTGGCCGGAGCACCCACCCGGACCGTTTTCGTCGGGCGCGAGATACACCCGGCAACGAGGACTACAATCGCCGCCAAGCCCGTCCGCCAAACGCGCGTGAACGCCATCGTCATAGGAGGAATTTTGTAAACGTAACA
>Ga0182793_1001875_pt1 | contig 12547 bp, 11 predicted proteins | sample Passage237A_FD_130498 | JGI IMG/M metagenome (GOLD analysis project Ga0182793, IMG submission 130498) | Cellulose adapted compost microbial communities from Newby Island Compost Facility, Milpitas, CA, USA - Passage2 37A (version 2) (version 2) ...
ACTAGTGTGTCCCAAAACCAGGCCGCTCCCTCACGCCAATGAATCCGCAAATGTTTGCAAAGAAACGAGGCGACGATCATGCGCACGCGGTTGTGCATCCAGCCGGTATGCCAGAGCTCGCGCATGCCAGCATCCACGATGGGATAACCTGTAGCGCCTTTCTGCCAGGCTTTTAGTGCCTTGGTATTTTTCGCCCAGGGAAATTGTTCAAAGGCCGGTTTAAATGCCCGCCCCGGTATTTGCGGCCAGTGATGCAGTAAATAAAAACTGAATTCCCGCCAGATCAGTTGGCGCAGAAACGGTTCGGCGATTCCGCTTGCGAGGGTGCGGCTGTGGCTGATGTTATGCCAGATCGCACGCGGGCTGATCTCGCCAAAATGCAAATGCGGCGATAAGCGCGAAGTGCCCTCCGTCGCGGGTATATCGCGGTGAGTTGTATAACTCGCGACACAATCTTTTATCGCCTGCTCCAGCGCCTTGTGCGCGCCGGCTTCACCGGGTTGCCAATCACTAAATCCCTGTGCCCAATTCGGTTTGGTGGGCAATAAATTCCAATCCTGAAGACGCTCGCTTGTTATCTTGCGAATAGACCAACGCGGCTCAAACGGTTGCGGAGTCGGCGGCAGGCTGAGCATTTTCATACAGTGCCGGTAATAGGGCGTAAATACCTGAAAGGGTTTGCCCTGTTGATTGAGAATTTGCTCCGGCTCCAGGAGCAGTCGCCCTGCGTAACGTCTGCAGGCGATGCCGTCATTGGCCAAGGTCTGGAAAATTGTTTGTTGCGTCGCGGCCAGCCACGGCTCGTAGGCGCGGCTGAAATAGAGCGCTTCAGCTCTGGCTTGTTTGATCAGCGTGCGCAAGCAGGACAAAGTATCGCCGCGCAGCAAAATCAATTTGCCACCTTGCTTTGTAATATCGCCACTTAATTGCGTCAAGCTGTGATGCAGCCACCATTGACTCGCGCTGCCAAAAAACCAAGGGTCTTGCGGATCGAGAATAAATACCGGCACCACCTGGTCGTATTGCCGCATGGCCGCCGCGAGACCCGGGAGATCCTGCAGACGCAAATCAAGAGTGAACCAAAATATCGCGGTTGTCATAGCGCTTCCGGAAATGCCGAAAGATTTATTTTATGTGGGATGCAGGAAAGCGGATGTGCGGTGGCGAATATGCGGCTGCCAGGGACAGCCGCATTAAGATTAATGATCTTCTGCGTTGGGATCGGGGCAGTGAAAACTTTCCACAATCTCATTATCGCGCAAAGAATGCAGATGAACGTCAAAGCCCCATAGGCGGTGAATGTGCTTGAGCACTTCCTGCGCCGACCCCTCGTCCAACGGCTGGCGATTGAATTGCTGGTGGTGCAAGGTGATGGAGCGATCTCCGCGCACATCCACTTCAAAGATTTGAATATTGGGTTCGCGATTGCCGAGGTTGTATTGCGCAGACAGCGATTCGCGCACTGCCTTGTAGCCGTCGTCATCGTGAATAGCGGTCACATCTATAGTGGGATTGTGATCGTCATCCAGAATGCAGAACAGCTTCAGATCGCGCATGACCTTCGGTGACAGGAATTGCAGAATAAAACTCTCGTCTTTGAAATTGCGCATGGCAAAGTCGAGGGTTTCCAGCCAATTGCTGCCGGCGATATCGGGGAACCAGCGTTTATCTTCTTCGGTTGGATTTTCACAGATGCGTTTGAGATCCGTAAAAATGCTGAACCCAAGCGTGTAGGGATTAATGCCGTTGTAATAAGGACTGTCGTAGGACGGTTGGTAAATTACGCTGGTGTGCGACTGCATAAATTCCAGCATAAAACCTTCGGTCACCAAACCGCGATCGTAGAGAGTGTTGATCAATGTGTAGTGCCAGAAGGTCGCCCAGCCCTCGTTCATCACCTGGGTCTGGCGCTGCGGATAAAAATACTGGGCAATCTTGCGCACTATGCGCACGACTTCACGCTGCCAGGGTTCGAGCAGCGGCGCTTTTTTCTCAATGAAATACAGCAGATTTTCCTGCGGTTCTTCGGGAAAGCGCGCGGTTTTCTTCTGTTTTTTGTCCTGATCGTCGACTGGAATCGTGCGCCAGAGATCGTTGATCTGACGTTGCAGATACTCCTCACGCTCCTTCTGCCGCAGCTGCTCTTCTTGCGTTGAAATGGGGTAGGGGCGTTTATAGCGATCGACGCCGTAATTCATGATGGCGTGGCAGGAATCGAGAATCGCCTCCACGGCTTCAACGCCGTACTTTTCCTCGCACTGGGCGATGTACTGCTTGGCAAAAACCAGGTAATCGATAATGGAGGACGCATCTGTCCAGGCGCGGAAAAGATAATTGCCTTTAAAAAAGGAATTGTGGCCGTAACAGGCGTGGGCGATGACCAATGCCTGCATCATCATGGTGTTTTCTTCCATGAGGTAGGCGATACAGGGATTGGAGTTGATGACGATTTCGTAGGCGAGGCCCATTTGCCCGCGGTTGTAGGACTGCTGGACGTTAAGGAATTGTTTGCCGTAGGACCAGTGGCTGTAGCCGATGGGCATGCCGACGGACGCGTAGGCATCCATCATTTGTTCGGAACTGATGATCTCGATTTGGTTGGGGTAAGTGTCCAGGCCATATTCTTCCGCGATCTGGCCGATTGCGCGGTCGTAGGCCTGGACCAACTCGAAACTCCACTCGGAAGTGGTGGATATCGGAGATGCTGCCCGTGTCATTTACGCTACCTTTTTTTGGAACAGCTGGCGGAAGACCGGAAAAATATCGCTGGCGCTCACGAGCTGGCGCATCGCAAAGGTCTGCGGAAAATCCTCCAGAACTTTTTCGTAGGCTGACCACAATGCCTGGTGGTCTCGCGAAGTGATTTCAATGTATGAGAAATATTGCAGTTTGGGCATCAGCCGTTCTGATAAAACCTTGTAGCAGATGGATGAGTCGTCGTTCCAGTTGTCACCGTCGGAAGCCTGGGCGGCATAAATATTCCACTGCTCCGCAGGATAGCGCTCGTTGATGATTTCGTCAGTCAATTTCAGCGCGCTGGAAACGATGGTGCCACCGGTTTCGCGACTGTAGAAAAATTCCTGTTCGTCCACTTCTTTTGCGCTGGTGTGATGGCGAATAAACACCACCTCAGTATGTTCATAGTTACGTTGCAAAAACAGAAAAAGCAGGAGGAAAAAGCGCTTGGCGATATCTTTGGTGGCCTGATCCATAGAGCCCGATACGTCCATGATGCAGAACATCACGGCGCGGGAGCGTGGCACGGGATGTTTGACGTGCAGGTTGTATTTCAAATCAAAATCGTCGAGCCAGGGAACGCGCTGAATCTTTTTGCGCAGCTCAGCAATTTCCAATTGGATTTCATTGAGCTTTGCCAACTCGTCAGGATGCGCCGCATCGGCCAAGGCCGCTGCTTGTGCCTCTAGTTCTTTTAAACGTCGGCGCTTACCGCCGGTAAGGGCGATGCGACGGGCGTTGGCTGCGCGCAGGGAGCGAACAATGTTGATCTTTCCCGGCGTGCCTTCGTTGGCGATGCCTGCCCGATGAAGTTTGTATTCGGTATTGCCGGCGAGATGGCGTTTGACCAGATTGGGCAGCGCCAAATCTTCAAACATGAAATTGAGAAATTCTTCCTGGGTGATATTGAAGGCAAAGTCGTCCATGCCTTCGCCGGAATTACCCGCGCCTTTGCCGTTGCCGGAACCACCGCCCCCTTCAGGGCGTTTGATTTGGTCACCGGTGACGAAGTCGCGATTGCCGGGCAGAACCCGAACCTTTTTGCCGCCCTGGCCGTGATGAAAAACCGGCTCGCCTATATCTTTCGCGGGGATACTGATTTTCTCCCCGCTGTGAATATCGGTTATGGAGCGCTTATCGATAGCCTCGGATACAGCCTTTTTAATGTGCTGGCGATAGCGCTCCAGAAAGCGTTGCCGATTGACAGTGCTTTTGTTTTTGGAATTTAACCTGCGATCGACAATATAGGTCACTCGTGTCACCTCATGGGTTTATTGCGATTTGCGAACGCGTAAATACCATTCAGAGAGCAGCCGCACTTGTTTCTCTGTATAGCCGCGCTGGACCATACGCGCGACGAAGTCCTCGTGTTTCTTTTGATCATCTTTGGAGGATTTGGTGTTGAACGAAATGACCGGCAGCAGCTCTTCGGTGTTGGAGAACATTTTCTTCTCGATAACCGTACGCAATTTCTCGTAGCTGCTCCACAACGGGTTTTTGCCATTGTTGTTGGCGCGGGCGCGCAACACAAAATTCACAATCTCGTTGCGGAAGTCTTTGGGGTTGCTGATGCCCGCCGGTTTTTCGATTTTCTCGAGTTCTTCGTTGAGCGCAGCGCGGTCGAGAATTTCGCCAGTCTCGGGGTCGCGATACTCCTGATCCTGAATCCAGAAGTCGGCGTAAGTGACGTAGCGGTCGAAAATGTTCTGGCCGTACTCGGCGTAGGATTCCAGATAAGCCGTCTGAATTTCCTTGCCGATAAAAGACACATAACGGGGGGCAAGATATTCTTTGATAAACGTCAGATACCGTGTCGCGACTTCTTCCTGGAATTGCTCCTGTTCGATCTGCTGTTCCAAAACGTACAGCAAGTGCACCGGGTTGGCAGCGATTTCAGTCGGATCGAAGTTAAACACTTTGGACAGGATCTTAAAGGCGAAACGCGTGGACAGTCCCACCATGCCTTCATCAACACCGGCGCTGTCTTTATATTCCTGCAGCGATTTGGCTTTGGGGTCGGTATCTTTCAGATTTTCGCCGTCGTAAACCCTCATCTTGGAAAACAAGTTGGAGTTTTCCGGAACTTTAAGGCGGGACAGTACGGAAAATTGTGCCAGTAGCTTCAATGTATCTGGAGCGCAGGGCGCTTGAGATAACGAGCTGTGTTGCAGCAGTTTTTCATAAATCTTGATCTCTTCCGAGACACGCAAGCAATAAGGCACTTTGACGATATAAACCCGGTCGATAAATGCTTCATTGTTTTTGTTGTTTTTGAACGCCTGCCATTCAGATTCGTTCGAGTGCGCCAGTATCACGCCTTCAAAAGGAATGGCGCCGAGACCTTCCGTGCCGTTGAAATTGCCTTCTTGAGTTGCCGTCAGCAGCGGGTGTAATACTTTGATGGGAGCTTTAAACATCTCCACAAATTCCATGATGCCCTGGTTGGCGCGGCAGAGACCACCAGAGAAGCTGTAGGCATCGGGATCGTTTTGCGGAAAATCTTCCAGTTTGCGGATATCCACTTTACCCACAAGAGAAGAAATATCCTGGTTGTTTTCATCTCCGGGTTCGGTTTTGGAAATGGCGATTTGATTGAGAATGGAAGGGTGGACTTTGATCACTTTGAACTGGCTGATATCGCCGCCGAATTCGTGGAGGCGTTTGACGGCCCAGGGCGACATGATGGTTTTGACATAGCGGCGTGGTATGCCGTAGTCCTCTTCCAAAATTGCGCCGTCTTCATCTGGGTCGAAAAGACCTAAAGGCGATTCAAATACAGGAGAGCCTTTGATGCAGTAGATCGGTTGTTTTTCCATCAAGCTTTTCAATTTTTCGGCAAGGGAGGATTTGCCGCCGCCGACGGGACCGAGCAGGTAGAGAATCTGTTTCTTTTCTTCCAGACCTTGCGCAGCGTGGCGGAAGAAGGACACGATTTGTTCAATCGATTCCTCCATGCCGTAAAAATCTTCGAAGGCTTTGTAACGCTTAATGATTTTATTGGAGAAAATTCGGCTGAGGCGCGAGTCGCGGGAAGTGTCGACCAGCTCCGGCTCCCCTATCGCAAGCAGCATGCGCTCCGCCGCCGTCGCATATACCGACGGGTCCGATTTGCAGAGTTCCAGGTATTCTTGGATGGTGAGTTCTTCTTGTTGGGTCGCAGCAAATCGATTGCGATAGTGGTTGAAGATCGTCATGCAATGGTCCTCCTCAAAACGGCGTGATCCAAACCCAAAACAGTTCGCCAAGGCTTGAATATGTGTGGCAACGGACGTGTATTCCTGTTCTCGAATCCCCTTTGCTAAGCATAGACCTTGGGGAATCCCTGCGTTTGGCATTTTCGAAAAAACTGCCAGCTTTCGACAAAATTTTGAACGCTTCGGTTCCTGAATGTTTTCGTTGCCAATTCAACTGTCAGGAACTTGGCGGTGCAAACTGACAACCCCCTTTTTCGGTATTTAACCTGAAAACTCTGTGCCCTGCTATGGAAAATTCTGTGCGCTCTTAGCGCGTTGGTTGCACTTGCATCAGCCTTTTCTCATAAGGCGGATTATTCAAAAACCAAGCCATGTCTCGTTAATGTATTAATTGATACCACCGGTTTGCTGCTGCCAAGAAATGGTGGGAATTGTTGCCTGATGGTGGTCAGGTTGACGGTTGCGTTGAGTGAGCTATTAATCCGATCGTCAAAGCCACAGCGAGTTCGGCGCCAGTAAGAACAAATTCTTTCAGCCGGTTCTGATGGAGATTAAGAAGGGGTGGAGAAGGAGAGATGCAAGGTGTTGCACCAAAGCGGTGCAAGCCTGGGGCCTAAGCCCCGGCTAATCCTTAAGCGCCGCGTTGGATGATATAGGCGGATAGGTCCCGCAACATATTGGCCTTATCATCGAAGTCGCTGAGCGCGTCGAGTGCGGCTTCGTGCAGCTGGCTGGCCTTTTGAACCGCACCGTCCAACCCCAACAGGCTGACATAGGTGGGCTTGTTGCGCTCCTGATCCGCGCCCTGGCGCTTACCTAAAGTGGCAGTTTCTGCCGTGACATCCAGGATGTCGTCCTGCACCTGGAAGGACAGACCTATAGCCTTGGCATAAGCGCGCAGAGCGCGCAGAGTGCGATTGTCCTGAACTCCAGTGGCGAGCGCGCCCATGATGACTGCCGCTTCTATTAGCGCGCCGGTTTTGTGGACGTGCATGCGCTCCATCAACTCCAGGGTAGGTGCTTTGTCCACCGCCCCCAGATCGATCGCCTGACCGACCACCATGCCGCCAGCGCCGGAGGCTTGGGCAAATTCACGGGCGACCGCTACCACCTGAGTCGCCGGCGCTTCGCATTGCAACAGGATTTCAAAGGCGAGGCACTGCAAAGCATCACCGGCGAGAATCGCGGTGGCTTCGTCATAGGCGATATGGCAGGTGGGCACGCCGCGGCGCAAATCATCATCATCCATGGCCGGCAGGTCGTCGTGGATCAGACTGTACGCGTGCATGCACTCCAGGGCGCAAGCGCTGGCGTCCAGTAGCGGCGCTTGCATATCACCCCCAACGGCTTGGGCGCTGGCGTAGGCCAGAATGGGACGGACTCGTTTGCCGGCGCCGAGCAGGCTGTAAGACATGGCTTCCAGCAGCCGCTCTCCTCCGGGAATGCGCGCCGGCAGCGCGCGCTCCAGAAGCTGGTTGACACGGCGGCTGTGCGTGGAAATGAACTGGCGGAGGTTCGGAGTCATGCGGGGTCTTCTTCGCTCTCGCTGAATGGTCTGGTGTCCGTGCCTTTATTGGTGTTGAGCAACACCTCGACCTTTTGCTCTGCTTCCAGCAGCGCCTGCTGACATTCACGGGTCAGGCGGACGCCCTGTTCAAACGCTTTGAGCGATTCCTCCAGCGGCATATTGCCTGCTTCCATCGCAACAACCACCCGCTCCAATTCCACCAGCGCCTGTTCGAAATCGAGAGCTTTCTTTTTAGCGGCCATACGTCATTCACCGGTATAAGAAATTGAGGCGCAACACTACCGGACCGACCTGGGGCGGTCAATTGACGTTCTATGCCGAGGTGGCAGGGAAAACGCTAACTCCACCTTTGTTGCGGGAATATCCGACTAGACTTAATTCGTTTGGGTTCTTCCGCGCCGATGCCGGCGGAAGGCCAGTTACCGATTGTTAAAAGTGAGGTTTAGTGTGGATCTAGCGACACTCGTGGGGATTGTCGGCTCAGTCGCCTTGATCATGATTGCCATGACCATGAGCGGCGAGCTGGGCATGTTCGTAGATGGGCCTTCGATCGTCATTGTGGTGGGCGGATCTCTCTTCGCCGTAATGGCGAAATTTGGCCTGGGACAGTTTTTAAGCGCCGGCAAGGTGGCGGCGAAAAGTTTTGTCGTTAAGAGCCCAGATCCGTCCGACGTGATCGCTGAAGTAGTGACCTTGGCAGATGAGGCTCGTAAAGGTGGATTGCTTTCGCTGGAAGGTAAGGAAGTCAGCAACGATTTTCTAAAGCGCGGGATTCAATTGCTGGTAGACGGCCACGATCCGGACGTCGTCAAAGCACTATTGGTGAAAGACCGTAATCAGACCGTCGAACGCCACGCTCGCGGCGCATCCCTGTTCGGCGCGATGGCGGAAGTGGCGCCGGCCATGGGCATGATTGGGACGCTGGTGGGATTGGTGGCGATGCTCGCCAATATGGACGATCCCAAGGCCATCGGCCCGGCGATGGCGGTCGCTTTGCTGACTACTTTATACGGCGCCGTCATCGCCAACTGTATCGCCGGCCCCATTGCGGACAAGCTCAGACTGCGTGCGGCTGAGGAAGCCCTGATCAAAAGTTTGGTCATTGACGCGCTGCTGGCGATTCAGAATGGCCAGAACCCGCGCATTATCGACTCTATGCTGCGCAATTACCTGCCGGAAAGTAAGCGCGAATTGGCGGAAACCTGAAGGACTGACGCGTGAGTGACGAAGACGACGAATCCAGCTGTAAATGTCCGCCAACCATGCCTGCATGGTTGGCGACGTTTGCGGATTTGATGTCCCTGCTGATGTGCTTTTTTGTGCTGCTGCTGTCCTTCTCGGAAATGGACGCGATGAAGTTCAAGCGCCTCGCGGGTTCCATGGCGCAGGCGTTTGGGGTGCAGGCCGAGCTGAATGTGGTGGAGATCCCCAAAGGCATCAGCATCACCGCCCAGGAGTTCAGCCCCGGCCGGCCGGAGCCGACACCCATCAATGAAATCTGGCAGAGCACCAGCAATACCACCAAATTGTCTCTGGATGTGCAGTGCTCGCAAGAGTACGACGTGGAGCAGGGTGAAGAGGGCATGGATGCTGGCGTGAAACAGCGGATCAAGCAGCGGCTGGAGGAACTCGTCAAGGAAACCGAGCAGCAGGCCTACGAACTGGCTCAAGCGCTGCACGAGCAGATTGTGGCAGGAGAGGTGGAGGTGGAGACCCGCGGGCGGAAGATCATCATCCGGATTCGTGAAAAAGGTTCCTTTCCGTCTGGTTCCGCCAACCTCAATCCCGAATATCGCGAGGTGATGAGCGAGGTGCGCTCGGTGCTGGCGTTAAAGCCGGGCTCAATCCTGATTCAAGGGCATTCGGACGATGTACCCATTCACACTACTCGCTTTCGCTCCAACTGGGAGTTGTCCGCGGCGCGCGCGGTATCGGTAGCCCATGAGCTGATGCTCGGCGGTGTGTTGCCAGCAAATCGTTTTGAGGTGTCCGGCAAGGCGGACACGCTCCCTCTGGTACCCAATACCTCACCTGAAAACCGGGCGCGCAATCGCCGAGTCGAGATTGTCATTCAGCAAGGCCTTGCTGACGAACTTTCAGACGAAGACAAAGCGCTGCTGCAAACCCAGGAAGGCAACGACATACTGCGGGAACTGGACATCGCGCCCAAATACCTTTTCGAGTTGGACCCTACCGAGATCTTCTAGCTATGTCCCAGGAAAAACGGCGTTACTTTCGCATCAATGACCAGATCGGCTTAGCCTTCGAATGGCTTGATGCCAAAGAGGCTGCCGCCCATGGAGACGGCTCTCTGGATGAGGACAGCAACGTAAAAATACGCCGCCTGCTGGACGAATTACGACAGGAGTCGCCCAAGATTGCGGAAGTGTGCGCAGCCATCAACGCCAAACTCGACCGGGTGCTCCAACGCCTGGAGTTGGAGAGCGAAACCCTGACCAGGGTGTTAGGACGGATCCGTGAGATCAATATCAGCGCATGCGGCCTCGGGTTTGTCAGTGACCAGATGGCGCAAGTAGGGCGTCATATGCGCTGTGAGCTGGCCTTGACCCCCAGCGGCCAAACCATCGTCACCCGCGGCGTTCTGGTGGCCTGTGACACGGTCGCTGGCGGCTATTACTGGCGCGTGGACTTCTATGGCATGAGTCCCTCCAGCCAGGAAGAACTCATTCAACACATCGTCCAGCGCCAGAGCGCGCAGCTGAAGAACCGGCGCTGACGACACGTCTTATCCCTTCTATCCCAGATGACGGCGAGCTCTTGTAGGCAATCTCCTACAAAGCGTAGTGCTGGTGTCGTCTTTGCCTGACAGCGTGGATCATTAAAATGAGCACTCGAAAGGACGCAAATGGATCAGCCAGGGATGAAGGATCGCGGCAGTCGCATGGAGGCGGCAAATCCTGTGAGAGTTCGCCGTGATGGTAGCAGTATCGTCACGGTGTTTTTAGGAGGCTCTAGGACAGGACAAGGGACTGAAAGGATGTGAACGGACGCGGATGGATCGCAAGGGATGCCGACGCAGGATGCGGAGGAAGTTCCAGGAGGAAAGTTCACGGATGATGTGTCATGGATGGCTGGCAGGACGCTGGATGATCTCAGGGATGAATGCAAGGAAGATCTTGTTAAGGAATCTGCTTCATGGATGAGCAAGGGAAATGGACTGACGACGATCAAAAGGAAATTGAAAGGAGTTCGAGGCCGGGAGGGCCAGGTTGACGGACCGAAACTGTTCAAGGATGCAGGACAGCGAAACATTTATCCGAGGGGCGGTATCTGAATATCAGGACCGCCTTTTTTCTTTTTGATCCTTCGTTTTTGTTCTTTACTTTTAGTTGTGTGAGCTGCGCTTGTCACAATTTCACTTTTCTTAATCCGAAAAATTATCAGTGCTTGCTTGACTCTCGTCTTCTTCGGCGTACTATTAAATTAAATTACTGCGTAATAGAGGAGATTCGTCTTCAACATTTTAAGCAGACAATTGGCTTCGATGCGCCAAAATAAATCCGCGAGGTCGATGTATTCGCCGCCGACCCACTGGACTCATCACCCCTACAAATTTACTGATCATCGACTTCTAAAACCCCGCTTGGCCTGCCAATGCGGGGTTTTTCGTTATGGGGGTAGAGTAGAGCCGAGTGTCGTTCGGTATAACCGTAAATTTTCCAGCGTTTAAATAGACAGCAGAATACGCTGAATAAAACGAGGGCAATTTATGGAGGCTAGAATACTGCGCCTGAATTTGGCGGGTCAGCCCATTGAGTGGCTAAATTGGCGGCAAGGCGTTTGCCTGTACGCGCGCGACTTGGTGTCTTGGACACTGGGTGGTGTAGTGCGGCAAGTGCGTGGCGGTAAATCAAAAATAACCGGCCGCAATACCATCATCAGACTTCCGGCCATAATGGCATGCGGAGGAGAGCGCCTCACGCCAATCCGGTTACGCCCACCATTAACCAATCCTGCATTATTTCAGCGCGATAATTTTCAGTGTCTTTATTGCGGCGATTATTTTGTGCCGGAACAGTTATCACGTGATCATGTGCATCCCACCAGTCGCGGCGGTGAAGACAAATGGGAAAATGTTGTCGCCGCATGCAAACGTTGTAATCAACGCAAAGGCAATTATTTATTGTCGGAAATTAATATGAGCCTTTTGGCTTTGCCTTATCGGCCAAACCCCTATGAATATTTGGCGCTGATTAACAGCCAGCGTATTCGTGGTGATCAAATCGAATATCTGCAACCGCAATTTGATCGCTATACCGTGCCGAGCAAACGTTACTACCCTGCGTCTGCTTGATCATCCCTAGATAATCCACCGCCATGGATGGCAGTTTTCCCTTCCTCTGGTTCTGTGCGATCATGGGCGCCCAAAATTTTCAACAGGCCAGATATTCCTATGAAAAAAGTCGAAGTTGCCCTGAAAATTCAGGCAAATCTGGGGGAGTGTCCCCGTTGGGACGAGCAGGAGCAGTGTTTATATTGGGTCGACATTAATGCATTTCAGTTGCACAAGTTCGACCCGAAAAGCGGCAAAGACGAATATCTCCAATTCGACGAGGAGATAGGCTGCTTCAGTTTGCGGCAGAAAGGTGGCTTTTTGCTGGCGATGCGCAGCGGGTTCTATACCGTCGATGGCTGGAATACTGAAAGATCGTTTATCGCCGACCCAGAAGTTGGGATGGAAAAAAATCGTTTCAATGACGGCCGTGCTGATTCCATGGGGCGGATGTTTGCAGGAAGCGTTTATCCCCCGAAAGATTACCGGGGCGCCAGCATCTATTCGTTAAATCCCGGTGGTGAAGTTAGAAAATGGGTGGGCGAACTGTTGACCGCTAATGGTATTGCCTTTAGTCCCAACTTCAGAACTTTCTATTACGCCGATACCCCGACGCACTCGATTCAACAGTGCGACTATGACGTGGAAAGCGGCGTGGTTTCCAACTGCCGTTTGTTTCACCAGTTCCCTATGGGCAACGGTCGGCCGGATGGCGCTTCAGTGGATAGTGAAGGCTGTTATTGGAGCGCGCTTTACGAAGGTGGCCGGGTGGTGCGCCTGAGCCCGAAAGGGGGG
>Ga0182793_1001880_pt1 | contig 12518 bp, 12 predicted proteins | sample Passage237A_FD_130498 | JGI IMG/M metagenome (GOLD analysis project Ga0182793, IMG submission 130498) | Cellulose adapted compost microbial communities from Newby Island Compost Facility, Milpitas, CA, USA - Passage2 37A (version 2) (version 2) ...
AAACGAAGGGGGGGAGGGGTGGGGCATGGCGCTTTTTTTTTACCCGAAGCTCCCGCCCCGCGACAATCCAGCGGGGCGCGGCATTGCCGCCGCGCCCCGCCTCCGGCCGGCTCAGCGGCCTTCGGACCACTCGAACGTGCCCTTTTCCAGGTCTTCCAGGGCCTGCCGCATCTCGTCCACGCTGCTCATGACCAGCGAGCGGTACTGCAACACCGGCTCGCGCCAGGGCGGCGCGCTGGCGAAGACGAAGCGGGCCTCCTCGTAGCCGTCCGCTGCGGCGGTCACGCCGTCCCCGTCGCCGAAGATAGCCAGGTGCGACTCGGCGGCCTTGCGCGCCTCCTCGCCGAAGGCGGCGCGGCCTCGATACACGTAGGCGAAGGCGGTCTCGCCTGGCGGGGCGGGCAGGGTGACGCTTGTTCCCGGAGGCAGGTGGACATCGGCATAGAGAAGCTTTGCGGCGATGTCGTCGCAGGGGCCCGTGACCCCATGGACCGTCCCGGCGACCACGCGCACCGACGCGCCGCCCGGCATCTGCACTTCGGGGATAGCCTCGGGGCGGGCGCCCCGGTACTTCGGGCGCGCCATCTTCAACTCCGCGGGCAGGTTCACCCAGAGCTGCAGTCCCTGGTGGCCGTTCTCTCCCACCTCCACCATCTCGGAGTGGAAGATGCCGCCCCCGGCCCGCATCCACTGCGCGCCCTGCGGCCCGACCCAGTCATCGTTCCCGAGCGAGTCGCCGTGGTGGACGCGCCCCTCCATCACGTATGTCAGCGTCTCGATGCCCCGGTGGGGGTGCCGCGGGAACCCGATCTCCTTCGACGCGCCCTCCGGTGTCGCGGTCACGCTCATGTGGTCCAGCAGCAGGAACGGGTCCAGCAGCACCAGCTTGTCGGAGCCGATGGTGCGCCGGATCGTGACCCCGTTCGCCTCATTCACTTCGATGGGAGTCATGACGATGCCGACTGGCCGAACGCCCATTTTGTCTTCCCCTTCCGTCGCGAACAGTGTTTCGTGCGTGGATTGTACCTGTCCGGCGGCGCTGCGGTTCCTTTTCTTACGGCGTGGTCCAGAGCATGGTCCAGCGGTGCAGGCGCGGGACCGTGACCGCGAGATAGGCCCCGCCTGCGTCCCGGCCGGGCGTTGCGGCAAGCGCGACGGGGCGGCCGTCGGCCGCGTCGGGCGAAGCGCACCACACGCGCCGCCGCGGAGCGCCCGGCGGGAGGCCGTAAACGCGCAGGCGGACATCCTTCAGCACCGGCGGGTCGGGGTAGGTGGCGTCGTTGTCGCGCCAGTCGGGGGAGGGGATCGCGGTGAGGTTAATGAGGTGTACTACCGCCGCGCCCTTCGGGTGCCGCCGGGGAAGTGCCCAGACCGCGCCCGGGCGCCCGTCCGTGCTCAGCGGCGGCGCTGCCGTGCCGCCCCCACCGGACACAACGTTCAGGCGCGGGTCGGCGCGCACGCCCGGGTCGCGCAGCAGGTTCTGGTAGGCCACGGCGAAGTCGTAGTAGCGCACCAGGTCCGCCTTCAGCGTGTCCGTCAGGCGCAGGTTCCGGTTCGGGAAGTACTCCGTGGCCAGCATCTCCGCCGCGTCCCCGAGCTCGATGTGGGCCGCGCCCGAGGCGAAGATCACGGCATCCGCCAGCAGCACGGAAGCCGGGTTGAACGCCCGGCGCGTGCCGCCGGGCGTGGTCTCCGCGTACCGCCGGTTCAGATAGGCCGCGTAAACGATGGGCTTTTTCGTCCATCCACGCACCCGCTCCGTGAGCGAAGCGATATCGGCATAGGTACGCAGCCCGGGGTCGTCCCACAACTCTGCGTACAGGAAGTCGACGTCCGCCCCGCGCGCCACCGCCTCCAAGCCATAGGCGCTGACGCAGTTGAAGACCACGCGGGTTTTGAGCTGCCGCTTAGCGGCGTTGAGGTAGGGCGTGAACGTGGCCGCCAGGTCCACCGGCTTCCCGTCAGCGGTGAAGAGCTTCCCGCGATTGCCCAGGCTGTCGACGTGGTAGCCGTCGAAGGCGAAGTGGGTGAACACGTCGCGCTGCCGGGCGAAGTGGTAGCGTTGCCAGTCGGGCGACGCGGGGTCGAACAGGTAGAGCGTCTGTGCCGCCCACGAGGCCGGCAGGCCCTCATGTCGGTCCTGGTCCTCGGCGCCGGGCTTGCGGAACAGCCCCCACTCCCGGCGCACGCCGCTGCCGTCCTGCTCGTAGCCGGCGTACGCCCCGGCGATCAGGTTGTAGCTCATGGCCGTCATGCCGCGGGCGTGGGCGGCGCCGATCAGGTCGGTGACGGTACGCCGCGAGACGGGGCGGTTCGCGATGTCCGGCCAGGTCTCCTCCGGGGAGTAGGGGCGGTGGTGCTGCCACTGCCAGTCGTAGAACTGCAGGCCGTTGATGTGGAAGCGGTTCAACTCCGCGGCCACGCGCGCGGGGTCTACGCCCGTGTCGAAGCGGGACACGAAGCCGTAGCGAGGGAAGCGCTTCCAGTCGCTCGAAACATCCACCGCGCCCCCGCCGGAGGCGACGGGCTTGCCGGCCCCGTCCAGCACGTCGACATCGATGCGGTAGCCCGTGAAGTCCGGGGTGGGCGCCTTCCAGCGCAGGAGCGCGGGCTTTCCGACTCCGGGCAGCGGCGCCCGCGCTTCGTGGACGGTGCGGCCATCGAGCGGGCGCACGAAGCGGACGCGCAGCGCGCCGCGCCCGCGGCGGGCGGTATCGGGGACCCGGATGGTGACCGTCACAGTCTCGCCGGGGGCGTAGCGGGCCCGGTCTGTCTCGACGGTGAGAGGCGCGGTGAGGCGGGGAAGCACGTTCTTCACTCCTGTCAATGAAAACGTTTTATGAAATCGTTTTCATGATTGTAGGCTGCGCTTCCCGCGCTTGTCAAGGCGCGGGCTGTACCCGGCAAGGGGCGGCGGGCGACCCGAGGACGTGATACAATGCGCCATTACACAACTGTCATTGTGCAAGGCGCGTCGGGTCGCACTCCGGTTTGCGACTACGCCCTGCTCGCGGTTCCCCTCTAGATACCCCGATCTTTGCACCTCGATAGGCGATCTGCCTGAGCCGGACTCCGTGCCCGCGGTATACCCGTTTGCGGCGCAGCAGGCCGATTCAGGAAAGAAAACCTACATGTCATTCGAATCGCTCGGTCTCCGGGCCGAACTTTTGCGCGCCATCGGCGACTCGGGCTACACCATTCCGACCCCCGTTCAGGCGCAGTCCATTCCCGTTATCCTTCAGGGGAAAGATGTCCTCGCAGGCGCCCAGACGGGCACCGGCAAGACCGCCGGCTTCACCCTGCCGCTGCTGCAGCGGCTGGCGGAGTCCGCGAAGGCGGGCGCCCACAGCGACCCGCGCCGGCGTCGTCCGGTGCGCGCTCTGATTCTGACGCCCACCCGTGAGCTTGCGGCGCAGGTCGAGGAGAGCGTCCGCACCTATGGCAAGTACCTGCCGTCTCTGGTTTCGACCGTGATCTTCGGGGGCGTCAGCATCAACCCGCAGATCGAGCGTCTGCGCCGGGGCACCGACATCCTGGTGGCGACGCCCGGGCGCCTGCTCGACCACGTGCAGCAGCGGACGCTGGACCTGAGCCAGGTTGAGATCCTGGTGCTGGACGAGGCCGACCGCATGCTCGACATGGGCTTCATCCGCGACATCCGCAAGATCCTCGCGCTGCTGCCCGCGAAGCGCCAGAACCTGCTCTTCTCGGCCACCTTCTCGGATGAGATCAAGGCGCTGGCCGACGGTCTGCTGGATCGGCCCGCCTATGTGGAGGTCGCGCGCCGCAACGCCGAGAGTGAACTGGTGACCCAGGCGGTCTACAGCGCGCACAAGGAGCACAAGCGGGACCTGCTGGTTCACCTGCTGGTGGAGGAGAAGATACAGCAGGCGCTGGTCTTCACCCGCACCAAGCACGGCGCCGACCGGCTTGCCAAGCAGCTTCAGAAGGACGGCATCAGCGCGGTACCGATTCACGGCAACCGCAGCCAGTCCCAGCGGACGCGCGCCCTCGCCGACTTCAAGACCGGGGCGGCGCGTATCCTGGTAGCGACCGACATCGCGGCGCGCGGGCTGGACATCGACCAGCTTCCCCACGTCATCAACTACGAGCTGCCGAACGTCCCGGAGGACTACGTCCACCGCATCGGCCGCACGGGCCGCGCGGGCAGCCCGGGAGAGGCGCTCTCGCTGGTCAGCCCGGACGAGCGGGCGTACCTCTCCAGCATCGAGCGGCTGCTGAAGAAGCAGATTGAGCGGCGCGAGGCGGCGGGCTTCCGCCCGGCCCCGGTCACCCGCGAGTCCTCGGCGGCGTTCGCCGCTGAGGAGGAGCGCCGCCCGGCCCCGATGCCGCGCCACGCTGCGGTCGCGGGCGGCGGCGGGGGCTCCCGGCAGCCGCAGCAGCGACGGCGGTCTTCCGCGGACTCGGGCGCCCCTCGGTCCAGCGGCGGGCCCCGCCGCTACTCGGCCGCCCGGTAAGCGCAAGCACCCAACGACGGCCCGCCCTCTGCACATGCAGGGGGCGGGCCGTTGCGCTATTACTGCGGGCGGAAGCGGTTGGGGAGCCAGCCGCGCTCGACGCAGTGGCGGAAGCTCCAGTCCGAGTCGTTCTCCAGCTTGTAGCTCCAGTAGAACCAGCCCCGCGTGTTCTCGTAGCTCAAAAGCTGCGCCGCACCATAGCCGCGCTTCCCCGCCTCGATCTGGAACGGCGACTGGCCGCGCCACACCTCGGGCGGCGTGCCCAGCGACCACTCGCCGACCATGGTGGGGAGTTGCTGCCCCATCGCCGCCAGGTGCTTCGTCCGGTCCAGCGCGAACGCAACGTGCTCCTGGGCCGTGCGCTTTCGGTCCTCCTCGGTGTACGCCTGGTACAGGTGCGTGTCCAGGATGACGTTCGCGTACTCCGGCCCCTTCAGGAAGTCCTTCCACGCGAACGGGCGGAACCCGTCGTGAATCACCACCACCGCGCCCGGCGCCAGGTGCGAGCGGACCCGCGCGTAGGCATCCTTGTAGAACGTTTTCAGCGTGTCTATCGGCACGTCCCAGCGCGGCTCGTTGAGCAGTTGAATGCCCCATAGGGCGGGGTGCTTGCCGTAGCGCCGAGCGAACTCCTCCAGCACGCTCAGCGTGTCTTTGATATTCTTCGGGTCGGTGTGCCAGCCGAGCGTCCCACTGCGCCCGCTGTGGTCCCAAGCGTTCTGGCTTCCGGGCGCGCCATGCAGGTCCAGCAAGACCTGGAGCCCGTTCTTCTGTGCCTGCTCAAACGCGAAGTCCACGAAGCGCTCGGCGGGAACGAAGGGCGCCGGCGCGCCGCGGAGTGCCCAGTAGCCCACGGGCAGGCGCACGGCGTTGAGGCCCCGCTCCTGGATCCACCGGAAGTCGTCGGCTGTGATGAACGTTTCGCGGTGCCGGTTCAGACGCTCGGTGGCCTTCGCCGCGCCCAGAGCGGTGCAGAGCGTGTACTCGTCCTCGGCGTCGGTATCGCGGAAGACACTCGGCGTCATCCACTTCTCCAGCACGAGCCATGCTCCCAGATTGACCCCGCGCCGCGGTACCCCATCGGAGGAGGGTGACTTCGGCGCTGCCTGGGGCGCTGAAGCCGACTGCCGCGCTCCTGACCGTCGCAGGATAGGGGCGGCGGCATGGGGTCTGGGCGTTGCGGCAAGTGCGGCGGCGGACCCGACGCTGACGGCGCCCGCCAGGGCGCCGCGGACGAACTGACGTCGCTTCATGGGGTGCGGCTCTCCTTGAAGGTGTCTCAGAAGGAGATGACCAACCGTTTGGTCATCTGTGACAGTTTTATAGTATAGCACCGGGGCGCCGCCGGTGGTCCGCCTAACGGCGGGCGCCGTCCAGCAGCGCGATAAGTTCGGGGGAGCGGCGGGCACGGGCAAGGCGCAGAGCGGTCTGGTTGTTGCGGGCCGTCCGCTTCGGATCCGCGCCGAGTGCGAGCAGGGCGCGGGCGCTGTCCGTACGCCCGGCGCGCGCCGCCAGCATCAGGGCCGTCATGCCGTCGCCGGTTCGGCCGGCGTTCACATCCGCGCCCGCCTTCGCCAGCAACCGCAGCACCGTTGCCGCCCCCTCCTCGGGGGCCGTTACGGCCAGCATCAAGGCGGTCATGCCCGCATGATCGCGCCGGTTCAGGGTAGGACGGCCCGTCAGGAGCGCACCCACCATCCGGTCGGAGCCCGCCGCCGCGGCCTCCATCAGCGGCGTCAACCCCGCGTCGTCCGCGGCGTCAGGGATTGCCCGGTGCGAGAGCAGCAGCCGCGCCAGGGCCACGTCATCCTGCTCCACCGCGGCGTGCAGTGGTGTCCGCCCGCCCGCGTCGCGCGTCTCCACGCGGGCGCCCTTCTCCAGAAGCGTCCGCACGAATACCGCCCGCTTCGCCTCCAGTGCCGCGATCAGCGGCGTCCGCCCGGTGTCCGCTTCGCGCCCGTTCACGTTCGCCCCGCGTTCCAGCAGCGCCTCGAAGGTGCCGTAGTCGCCCTTGTCGATGGCGGCGAACAGTTCGCGGCTATTGACGTTCGTTTGTGCCATGAATCGCTTTCGTCCTGAGTTCCGGGGTGTAACAGAGTGGCCCTTCGCTTCTCACACGATATCAGAAGAAACGCTGTTTCTGGCGGGATTTGTAGTATACTTTACGGACATATCGGTTTGAGCGAGGGCATCAACTGCAGGTGGCTTAAGGAGAATAAGCTATGAAGACGTTCTTGCGCAGCCGGACGATGGTCCGCTCTCTTGCCTGGGTAGTTCTTGTTAGTTCTTTAGGCATTGGGATTCGCTGGTTCCACATGGAGCATGTTCCCGTCCGTTATCCCACTATGCACATACCGGATGCCGCTGTGGAAGGGAATGTGGAGCAAGCCCTGAACCAATCGCGGGAACTACTCATCGCTCTCCGTAAAGTCAACTGGGATGTGAACCGGGTTCCTGATTCGCTGAAGTTCTTGCCCGATGCGTCTATGGCGGAAGATGAGATGGTGCGCAAACGTCGTGCCTATAGTTTCACCTTTCCCTGTGCAAGCCCGGAACCCAATCCCCTTTCTGAGCAGGTTGCCTTCACCAGTGCCGTCTATAGTCGGCTCAGTCCTGTGGTGTATCGAGGCGATCGGGTAAAGACCCATCCCACCGGGTTCTATATCGTCGGCTGGAAGCACGGGGAGGTTACCACAGTTCCCGTAGACGATGTCAGGGTACTGAAACTTCAAGACCAGCATGCCTGGGTGCCCCTGTACCCCGGGATGAAGGAGTACGATCCGAGCGCTATGAAGCTGCCCTGGATAGAGTTTGCGAACTCCGGAGCGAATAGCGAAGAGGCGCGTGCGTTCTATGCCAGCGTTATGGGCAAAGACGAACACGCTGGCTACCGCCAATAGCTCTTTGGATTCGCTACCCTTCCTTGAAAGCGCGCCCTCCGTGGCCCCGCGGAGGGCGCGCTTTCACGTCTGCCCGCCCTGAATGGAGTCTGGTACACTGGAGGGCATGAAACGATTCGCGTGGACGCCCGTCACCGGGAACGGGCGCCGCTTCGACTCGCCCCGCTTCACGGAACTGCAGCCCGGAGGCGCAGCCACTGCGGGCGAGTCGCCGGAGGTGCGCGTGGCGCCGTTCGAGCGTGCGGTGCTGTCGTGGAACGGCGAAGGGGACTGGCGGCTGGAGATGCGCCTGCTTGTCGGCGGCGCGTGGACCCCTTACGCTCCGCTCGGTGCACTGACTCGGGACGGGCGCCAGCGCAGCGCGACCCGCGCGGAGGAGTCCCTCTCCCTTCCCAAAGACGCCCGCGCCTCGCTGGAAGTGGACACCCTGGTGGTGCGCGGACGGGAACCGGCCACGGCGTTCCAGGTGCGCGCCCGCGGCGAGGGCGATCTGCGGGCGCTGACCGTGACCCACTACCGCCGCGACGACCGTCGCTACACCGACCGCCCCGCCGTGCCCGGGGTCTGGGGCGTGACGCTGCCCGTGCCGGAGCGTCGGCAGCGCGATGTGGAGGACCCCCGTATCGGCGGCGACGTGTGCAGTCCGACGTCGCTGGGCATGGTGCTGGAGTATCATGGCCGCCGCCACCGGACACTGGACCTGGCGCAGGCAGCGCGGGACACTGCCGCAGGTATCTACGGCAACTGGCCCTGCAACACAGGCGTTGCCGCGCGCTTGCTCGGCGGCTGGGCCGCCGTAGCGAAGATGGCGGGCTTCGACGAGGTGGAGCGCGAGATCGCCGCCCGCCGCCCGGTCATCCTCTCGCACCGCTGGGAGCGTGGCGACCTGACTGGCGCCCCCGTTTCCCGCTCCAACGGCCACCTGATCGTCGCCGTCGGCTTCACGGAGAGTGGTGACGTGGTGGTGAACGACCCCGCGGCGCGTCAGAACGAGAGCCCGCGCCGGGTCTACCGCCGCCGCGAACTGTTCAAGACCTGGCAGGAGCGGGGTGAGGGCATCGCCTACCTGATCCACCCCTCTTAGGTAATTACAACATTTTAAAGGAACCGTCACGCATGCCGCTTCTCCGTGTCGCCCTGGTCGGGTGCGGGCTTATCAGCGACGCCCACATCCGCGCCTACGCGAAGCACGCCGACCGCGCGCGCATTACCGTCTGCTGCGATGTTGACCGGGCGAAGGCCGAGGATCGCGCCGCCGTGATCGGCGGCGGCGCCCGCGCCGTCACCGACTACGCCGATGTCCTGGCCGATCCGGATGTAGACGCCGTGGAACTCTGCACCCCGCACCACCTGCACTCCGAGGCGGTGATCGCCGCAGCCCGTGCGGGCAAGCATGTGATGTGCCAGAAGCCCCTGGCGAAGACCCTGGCCGAGTGCGACGCTATGATCGCCGCCTGTCGTGAGGCGGGCGTGGTCCTCTTCTACGGTGAGACCAACCGCACCCGCCTTGCCGCCGTGGCCGCGAAGCGCGCCATCGACGAGGGCCGGATCGGGCGGCTTGTCGGCCTGCAGGCGACCTACGCCCACTGGCAGGGCGGGGCCTACCTCTCCACCGCCTGGCGCTACGACCCGGCCGTCTCCGGCGGCGGGCAGCTCCTGGACGGCGGCATCCACTATGTCAACATGCTGCACCAGATCGGCGGCCCGGTGGAGGCCGTGTCCTGCTTCACCACCCGCTTCCGCCCCGAACTTGGGGGCGAGGACACTGCCACGCTGACCCTGCGCTTTGCGGGTGGGCACCTTGGCACCCTCTTCTCATCGCAGGCCGCGGGCGTCTGGTACCCGGACACGACGTTCGCGGCGTTCGGTACCGAGGGCGTGCTGACGCTGGGCGGGCCGCTCGGCGCGCTGTGCCTGCACCGCCCGGACCTGCCGGAGCGCCGGGAAGTCTTGATAGAGCGCGGCGGGGACGACTTCGTCACTATGACCGGGCGTTACCTGGACACCGTGCTGGACGGCGCCCCGAACCCCGCTCCCGGCGAAGTCGGCCGCGAGGACCTGCGCCTCGTCCTTGCTGCCTATGAGTCTGCGCGGCGGGGCCGCGAGGTCCGCCCTGAAGAGATGGAGGGAAGCGCCACATGAAACGCCGCACCGCGCCGATGATGCTCGCCGCCTCTGCCCTTGCCGCGGTGCTCCTACTGACGCCCGCCGTGACGGGGTGGGCGAAGCAGGGCCGGGAGCAGGCGGTCCGCTTCGCCCCCGGTAAGGCCGCCACCGTGACGCTCAAGGGCCACCTGCCGAAGTCCGAGTACGACTATGACGCCTATACCCTGCGCGCGAAGGCGGGCCAGACGCTCACCGTGACACTGGACGCCAAGGAGAAGAGTGCCTACCTTGTCGTCTACTCTATGGACCTCGGTCCCACCGAGGACCAGATCGCGCCCCCCAACGGCAAAGCAGGCAGCGCCGTGCGCCTGCGCAAATGGTCCGGCAAACTGCCCGTCACCGGCGGCTACAGCGTTCAGGTCTACGGCAAGCGCGCCGGCGCCCCATACTCCCTGCGCCTCGCGCTCAAATAGGGGACAGCGGGCCTGTACCTGTAACTGTAACGGTTCTCCCGCTTCGTAACGGTTGGCGCGGGGAGGAACCGGGCGGGCCGGGGGCGGAACACTAGGGCGACACCGACGCACTCAGCGAGGAGACCCGCCCATGTCCCGACCAGCCCCCCGCCGCTCCGTTCGTTTCGCCCCCGCCGCTACCGTAGCTGCTCTGATCGCGCTCGGCACGTTCACCGGCGCGGGCGCCCACGCACAGCAGCCACCGCAGACGCCGCCAGCGGTGGCTGCGCCCGCGCCGCCGAATCCGGACTCTCAGTACCGCCTTGGGCCGGACTCGCTGCCTCAGGAGGGGGTGCCGAAGGGGGAGGTGCGTGGCCCGTTCACTCTGCTCAACAGCCCGGCCTACCCCGGTACGCAGCACACCTACTGGGTGTATGTCCCTGCGCAGTACGACCCGGCGACGCCCGCTGCGCTGATGGTCTTCCAGGATGGGCACGCCTTTATGAATCCGAACGGCGACCTGCGCGTGCCCAACGTGCTCGATAACCTGATCTATCGGCGCGAACTGCCCGTTATGCTCGCTGTGTTCATCAACCCGGGCCGCACTCCGGAGCAGCCTGAGCCGAACTCGCGCGAGTGGGGGGACCGCACCACGAACCGGCCCACTGAGTACAACTCGCTGGACGACCGCTACGCCCGCGTTATCACCGAAGAGCTGCTGCCGGCGCTGGAAAAGGAGTACAACCTCTCCAAAGACCCGGAGATGCGCGGCATCGGCGGGTCGAGTAGCGGGGCCATCGCGGCGTTCACGGTCGCGTGGGAGCGGCCGAACCACTTCCGCAAGGTGCTGAGCAATGTCGGCAGTTTCGTAAATATCCGCGGCGGGCATGTGTACCCGGATAAGGTGCGGGAGAGCCCGAAGAAGCCGATCCGCGTGTACCTGTGCGACGGGCGCAACGACAACCGGGGGCTGCGCCGCGACGGCTCGTACGATCCGCAGTGGGACTGGTTCCTCCAGAACGTGCGCTTGATGAAGGCGCTGACCGAGAAGGGCTACGATGTGAACTACGCCTGGGGCATCGGTGGGCACGGTCAGAAGTTCGCGGGCACGATTCTGCCGGATATGATGCGCTGGCTGTGGCGCGACGCCGCGCCGGTCTCCACCGACCCGACGGACCAGGTAGAGCGCTCCTTCCGCGGCCCCGCGGCAGCGGCCGCTGCGAAGAAGGAGTAGGAGGAGCCCTCCCCCCCGTCCCCTCTACCGTCCGTGGGAGCGGGGACGGGGGGAGGGCTCCCGCGCGAAGATTTAATATTTCCTTAACCCCGATGCCTGGAACCGGCCAGATATAGTGGTATGATGCTTGATGAAAGGTTCAATCAACTCGGGTTGAACCCGAATCTTATCGGAAGCACAAGGCGAAGGAGCCATGTCGCATAGTGCGTGAGGCTGCGCAAAACTCTTCAAGGGATACGGCACGAACCCCCACGGGAAAGATTCCCCGGGGCGCCGGTCTGCGGCAGGTCGCGGAGCGGGCGGGCACCAGCGTTGCCACGGCGTCCGCCATCCTCAGTCCGACTCGGTCGAGCACCCGGTTCTCAGCTGCCACCCGTGACCGCGTCCTCCAGATCGCGCGGGAACTGGGCTACCGCCCCAACGCCCACGCGCGCGCCCTCACCGGCCATCCCACCCGCACTCTGGGCGTCCTCTTCGGGTTGGAGCGTGCCAGTGTCGCTGTCGCCAATCCCTTTGTCTTTGCTCTGCTCCAGGGAATCGTCGCCGTCGCCGCCGAGGCGCGGCAGAACGTTACGCTCTTTACGGAACCGTGGCATGACGCCACCACGTCCGCCGGTCTGCTACACGACCGGCGCACCGATGGCCTGGTGATCGTCGCCCCCTCCATCCGCTCCGACCTGATCCGCTCGCTGGTGGCCTCCGACCTGCCCGCCGTGTGCGTGTCCCGGCCGGCCGAGGAGGGACTGGTGCCGTCGGTGGATGTCGACAACGCGGCCGGAGCGCGCCTGGCGACCGAGCACCTGATTCGTCTCGGCCATACGCGTATCGCGCACCTGTGTGGTGACGCCGTGCTGCGCAGCGCGACGGAGCGGCGCCTGGTGTTTGAGGCAGTGATGGCGGAGGCGGGGCTGCCCGTGCGGCCAGAGTACGTGGTGCCGGGCGAGTACACCGTGGAGTCCGGCCATAAGCGGGCGCGAGCGCTGCTGGCGTTGCCGGAACCGCCCACCGCCATCTTCGCCGCCAGCGATGGTATTGCGACCGGGGTGCTCCTGGCCGCGGTCGAATGCGGCGTTCCCGTACCGGAGCGCCTGTCCGTCGTGGGTTTTGATAACCTCCACCAGGGGCCTGCCGTGGGCCCACCGCTCACCACGGTTGACCAGCCGGTCGCGCGTATCGGTGAGGAGGCCGCGCGCCTCCTGCTACGGCGCATCGCAGGAGAGCCGGTCCCGACCGAGCCCCTCCTATTTGCCCCGACGCTGATCGTGCGATCTACGACTGCTGCCCCGCCGTCCTCGCCAACGTCATCGACACTTTAGTATGTCTGAGAAGGAACGACCGATGAGAAACA
>Ga0182793_1001883_pt1 | contig 12510 bp, 10 predicted proteins | sample Passage237A_FD_130498 | JGI IMG/M metagenome (GOLD analysis project Ga0182793, IMG submission 130498) | Cellulose adapted compost microbial communities from Newby Island Compost Facility, Milpitas, CA, USA - Passage2 37A (version 2) (version 2) ...
CCCCCGCCCCCGGCCGGCCGGGGGGGGGCGGCCCCGGGGGGGGGGGCGCCCCCCCCCCCGCCCGGGGGACCCGACGCTGCACGATGCCAGCCCCCCCCTGGCCGATACCAGCCCGACCATGGGCCAGCCGGCGCCCGCCGCCGGCGGGCACGGGGCGCCGGCCGCCGGATCGGGCGAGCCTGCCGACGAAGAGGACGGCGAGGCCGAGACCGCCGCCGGCCTTGGCGCGGCCGAGGTGACCAACGTGGTGGCGGCGGAGAATGCCTGCGCGCCCCGTCCGGCGGGCGCGGGCGGGGACGCGGCGGAGGGCGAGCTCGTCGTCGTCCCGGCCGATTGCCCGCCGCCGGTCGATGCGCTTCCCCGGCAATTGACGCCCGAGGGCACGGTGCCGCTCAATGCCGGCGGCGCCACGCTCACCGAGCAGGCGCTGCTGGAGCGGCTGGCGGGGCGGCGCGCCGAGCTCGAGGCCTATGAGCAGGAGCTCGCCATGCGCGCCTCGCTGGTCGATGCCGCCGAGAAGCGCATCGAGGAGCGGGCCGCCACGCTCGAGGCCATCGAGGCCCAGATCGCCGCCCTGGTCGAGCAGCGCAAGCAGATGGAGGAAGGCCAGTTCGCCGGCATCGTGGCCATGTACGAGACCATGAAGCCCAGGGACGCCGCCAATATCTTCAACGCGCTCGACATCGAGGTGCTGGTGCGGGTGGCGCGGATGATGAGCCCGCGCAAGATGGCCCCGATCCTGGCCGAGATGGAGACCATGCGCGCCCAGGAGCTGACCATCCGCCTGGCCTCGGCCTCCGACGAGCCGCTGGAGCGGATGACGCCGGAGAACCTGGCGGCGCTGCCGCAGATCGTCGGCCAGTAAATCGCGAGCTTTGCCTTAGTAGGGCGTTAAGCCCGCCCCGCTAGGGTTGCGCCAGAAATGTTGCAACCCTCGCGTTCTTGAGGGGCCGGCCGCCGGTCCGCCGTTCTGGAACGCGATGCCATCGTCGGGCGGGCAGAAGCCGGTGAGGACCGCGATAAAGGCAGGCTGGCGGCGGGCAAGAATTGTCCTGGCCGCGACCGTTCTGGCCACCAGCCTGGCCGTCATGGGCCCCGCCCTCGGGCAGGACCAGGGCCAGCTCTTTGCCACCGAGGAGGAGGGCTATGCCCGGCTGATCCTCAGCTTCCCCTCCCTCGACGAGCTCCCCCCCTACCGGATGCGGATCGAGAACGGCGTGTTGTCGATCGAGTTCGACAAGCCGGTCGAGATCATCCTGCCGGACGTCGCGGCCACGCTGCCCGGCTATCTCTCGGTCGCCCGCGTCGATCCCGACGGCACGGGGCTGCGCATCGGGCTGCGCAGCGCCTTCAACTTCAACCGCATCGAGGCCGGCGAGCGGCTGTTCATCGACCTGTTGCCGACCTCCTGGCAGGGCATGCCGCCGCCGCTGCCGCAGGACGTGATCGACGAGCTCGCCGAGCGGGCCCGGCTCGCCGCCATCCGCGCCGAGCGCGAGCGCAAGGCCAGCATGGCCGCCGAGCTCGACCCGAGGGCCAGCGTGCGCATCGGGCGCAACGCCACCTTCATGCGCGTGCAGTTCGACTGGACGGTGCCCACCGAGGCCGAGTTCATCCAGGAGGGCGAACTGGGCCTGCTCGCCTTCGAGTGGCCGGTGGGCGTCGACATGCGCGATCTGGCCGCCAACCTGCCCGCCGAGATCTCCCTGGTCGAGAGCGCCGTCACCGCCGACGGCTCCACCGTCACCTTCGTCTTCGCCGACGGGGTCAAGCCCCGCTTCTACGAGACCGCGCCCAACCAGTACGTGCTCGACGTCGACATCGCCGGCCAGGGCCTGCCGGAGCTGGTCGCGGCCGATCTGGTCGAGGCGGAAGCGGCGACGGAGGCCACGGCGCCCGAGGCCGAGCCGCCGCGGATCGGGGCGCTGCAGCAGGCCGCGGCCGAGACGGTGACGCCCTTCGTCAGCGTGCTGGGCAATACGGTGCGCGTGGTCTTCCCCTTCGAGCAGGATACGCCCGCCGCCGTCTTCCGCCGGGGCGACACGGTGTGGATGATCTTCGACACGGTGAGCGGCATCCTGCCGCCGCGCGACCGGGCCGCGCTCGACGGGGTGGCCACGGAGTTTGCGGTGATACCCTCGGGCGATACCCAGGTGGTGCGCATCGATCTGGCGCAGGAGCGCCTCGCCACCATCGGCTCGGAGGGCATGGCCTGGGTGCTGTCGCTGGGCGACATGATGCTGAGCCCCACCGAGCCGCTGTCGCTCAGCCGCCGCCGCGACATCGAGGGCTCGTTCGAGATGGTGGCCGACATCGTCCGGCCGGCCCGCATCCACGATTTCCGCGATCCGCTGGTGGGCGACGTGCTCAAGGTGGTGACCGCCTATCCGCCGGCCCGGGGCCTGACGCGCACCCTCGACTATGTCGATTTCGCCGCGCTGCGCAGCGTGCATGGCCTCGTGGTGCGGCCCAAATCGGCGGGCCTCGACGTCGAGATCGAGAACGCGCTGGCCGTCATCTCCAGCACGGGCGGGCTCACCGTGTCGGCGCTCGATTCGCTGCGCAATGTCGGCACCGAGGCCATGGAGGCGGCGCGCTCGGCCTATATCGACCTCGGCGCCCTGGAACAGCCCGATCCGGCCGCCTTCCGCGCCAAGCTGGGCGAGCTGGAGCTGGCCGCCGCCGGCGGCGAGGGCCGCCAGAAGGACCTGGCCCGGCTCGACCTCGCCCAGTATTACCTCGCCAACCGCCTGGCCCACGAGGCGCTGGGCGTGCTGCGCGTGCTCGAAGCCGACCTCGTGGCCGAGGATCTGACGCGCAGGCTGCGCCTGACCCGCGCCATAGCCGACATCGCCGCCGGCCGGCCGCGCGACGCGCTGGCGGTGCTCAACGCCGCCTCGCTCGAGCAGGAGATCGACGCCCTGTTCTGGCGCACCATCGCGCGGGCGGCGGACAACGACTTCAAGGGCGCCCGGCTCGACGCCATCGAGGCGCGCGGCATCGCCGGCGGCTATCCGGCCTGGGCGCGCAACGCCTTCCGGCTGGCGGCGGTGCGCGCGGCGGTGGAGACCGGCGACGGCACCATGGCCGAGCGCATGCTGGAGGACATCGACTTCGCCAGCCTCGGCATCGAGGAGGCGTCGCTCTACCACCTGCTCTCGGGCCGCCTCGACGAGCTGGAGGGAAGGGTGCAGGAGGCCATCGACACCTATGGCCAGGTGATCGCCTCCGAGGTGCGCCCCACAAGGGCCGAAGCCGTCTACCGGACGCTGCTGCTGCTGGACAAGGCCGGCCGGCTGGACCTGCCGCGCGCCACCCAGACCCTGGCGACCGAAACCCTGCTCTGGCGCGGCGACGCGCTGGAGGCGGACATGCAGACGCTCCTGGCCCAGCTCTATTTCCGCAATGGCGACTACCGCCTCGGCTTCGAGACGGTGAAGGCCGCCGTCGCCAACTATCCCGAGAGCCCCCAGGTCAACGGCCTGCGCGACCAGGCCCAGGCCATGTTCGGCGAATTGTTCCTCAACGGCGTGGCCGATTCCATCGGGCCGGTGGAGGCGCTGGGCATCTACTACGATTTCCGTCACCTGACCCCGCCGGGGGCGCGGGGCGACGAGATGATCCGCAACCTCGCCCGGCGCCTGGTGCGCGTCGACCTGCTCGACCAGGCGGCCGAATTGCTCGACTATCAGCTCGACAACCGCCTGCGCGGCGTGGCCCGCACCCAGATCGCCGCCGATCTGGCGGTGATCTATCTCGCCAACCGCAAGCCGCAGGATGCGCTGCGCGTGCTCAACGCGACCAACCTGCCCGGCATTCCGGCCTCGCTGGCGCGGCAGCGGCGCCTCCTCGAGGCCCGCGCCATGATCGACGGCGGCCGCGACCAGCTCGCGCTCGACCTGTTGAGCGACATGGACGGCCGCGACGTGACGCTGCTGCAGATCGACGCGCATTGGAAGGCGCGCCGCTACAGCCAGGCCGGGGAGATGATCGAGGCGCTCTATTCCACCGCGGCGGGCGCGGCCCCGCTCAGCCGGCCCTCGCGCATGACGCTGATCAAGGCGGCGGTGGGCTATGTGCTGGCCGGCGACACGTTCGGGCTGGCGCGCCTGCGCGCCAAGTTCGGCGAGCAGATGGTCAATTCGCCCGAATGGCCGATGTTCGATTTCGTCACCGGCCCCATCCAGGCCTCCAGCCTCGAATTCAAGAAGGTGGCGGCGGAAGTCGCGGCGCTCGACAGCCTCAACGCCTTCCTCGCCTCCTACCGCGAAGTCTATGCCGGCGAAGGCGCCCTGGCCCCCCTCAAGGCCACCCCGCCCACCGGCGGCACCCTGGCGTCGCTGTAGGGGCGTCGGCGCCCGAACCGGCCTAGCTCGTGAAACTTCGCACCAGCGAGCCGGCGACCAGATACCAGCCGTCGACCAGCACGAAGAAGATGAGCTTGAAGGGCAGGGAGATCACCACCGGGGGCAGCATCATCATGCCCATGGACATCAGCACCGAGGCCACCACCATGTCGATGACCACGAAGGGCAGGAACAGCAGGAAGCCGATCTCGAAGGCGCGGCGCAGCTCGGAGATCATGAAGGCCGGGATCAGCAGCTGCAGCGGGATGGCCTCGGGCTCGGCGGGCACCTCGGCCTCGGTGAGGTCGAAGAACAGCGACAGATCCTGCTCGCGCACATTGGCGCGCATGAAGGCATGCACCGGGCCGGCGCTGAGGTCGAAGGCCTCGGCGAACTCGATCTCGCCGGCGAGCAGGGGCGCGATGCCCTGGTCGTAGCTCTGCTGCAGGGTGGGCTGCATGATGAAGAAGGTGAGGAACAGGGCCAGCGACACCATGACCGAGTTGGGCGGCGCCGTCTGCAGGCCGATGGCGGTGCGCAGCAGCGACAGCACCACCACGATGCGGGTGAAGCTGGTGACCATCACCAGCAGCGAGGGCGCCAGCGACAGGACGGTGATGAGGCCGATGAGCTGGATGGCCCGCTCGGTCAGCGTCGCCTGGTCGCCGAAATCGATGGAGAGTTCCTGGGCCGCGGCGACGCCGGTCAGCACCAGCAGGGCGCCGAGCCCGAGAAGCGGCGGCAGCCAGCCCGGGCGTCCGCCGCCGGTCCTTCGCTTAGCTCCGATTGGCCTCGCTGGTGCTGGTCTGTTCAAACGCGGCGTCCTGACTGGCTTCTGCCCCCGCGTCCTGTTTAGCTGAGTCGGTCGCCGGCTCGCCCGAAATGTCGGGGTTTTGCCCCGCTGGCAGCGGATCCTGGGTGGTCACGGGCCGCAACAGGCCGGTATGGCGCAGCGAGCGGGCGGCGCGCTGGTTGGCGGGCCGGCCCAGCTCGCGCAGCCGCTCGATGGCCGTCGCCGGGGTGGCGGCCACCGGCGCCGCGGGGCCCGGCGTGGCCGTCACCGGCACGCCGGCCGTGGGCTCGGCCTGGGGCTGGTGGCGGGGCTCGGGCGCCCGGCGGCCGCCCACCATGGGGATGGGGCGGCGCGAGGGCTGGGCCGGCTGCACCTCCTCCACGGCGATGCCGGTCTCCACCACCAGGTCCTGCGGCCCGCCGGTCAGGATCAGGTGCTCGACATTGTCGCGGCGCACGATCAGCAATTGCCGCTTCTGGTCCAGCGCCAGCGTGTCGATCACCGCCAGCCGACGGTTGCGGCCGCGCACGCCGTTGGAGGACACGCTGAACACCAGCTTGAGCAGCCAGACCCCGAGCACGATCAGCACCAGCACGGCGCCGAGCGCGAACAGGGTGGTGAGGAGGGTATTGTCGCCGCCGCCGAACAGGCTGGTGATGAATTGCACGGGCTGCTCCTTTTATGCGCTATGCGGGCCCGATATGGGCCTCTCGGGCCCCGCAGCGCAACAACGATTCGACGCCACCCGAATCTGGGCGGCATTTCCTGCCTAGTGCAAGCAGGCAATTGTGCAGAATGCGAGGCTTTCGCCGCGGCGGACGTCGCGGGTTAACGCTTGATTAACCATGGCTGGGCAAGATTTGCCTATCGCTGTCGCCAGCCTGGAGTGCGGCCATGGGCCTTATGGATATGCCGGTCTTCTCGGCCCTGACCGACAAGATGCGCTGGCATCAGGCGCGCCAGGGCCTGTTGGCCGAGAACGTCGCCAATGCCGAGACCCCCGGATACCGGGGCCGCGACCTCAAGCAGTACGATTTTTCCGAGCGCACGGGCATGGCGAGCGCGGCCAGCGTCGCCACCCTCGCGACCCAGCCCATGCACTTTTCCGTGTCCTCGGGGGAGGGCGGGGCCTTCGGGGCGCAGCGCATGGCCAGTTTCGAGATCACGCCCGAGGGCAACGGCGTCACCCTCGAGGACGAGATGATGAAGGTCACCACCAACATGATGGACTATCAGGCCGCGACCACGCTCTACCAGAAGTCGATCCGCATCCTGCGCGTGGCGCTGGGCAAGAGCGCCTAGAGCTTGATCCGGTCTGAACTTTCCCCGACCGCGCTTTAGGAGGCACAGGGCATGGATTTCAACGCTTCGCTCCGCATCGCCGCCACCGGCATGCATGCCCAGACGGCGCGCATGCGCGTGATCGCCGAGAACATCGCCAATGCCGATTCGGCCGGCAAGGCGCCGGGCGAGGAGCCCTATCGCCGCCGTATCCCCACCTTCGAGGTCAGCTACGACCGGGAGGTGGGCGGGCGCGTGGTCGAGATCGGCCGGCTGGCCTACGACATGAGCGATTTCACCTCCCGCTTCGAGCCGGGCCACCCGGCCGCCGACGCCAACGGCTATGTGCAGTATCCCAACGTCAACCCGCTGATCGAGACGATGGACATGCGCGAGGCCCAGCGCTCCTACGAGGCCAATCTCAACGTGGTCACCGTCACCCGCCAGATGCTCGGGCGCACGCTCGACATCCTGCGCGGCTGAGCCGAAGGGAAACAGGATCATGGCCACGACGCCATTCAACGCCGCCACCGCCGCCTATGGCAACGCCCAGCGCCTGATCTCGCAGGCGGCGCGGCCGGGAACCGATCTCACCGCCGCGGCCTCCGGCGCGGGGGGCGGGGATTTCGCCCAGATGCTGGCGCAGAACCTGCAAGGCCTCGTCGACCAGGGCCGCACGACCGACCGGATGGCCATCGACATGGTCAACGGCAAGGCCAATGTGGTGGACATGGTCACCGCCCTGTCGGAGACCGAGATGGCGCTCGAAAGCATGGTCACCATCCGCGACCGCGTGATCTCCGCCTATGAGGAGATCATGCGCATGCCGATCTAGGGCCTGTGGCGATGGCGCGGGCATCTTTCAGGACATCCGATCCGGCGAAGTTGGGCTAGGATAGCGCCGTGATTCCATCGGGAACGGAAAGATGACCGGCGCGGAAGTGCTCGACATCGCCAGCCAGGGCATCTGGACCCTCATCATCGTCTCCATGCCGATGATGCTGGTGGGGCTCGTCGTCGGCGTGGTCATCGCCCTGTTCCAGGCGCTGACGCAGATCCAGGAGATGACGCTGGTCTTCGTGCCCAAGATCATCGCCATCTTCGTCACCATGCTCATCGCCCTGCCGTTCCTGGGCGCCACCATGGCCGGCTACATGACCCGGGTGGTGGACATGATCATCGTGGGCGGCTGACGGTGACGATCGGGCTCGACTGGCTGCCCGCCATCGCCTTCACCTATATCGTGCTGTTCGCGCGCATCGGCGCCATGCTGATGCTGATGCCGGCCCTGGGCGAGCAGACCATTCCCGCGCGCATGCGGCTGAGCTTCGCCCTGGCGTTCGCGCTGGTGCTGTTCCCGCTGGTCGGCGGGGCCGTGCCCGCCATGCCCGCCGACCTGTCCGGCATGGCCGGCCTGTTGCTGCACGAGCTGGCCATCGGCCTGATGATCGGGGCCATCGTGCGCATCTCGGTGATGGCGACGCAGGTGGCGGGCGCCATCGTCGCCTTCCAGACCGGGCTTTCCGGCGCGCTCGCGGCCGACCCGACCCAGGCGGGCGTGCAGGGGGCGGTGTTCTCCAGCTTCCTGTCCTTCCTCGGCATCGCCCTGATCTTCGCCACCGACCTGCATCACATGGCGCTCGCCGCCGTCTACGACAGCTACGCCATCTTCTCGCCGGCCGAGCCGCTGATGGTGGAGGACGCCATGCAGCTCGCCGTGCGCACCGTCGCCGGCGCCTTCTCGCTCGGCGTGCAGATTTCGGCGCCCTTCATCGTCTTCGGGCTGGTGTTCAACCTCGGTGCCGGCATCCTGGCGCGCCTCATGCCGCAATTGCAGGTCTATTTCATCCTCATGCCCGCCAACATCATCGTCGGCCTGCTGCTGCTGGCGCTGCTGCTGACCATGATGATGGGCTGGTATCTCACCGCCTTCGAGGACCATCTGGCGATGTGGAGGGGATGAGATGACCCCGCGCCGCCGATGCGAATGGCTCGACGCCCCGGCTGAGCCCGCGGCGGGCGCCGGAGGGGCGCGCTGATGTCCGACGAGGCCCCCGAACAGGACTCCAAGACAGAAGACCCCTCCCAGAAGAAGCTCGAGGACGCCCACAAGAAGGGCGACGTCGCCAAGAGCCAGGAGGTGACCACCTGGTTCATGCTGCTGGGCTCGGCCATCATCTTCTCGATGATGGCGCCCTGGACCAGCGCCCAGCTCAGCGCCTCGCTCGAGCTCATCGTCATGAATGCCGACCGGTTCGACGTCGAGGGGGCCGGCTTCGCCGATTTCTTCAACGGCCTGGCGCTGGCCATGCTCGGGGCCATCCTCGCGCCCTTCGCGGTGCTCTATGTCTGCGGCATCCTCGCCAATCTGGTGCAGCCCCGCCCGGTGCTCTCGGTCGAGCCGATCACCCCCAAGCTCTCCAAGATCTCGCCGGTCTCGGGCGCCAAGCGCCTGTTCTCCGGCGAGGCGCTGGTCAATTTCGGCAAGGGCCTGTTCAAGATCGCCGTGGTGGGGGTGGTGGTGGTGCTGGTCTGCTGGCCCGAGCGCGACCGGCTCGACACCATGATGACGGCCGATCCGCGGATGATCCTCATGGAGTTCCAGGAGATCGGCATCCGCATCTTCGCGGCGACGCTGGCCGTGGTCACGCTCGTCGCCTTCGCCGACTATCTCTATGTCCGCCAGAAATGGTGGAAGCGCCAGATGATGACGGTGCAGGAGACGCGCGAGGAATACAAGCAGATGGAGGGCGACCCGCATGTGAAGGGCCGCATCCGCCAGCTGCGCCAGGAGCGGGCCCGCAAGCGCATGATGGCGGCGGTGCCCGACGCCACCGTGGTCATCACCAACCCGACCCACTTCGCCGTCGCGCTCAAATACGACAAGTCGATGGCCGCGCCCCGCTGCGTGGCCAAGGGCGCCGACGCCGTCGCCCTGCGCATCCGCGCCGTCGCCACCGAGAACGACGTGCCCATCGTCGAGAATCCGCCTCTGGCCCGCGCCCTGTTCGCCAGCGTCGAGGTGGACGAGACCATCCCCGCCGAGCACTACAAGGCGGTGGCCGAGATCATCGGCTTCGTCCTGCGCCTTAGGAAACCCGCCTGGCGCCCGAGCCGGTAGCCCGGCGTCGTGTCGAGCAAGGCACCCCGGCAAACGCCGCGCTGCCCCCCGGGGCTCGACCCGGGGCCAGTCGAGGCTTCTTCCCGCCATCCCATGTTGAAAAGCCGCTTCGCCCTCCCATGTGGCCGGACCATTTGCTAGAGCTAGAGCGTGTCCCGATTCGGGACTGATCCCGCGCGCTGGAGCAAGCACAGCAATGGCATCGACGCCGCTCGGCGAGGACAGCTATCCCGAGCCCATCCTGTCCGGCTCCCGCGGGGGCGGGGGATTGTGGCGGGTCGTGGCGCTCGGGCTGGCGCTGGTGGCCGCCACGGTCGCCTTTGCCCTGTTCGGGGACCGCATCCCGGCCGAACTGGTGATGACCTTCGTGGGCCTGCTCGCGGTGGCCGGGGTGTTCTTCCTGTTCGGCCTCGCCGCCGGGCTGTTCCGCTTCGCCGGGAGCGAGGAGAAGCGCACCGTCTCCCACGCCCTGGTGGACAGCCTGCCCTTCGGCGCCGTGGTGGCCGACCGGGAGGGCAAGATCTCCTATGTCAACGCCGAATACGGCACCTTTCCCGGCGCGGTGACCAATGGCGTGCCGGTGGGCGTGCCGCGGCTGTTCGCCGGCCATGCCGATGCCAGCGAGGCCATCTACCGGCTGTCGCGCGCCGCCAAGGACGGGCGCGGCGCCATCGAGGACATCCGCATCATCGGCGGGCTGGGCGGCTCGCAGGCCGAGGCTTCCCGCGCCTTCTGGTATCGCGTCTCGGTGCGGCCGCTGCCCGAGACCGAGGACGCGCGCAAGCCGCTGGTCACCTGGTCGGTCGAGGACATCACGCGCGACCGCGAGAACAACGAGACGGCCTTCCGCGACCTGCAGCGGGCCATCGACTACCTCGATCATTCGCCCTCGGGCTTCTTCTCGGCCGACGCGCATGGGCGCATCCAGTATCTCAATTCCACCCTGGCCGACTGGCTGGGCTACGACCTGGCCGAGTTCAATGCCGGCCAGCTCCGCCTGTCCGACATCGTGCGGGGCGACGGGGCCTCGCTGCTGATGCGGGGCCGGGGCGACGGCGAGATCAGGACCGAGATCATCGACATCGACCTGGTGCGCCGCAACGGCACCTCGCTGCCGGTGCGCCTGCTGCATCGCGCCGCCCGGCTGGCGGATGGCGAATTGGGCGAGACGCGCACCCTGGTGCTGGACCGCTCCAGCGCCCCCGACAGCGAGGAGGAGCTGCGCGCCGCCGAGGTGCGCTTCTCGCGCTTCTTCAACGACACGCCCTTCGCCATCGCCACGCTGGACGGGGAAGGGCGCATCGTGCGCACCAACGCCCCCTTCGGGCGCATCTTCCGCTGGTCGGGGGAGGACAAGAGCCTGGAGCTGCAGCCGCTGCGCGAGCTGATCGGGGAGGCCAGCCGCGACAAGCTGGCCCGCGCCATCGCCGACGCCATCGCCCAGCGTTCCGAGGTCGAGCCGGTCGATGCCGTGCTCAATGCCGAGGGCGACCATGCCGTGCGCCTCTACATCTCGGCCTCCGAGATGAGCGCCGGCTCGCCCGAGCAGGTCAATGTCTATGCCCTCGACATGACCGACCAGCGCAAGCTCGAAGCCCAGTTCGCCCAGAGCCAGAAGATGCAGGCCGTGGGCCAGCTCGCCGGCGGGGTGGCGCACGACTTCAACAACCTGCTCACCGCCATCATCGGCTTCTCCGACCTGCTGCTGCTCAAGCACAAGCCGGGGGACCCGTCCTTCGGCGAGCTCATGCAGATCAAGCAGAACGCCAACCGCGCCGCCGGGCTGACCCGCCAGCTGCTCGCCTTCTCGCGCCGGCAGACGCTGCGGCCGCAGGTCTTGGAGCTGCCGCTGATCGTCGACGACCTCACCGTGCTGCTCAAGCGGATGATCGGGGAGAAGAACACGCTGTCGGTCGAGCATGGCCGCAATATCTGGCCGGTGCGCGCCGATGTGGTGCAGCTCGAGCAGGTCATCATCAACCTCGTCGTCAATGCGCGCGACGCCATGCCCAATGGCGGCGCCATCACCATCCGCACCAGCAACGTCACCGAGGCCGAGGCCGCCGGCTTCCGCTTCGACGGCATGGTGCCGGCCGACTACGTGCTGATCGACGTCGAGGACACCGGCACCGGCATGAGCCCGGAAGTGCTGGAGAAGATCTTCGAGCCCTTCTTCACCACCAAGGAGCTGGGCAAGGGCACCGGCCTCGGCCTGTCCACCGTCTACGGCATCATCAAGCAGACCGAGGGCTTCATCTATCCGGTCTCGACCGTGGGCGTCGGCACCACCTTCAAGATCTTCCTGCCGCGCTACGTGCCGACGCCCGAGGAGGCGGCGGCCAAGGCCGCAGCGGCCGCCGCGCCGGCGCGCGACCTCACCGGCCACGAGCGCATCCTGCTGGTCGAGGACGAGGAGAGCGTGCGCGCCTTCTCCGCCCGCGCCCTGCGCGCCACCGGCTACGAGGTCTTCGAGGCCGATGGCGGCGAGGAGGCCCTGGAGGTGCTGGAAGACCTCGACCACCAGGTCGATCTCATCATCTCCGACGTGGTGATGCCCGAGATGGACGGGCCGACCATGCTCAAGGTCATCCGCGAGAAGATGCCCAACCTCAAGATCATCTTCGTCTCCGGCTATGCCGAGGAAAGCGTGCGCCGCGATCTCGAGGACGACCGCAGCGTCGACTTCCTGCCCAAGCCCTATTCGCTCGACCAGATCAATTCCAAGGTCAAGGAAGTCCTGCAACGCCAGGACAAGGAAGGCTAGGGCGTGTGGGACATTCAGGCTGGTGCGGCCCCTCTCCCCCACGGATCGTCAGCCTCGGGCTTGCCCCGAGGGCTCTTGCCGGCATCGCAAACGCCCTCGGGTCAAGCCCGAGGGGGACCAAGGGTGGCGTCGATGGCTCCCCGGGCCCGTCCCCGACCAGCCCCAGCCCCGCCCCGGTCCCACCGCCCCCACAACTGGGGGGGCG
>Ga0182793_1001887_pt1 | contig 12500 bp, 8 predicted proteins | sample Passage237A_FD_130498 | JGI IMG/M metagenome (GOLD analysis project Ga0182793, IMG submission 130498) | Cellulose adapted compost microbial communities from Newby Island Compost Facility, Milpitas, CA, USA - Passage2 37A (version 2) (version 2) ...
CCCATACCGACGCAGGTATGTCCTTGGGTGAAAAAGTAAATCAGGCGGCGGCTACGCACCTTTCCAGGTGACGGCCGGCTGCCGGCCTGCCCCGCTGACCTGCCGGCGCCCGATGGGGTAATAGGACAGCCCAGCCGCCTCCACGGTGGCAGGCTCGTAGAGGTTGCGGCCATCGAAGATGGTACGGCTGCTCAGCGCACGCGCAAGCTCAGTGAAATCGGGGAGCCGGAACACCTTCCACTCGGTGACGATGGCAAGCGCGTCGGCTCCCTCGGTCGCCGCCGAAGGGGATTCGACAAAGGTCACCGCCTCGATGGCCTCGCGCAGGTCGAGCGCGAGGACGCGGCGCGCCTCCTTCATCGCCACCGGATCGTAGGCGCGGATCCTGGCGCCGTGGCGCACGAGATCGGCGATCAGCACGCGGCTCGGAGCATCGCGCATGTCATCGGTATTGGGCTTGAAGGCCAGCCCCCAGATGGCGAAGGTGCGGCCACTCAGATCGTCGCCGAAGCGGGCCCGGATCTTGTTGCCCAGCACTTCCTTCTGCGCGGCATTGGCCGCCTCGACGGCCGACAGCACCCTGAGTTCGCGCCCGTGCTCGCGGGCCGTCATACGCAGGGCACTGACATCCTTGGGGAAGCAGGAGCCGCCATAACCTGTTCCGGCATAAAGGAAGGAATAGCCGATGCGCGGATCGGAACCGATGCCGCGGCGCACCAGCTCGATGTCGGCGCCGAGATCCTCGGCAAGGTTGGCGAGCTCGTTCATGAACGAGATGCGCGTGGCAAGCATGGCGTTGGCCGCATATTTGGTCAGCTCGGCCGAGCGCACGTCCATGACATGGGTACGGTCGTGGTTCAGGGTGAAGGGCGCGTAGAGATAGCGCAGGGTCTCGAGGCCACGGCGGCCGCTGGGGGTATCGTCGGCACCGATGATGATGCGATCGGGGCGGCTGAAATCCTCGATGGCCGCCCCTTCCTTCAGGAACTCCGGGTTGGAGACCACGGTGTAGTCCGGCTGGCCGAGGCGCAGGCGCTCTTCGGCCGATGCAGCGAAGCCGCGCTTCTCCAGCTCCTCTGCAATAGCGGCGGAGACGCGTTCGGCTGTGCCGACCGGCACGGTGGACTTGTCGGCGATGGTCTTGAAGCCGGTGAGATGCTGGCCGATGGATCGGGCGGCGGCGGGCACATGTTTGAGGTCGGCCGAGCCGTTCTCGTCGGGAGGCGTGCCGACGGCGATGAAGATGACGTCGCCATGCTCGACCGCCGCGGCGACATCGGTGGTAAAGCTCAGGCGACCGGCGGCGTGGTTGGCGGCGATGAGCGGCTCGAGGCCCGGCTCATAGATCGGGACGCCGCCCGAGTTCAGCAGCTCGACCTTGGCGGCGTCGACATCGACACAGATCACGTGATTGCCGGCGTCGGCGAGGCAGGTACCAGTGACGAGCCCGACATAGCCAGAACCGAAGATGGTGATGCGCATGCGTCAGAAACTCTCCTGGCGTAGGTGGCCTCAGGCCCGGCCGAACTCATCCTCGATGCGGACGATGTCGTCTTCGCCCAGATAGGAACCGGTCTGCACCTCGATGAGCTCGAGCAGGATCTTTCCTGGATTGGCGAGGCGATGCACCGAGCCGAGCGGCAGGTAGATCGACTGGTTCTCGGTGAGCATGGTGACGGTTCCGTCGATGGTGACCTCCGCCGTGCCACTGACCACGACCCAGTGCTCGGCCCGGTGATGATGGCGCTGCAGGCTGAGGCGCTTGCCGGGCTTGACGAAGAGCCGCTTTACCTGGAAACGCGCGCCGCTGAGCACCGAGGAGTAGCCGCCCCAGGGGCGATAGGCGGTGCGATGGATTTCGGTGAGGGCCTGCGTATCCGTGTCGGCCTTCAGCGACTTGACGATGCCGCCCACCCTCTGCGCCTCGGAGAGCTTGCCGACATAGACAGCATCCTCGGTGGCGATGACGGCGACATCGTCGAGGCCCTGCACGGCGACATGGGCCTTTTCCGAGACGATGAGCGAATTGCGGGTATCGGCGAGCGAGGCAGAGCCGGAGAGCACGACATTGCCGTCGGCATCCTTGGGCTGGACCTTCCACACCGCATCCCAGGCCCCGAGATCTGACCAGGGGAACGTGACGGGGACCAGCGCCACCCGGCTCGACTTCTCGAAGATCGCGTAGTCGACCGAGATGTTGGGCGCCGTGGCAAAGGTCACCTCATCGAGGCGGACGAAATCGAGGTCGGCGCGCGATTTGTCGACGGCGCCCTCCGCCGCAGCGAGCGTTTCGGGGGCAAGGGCCGCCACCTCCTCGAGGAAGGGGCCGGCTGCAAGCATGAAGGTGCCTGAGTTCCAGAAGTGGTTGCCGGCGGCGATCATCGTCTCGGCGCGGGCGCGATCGGGCTTTTCGACGAAGCGGGCAACCGAAAGCACGCCGCCGCCGAGCGGGGCACCAGCCTCGACATAGCCGTAACCCGTCTCGGGGGCGGTGGGGGTTATGCCGAAGGTGACGAGACGCCCTGCCCTCGCCGCCTCGGCTGCCGCCTCGATCGACCAGCGATAGTTGTCGTCGGCTTCAACCGCGTGGTCGGAAGCGAGCACGTGGATGACCGCATCGGCCCCGAAGCGGGAGCGGATGAACACGGCCGCCGCGGCAATGGCCGCCGCGGTGTTGCGGGCCACGGGTTCAAGCAGGATGGCCGCGGGCGTGATGCCGAGCTCCTGCGCCTGCTCGGCGACGAGGAAGCGGTATTCGACATTGGTGACGATGACCGGCGCCTCGTAGCGGTCGGCGTCGGCAGTGCGTTGCAGGGTCTGTTGGTAGAGCGACAGATCGCCGACGAGCGGCAGGAACTGCTTGGGCCGCGCCGAGCGCGACATGGGCCAAAGCCGTGTGCCCTGACCACCGGCGAGAATAAGAGGAACGATGCGGATCATGGCTGCTCCAGGCTGGCGGCTGACGTTTACGAGAATCGCGGTTGCGCCGCAAACTGGAAGATCGGCGCGCCCTCTCCGCACGACCTCCCCTTGACCATAAGCGGGCAAAGGTATCGACCGGCGGCACTTTGTGGGTCAAACTCGATGAAACATAGATACGCGGCGGGTAACGATTGGGGGGCATGAGAATCGTTACGGACAAGTTTAATCACTATACAGTATCGGGCCAGCCGATCTGGTGTACGGGCGCCGGAGCATCGGCGTGAAACATCATGTGTTGTTCATCACGCTGGCGCCGCAACATCTATCGGCGCGACGCAGGCTGGAAGACGCGCAGAGCGAGCGGTTCACCGTGGAAGTCTATGCCACCGATGCCGATAAGGTGACGGAGTCCATGGCCTCGCGGCTGCTGTCGGGCCGGTATCTCGGGGTACTGCTCGCTGTGCTTACGACGCGGGCAAGAGTCGTGTGGGTATGGGGGCATGATGTCGGCTTCGTCGGCGCCGTGGCGGCGGCGCTGCGACCGAAACTGAAGCTCGTGTGGGATATTTCGGACGTCAATCCGCGACTTCTCGGCTCAGGCCCGGGCCCCGCGATCTTGCGCATGGCCGAAAGGTTGCTAGTGCGGCGGGCGAACAGGCTGTTTCTGACCTCGCCCACCTTCTACGACCGCTACTATGCCCGGCTCGTCGGGCGAGACAGGGTGCGGATCATCGAGAACCGGCGGTCTCGCGGGCTGCGCACCGCGGCGAGCACCCCGCCGGCCGAGGGACCGCTGCGAATTGTGATGGCGGGGATATTTCGCTCCCCTCGGGTGCTGCGGCTCATCGACGAGTGCGCGCGCCGGCTTGGCGAACGTGTGGCCTTCGATCTCTACGGCTATGCCAAACGCGGCATTGCGCCCGAGCAAATGGCATCGCTGGAGCGCAACCCACAGGTCCGGCTGATGGGCTCCTTTGATGGCAACCAGCTGCCGCTGATCCACAGGGAGGCGCATCTCGTCTGGGGCTTCGTCGACCCCGAGGAGAACGACAACGAGAAGTGGCTGCTGACCAACCGCATCTATGACGCGATCACCCAGCGCCGCCCCATCCTCACCACTGCCGGAACGGCATCCGGCGACTATGCCGTAGATCATCGGCTGGGGCTTGCCTTACCAATGACGACCGACGCCGTGGTGGCGGCGCTCGAGCCCCTGCTGGATCCGGCGGGCGCTTGCTATCGGGCCCTGTTGGCGCAGATGCCGGATCCCGCAACCGGCTACATGGATGGTGAGTACGCGAGAGCGATCGAGGAACTGCTCGATGAGTGACCCGCACATTCTTGACGCCAGGAAATCCGGCTCGCGTACCGGCGGGCCGAGCTTTTCGCTGAGGCATCGCCTCGAGCGCGCGCTGTGGACCATAGTGTGGGGGACGCTGGCTGCCTGGACACCGCCTCCGCTTCATCCCTGGCGGAGGCTCCTGCTACGCCTGTTCGGTGCCCGCGTGGCGCCAACAGCGCGGGTCTATGGCTCGGCTCGCATCTGGTACCCGCGCCACTTGAGCCTTGGGGACAATGCGGCGATCGGGCCAGGCGTCGTCTGTTACAGCATGGCGCCCATTTGGCTCGGAGATGGCGCAATTGTCTCGCAGCGGGCGCATCTTTGCGCGGGCACGCATGACACAGAAGATCCGTACTTCCAGCTCGTCGCGCGACCGATCTGCATCGGAGCCAAGGCCTGGATCGCTGCGGAAGCGTTTGTTGGGCCGGGGGTCACGGTGGGCGAAGGGGCAGTGCTGGGGGCACGCGGCGTCACGGTAAAGGACCTGCCGGACTGGTCGGTCAACGCCGGTAATCCGGCTCGGTACATCAGGGCGCGACGCCGCCATTAGTGTCGTTCGATCGCCAACCCTAGACGAACGCGGCAAGACAGGGCCGCGTTAGACTCTGTATCGCCGCAACACTTCCCGGCATTCGAGCCGATTAACTGCATTCGTAATGCGCCACTCGAAGGGGGTGACAGGCACATTCTTTTCGGATACGAAATAGTTACCAATTTCTTAACGCAGAATTGCTAATGCCGCACTCTCGCCAAGTATCAGGGGGCAGAACGGCGGGCTCGGGGGCAAGACATGAGCGACATCTACGATGAGTCGACTCGCTTCTACCCGCTCGGGCGGAGCGCGGCTCGCTCAGACCAGCCTCTTCATATTCCAGCCAGTGAATTCGGATTTACCGGCATCAGCTACCATAGCGGGCTGCCGGTGGCGCGACACAACGGTGTGCCGGTAGCCCCGGTGTTCGATCGGCGGGCCCGTCGGGAGCTTTTTCTGAAACGGCTGCTGCTCGATATTCCCCTGTCGGTGATGGCACTCGTGTTGCTGTCGCCTCTGCTACTTGTGATCGCGCTCGCGATCCGCCTCAGCGGGCCGGGGCCCGTCATTTTCCAGCAGAAGCGCGTGGGGCTGAACGGCGCCGACTTCACGCTCTACAAATTCCGCACCATTGCCGCGGAGCATCAGGACGATAGCGGTATCGCGCAGGTAGTGACCGACGACAAACGGGTGACACCCGTTGGACGGCTGTTACGGGCGACCAGCCTGGATGAACTGCCGCAGTTGTGGAACATCCTCGTGGGTGACATGGCGGTGATTGGACCGCGGCCGATGGTGCGCGGACAGCTGGCCGCCGGGCGCGACTACCGCGAACATGTCCCCTACTACGACTATCGCACACTGGTCCGGCCAGGCCTTTCGGGGTGGGCGCAGGCTAACGGATACCGTGGTTCGACCCAGGATCCAGCCGCGGCGCATGAGCGGATCGATCACGACTGCGCATACGTGCAGAATTTTTCGATCTGTCTGGACTTCAAGATTATCGGGCTGACAATCACACGCGAATTCTTAACCGGAAGTGGTGTCTAGGTAGCGCTCCGATACTTACTCGGAATTGAGAAAATGGGCTGAGCGACCGTCACAAGCGGGCTCCGGCTCGGTATTTTGAGGGGCGCGGCAGTGGCAGCAACGGCGTTGGTGCTTGGTGCTGGTGGTTTCATCGGCAGCCATCTGGTAAGACGACTTAAGCGTGAGGGTTACTGGGTAAGAGGCGTCGATCTCAAGTTTCCAGCTTTCGCCGAGACGGAAGCCGACGATTTTGTCATCGCCGATTTGCGTGACCAGCACGTCGTCGAGGCGGTGATCGACCGCAGGTTCGATGAGGTCTTCCAACTCGCAGCTGACATGGGGGGAGCAGGCTACATCTTCACCGGCGAGCATGACGCCGACATCATGCACAACTCGGCGAGCATCAACCTGAACGTGGTCGAACTGGCTTACCGACGCAACATCCGCAGAGTCTTCTATTCCTCATCGGCTTGCATCTACCCCGCCTACAATCAGCAAGATCCTGACAACCCGAACTGCGCAGAGGCCTCGGCCTATCCGGCCCAGCCGGACAGTGAGTACGGTTGGGAGAAACTGTTCTCGGAGCGGCTGTTTCTCGCCTACAACCGTAATCACGGTATGACGAACCGGGTTGCCCGCTACCACAACATTTTCGGCCCTGAAGGTACGTGGACCGGCGGCAAAGAGAAGGCGCCCGCCGCCATTTGCCGGAAGGTGGCGATGGCCAGAGACGGCGACGAAATCGAGATCTGGGGCGATGGCCAGCAGACCCGCTCTTTCCTCTATATCGACGAATGCCTGGAAGGCACGCTGCGGCTCACCCGGTCCGGGTTCGAGGGCCCCGTCAATGTCGGCTCGGACGAGATGGTGACCATCAATCAGTTGGTCGACATGGTCGCCGACATCGCCGGCAAGCGGCTGACCAAGAAGCACATTCCTGGACCGCTGGGCGTCCGCGGACGCAACTCGGACAATGCCCTGATCGAGCGCGAGCTAGGCTGGAGACCGCAACAGTCGCTCGTTGCTGGACTCGAGAAGACCTATTCCTGGATTGAGCAGCAGGTCCACTCCAATCATTGATCGCGGTTGGCCACGTCCGCCCCAGTGAGTACTCGAGCGGCCGACTTGCCTCAGCTCTCGCGCATTGCCCGCTCGAACTGCTCGGTCAGCGGTTCCAGGAGGTAGGTGAGAACAGTGCGTTCACCGGTCTGGATGAAGGCTTCGGCGGGCATGCCGGGGACCAGCTCGATGTCGGGTGGCAGCAGACCCATGGCATCATCATCAAAGGTAACGCGGGCCAGGTAGTATTGCTGACCTGTCTGCATGTCGGTCGAGAGATCCGGCGCCACCTGCGACACATGTCCGGGAAGATCAGGCGTGGTACGTTGATCGAGGCCGGGTAGCTTCAGCACCACTTCCTGCCCCACCTTCACCTTGTCGACATGAAGCGGGTTGAGCCGGATCTCGACCACCAGTCGGTCGTCAGTGGGTACCACCATCATCAGTGTCTCACCCGGGCCGACGACGCCGCCTACAGTGTTGACGATGCTCTCGTGCACGACGCCGCTCTGCGGGGCGACGATGGCCACGCGGGCGAGCCGGTCCTCGGCGGCGATCTTCTGCTGCAGCAACTGGGCGATCTTCTCGCGCAGTTCCTGCAGCTGGCTCAGCGCCTCGGATAGGAAAGTCGAATCCCCCTGCCCGATCATGCCCCGCCGCTCGGCGATGCTGGCACGTATCTGCGACATGGACGCGTCGATGGCGCCCAGTTCACCCTCGAGCCGGGCCTTTTCACGGGTGAGGTTGTTCACCTGGCTCTTCTGCACGAGCTGGGAATCGAGCAGGCTGGCCAGATCGGCCAGTTCCTTCCCTACCACCTCGTGCTGCTGCTGCGCGGCGGTGCGCTGCACGGCAAGACCTTCGAGTTGGCTCTCTAACTGGGCAATCTGCTCGGTGAGCTGACTGATGTTGCCCACCCGCACTGCCTCGCGCGCCTTGGCCAATTGGTGCTGAGCGACGATCAGACTGTCGACGCCTGGCTCGGTACGACGGACCTCGAGCTCGGGCGGAACCACGAAATCACTGCGGCCGCCGATCTCGGCCACCAACCTCGCCTCAATGGCACGGGCTTCGTCGAGCTGGTTGTTGATGACGTTGAGGCTGGCCTTGAGCATGGTGTCATCGAGCCGCAGCAGCACATCGCCGGCATTCACATGATCCTCGTTGCGCGCCATGATGGCCGCGACGATGCCTCCTTCGGCGTGCTGCACACGCTTGGCGTTGGTTTCGACGACGAGGAAGCCGCCGGCGATGACGGCCCCCGCGATGCTAGTGAAGACGGCCCAGGTCCCGAGGCCAACAACCAAGACGGCGACAGCGAAGAGCGAGAGCAGTGAGTAACGCCGGAGGCCGGCGTCCGCCGCCTCGCTGCCGGAAAGCGCCATATCAGCCATTTACGACGACCCTCGGTGTTACGGCAGAAAGAGCCTGCGACAGCCCGGCGACGCTCGGCTGCGCCCCGCTCGTGCCTCCCGCCTGTGAAGGAACGGGGGGAGACTGGGTGATCTTTGCCAACACCTCCTCCTTGTTCCCGAACTGCGCCTGGCGGCCGTCCTGGATGAAGAGTATTTTGTTGACGCTCATGATAGCGCTGGGCCGGTGCGCAACAATGACAACGATGGCGCCGCGACGCCGGGCCGCGAGCATCGAATCGGTCAGGGCCTGATCGCCCACGGCGTCGAGGTTGGAGTTCGGTTCGTCGAGAACGATAAGGAAAGGATCGCCATAGAGGGCACGGGCCAAGCCTATGCGCTGGCGCTGCCCGGCTGAAAGGCGGGAACCCAGATCGCCCACCTGGGTGTCGTAGCCGTCCTTGAAAGACAGGATGAGGTCATGCACGCCCGCCTGCCTGGCTGCCTCTATGATGGCATCGCTCGAGGCATCGGGCCGGAAGCGGGAGATATTCTGTGCAATGGTGCCGGAGAACAGGTCAACCACTTGTGGCAGGTAGCCAATCGCCTCGCCCAGACGGTCGGGGTCATACTGGTGCACCATGGCGCCATCGAGCCGGACCTCGCCCTGCATTACCGGCCAGATGCCGACCAGGGCGCGGATCAGCGAGGACTTGCCGGAACCCGAGAGGCCAAGGACGCCCAGGCCATCACCGGCCTTGAGTTCGAAATTTATCCCGGCGACGAGCGGGCCTACCTCGCGGCTCGGCCCGGTGACCATGTTGATGACCTTGAGCGACTGCTTGGGAAGAGGCAGGTCTACCTGGTGCTCGGGCTCGATGAAGCCAGCAAGGACGCGGCGGATGCGGGTGATTGCCTCGCGCGCTGCAAGAAGGCTGCGCCATTGGCCAACAACCTGCTCGATGGGGGCGAGCGCCCGAGCCGCGATCATCGAGGCACCGATCATAACGCCGCCGGTGATTTCTCCAATGATCACGAGATAGGCACCGAGCGCCAGCACGGCCGACTGCAGGAAGAAGCGGAAGGCCTTTGACACGGATGCGAAGGTGGTGGCGAAATCGGAGGAGTGTTGCTGGGCCTCCGCCAGTTTGGCAACCCGATCGCGCCACTGGGCCGAAATGCCGCCCAGCATGCCCATGGCGCGGATTGCCTCGGCATTGCCGCGGGCATCGTCATCGAGCTGCTGACGCCGAGCGGTGGCGATCAAGGCCTCGCGGTTGGGGCCGCGGAGCACAAACTCGTTGATGACGGCGAGCGCGGCGATGATGACGGCCCCCAGCAGCGAGAGGGAGCCGAGGGCCGGATGAAGGAGAAAGTTGAGCAGGACGTAGAAGGGAAGCCAGGGAAGGTCGAGCAGAGCGGTCGGACCGCCATTGGTGATGGTCTGGCGCACTGTATCGAGGTCGCGGATCGGATCGGGCCCCCGCGCCTGCCCGCGGCGCCGCGCATCGAGAACGGCCCTGAACAGTTTGGGCGACCATGCGGCCTCTACCTGCGAGCCGATGCGCACCACCATGCGCGAGCGCAGCGCATCGAGTACTGCGACAAAGCCGTAGAGCACGATGACAAGCGCGGTGAGAGCCAAGAGTGTTGGGACGGAGCGACTCGCCAGCACCCGGTCATAGACCTGTAGCATGAAGATAGGGCCGGTGAGCATGAGCAGGTTGCTGACGATGCTGACGAGCAGCAGCGAGAGCGCCGGGAGCGACTTCAGTGCAAACATGTAACGTCCCTGATGTTCGGCACCAGTACTGGCCGATTTTGCCGTAGCCGGCAAACATACGACCACAACAACCTTAACTTCAAAGCAAAAAGGGCCCCGCCGGCGGCGGAGCCCAGTTCGCTCGCTTATCCTACTCAGGCGAGCATGGAGAAGTCGCTCGCATCGATGATCATCGGATCGCCGGTGCTGCTGTCAAGGTGAATTTTATGCAGCGTTCCAGCTAGATCGGTCCAAGTGAGATCGATCGAGTTGGTATTGTTGCCGGTGATGGTGATGTCGGCGACGCTGAAGGTCGATGACAGATTCATGGCCGCCCGATGGAACTCGATCGTATCGAGCCCGTCCTGGAAGTCCTTGATCTTGTCGATGGTGTTGATCGCCTCGACGTTCTTGAACACGAAAACGTCGCGGCCTGCACCACCGTAGTATTCGTCGGCTCCGAGGCCACCATCAATAACGTCATCACCCTGCTCGCCGAACAACACATCGTTTCCGCCATCACCGTTGATGATGTCGTCGCCGAGACCGCCCCAGATGAAGTCTCCCCCGCCTCCGCCAAAGAGTTGGTCGTCGCCACCAAGTCCGTAGATACGGTCGGGGTTGCTGCTGCCGATGATGTCGTCGCCCGCCGTCCGGGAGCCAAAGATGCGGGAGATGCCTTGGAGAATATCCCCCGCTGCTGAGCCTCCCGTCACACCGGTGTTCAGGTTGGCATAGATGCCTGTCGCCATACCGGCGTAGCTGACCTGATCGATACCGCCATTTCCTATGAAGTGTTCAGCAACCCCCTGGACAGCATTCCAGGCGTCGTCTCCGGCCGTACCGTTGTAGGTCTCGATAGCCCCGGTGACGTTGAACGTGAACGTCCCCGTGGTCTCGAGTTCCCCGTCCGACACCTTGTAGCTGATGTTGATGGTCGCGGTCTGTCCGACGTCAAGGCTATCGAACAGAGACTGCACCCCAGAGGCCCCCAAGCCAGCACCCGGCCTAAACTCGATCGACTGCCCGTCCTCACTGATCTGGAAGTAGCTGTTTAGCGTCGCCAGTTCAGTGGCGTTCAGGAAGTGGTCGAGGCCGGAGATGTCCGCGTTGGTCAGCGCGACCAGCGACGAGATGTGCAGCGTATCGTTCTCCGGATCGCTGTCGTTGGCGAGTACGGCGAAGTCCGCGTCGACATTCTCGGCAAGGATCACGACCGGATCGGCCGTCAACACCGGAGCGTCGTTGACGCCTGTGATGTTGACGCTGACGGTACCGAAATCCACGCCGCCCGGGCCGCTGACCCGATACTCGGCATGATCCTGCACGTGATCGTCGGGACCCAGCCCGTTAGCGAGTGTGCTGTCGAGCTGGTAGAGCACCGTCCCGTCGGCGTTGAACTGGAACGTACCATAGGTGCCCTGAACGATGGTCACCGGGTTCGCACCGTCCCAGCCGCTATAGGTCAGCGGGCCGCCACCGGTGTCGTTGGTGCCGACATTGCCAATGGCGAACACGAGCGAGGAGTCCTCGGTGAGCGTGGCCGCCAGGGTGTCGTCGGTGGCAACCGGAGGCGTCGGCGCCGCCGGCGTGTCGAGCACCTCGTCACCGGTGTAGAGGGTCCCGTTGAAGAAGAACTTCTCCACTCGGGTGACCGTGTCGATGCCGGTATAGTCCGCGCTCAGCGGATCGACATTGTGCACGATGGTGTAGGTGTTGCCCGACTTGGTGATGGTGTACTCGCTGCGATCACCGTCGAAATGGATCTCGTCGCCCAAGATGTGCGAGCCGCCATCGTAGTGGTCGTCGCCAGCCTCACCGAAGAATACGTCGTCGCCCGAGCCGCCGGCGAGATCGTCATCGCCTGCACCACCACGGATCACGTCGTTGCCGGAGCCGCCATCGACCTGGTCGTCGCCGTCGCCGGCGTCGATCGTATCGTTGCCGCCAAGGCCGTTGATGATGTCGTCACCACCGAGGCCGTTAATGGCATCGGGGTTGTTGGTGCCCGACAGCGTATCGTCGTCTTCGGTGCCGCTCTCAGCGGCGCCATTCACCGTGAGGGTGAAGGTGCTGCTGCTCTGGGCGCCCTGGCCGTCCTCCATCGTGTAGGCGACGGTGACAGTCGCGCTCTCCGACGGATTGAGGGCATCGAACGCCGTCCCCGGCAGGAACTTCAGCTGGTTGCCCTCGATCGTGAACACGCCCGCCGGCACGACCATGCCGTTGATGACGGGATTGGCGCTCGAGACGATGATCGAACCGATACTGGTCAGCGTCTTGGTGTCGCCATTGTCCGCATCAGTGTCGTTGGCGAGCACATCGAAGAACTTTGTCTCGTTCTCGCCTGCATCGTCGCCGTCAGAATTCGCAACAGGAGCGTCGTTCGTGCCCGTGATGTTGATCGTCACCGAGGTTTCGGTGCCGTCCGCACTCTCAACCGTGAAGGTGTCGGTGTAGGTCACCCCGTCCGCGAACTCGTCATGCGCCGAGCTCGCAACG
>Ga0182793_1001891_pt1 | contig 12474 bp, 7 predicted proteins | sample Passage237A_FD_130498 | JGI IMG/M metagenome (GOLD analysis project Ga0182793, IMG submission 130498) | Cellulose adapted compost microbial communities from Newby Island Compost Facility, Milpitas, CA, USA - Passage2 37A (version 2) (version 2) ...
CGGTGGGCAAATGAAAAGGGATATTAACATGAATGAAGAACACCCCATCGACAAATTATTCAGGGAAGGACTAAAGGAGCCCGCAATTCCTTTTGATGAAAAGGACTGGCAGGCTTTGGCCGGAAAACTTCATCCGGATGATACCCGGGGACCCGCTTTCCCTTTCTGGATTTTGGCGGGAATCGGATTTCTTCTGCTCCTGGGCACAGCGGTCTTTTGGATGGGTAACGACGAACAGGGCTTTTCTGACGAACAGGTGGAAATCATCGACAACAGGTCGACCATTGCAGACGGTGCTTCCGCGCCGGATGCCCAAACAGAAAAACCGGAGCATCTCCTTTCCGGCACCCCATTATCAGACAGGGAAGATAAAGCCCATGAAAAGAATGTTCCGCCCCGTAAGGAAGGTAAAGTGAAGACTCTTGCCAGCAGTCGAGCTACCCCCCAGGGGAAAAATTTCGTGGTTAATACGGCCCCTGAAAACCCTGGATTCCAGGAATATGGAACCGGTCCACATCCTGCAGCCGCCTCAGCGGTGGGTACTAGCGGGGTTCCAGCCGCTCAGACTCTGAACCCTATGGCATCACTTATCCAAAACATTCGGCCCCTGGAGATGAATTTGAAAAACCCTGTAATCCGGTTTGAAACCGCTGGATCACCGGTTGATTCCGAAATGTATCCTCTCCGTCGCCGCTGGTCAGTCAGTCTCGTCACCGCGCCGGACCTGACCGGGGATCAGGCCCTCAGGGGCCAATTAAGCGGTAATGTGGGTATAACGGCCACTTTTCATACTTCCGGGCGGTTTTCCTTCACAACCGGTGTTTTTTACGCCCGCAAAAACTACAACACCCCTTTCAGCAAGTATAAACCCGATGAGGACTGGTATGGTTATGGCAGTGATCCCGACCGGGTAAGTGCCGACTGCCGGGTACTTGATATACCGCTTATTGCAAACTTCGTTTTCCGGAAAGAAAACCGTGGTGCCTGGATAGCTTCAGGAGGATTGTCGAGTTACTTCATGCTGAAGGAGAAGTATGAATTTCAGTACGAAAAAACGACCAGATACCCCCGTCACTATACCTTCCGAAAGGAAAACCGGCATCTGCTATCCGTACTTCACCTCGGCCTGGGGTATCAGTGGCGATTGAATTCTTCCCTTTCAGTGACGATGCAGCCTTTTCTGAAAGTACCCGTCAGCCGCATAGGGCAGGGAAATATCCGGCTATACTCCACGGGATTAGCCCTTTCGGCCGATCTTTTCCCCGGTAAGTAGATGGTCTTACTTTTTCAGATACAGCTCAAAGAAGCGGTAAATCACTTCGTTTGATTCCGGATTCGGATCGTGCAGGGGGCGGTTGGTCATGGCGACCCGTTTTTCATAGCCCAAAAGCCGGTTTACAGCTACGGTATGGTTCAGTGCTATCCACTGGCTGACCGGATCCTCCGATCCGCCCGAGACCAGAAAAGGCCTGGGCGCCATCAATGCATGGAGTTCGTGCAGGTTGTATCCTTCCTTACGGAGCCTGGGATACAATCCGAAGGCGGGGTTTTCCTCGGTTACCAGTCCCCGCTTTCGCCAGGGTTTGGGATGATATCCCAGATACCAGGGCTCCCAATAGTTGATGCTCGGGCGGTCGTCCTGAAATACGATCCCGGGATCGGACCAAACGGCACAGGCGAATTTATCGAACAGGCACGAGGCAAACATGGCCCATTTTCCGCCAAAGGAATGGCCTGCGATGCCAATCCGCGCGGGATCGACCTCGGGTCTCTTAGCCAGTACATGCCAGGCATTGGCCGCGGCATAGCCCAGTGCCGACAGCGGCTGGATGCGGGCATCGTCGATGGAAGGGAAATAGAGCGCATATTCCTGCGCCTCCGAAGCTCTGGTAGTGCCTAAAGACAGGGTCACGAAACCCCGTCGGGCCAGCTGGTAAGCAAAATCCCGATAGGGTTTACCGCCGACTCCAATCGCCGTTTCTGGTTCATAGAATACGGTAATTACAGCCGGTAAGGGACGAACGGCATCCTTTGGCACCAGCAGGTAGCCTTCTGTTTCCTCATGGGGCAGCCAGCGGAACCGTACCCGATGCTGGATAAAATTCTCCCTGGGCTGGGAATCGATAATGGTCAGTTCCTGATCCTCCAGGAAGGGCGGCCATTCGCCCATGAGCGACATCCACCTGTCCCGAATTTCCTTTCTTCTCACCTCCCACTGAGCTGCTGTTTTCACTTCCTGCCCGTCATAAAACTTCAGAGGAGAATGAAAATCACCGTATACCCCCGCAAATTGCGGAGGCGGGGTGAAAAAGGTGTCGATTTCGGACCAGGCTGTCCGGCTATCTTTACCCCTCCCCTGTTGAACTGAACTTCTGCACGAAGCGGCAAACAGTATAATCAGCAGGCTGAAAAAAACACGATGGCTCATTTTTCAATACGTATGCAAAAGGAATGTCCCTTACCTGTAAAACACCCCCGAAAGTAAAATATACTACCAGATCCGTACCGTTACGGCATAAAAAAGCTGCCCCAATACCTGAGGCAGCCCGTATTAATGGTTATGCTGGACAGTTATAGCTCCCGGATCTTGATATTCCGGTATGCTACAAAATTGCCATGATCCTGCAGACCGATCCGGCCGCGCAGGACCTTGGCATAATTCAGCTCCGCAAATTTGCTTTCCGCTACGGCCTTTTTCCACTCCTCTGAATTCAGGTCATAGGAAAGAATTTTTTTGCCGTTCAGCCAGTGTTCGGCTTTACCTTCCTTTACGACAATACGGGTAGAATTCCATTCTCCCACCGGATTGGTTGCATCCATTTCAGGTTTCAGCACATCGGAAGCCGAACCGGTAACCTGGTTTTCCATCAACTCCTGCGGGTAATTGTGATTGTCGATAATCTGGAATTCCGGTCCCGACTCATACATTCTCTTGTTGAGTGTATCCTCGACGATGTAGTAAAAAATTCCGCTGTTTCCCTGGTCTGTAATGCGCCAGTCGACGAGCAGTTCAAAGTCTGTAAACTCCCGATCGGTGACGATATCGCCGTTTTTACCGGCCGTAGTGAGCGTACCCTCGATTACCGTCCAGCCCGAAATGGAGTCTTTCAGGTAATTGTGCCAGCCGTTGGTAGTGGCACCGTCGAACAGCAGCTGCCAGCCTTCGCTAATTTCCGCTTCGGTGAGGGTATTATGCTGGGGAACTTCCTCCTTCGGGGCTGACTGGCAGGCTGCGAAAAGACCGCAGGCAAATGCTGCCGGCAGTATGATTTTCCTGGAATATGAAAACATATCTGAAATTACTTTTTGATAATCATTTTTTCCGGATCCCACTCCACGATACGGTTCTCATAGTAGCTGATATTGCAGGCCAGTGTTGGACCACACGCCCGAAGACCAAAAACAGCATCTTCCACCACGGGTTTCCCGTTTCGGATAGAATCAAAGAAATTGTAGAAGTGCTCAAAACGATCCCCTTTGTAGTCCTTGGGAGTCCGGTATATGAGTTCCTTGGGTTCTTCCATCGCTGGACGGGCAGGGTATTGCTTCGCGTGAGCCTCCTTCAGTTTTTCCTGCATGGCGGTAGGGAAACTGCCCAGTGACAGGCCGGGAGCTTCCGGGAACGGAGTTCGTCGAAGAACCAGGTTGTCCCAACCGATCGAGATATCCCCTTCGGAACCTACTATGCGGAACAGATAGTTATCACCACCCCCGCTGACCAGGTTGGTACGCAGGGTCAGGTTGAAAGCGGAATGTTCCTTGCTTTGTGGATAATCGAACATACCGATATTCACATCCGGCACATCCCGGCCGTCTTTCCAGTAACGGATTCCACCCGTGGACATTACCCGCGTAGGGCCCTTTGAACCGGTAACAAAATGGAGCATAGACAGTAGATGAACATACAGGTCCCCGGCTGCTCCCGTACCGAAATCCTGGTAGTTCCGCCAGCGAAAAAACTGCTTGGCATCGAACGGGGGTTTTTTCACCTTACCCAGGTAGGTATCCCAATCGACGGTGTCGGGTCCTGCATCCAGCGGGATGGTATACTGCCATGCTCCCAGGGCATCGTGACGGTCGATCTGCGCTTCCGCAAAGTTGATCTCGCCAATTACCCCCTGACGAATGAGTTCTCCGGCTTTCTTATGGATAATGGAGCTCACATACTGGCTACCTACCTGAAATACCTTCTTATATTGGTTCTGAGCCTTGATTACCTCATGGCCCTCCTCCACAAATTTCACCATCGGCTTTTCGCAATACACATGCTTCCCGGCCTTTAGAGCGTCGATGGAAATCTGAGCATGCCAGTGGTCAACGGTAGCGTTGATGATCACGTCGACGTCACTGCGGTTGAGAATTTCGCGGTAATCGCGGGTGGTGAACAGTTGATTACCCCAGAGCTCTTTGGCTCTTTCAAGTCGTCCTGTGTACAGATCTGCCGCGGCGACAATTTCCACCCCGGGGACTCCGAGCGCCGTCTGTACGTCACCGATGCCCATACCGCCCGTACCAATGAGCCCAATGCGGATCTTGTCATTGGCCGACCTGACGGACTTCACCTCTACTCCTTCCAGATAACGTACCTCTGCCTTAGCTGTCGAGGGCGCCAGGGCTGAAGGGAGTACTGCGGAAGCAACTCCCGCAGCACCCAATTTTTTCAAGAATTTTCTTCTCTGATTATGCATTCTTTTTACCATTAAATATTTCAGTTATAACCGGGATTCTGCTCCAGCAACGGATTGGCGTTACGGGCGAAATTGGGAATAGGCATGCGCTTTCTGAAGTCCTGAGACGGCTGATCGTGGTCAAACCAGACGTCAGTAGTGTATTTATTCCAGCGGATGAGGTCAGTGCGCCGGCGGCCTTCCATCAGGAATTCTTTTGCCCATTCTTCCAGGAACCGATACCCCTCCGCATCGAGGTCGGCTGCCGTGACCTGAAGATTCAGGGCCGGGTTGTTCCAGTCTTCCGGTCTGTAGTTCCGTTTGATCAGACTGTTGATCAGGCTGGCCGCCGTCTCGGCATTCCCCAATCTAAAATGACATTCGGCCAGGGTATATACTACTTCGGCAAAGCGCATTTCGGGCTGATCGGCCTGAGCTTCATACTGTGCATCCACATCGGGAAACACCGGGCAGACCTTCACCGGCCGGATACCGGTATTTTCCTCTCCCCTGAGCATGCTGTTCGAGGTGGGGTCCCCTTCTGACATGCGCGCCACATAGTCGACCAGCACCAGGGGGCGACCCTTGTATTCTTCCACACCACGCACCGTGTCGGATTTATCGTAGGTTAACTGAAGTCCTTCCAGAAACATTCCCTCCCATTCACCTCCACCGAGATAGCGCCAGTGTTTTTTACGGACATCCTTTTCATGATACCGCATATAGGGCATGCCCAGTTTGTAATTCAGCGGTGTGCCATTGGCCGTAATGGATGGAGACAGCCCCCAGCCATTCCAGCCCGCCCCTCCGTGCGAAGAACCAAAGGTCAGGTGCGACTGGTAATGATGGAAACCTCCAAACCACCAGCTCTTTTCATCCCTTTGTCCTTTTTCGATCGGAAAGGCAAAAATCAACTCCGGTGAAGCGCTGTTGTTGTGGGTAAACGGACCATTCCAGGTCTGTTCCAGCGCGTAGGCCCCGTATGTCCCGTTCATCAACTCTTCTGCGAGCTGACGGGTTTCGGAGTACATTGCCCTGGAAATGTAGGCTTCCGCATTGAAATAAAGGCGCATGAGCAGGAAGCGGTTAAATGCCTTGGTGGCACGGTAGAGCGTCGCAGGAGTAGGGTTTCCGGTTTTGACTGCCAGGTCTTCGAGCGACTCATTCAACTCCGACTCAATAAAACGAAATACCTCTTCTGCCGTGTTTCTCGCTTTAGGCGCCTCATTGATGGAGGTTACGATGGGTACCCCACCGTAGATTTCCAGCAGGTGCCAGTATCCGAACGCCCGCAGGGTACGCGCTTCTGCGATATGCTGCTTTCGGTCGCCTTCAGAGAGTCCCAGATCGGTATAATTGATGACTTCCAGCTGCTCCAGGAGATGATTGGCAAAACCGATCAGGGCAAAATTGGTGGTCCAGGCCATGGTAGCGCCTCTATCCAGATCGGACCAGTCGTGGCGGTTCAACCGGAGATACTCGCCGGCGTTGTACCCATGAATTCCCCGGGTTGGCGTCAGAATTTGATCAGCTGTCAGTTCCTGAGGGAAAAACCAGGAGATTAAGGTCGTGGTATGCATATTGGCGTATACGGTTCCGATCAACTGCATGAGGTTTTCCTTTTTCTGGATGAAGTTTCCGGAACCCACCCGGTCATACATTTCCTCAGACAGGTCGGTGCAGCCGAAAAGGGTAACAAACAGGAAGATATAGGCTAGTTTCTTTTTCATGTCTCTCGCTCGGTTAAAACATTAATTGTACAGATAGGGTAACTGACCGTGTGCTGGGATAGAAATCCATGGTCTGTATGCCGGGGGTAAGTCCGTTGACTTCCAGCTGTGTTGGATCCAGACCTGAGAACTGAGTGATGGTAAACAGGTTGGTAGCGTTGACATTCGCCCGGACATGGCGGAAGAATGATTTGGAGCTGAGCGGCAGGGTATACCCGAGTGAAATGTTTCTCAGGTTGAGATAATCCCCTTTTTCCAGAAAATACGAACTGGCTTCCTTCTCAGCCTTGATGTGAGCGTTCTTACCATAGGCATCTTTCAGAACGTTTCCGGGCGCGTTTATCAGCCCGTAATACATCTGATGCAGGTTATAAACATCCCATTTCAGTGCGCCCTTGAAAAAGAGTGAGAGGTCAAATCGCTTGTACTTGAAAGTGTTGTTCCACGAAAAGACATAATCGGGAATACCATTTCCGACATACCGTTTATCGGCTTCCTTTTTGGAAGAGGCTTCAATCACATTGCCTTCCTGACTGTATATGAGAAAATTCCCCCCTTCACTTATGCCTGCATGTTCGTACATGTAAAAGCTGCCTACTTCCTGCCCTTCCTCGAGGCGGACAATTGGGCCGGGGTTACCGGGAGCCGGCAGGGTATAGAGGTCCAGGAAACGGGTGCCCGTGCCGGTACCGCTGGTAATTTTCAGCATTTTACTCTTGCCATAGCTACCCACGATATTCGTGCTGTACTGGAAATTATCATTCTTGACAGCCGTCCAGTCGAGTACCAGTTCAAGACCATGATTCTCCATCGACCCTACATTACTCCAGGTGTTACCATACAGATTGGGAGGCATAGGAACCGGAGTATTGAACAGGAGGTCATTGGTTTTGCGGTTAAACCAGTCGAGGGAAAGGCTAAGCCGGTTGCTGAACAGACTCACATCGACGCCTACGTTGGTATTGATGCCCACTTCCCATTTCAAATCAGGGTTCGGGTTGCTTGAAGGCCCCCAGGTTCTCAGCCAGCCGCCCTCCATGTTATAGTAGGAGTTTGCGCTGTAGGTTGAAAGCGACAGCAGCGAGCTGATATTTTCACGGCCGGTTACCCCGTAGCTGGCGCGCAGTTTAAGGCTGGATACAGCGTTGGTTTGGAAGAAGTTTTCTTTCGAGATGAGCCATGCCGCCGATACCCCGGGGAAGTTCCCCCATTTATTATTGGCTCCGAACTTGCTGGAACCTTCTCTCCGCAGTGAAGCGGTGAGTAAATACTTCCCACTGAAAGCGTAGTTCACCCGGCCGAAAAAGGCAACGAGTTTGCTGCTGGACCGGTATGAGGAAGGGGCAACCTGTCCTCCGGAAGTACTGTGCCAGGTTCCTCCACCCAGGTTGTTCCAAAGCAGGGCATCGGATGAGAAATTCGCATTCCAGGCACTGAAGCCCTCATCGTTGAAATCCTGATAACTGTACCCACCCAGAATCTGGATATTGTGACGATCGATGTCGAGCAGGTAATTTCCTGTCCATTCCAGCACCCGGTTATTGTTGCGTGACTGACTACGGGAAGCCCTCCCTGCATAGAGATTATCTCTGGACAGCCGGGAATTGCTGTTACTGTAGGTATAGCCCGAACCCTCTACCATATTCTCTGCGACCATGAGATTGGTACTCAGCTGATCGGTGATGTACCATTTGACATTCAGATCGCCACTGAGTTTCAGGTACTCGCGTTTGTTCTGGGCATCCCTCAGCAGACCCACGGGGTTGTAGTAATCATACCCTGCGAACACATAATATTTCGTCGGATCTTCGGGATCGTACAGCGGTTCGGTGGGTTGCACCTTAATCGCCTGGCGGAACGCCATGTAGTCGGTCAGGGTCTGCTGATTCTTATTGGCATAGATATTTCCGTACACATCGACCTTTCCCCTGATCGAATAGTTATAGTTGAGACGGGCTCCGTACTCCTTGCGGGCGGAGATGATATCCACCCCGTTCATATCCCGGTAATTCATCGAAAGCCGGTAATTGGAGGTAGGAGAACCACTTTCGATGGCCATATGATGGTAATGTCCCAGTGAGTTTTTTCTTAACAGCAGGTCATAGAAATCATTGCTATAGGGAAGGTTGTTTGCCTGCGAAGGATCGTACAGATTGGAACGGCCGTGACGGACATACTCTTCTGCAGACAGAACCTCGGGTTTTTTGGCCACAAAATTGCCGGTCACATAGGTTTCATAGGACACGCGGGTGTCTCCGCCGGAGCCTTTCTTGGTAGTCACCAGGATCACCCCATTGGCTCCGCGAGCCCCGTAAATCGCTGAGGAAGCTCCGTCCTTCAGAATGGTTATGTTTTCGATTTCATCCTGTGGAATAGACGAGAGATCCCGGCCGGGTACACCGTCTACCACCACGAGCGGTCCGGTACCAGCGTTTACCGAAGCAACACCCCGCAGCTGCAAAGTAGAACCGGAATTGGGATCCGCGGCAGCCGGAGTACCCATCGTCAAACCGGCTACCTTTCCATCAATCATCTGAATGGGATCGTTAAAAGCTCCGGTAATGAAGTCCTCCGAATTGACACTAACTACCGCACTGGTAAGCTCTTCGCGCCTTACCGTACCGTATCCCACTACGATGACTTCGTCGAGCGACCGGGCATCCTGATTCAGACGGACATCCAGATTTTGCTGACCGGGCGATAATGCAATTTCACGGGTTACATAGCCAACAAAGGAAAAAACGAGTGTCTGGGAGCCGTCAGGAACAGCCAGTTCGAAGTCCCCGTCGGCGTTACTGATGGTTCCGGTCTGGGTGTTCTTGACCACGATATTGACCCCGGGCAGCCCCTCTCCCTTTTCATCGGTGACCTTTCCTTTGACGGTGCGATCCAGGCTACGGGCAATTACTACAGGCGGATCTGCCTCCGGTGCGGGAGTAAAAACCTGATTAAGCTTAGGGCCTGAGGCAGGACTGAGAATGATCTGTTCTCCCAATACATCGTACCTTAAATTGAGGTTATGGGTTATAATGTCAAGAACTTCCTTTAGTGGCTGATTGATCAGGTGCAGGGTGAGTTTCTGATTATTTCCAATCAGTTTGGGACGATAGGCAAACCGGACGGTACTCTGCTTTTCGATCATGGAAAGCACCTTCTCGGCATCCGTTTTTTTAACATCCAGGCTGACTTTCCGCTGCAAAGCGTCCTGACCATTGGCCGGGTTCGCCAGACCTATGCCTGCAAACAGCAATGCCATTACAAGCTGAATAGCCGAAATCCTCATAATTCGATAAATGATTGGAGTTAAGGATACATTTTTTTTCATTAGTTTTACCCGTTATGTTTAGTGTAATAGACATACGACTTCCTTGTCCCAGCGCAGGCTGGAATTCGTGAGGACTTACGAAGAATAAGGGAGATGTTAACTCTGGAAGTGCCGTCACACTTTCAGAGTTTTTTTTAATTGCACCCTTTTCGTTCGAAAATGAATTTTCCGTTCTGGATTGTATAGCCGATTGACAGGGCTTTACTGATGACTTCGATTTTTTCTTCCATACTTTCTCTGCTTAGGTTAAGTGTGAGTGAACAGTCGCGCGTCAGGTCTTCGTCATAAATGATATCAACCCCATATTCGTTTTCAATAGCTTCGAAAATCTTGCTGATAGGTGCTTCCCGGAATATGAAAATCGTTTGGGATTCAGGCAGGTCCACCTGAATCAGTGTTTTATCAAGACTGTTCTCTTTGGTGAAAGAACCCGCCCTGCGGGAATAGGTAGCCTGCTGATTGGCTTCCAGAATGACCGTTTCGGTATTCTCCGTACTGTTAACCGCGACCTTTCCTGAAATCACCTGAATTACGACTTCCGAGGCTCCGTCTGACGCATGAATATTGAATTTTGTACCCAGGACTGTCGTAACGGTTTCACCTGCCGTAACGGTAAAGGGACGCTGTTCATCCCTGCGCACACTGAACAGGGCACTCCCTTCCAGTTTCACTTCCCGGACAGATTTTCCAGCAGTTTCGGAATAGTTCAGCCGGCTCCCCGGATCGAGCATAACAATGCTGCTGTCTTTCAAAATGATCTTCTGCGGGTGGGCTGTTTTATTATGATAGACTACCTCGTCTTCGGCTGTAATGACGGTCTCGACAATTGCTTCACGTCTACCTTCCTGCTTTTTTGTAAGATAGAGCAACCCTCCTATACCCGCAACCAGTATGACGACGGCGGCCACCGAAATCATCCTCCTCAGACTGCTCATCCTCGTCAGCCGATCGTAATGGTCAGCTATGCTGTGGTCGATTTTCTCCCAGATTGCATTAGCCCTCAGACTTTCGTCCGTCTGGTCGTCCAGCTTAGCAAGTTTCTCTATGAGTATCCTGGCTTCTGCGATGTCGTAAAATTTTTCCGGATACTCCTTCAGGAATTCATTCCAAAAACGTTCGGAGTTACCATCGGGTGTTAACACCCAGGCCTTGAAAAAATCATCGCTGGCAAAATCCTCGGATTTATATTGATAGTATTCCATTGCCTAGCCTATAAAACTCATAATCAAAGGGACACTGAATATTCTGACAACTTCCTTGAGCGACTTCAGGGCACTGTAAATCAACTTGCAGGCCGAATGGTAGTTGATCTCCATAATCCGCGCGATTTCATCGTTGGAGAAGTGCTCGTAAAACCTCAGATGAATGGCCTGCTGCTGACGGGGACTTAGCGTATCCAGGCATTCTCTCAGCATTCGTTCCTGAAATTGTTCCTTTTCGATCCTGATCAGCGATGCCTCTATGGGAAACTCGACATGATGATGAGCCTCCGAATCCTCAATACTTCCGTGATACTGATAGGGCGGCCTCTGCAGCATATGGTTTATTTTGTAACGAAGCGCCCGAAACAGATAAAACTTAATGGAATCGGTAGTGCTCAGCTTTTCACGACTTTGCCAGAGCTCGAGAAACAGGTCGTGTATCGCATCCTCCACCAACTCCCGGTTCGGAGTAACCTTCTTACCGTAGTAAAACAGATCCTTGATGTAGAGCTGATATATCTGCTGAAAAGCCCATCTGTTTCCCCTGCGGAAAGACTCCCAAAGTTCCTGCGCCGACAAACGGGATAGCTCCTGATTCACGCCAAAAAGGTTAGCTTAGGTGGATAATCAACAAGGTCAAGCTGTATTTCTATAAACTAATGGAAATAGTGCGTGGTTTTGTCCCTATTGATACGAAAAAAAAATAGCAACTCCAGCCGGAAAATTTACTTCCGCTGTGCGTTGCACAAACCGTAAGACACCGTTAGGATCCTGTGTTACAACTCCTTTGGCCAGAAAAAGCAGTTCTCGATCCTGCCCTCAAGTCATGTCAAAATTTTAGACCTGGCTCAGCGTTTAGGGTAATCAGGATTGGGTACAGGCATGTTGGCGTTTACGTCTTTTCTCCATTTTTTCAGCAGGGTATGAAGCTGGGCTGCCTTGTCGGGATAAATGCCGGCCAGATCATTTTTTTCAGAAATATCCTCCGCCAGATTATACAGTTCGATCTTGCCGGTTTCATACAGCTCTACCAGTTTGAAATCACCCTGGCGTATGGCTCCGGCCGGTCTGCCCAGCTGATTGCTGAAGTGGGGGTAATGGAAATACAGTTCCCCGCGATCAAAGGGCTTTTCAGGATTCACCCAGAGTGACCAAACATCCCGGCCGTCCAGATCCTGGGGTAATTCCCGGATACCCACCGCTTTCAATAGCGTGGGGAGATAGTCGGTATTGGTGAAATATTGGTCACAGACAACGCTGGAAGGCAACCGATTGGGCCAGCGGACCAGTGTCGGAACCCGGATTCCGCCCTCATACACATGCCCTTTCCAGGCTCTCAGTGGCCCGAGATAGGTGGGTGTGGGGCCCAGTTCATCCAATCCTACTCCTCCGTTATCGGAGGTAAACACAACCAGGGTATTTTCCTTTAAACCAAGTTCGGCCAGCTTATCCAGGATTCTTCCCACACCCTCATCGAGACTCTCCAGCATCGCGGCGTAGTAGGGGTTGAATTTTCCTTCGAACTGGTTATAACTTAAAAAATAGGGACG
>Ga0182793_1001893_pt1 | contig 12465 bp, 12 predicted proteins | sample Passage237A_FD_130498 | JGI IMG/M metagenome (GOLD analysis project Ga0182793, IMG submission 130498) | Cellulose adapted compost microbial communities from Newby Island Compost Facility, Milpitas, CA, USA - Passage2 37A (version 2) (version 2) ...
CCTCACCCCGCCTGGCACGCCGCACGTTACCCTGAAAAAAGTCGCCGCATCCCGGCTTTTCCAACCTTTCATGACCGGATCGAACAACAGCTTCTCTATCGACGATCAGGGGATTCTCAGGTGCATCCCACTGCTGCAATTTCCTTGGCTGGAGCATGGCTTTGAAACCCGCCAGGGCAAGTTCCCCACCGAAGGTTTCCAGGCAGCATTTCTCCGCCAAGTTCACTCGGACGTAGTCGTCGTACCCGATAGGCTTGCTGGAGATTGTGGGGAAGGGGATGCCCTGGTCGCAAATCAGCCCGGCCAGTTGCTTCTCATCCGGACTGCCGACTGTGTCCCCGTCCTGCTCGTCGATCCGCAGGCGAAAGTGGTCTCCGCCGTCCATGCCGGTTGGCGCGGTGTGGTGCGTGAGGTCATTCCTCGCGCCGTCGAGGTCATGTGTGGACGCTTCGGATCGCAGCCCGAAACCATGTTGGCGGCGATTGGACCCTGCATACGGATGAAGGCCTTTGAGGTAGGTCCGGAGGTCGCGATGGAATTTCGATCCTTGTTCCCCGAACGGGACGATCTCCATACCCGCTGTCGCATCGATCTCGCGGAAGGCTGTGTCCGGCAGTTGGTGCGGCTAGGCGTGCCCGCGCACAACATCTTTGATAGCGGCCACTGCAGCCACTCCTTGCCGGAGCTCTATTATTCCTATCGGCGCGAGAAAGAAAAGCAGGGTGGACGCATGCACTCCTTCATTGGCATACGTCCGGAGCCTTCAGCGACAGCTTAGTTCGTCGCAGGAACGGGTTCCTCCACGGGCGGGGGCTGTGCGGCGCTTACTTCCTTTGCCGCGACCGCCAATTGCGACAAGCCCTTGTCCATGTCCTTGCCCACTTCGCCGGGCATATCGAGGAACAGGCACATCGCCTTCATCAGGAAGTTCATTTGCACGCGCATCGTCCACGTCACCTCCGTGGAATCCGTTCCCGCTGGCGCAAAACGGAAATCCGACATGCTTCCCCCTTCGAAGGGCTCGATGAATTCCACCTTCATTTCGATATGTTCGTGGGGGTGACTTTGCTCCACGGTCATCCGGCCCGATCCCACCTCGGCATCTCCCTTCCAGAAATAGGTCGCACCGGCTCCCGATTCGGGGCCGGAGTACTGGCGCGTCATGTCGGGGTCGAGCTGCTCCCACGCAGCCCACTTCTGCCAGTCGCGGAGGTTGTTCACCAACCCGAAGGGAATGTTCGGCGGTGCGGGAACGGTTACCGTGCGGGTAATGGCGACCTCATTGGGACGCATCGCCACAAAAATACAGAAGGCGACAACAAGTCCAAGCAAAACCAGCAGTATTTTCTTAAGCACTCGGGTCTCCTATGGGGGCTTAGAATAACATCATTGTTCGTGCGCTTCCTCCCCCTCCCTGACCGTCGCAATACCTGCCTCTTTCGTCCGTTGGCGAGCGCTGTTTGAGATGGACAATCCCTTCTGGTGCAGTAGCAACCTGCCATACTCTGGAGGGAATGGACGACGCAGCACCACCTCGCATTGTTCTTACCGTGGGACTCCCCGCGAGCGGAAAGTCCTGGTGGATGAGTAACCACGGAATCCACGCCCTTTCTTCCGATGCCCTGCGCACGCTGCTTTTCGACGACGAATCAAACCAGTCCAACCCTCGCGTAGTGTTTTCCGTCCTGCGCACCCTCCTGAAACGGCGGCTGGAATTGCGGCGTCCTGTCACCTACGTCGATGCCACCAACCTCAGCCGTTGGGAACGCCGTCCCTATGTTGCCCTCGCCGGGCTATGGGGAGCGAAGGTCGAAGTGCTGTGGTTCGACGAGGATTTCGAACGATGCCGCGCTCGCAACTTGCAGCGGGCCCGTCAGGTTCCGGAAGAGGCCATGCGCCGAATGCGCGATCGCTTCCAGCCGCCATCGCTCGAGGAAGGGTTCTCAAGAATTACGATCATTCGGGAGGGAAGAATCTGGCGCGTCCTTCCAGACTCTCTGGATGGCCAGCCAGATACCCAGGGGCAATAGGATCGAGAGCCCCATCAGCAGTGCCGCATCCTGCGGAGACGTACCCATATCAATGGCCGTGCTCACGCCGAAGCTCACTATGGAAACCATGGCAAAGTGCATCGCATATTCCGCCGAGAACACACGGCCCCGGAAGCGGTTGTCGGTAAGCAGCATCAGCAGCGTGGTCGAAAATACCCAGATCGTCGAACTCCCCGCATGTGCAATCGCAATGCATAGCCCCGCGATGGTCGGGTTTGGAGCCACAGAGAGCAACGCATAGCCAGCGGCAGTCAGCGCAAAGCCCAGCCCGATTCCCACACGCATCCGCCGGGTGTTCTCCCCTGCCCAAAGCGCGCCCACCAGCGGGCCCAGTAGCGCTCCCACGCCCCTCCAGGCCATCAGCAGGCTCATCCCCAGCATCCCCGCGCCGCTGCCATCTGGCGCCACCTGCGTCATGGGAAACACCCGTTCGCCAAACACAGGCAGCAGCACATTGTGCGCGCCCATCAGACCCAGTCCGCCTTTCAGCCAGAGCACGGAAGCTCGTTTCGCATCGCCGCGAACGTGCCGGACCCCGTCCACCACGGGCGTATAGTCAAATAGCTCGCGAAGGCGAAAGTGGGGCCGGTTCTGGATATGCGCCTCATGAATGTTCATCCGGCTGATGAACCAGGCGGAGAGTAGGAAGGTGCCCGCATTCACCATGAACGCGGTCGGCCGGCCAAACATGGCTGCCACAATGCCGCCCAGCGTCGCTCCAATCGCCAGATTGAAACTCCACGTGGCGGCGGAAAGCGCATTGCCCGCCACCAAATGCTTTCCGGGGAGAATCGTCGGAACCACCGCGGACCGGCCGGGTTCGAACACCGACCATGCGATAGTTTCGATGGGCAACAGAAGGTAGATCAGCCACACCATGTCCTCGGAGCGAATCAGGAGCATGGCGAGCACCACGCAGGCGCGCACGATATCGGCCAGAAACATCAGCCGCGTGCGGCTCAGACGGTCGTTCAGCACGCCGGCCATCGGCGCGATGAACACTTGCGGCAGCACCTGCAAGACAATCGCGATCCCAACAGACTTGGCGTTGCCGGTAAGATCCAACAGCAGGCTGTAAAGCGCAACCGCGTAGAACCAGTCCCCAATTTCACTGACAATCTGGGCAAGCCAGAGCAGCCGGAAATTGCGGTTCTCACGAAGTATGTTGACGTATTGCTTGATCCGAGCGGACGAAGCGTTAGGATCCATTCCGATACAGGCCCATGCGTTCCTTGGCAAGCAGCACAGTTGCCTCCGCGATGGGTCTCACTCGGTCCGCCCCCTCATCCAGGAGTCTATCCAGGTAGGTTGGGTCGGAAGTAATCTCCCGGTATCGGATCTGGATTGGTTCCAGGCCTGCCACCACTGCTTCAGCTACGCGCTTCTTCAAATCACCGTATCGCATTCCCTCGAACTCCGCGCGCATTTTTTCGTCGGAAGTTCCAGTAAATGCCTGGTAAATCGAAAGCAGGTTGGCAACTCCCGCCCCCATGGACTCATAACTCACTGCCGGAGCCGAATCTGTCGTGGCCCGCATGATCTTCTTCTTCGCCGCATTCAGGTCGTCCAGCAGCCAGATCGCATGTCCCGCGACGTTCACAGACTTCGACATTTTCTTGGTCGGGTCGTCGAGTCCCATCACGCGCGCGCCCACGGAGGGAAGCCGCGTTGCCGGCATCACGAAGGTCTCGCCATAGAGCGAATTGAACCTCTGCACAATATCCCGGGTTAGTTCCAGGTGCTGGCTCTGATCCTCGCCCACCGGCACAACAGCGGCCTGGTACAGCAGGATGTCCGCAGCCATCAGCACCGGATACTGCAGCAGTCCGGAGCCAATGGCTTCGCGGTTCTCCGTCTTCGCCTTGAACTGCGTCATCCGTTGCAGCCAGCCGATCTGCGTCACACAGGTCAGCAGCCACGCCAGTTCCGCATGTCCGCTCACGGCAGACTGCACGAAAATGACCGATTGCTTGGGGTCAATGCCAGCGGCCACATAGAGCGCGGCCACCTCTCGAATGCGCTGGCGCAGCGTGGCCGGATCCTGATACTCCGTGATCGCATGCAGGTCTACAATGCAGAAAATACTCTCGTACTCAGCCTGGATGCTTACCCAGTTGCGCAGGGCTCCCAGGTAGTTTCCGATATGTAAGTTGCCCGTAGGCTGCATTCCAGAGAAGACACGTGGTTTCATCGAAGTAGGGGCGAATCTTCCATGTTAGCCCGAAACCGCAGTCTTCTTCGGTTTAGCAGGCACCCCTTAGAGTAGGAATTACGGTTGACACACACACACCACCCGGAGACGGGCGACGCGGCTTTGCCGCATTTTGAAGGCAAGGTGGAGAAGCTGATCTTCGGCGGCTCCGGCCTTGTTCGCCATGAAGGAAAGACGATTTTGCTTCCGGAGGTAGCACCCGGTGAGCTCGTGCGTTTCTCCGTCCGTAAAGATCACAAGCAGTGGGCCGAAGGCGCCCTGCACGCCGTCTTGGAGCCATCCGCCGAACGGCGCGTCCCATTCTGTCCCGTATTTTCCAGGTGCGGCGGCTGCCAGTATCAGCACCTCGACTACCCCTTCCAGCTACAGCAGAAGCGCGAAATCCTGCTCGAAACCCTGGCCCGTGTGGGTAAGCTGGAAGGACTCCCCGAAGTGGAAATCCTTTCGGCGGAACCCCGCGCCTACCGCAACCGCGTGCAAATTCATCTGGATGGCGCCCGCGTCGGCTATCGCTTTCAGGCCAGCCGCCGCTTGGTTCCCATTGAAGAGTGCCCCATTGCCTCGCCTGCTCTCAACGCGGCCATCAAGGCCCTGCGCGAGATGGCCCGCGAACCCAGGTTCCCGCGTTTCGTCGAAAGCATTGAACTATTCAGTAACGAAGAGGAAACCCTGCTCAGCGTGGTCGCCACCAAGGGGGGCGATCGCCGCGTGGCCCGCTGGTTCATTGAATGGTGTCAGGAACGCATTCCCGGTGCGGAGCAAAGCGCGCTGGTTTATCCGGCAGCCGGATGTAAGTTCCAGGTCGGTCACCGATCCTTCTTCCAGGTCAACCGCTTCCTGATTGACCCGCTGGTCAAGCGTGTTCTGCGCACCGCAACCCAATCGCCCGTCCTCGACCTCTACAGTGGCGTGGGGCTTTTCGCGATTCCCCATGCGCGCAACGGTGCCGAAGTGGTGGCCGTGGAATCCTCGGGCAGTGCGGTAAGGGATCTGGAAGTGAACGCCGCCAATCACCGGACGCGCGTCGAAGTCGTGAAGGCCAGCGTCGATACCTTTCTCGCGGGCCGTTCGCGGATTCAGCCGCACGTCATTGCAGATCCGCCGCGCGCCGGTCTCGGCAAGTCCGTGGTCCGCGACTTGGTGCGGTTGCGTCCGGAGCGCCTCACGCTCGTAAGCTGCGATCCGGCAACTTTAGCGCGTGATCTCAGCGCTCTTCGCGAGGGCGGTTATAAGATTGAGGCGCTGACGCTCGTGGATCTTTTCCCGCAAACCGCGCACCTCGAAACGGTCTGCGATCTGGTCTCCACCTCTCAGTCCTAGGGGGGGATGTCATTGGCAGTGCACCCCCGCCCTTCGGGGCGGGGAACACCTTCTTCGTGGATAACGGCTTCGAGCGGGCAGCGGCGTCTCTACGCACCCTTAGTGGGAGTGCTCTTTCTCCACAGCGGGCACTTCGCCCTCGCCGAGAATTTCGATACCCTCAACGCGCATGGTGTTGTTTTCCAGGATCAGCTTCGCCCGGATGCGGGAACCCGGCTTCACCTTGGCGCGGTCAGCTTCTTCGGGCACAGCCAGAGCCATGCGCATGGCACCCATCAGTCCGGGCCCCTCTTCGTGATCCATCACCACGCGGTTGCTGCCGTCCTCCAGGGAAACCACAACGGCCTTCAGGTCATAGTGCGTGGCACTGTCCGGGGAAGCTGCCGGGCACTTCTCAGTTGGCGAACAGGCCGCCAGCAGCATCATCGCCAGGCACAACAGGCCTGCGCCTGCGGCCAAAGCAGAACGGCGAAGCATGGGCGTGAGTTTATTCATCTCGATGTACCGTATCGGGGTGGAACGCTGGCAAACAGATGGCAATGTACTCGGCGCCTTCCGCACCCGGAGTGCTGTAGCGCACCCACTCTCCCTGCTGCGTCACCACAGCTTGCCCGGCGTCGATATCCATCGCGCCGCCTTCGTACTCCACGTGCAGGCTGCCCTTCAGCACCACGGTAATCTCATCAAATTCCGGGCGCTGTCCCGGCTCCACCCATCCGTGGGGGCTCTGCATTCTCGCCACACTAATGTGGCTGTCCTGCGAGTTCACCCGGCCAATATATTCTTCAATCAATTTCGGCTTGGTGCCTGCGGCTGGAATCACCGTGGGTGCTTCAATCTTACGTGGCAACGGATGGATCTCCTCAGTCTGGTGCGGAAATGCAAACGCCCGAATAACCGAGCCTATTGCGTGTCCTTGGTCAGCAGCACCACTGCCTGGGCTTCCGCGGAACGGCGTTCTCCCACAGGGCCAACGCCTTCCGCAGTCTTGAACTTCAGCGACACGCGCTCCAAGGGTAGTTCCAGCAGCCGTGCAATTGCTTCACGCACAGTCGTGCGGTAATCCTTCAACTTGGGCCGCTGCAAGGTCACGGTCGTATCCAGATTCGCGATGGAATACCCGCGCTCCCGTACCAGCGCATGCGCATGCAGCAGAAACTGGTCGCTGGCCGCACCCTTCCACTTCGGGTCCGTATCCGGAAAGTGCATGCCGATATCGCCCAGCGCCAGTGCTCCCAGCAAGGCGTCGGTAATTGCGTGCAGCAGGATATCCGCGTCGGAATGTCCCATCAAACCCAGGTCCGACGGAATCGTCACGCCGCCCAGAATCAGCGGTCGTCCTTCAGCCAGCAGGTGTGTGTCCCAACCCAGCCCAACACGAAATGGCAGATCACTCATGCTTTCGGTCCTTGGCTGGAAAGCGCGGGCTTCGTCGCGGATTCCGTTTCACGAGCCAACAGAAACTCCGCAAGCACCAGGTCAGGCGCGCGCGTAATCTTGATGTTCCATTCGCTGCCCGGCACCACGCTCACATTCACCGTCTCCAGACGTTCCACCAGGCTGGCTTCGTCTGTACCCACAAAGCCATCGGCAATGGCGCGTTCGAAAGCTTCTTTCAGCAAACTCACGCGGAACACCTGCGGCGTCTGCGCCAACACCAGCCGTTCCCGGGGAATCGTCGCGCGAATCTCGTGCAGATGCACCTGCTTCACCGTATCCACCGGCACAATGCCGAGAATCGCGGCGCCCGTGCTTGCCGCCTTCTGAATCACCTGCTCGATATTTTCGGTCGAAACCAGGGGACGCACCGCGTCGTGCACGGCTACCAGTTCCACATCTTCGCCAAGCGACCGCAGTGCGTTGTAGACGCTCTCCTGCCGGGAATCTCCCCCGGCCACGGCGCGGATCGGCTTGCGGAATCCGTGCGTCGCGAGGGACGCTTCAAAGCTCGCGATATCCTCCGCTCGAAGTGCCACCACAATCTCCGACACCGACGGGCAGTTGTCAAAGCGGCGGATGGTGTGAATCAGAACGGGGGAACCTTGCAGTTGCAGGAACTGCTTTCGTTCACTTGGAATATCTCCGGCGCTGCTGGCCATGCGAGTACCCAGGCCTGCGGCGGGAAGGATAACGGATACGTTCATATCGGGTCCATGTCCTCGTTGCTCCCTCAGTGCCTTATCGCTAAATCACTGAGAAACGAGGGTTCTCTTATTATCGTAGATTGTTGGGAAAAACTCTCCGCAAAGTGTGGAGCCAACGTGCCGGGGCAGCAAGCCCTTGTCAAGGCGTGAACGAGCGTTCACCCGTTTACCGGGCTCCTCCGATATTGGCCGGGGCGGCCTCTTTGTTCCGGTCTCGTCCCGGCTGTTCATGCACAGCGTGCATCCGGTCGTCATAGCGGCCAAAAATCATCTTTCCCGCCGTGGTCTGCAACACACTCGTCACGCTGATGTCGATGGTCTTGGAGATCAGGCGCCGCGCGTTGTCCACCACCACCATGGTTCCATCATCCAGATAGGCAACCCCCTGGTTATATTCCTTGCCTTCTTTCAGAATGAACACCCGCATGATTTCGCCCGGAAGAACCACTGGTTTCAATGCGTTGGCCAGTTCATTAATATTGAGAACAGAAACTCCCTGTAGTTGCGCCACCTTATTCAGATTGAAGTCGTTTGTCACGATGGAACAGTCGTATTTCTTCGCGAATTCAATCAGCTTCAGGTCCACCTCGGCAATGGCAGGAAAGTCATCCTCGTGCAGTTGCACATTGAGCTGGGGCATCTTCTGAATCCGTTGCAGAATATCCATGCCTCGGCGTCCCCGATTGCGCTTCAGCGGGTCGCCCGAATCAGCTACCAGTTGCAATTCCCGCAGCACAAACTGCGGCACCACCACCGTTCCGCCCAGAAACCCGGTTTCCGCGATATCGGCAATGCGCCCGTCGATAATCACGCTCGTATCCAGCACCTTGAAGGAATGTTTGGTGGATTTCTCACCGCCAAACACACCTCCGAAAGCCGCTAGATTCAACAGATCCCCTTTCGTCGCGCCTACCAGCAGCCCCACGTAGGTCATCCACAGCAGAATCAGAACTTGCAGAAAAGGCACAGTCGTGGCGTTAGAGGGAAGCGCGCGCTCCAGCACCAGGGAAATCAGAAAAGCGCCCAGGATTCCCAGGACAGACCCGATCGCCGCCCCGATCAGTCGCTTCAGGCTCACCTGTTTCAGCCGTACTTCGAAGAGCACAATCAGGAGTCCAGCCCCCAACCCGACGCCGCAGGATACCTCAGGACTCAATCCGAATGGTTGAAGAAAATAGGCACACAGAGCCACAAGAAGCACAAAAAAGGCTCTGACGGCGCTTAGACTTAGGGAGTCCAAAGGATGACCTCGTGCTGTGGAGTGGCCGGATCGGCCTCCGGCGTGCCGCAAGTATAACATCATTCACTATCGGGATCGACCGATCCCTTCCTCCCCAATTTCCCGGGATTTTCCAGTCCCCGCACGCAAGATGCCGCCTGAATCAAGGCACTTCTGCAAGGCTTTTCGGGTCAGATGGAAACCCGTTTTTCCCGAAGGAATGTACGAAAACGGCAGTGAAAACAGGCAGTGAAAACAGGCAGCGAAGGCAGAGGGGACACAGCAATTCAGGAGAGGAAAGTGGAGGGGAAGGGAAGTGGGAGAGGATGGTCCCTCAATCGGGCCCCGTCTGTTACTGGCAGGCAGGGCCCGATAGCGTTTGGGCTTCAGGTCAAGGTCTACCGGACAACCACGCCGCGCTCTTCGAGCAGAGTGCCCGAAAGCCGCAGTAGATTCAGCCGGTTCCGGTTGTAGTTGATGCTTTCAGACACCAGCCGTTGCTCTGCGGTGATCAGGTCCGTCTGTGCGGCCTGCAGGAAGAACAGCGTAATGGTTCCCAGATCGTACTTCTTCTGTTCCGCCTCAAGTCTCTTCTGGGCGAAGTCGCGAGCAATCGAAGCCAGCCGCACACTCTCGCGGCTGGCTTCCAGGGCATTGATCGCGTTCAGCACATCCAGCCGCGCGTTTTGCTCCAGATTCCGAATCTGCAGCATCGTGGACTTCTTCTGCACCAGCGAGTCCGCATAGTTGGCCACGGCGGCACGGTCGCGAACCGGCAAGGTCATCTGAAGGCCAAACGCATAGGTTGGGTAATCGAAGGCAAAGGTGTCGCCGAGGGCATTCCACCAGCGGATGTGGTTGAAGCCGCCTGCCGCCATCTGCCGCCCACCACGGCCTGCACCCGAATAACCCAGCGTCAGGGCCACGTTCGGGCGCAGCGCATTGGACGTCTGCTTGATGTTGAGGTCGTTACCGATTAGCTGCTGCCGCTGTTGCAGCAAGTCCGGTCGGCGGTTCAGCGCGATCGCTACGTATTCTTCACGGTCCAGCTTCTCTACAGGAGTCGGCGGCGTCACGGTATCGGTCACTTCGATGGGAATCTGTCTCAGATTCGGGTCCAGATCGATACCCATCTGCTGCCGCAGGGTATCTTCGGTCCGTGCCAGACGGAAACGGGCCTGCGTGAAGTTTACTTCGGCCTGTGCGAAATCCGCCTGCGGCTGGAATACGTCGAGTTCCGGAATTGCACCCAGTTCCAACTCACGCTGGGCGCGCTTCAACGATTCCTCGCGCAGCCGCAACGCTGCTTCCTGCACGCGCAGGTTTTCGCGCGCTTCCAGGTAGTCCCAGTAAGCGTTTTCCGCCTGCGTCAGCATGGTCATCAGCTGGTTCTCAAACTGGAACTCAGAGGCTTTCACCGAGTTCTTCGCGATCAGGATCGGAATCTTATTGACCCCGATACCCCGGTTCCTCAGCAGCGGCTGCGTGATGTTGATCCCGAATCCGGTATTCAACGTCGGATTCAGGAACTGAAGCGCGTTATTACTGCTGATGCGCCGGATATCGCTGGTCACCGACAACTGGGTGCCGGGCATGAATGTCTGTTGGTATCGCAGCGATGTCGGCTGGGTAAGGCTGCTGACGATGTCCGCACCTTCCGTCTCAGCGATAGCGGGGTTCGTCGATCGCGTGGCCTGAAAACCGCCAGAGAACGTCGGGTCCAGGAAGGAGGTAGCCCGCAGTACCGCGTTCTTCGGCGTCTCCAGCAGAACTTTCTGCAGCTGGATTCCGGTATTGTTTGCCAGAACGAGATCCAGGTACGAGCGCAGATTTAATTGCAGCTTGTTGTCGCGGATATAGTCCTGATATCCGCGCGGAGCCAGCAACTCCACGCGAAACTCGGGCGTGCCTAATGCCCGCTGGAAGTACAGCTTTGTCCCGAAGAGTGGGGCGCGTCTTGCTTCGTCAAACGAGAAGCCGGGCGACACCATAGGGTTGAGGATCGATTCCACCGGTTCGATGTCATTCGCCAGCTTTATCGTTTCTGCCGCAGGAGTCGACGGGGCGCCCTGCTGCGCGCTGGCAACCGCTTCCCCTGCGGTCTGCGCACTCAGCGACGCCGCGAATAAGACGACTGTCAACAGGGATGAATATGCTCTCGATCGTTGCATGAATATTACTCGTAACGAATGGCTTCGATGGGGTCGAGCTTGGCGGCCTGTACGGCCGGGTAAATTCCGAATAGCAGCCCGATGAATACAGAGACGCCGAAAGCAACCGCAATGGATGCAAAGGTCACCATCGTATTCCAGCCTGCCGCCCACGCAATCACCTGCGACAGCGTGAATCCGAATGCAATGCCGATCAGGCCGCCGACGATGGAGATCATCACCGCCTCAGAGAGGAACTGGCGAATAATGTCCACCTGCTTGGCGCCGATGGCGCGGCGGATACCGATCTCTCGGGTTCTCTCAAGCACCGTGGCAAGCATAATGTTCATGATGCCGATGCCTCCCACCAACAGGGAAATACCGGCGATACAGATCATCACCACGCTGAAGATGAAGCTCGTCTGCCTGCGCTGTTCCAACAACTGTGCGGGAACAATCACCGTGAAGTCTCCGGCATCCTTATGTGTGGCGTTCAGAATCGCCTGCACCACGTTGGCCGCTTCCACGGAATCCACGCCGTCCTTCACCCGGATGTATACCCCGTCAATTTCGTCCTTCAGATAGCTGTTGTTGTCTTCGAAGCGGCGCAGCACAGTGTTTAGCGGAGAGATGATCAGGTTGTTTCTGTTGGAAACTTCCAGACCCTCAACATCGGCGGTTGCCTGCTGTGTCAGCACTCCAATCACCTGCAGCCACTGGCTGTTTACCTTCACCCACTTGCCTACGGCATCTTCGTAGCCAAGAAGATTCACCTTCGCGGATTCTCCCAACACGCACACCGGCGCGGAGGCCACATTCTCCGCCTCCGTGAAGAATCGCCCGGCGATGATCTTCAGGCTATTGATCTCCGCGAAGTTGGGCAACACCCCAATCAGCAGGGGTGTTTCCTCCTGCGTCTTCGGATGGGTGGAACTCGGCTTGAATCGCTTGCGCGGTGTCATCGCCTCAATTCCTGATACCGTTTCCTGAATAGCCCGGAAGTCCCGGAAGCTCAGGCCGGGCGACAGCGTCCGGCGAGCCTGCAACTCGTCCCGGTCCATCGCTTCCCGCGCCTCAATGATGATGTTGTTGACGCCGAGCATATCGATGTAACTCAGCATTTCCTGCTGAGCCCCGGCGGTAATAGAAAGCATCGCAACCACTGCGCCCACGCCGAAAATCATGCCCAGCATGGTAAGCAGGGTACGGAGTTTATGCACCAGAAGACTGGCTAGACCCATTTGCAGGTCAGGAAGAAAACTGCCAAACACTAGCGAGAACCTCCGGGCAGGCCAGCGGGAGCACCAGTCGATTCCTGCTGCTGGCTCTTTGATTTTCTGGTGTCAAAAGGATCAGACAATGCAATCAC
>Ga0182793_1001896_pt1 | contig 12434 bp, 8 predicted proteins | sample Passage237A_FD_130498 | JGI IMG/M metagenome (GOLD analysis project Ga0182793, IMG submission 130498) | Cellulose adapted compost microbial communities from Newby Island Compost Facility, Milpitas, CA, USA - Passage2 37A (version 2) (version 2) ...
CACTGCGTCTCGCAGTGGGGCCACGACTTCCGCCCCGAGTACCGCGAGCTGACGGTGCTGCACGAGCGCTGGCCGCAGGTACCGCGCATCGCCCTGACCGCCACCGCCGACCCGCCCACCCGGCGCGAGATCGCCGAGCGCCTGGCGCTGGAGGAAGCGCGTTGCTTCCTCAGCTCCTTCGACCGCCCGAACATCCGCTATTCGGTGGCGCACAAGGACAACCCGCGGCGGCAGCTGCTGGACTTCCTCGGCGGGCATCGCGGCGAATCGGGCATCGTCTACTGCCTGTCGCGGCGCAAGGTCGAGGAGACCGCGCAGTTCCTCGCCGGCCAGGGCATCGCCGCCCTGCCCTACCACGCCGGCCTGCCTTCGGACGTGCGCGCGGACAACCAGCGCCGCTTCCTGCGCGAGGACGGCATCGTGATGTGCGCGACCATCGCCTTCGGCATGGGCATCGACAAGCCGGACGTGCGCTTCGTCGCCCACCTGGACCTGCCGAAATCGATCGAGGGCTATTACCAGGAGACCGGCCGCGCCGGCCGCGACGGCGAGCCGGCCGAGGCCTGGATGGGCTACGGCCTGGGCGACGTGGTCCTGCTGCGGCAGATGATCGAGCAGTCCGAGGCCGGCGAGGAACGCAAGCGCCTGGAACGGCGCAAGCTGGACCAGCTGCTGGGCTATTGCGAGACCGCCGGCTGCCGCCGCCAGGCGCTGCTGGCCGCGTTCGGCGAGGCCTACCAGGCGCCGGATGGCCGCCAGGGCTGCGGCAACTGCGACAACTGCCTGCAGCCGGTGCGCACCTGGGATGCGACCGAGGCTGCGCGCAAGGCGCTCAGCTGCGTGTACCGCACCGGCCAGCGTTTCGGCGCCGCGCACCTGATCGAGGTGCTGCGCGGCGCGGACACCGAGAAGATCCGCCAGTTCCGCCACCACGAACTGTCCACCTACGGCATCGGCAGCGACCTGGACGCCAATACCTGGCGCAGCGTGTTCCGCCAGCTGGTGGTCGCCGGGCTACTGGAGGTCGATGCCGAGGGCCACGGCGGCCTGCGCCTGGGCGCGGCCGCGCGGCCGGTGCTCAAGGGCGAGCGCCAGGTGCTGATGCGCGAGGAACCGGCGCGCCGTTCCGGCCGCGGCGGCAGCGACCGCCCGAGCCAGAGCACGCTGCATGTGGATTCGTACGATCGCCCGCTGTTCGACGCCCTGCGCGCCTGGCGCGCCGCGCTGGCGCGCGAGCAGAACGTGCCGGCCTACGTGATCTTCCACGACCGCACCCTGCGCGACATCGCCCAGCTGCGCCCGGCCACGATCGGCGAACTGGCGCGGGTCGGCGGCGTCGGCGGCGGCAAGCTGGCGCGCTACGGCCAGGACGTGCTGGACGTGATCCGCGAGTACGGCTAGCGCTTCGCGGTGCCGGGCTCAGCGCGTCGGCTGCGGCAGGTTGGCCTGGATCCTGGCCAGCAGCGCTTCCAGCCCGGATTCCGGCTCGCCGGACAGGCGCCTGCGCACCTCCTGCTCGACCGCCGGCTCCAGCGCCGCCAGCAACCGCACCTCGCCGGCCACGCGCGCGGCCACCGGCACGCCGTCGCGGAACAGCAAGCGTGCGCCGCCGATGCGCGGCACCTTGTCCCCGGCCAACACCGTGCCCGACAGGTTCAGCGGATCCAGTGCGCTGACTTCCACCAGCTGCCCGTCCGGCGGCCGGTTGCGCACCTTGCGCAGCGGCGCGATCGCCTCCGGCAGCGCGAACTGCTCGCCACTCAGGCCCTCGATGAAGCGTCCGCCGCGCACCTCGCCGCACGCCTCCAGGCGGTGGTAGACGCGCAGCAGCTCGCGCCACGGCGGCAGCCAGGCCGCCTCGCGTTCGAGGATGCGCCAGCCGACCACGCCATAGCGGCGCAAGAGCACCCGCGCCACGTGTTCCACCGCCTCCGGGTCCGGGCGCCGGCGGCCACCGTCTTCCGCCGCCGCGGGCCGGCGCACCAGGGCCCAGCGCCCGGCATCCTCGATCGCGTTGAGTGCACCGCGACGGCGGCCGCGCCCCGGCGAGGTCCGCTTCGACGGCGGCACCAGCAGCGCGCGCAGCCCTGCGAAGCTGTCGCAATGGGCCATGCCGCGCGCCACCAGCTCGGCCAGCGCGTCTTCCAGCTCGGTGCGCAGCAGGCCGGTGGCGTCCAGCAGTTCGTCGAAGAACGAGGCGCCATGCGTGGCCAGGCAGTCGGCCACCTTGCGTGCGCGCGAGGACAGTCCCGGCAGCCCGGGATCCAGCGGCGGCGCCAGCGCCGCCCAGTGGCCGACATGCCGGCGCGGCAGCAGCAGCACCGGGGTATTGCGCAGCGAGGTACCGGCGCGGTTGCCCTCGGCCTCGTTGCCGGCGGCACGCAACCGGGTCCATAGCGTGCGCCCGCCGCTGCACAGGTCGTCCAGCCAGGCCGGCGCGTAGTCGCGCAGCCGCGCCGGCAGGAGCTCCGCTTCCCAGGCCGGGGCCGGTGCCTCGTAGCCTTCCAGCTGCGCCAGCACGCCGGCCAGCGCATCCGGCCCGCTCACCCGCGCCTCCGGCGCCACCCGCTGCCACTGGAACAGGAAGCGCATGAAGTCGCGCGGCGCCACCGGCTCGATCTCGCGGCGCAGGCGCTTCAGGGTGAGGCGATGGATGCGCGCGAGCAGGTAGCGTTCGCACCACTCCTGCGCCGGCGCGCCGGGGCTGAAGCGCCCCTGCATCGCATAGCCCTCGCTCTGCAGGGCCAGCAATGCCTGTTCGACCGCGGCCGGCGGCAGGGCCAGGCTGGTGGCCAGTGCCGCCACGGTCACCGGCCCCAGCCCGGTCAGGCGTGCGCGCAGCAGGGCGATCGCCGCCCCCTCGGCAGTCCAGGCCACGCGCGCGAACTCATCCGGCACCGCGAGCGCGGGTTCCCGCCGCGCCTGCGGATGCAGCGCCAGCAGCTGTGGCAGGCGCTCGGCCGCCACCCACCAGCGCTGGCCGCCGGCTTCCACGCAGGCGGCGCGGCCGTCGCCGGCCAGCGCCTGCAACAGCGCCGGCCACTGCGGTTCGCGCGCCACCTCTTCGCCAGTGACGAAGCCCAGCCCGGTCAGCACCTCGTGCATGCCGTCGGCGTCGCGCGCCTGCGGCCAGGCCTCGCGTCGCACCTGCCCGATCGCTTCGGTGTCCAGGCGCCCCAGGTCCGAAGCCGATTCCGGATCGGCGTAGCGCCGCGCCTGCACCGCCTGGGTACGGCGTTCCTCCAGCGGCGCATCGTCGAGGAAGGCATAGGGCCGCGCATTGATCGCCTCGGCCGCCAGCGGCGAAGGCGCGGCCAGGTCACGCGCCACCACCGCGATGCGCCCGGACTCCAGCCCGCGCAGCAGCTCCAGCCAGCCGCCCAGGTCCATGGCCTCGTGCAGGCAGTCGTGCAGGGTCTGCGCCACCAGTGGATGGTCCGGCACCTGGCGCTCGCCGACGATGTTCTCCAGGCAGGCGACCTGGTCGGGGAACACCGTGGCCAGCAAGTCCTCGGACTTCATCCGCTGCAGTTGCGGGGGCACCCGCTTGCCGCCGCCGGAATAGCGCGGCAGGGCCAGCGCGGTGCCCGCGTTCCAGCGCCAGCGCACGGCGAACATCGGCGCGTCCAGCAGCGCCTGCACCAGCACGTCGGTGGCCGAGGACGAATGCAGGTACCTGGCCACCTCGGCCAGCGGGAAGCTGTGGCTGGTGGACAGCGACAGCACGATCGCGTCCTCGGTGGCCGCGGCCTGCAACTCGAAGTTGAACTGGCGGCAGAAGCGCTTGCGCAGCGCCAGGCCCCAGGCGCGGTTGATCCGGCTGCCCCAGGGGCTGTGCACCACCAGGTGGGTGGAGCCGGTCTCGTCGAAGAAGCGCTCCAGCACGATGCACCGCTGCGTGGGCATCGCGCCCAGGGCGATGGCGGTGGCGCCCAGGTAGTCCACCAGCTGCCGCGCCGCGGCCTCGTCCAGGCCCGCCTCGTCCTGCAGCCAGGCCAGGGCCGCCTCCGCGCCGCCGGCCTCCAGCGCGCGCGCCACCGCCTCGCGCAGGCGCGAGACGCCCTGCGAGAGCTCGTCGGTGCGGCCGGGCGCCTCGCCCAGCCAGAACGGGATGCTGGGCGGCAGCCCCTGCGCGTCCTCCACCCGCACCCGGCCCGGCTCCACGCGCAGGATGCGGTAGCTGGCGTTGCCCAGCTGGAAGATGTCGCCGGCCATGCTCTCGACCGCGAAGTCCTCGTTGACGCTGCCGATGAAGGTGGACTGCGGCTCCAGCACCACCGCGTAGTCGCCGGTCTCGGGAATGGTGCCGCCGGACATGGTGGCCACCATGCGCGCGCCCTGGCGGCCGCGCAGGCGGCGGTTGACCGCGTCGCGGTGCAGCCAGCCGGCGCGTGGGCCGCGGCGGTCGCTGAAGCCCTCGGCCAGCATCCGCACCACCTCGTCGAAGTCCTTGCGCGCCAGCCGCGCATAGGGCCAGGCGCGGCGGAACCACTCGTACAGCGCGTCCTCGTCCCACTCGCTGGCGGCCACCTCGGCGACGACCTGCTGCGCCAGCACGTCCAGCGGCGCGGGCGGGATGCGCAGCGCGTCCAGCTCGCCGCGGCGCACGCAGTCCAGCAGGGCGGCGCATTCGACCAGCTCGTCGCGGGTCTGCGGGAACAGCCGCGCCTTGGGCGTGCCACCCACCGAGTGGCCCGAACGCCCGGCGCGCTGCAGGAAGGCGGCGATGGAGCGCGGCGAGCCGAGCTGGCAGACCAGGTCCACGTCGCCGATGTCCAGGCCCAGCTCCAGCGAGGCGGTGGCCACCAGTGCCTTGAGTTCGCCGCGCTTGAGCTTCTGCTCGGCCTCCAGGCGCAGCTCCTTGGAGAGGCTGCCATGGTGCGTGGCCACCGCCTCGCGCCCCAGCAGTTCGCCCAGGTGGAAGGCGGCGCGCTCGGCCATGCGCCGGGTGTTGACGAACACCAGCGTGGTGCGGTGGCCGCGCACCAGTCCGGCCACGCGCTCGTACACCTGCGCCCACTGGTCGGCGGACATCACCGCCGACAGCGGCGTGGGCGGCAGCTCCAGGGCCAGGTCGCGGCGGCGGTCGTAGCCGATGTCGACGATGGCGCAGTCGGGCACGTCGCGCACGGCGGTGCCGCCGAGCACGGCGGCGCTGCCGCGCAGCGGGTCCGGCCCGTGCCAGCCGGGCAGCGCCTCGCGGGCCGGGTACACGTTGGCCGCGCCGACCAGGAACCGCGCCACTTCCTCCACCGGCTTCTGCGTGGCCGACAGGCCGATGCGCACCAGCGGCCGGCCGCACAGCGCTTCCAGCCGCTCCAGCGACAGCGCCAGGTGGCTGCCGCGCTTGTCGTCGGCCAGGGCGTGGATCTCGTCCACGATCACGCTGCGCACGCTGCCCAGCATCGCCCGGCCGGAGGCCGAGCCGAGCAGCACGTACAGCGATTCGGGCGTGGTGACGAGGATGTGCGGGGGCTTCTTGCGCGCCTGCGCGCGCTCGGCTTGCGGGGTGTCGCCCGTGCGCACCGCCGCGCGGATCTCGACTTCCGGCAGCCCGAGTTCGGCCAGGGCCGCGCGGATGCCCGCCAGCGGCGCCTCCAGGTTCAGGCGGATGTCGTTGGAAAGCGCCTTCAGCGGGGAGACGTAGACCACGCTGGTGCGGTCGGGCAGCTCGCCGCCGTTGTCCAGACCCTCGCGCACCAGCGCGTCGATGGCGGCCAGGAACGCGGTGAGCGTCTTGCCCGAACCGGTGGGCGCGGCGACCAGCGTGTTGCGCCCGGCCATGATCGCCGGCCACGCGGCGGCCTGGGCCGCGGTGGGAGCGGGAAACGCCCCGGCGAACCAGCGGGCGACGGCGGGATGGAAGGCGTCGATGGGCATGGGAGAGGGGGCGCCGGGAAAGGCCCAGCCTGCGCCGCCGCAGTCGCAGCGGATGAGACGCGCCCGTGGCGGAAAGGGACGAAAGTGAATATGCCCCCGCCCGCTCCCGGCTTCAACGCCGCGCCTGCGCGGCGCCCTGCCGCGTTCAGGCAGCGGGCATCACGCGGCGGTCCCCTGCCTGCTGGTAGAAGCGGCATACGGCGGCCCTGCGCCGCGGCGAACGCCACGGCCGCCGGGCCGGCGCCTCCCCACAACACGCGGAGCGCTCCCATGTCACGTCCTGCCCTTCCCGCGGCCCTGCTGGCCGCCCTGTTCCCGCTGGCCCTGCTGGTCGCCTGCGACCGCCGCGACACCACCGAAGGCACCGGCGCGGCGGTGGTCAACGACCCCGATTCGACCGCCGCCCAGCCGCCCGGCACGCCCGACGCCGCCGCCCCGGCGCCGCACCAGCCGGTCACCGACGACACCATGCCGCCGACGGACACCGCCGATCCGGCCAACCTGCCGCCGACGGAGACCGCCGATCCCGCCAACCTGCCGCCGCCGGCCAACGACGCGACCACCACGCCGCCGACGAGCACCGACCCGGCCACCGGCGAGGACGACCCGAGCAACGACGGCCGCACGCCGCCGCGCTGACCCCGCCCGCCTTGCAGTCCCCGGCAAGGCCGGCTCCTGCACACGCCACCCGTAGGAGCCCGCCTCGCGGGCGACCGTCGCCACGCCATGGGGCACGACAACCTCATGCCGCACGACGGTCACCGGCCTCGCCGGTCACTGCGGCATGCGGCCGGCCGCGCGCCTCACTCGCCGGTCTGCATGTGCGGCGCCTCCACCGGCTTGGACTGCGGCGAATCCTTCTGCCGCAGCCAGATGGTCAGCAGCACCAGCGAGGCCACGGCCAGGAACTCGCTCTGCCAGTTCTGGAACGACTCGAACCAGAACTGCGAACCGCCCAGGTGCGCCCACACCGAGATCGGCGGCTCGCCGTCCAGCGCGCGCTCGGCCAGCTCGGCGCGCCAGCTGCCGCACAGGTGCAGCACGAAGCTGGCCAGGAACAGCAGGCCGAAGGCGATCGACAGCGAGCGCTCGTACAGCCACAGCCAGATGCCGCCGGCGCGCACCGGCCACGGTGTGGGACCGGGGTCCACCCGCTGCGACTCCTGCTCCGGCGACATCGGCCGCGACTCGGCCGAGCCCACCTGGCGCAGCCGCACCGTGAGCAGGATGTACATGCCCATCTGCAGGAACTCGCTCTCCCAGTTCTCGAACAGCGCGGAGAGGAAGTGCCCGGTGTGCAGGTACTCGCCCAGCGCGAGGGTGGGCGCGCCCTTGCCCGCCAGCTCCTCGTTGAACGTCATCCACCCGGCCCAGGCCTGTCCGGCCACGAAAGCCAGCACCAGTGCCACGAGCACGATGGTCAACCCGTTCCGCTTCCACATGTCGTACTCCGTCATGCCAGGCCCTCGCGGGCCGCTGCGGAACGACTGTACGGACGAGCCCGTTCACGCCCCGCGATGTAGGCGCGTCGCCGCAGGGGGCGATGAAGCGGACAGGAAGGAAACGCCGGGAAGTGGTGGGCCGTGTTGGAATCGAACCAACGACCAGCGGATTAAAGGCCGCCCAAACAATGCAGCGCGAATGCGCTTTTGATCCGTTTTCAGAATGGCGCTGCGTGGACCATGCGCTGTTGCATGCTGGGCCATCGTTCTTCAGGAGTTGCCGACGCCGATTTCGCTTTTCTTGGCGTCCCAGGTACGCCTTGTCGCGCCACTTCACCTCCAGTCGATGCGCGTTCCCACTGCCCACGGGCAAGCCTGGAAGTGCTTCGCATTGGACACCAAACCGGCTCGGCTTCGCTGCCTCTAGCCCCCCGATGGACGTTCACGATGATCTGGTACAGCTCCGCATCGGTGCCGGGCCCACAGGGCGATAGCTGCGACCGGGTCCCGTCGAGCTCAAGTAGGGCCCCTCGCTGTGGAGTGCCACCCGGACGACGTGCTGGATGGCACCCAAGAAAAATCCCCGCGAGAGGCATGTAGCCACCAGCGGGGAACTCCAGTCTCGACCGATGGGATCAACCAAAAACTTGCTGAACGCAGATCTGCTGCGCTTTCACCGTAGCTTTTATCATAGGGCTAGGATCATTGGTTGCTTCTATGTAGTCCGCTTGCTCTTGCGTCATATTGTTTGCCGTTTCGTTGGCCATGCAATTGCAGAACTTCTTTATCAGACCTGCCGGAACATTAGCGTTTGCCGGGTTTTCGGTTTGTGCCTTGATGCAAGAAGGCACCATGCTATTCATCAATTCCTGCCTGCTCTGCGGAGTAAGCGGCGAAGCTATCGCGGTGCCAGCGATACTGATCGCTAGCATGAGAATCAAGCGTCCTTTCATAACTCCCCCCGGTTTTGGGATGGCAGGCGAGGCGCCTGCGCACGAAATCTACCCCATCTCTGACCAAGCCGCCCCAAGCCCAAGGGGTATCAGAGGGACAAGGTATTAAAAGCCGGGTTGAAAGGCCCGAATTGCAAGGAGTCCCCGGCGCCCGGTGGGGAGTGCATGGGGCGCCTCAGGGGCTGAATAGGCTCCCCTGGCGGTGAAACTCCCCCTACCTGCCGGGCACAGGAAGCGGGCTCCCGGGGCGCGATATAGTCGCCGGGATGCCCTACAACGCCGCCCTTGACGGTCTCCGAGCGCTCGCCGTGATGGCGGTCGTGGCGTTCCATGCAGGCGCACCGTTCGCCGGAAGCGGCTTCCTCGGCGTCGATCTGTTCTTCGTCCTGTCGGGATTTCTGATCACGACCCTGCTGGTTGAAGAAGTGCGGGTGTCGGGACGGATTTCACTGGGGGCGTTCTACCTGCGCCGCGCCGTCCGTTTGTACCCCACACTGCTGCTCATGCTGGCCGCGTTCCTTGCATTCGGCCCGTTTCTCTGGCCGGAGGTTCCGGTGTGGCGCTATGCCGCGTGGTCCGCGTTTTATCTGTCGGACTATTCGCGCGCGCTGCTCGGTGAGCCCATCATCCTGAGCTATACGTGGTCGCTTTCGGTCGAAGAGCACTTCTACGTGCTGTGGCCCCTGCTCCTACCTGCCGTCCTGCGCTCTCGAAACCCGGTTGCCGTTCTCGCAGCAGCATACGTAGCCGCGACCGTGTGGCGAGTCACCAACTATTACTGGCTGGGCTGGGACGCGACCTACTTCCGATTCGACACGCGACTGAGTGGATTGATCCTCGGGTGCCTGCTGGCTCTGTGGAAGCCGGTTTTGTCTCGGCTGGCGCCTATTGCACTTGGCGCCCTTATGCTGGGCTTCTTGCTTCCGACGTTCCAAAATGGCAGCGGCATCGTCGCCATGCCGCTGCTGGCGGAGGCGTGCTCCGCAGTTCTGATCATGACGGCCTTTCATGCCAAAGGCAGCCTACCGGTGGCTTCCCATCCGGTTTCCGCCTACCTCGGCCGTCTCTCGTACGGAATTTACATCTGGCATTTCCCCGCCGTGTACTGGCTGCGCGACAACTATTCGTGGCCCGTGGCATTGGCTGCCTCGGCGGCGTTCGCGCTGGCGATGGCCGCCCTGACCTACCACTTCGTAGACGCTCCCATCCGGCGCTGGCGCGCAGCGCGTGGGGCGGTCCCCATGACGGCCTAGGCCTGCCAGCGAACGTGCCTGATGCCGCGGCCGTGCGCGAGGTCCTGATCGAGGAGAGCGAGCGATTCACGCTGCACCGGCTCAAGCACCGCGAGATCACGGACAGCGCGGACAAGGCTGCCGGCGGCCATCGCACGGAGCGGATGCGGCAGCACTACGACCACGAGATCCCGGTCGTGGAACCATCCAAAACCGTCGAGTTTTCAGGAGTGATTTCAGGAGCCGCCGGAGCGTCAGACACAAGTGTCTGATTTGAGTGGTGGGCCGTGTTGGAATCGAACCAACGACCAGCGGATTAAAAGTCCGATGCTCTACCGACTGAGCTAACGGCCCGGATGCGCGCGGCGGGGCGGCATTCTACCCGATCCGGCCGCGCGCCAGCCACGGTGCGCGGCCTCAGCCGGCGAACGGCACCTGCTTGGCGGTCATCATGTAGAAGATCGCCAGGAACGACACCAGCGCCGGCACGCCCAGCGCGGCCCAGGCGCCCAGGTGGCGGTCGTAGGCCGGCGGCAGCGGCGCGCCGCGGCGGTCGGCGTCCACGGCGATGTCGCGCAGGCGCACCTGCAGCCACACCACCGGCAGCCAGCACAGGGCGGCGATGGCGAACAGGATGATGGACCAGTACAGCCACGGCGCGGTCCACGGCACGCCCAGCCGGCGCGCCAGCCACAGCCCGCTCAGCGGCTGGAACACGATGGTGGTGGCGGTGAACAGCCAGTCCGCGCGTACCACCCAGGTGGCGACCGTGGCCACCACGCGCGTGTCGCGGCTGCGGCTGGCCACCCACAGGTAGAACGCGGTGCCCACGCCGGTGCCGAACAGGAAGGTGGAGGACAGGATGTGGAGGAACTTGACGGTGCTCACGTCCATCGCGGGTCGTCCAGCCGCGCCAGCGCCAGCAGCAGCGCGAGCAGCGGCACGTTCTTGAGCACCGGCCCGTAGGGATGGGCCCAGTACTCGGGGAGCCAGAGGGTGATGATGGCGGTGTAGCCCAGCACCAGCGCGATCATCAGCCGGTAGACCAGGGGCCGGTGTCGCGGCGCGGCCAGCACCGCCACGCCGAGCACCGCGTCCAGCGCCGCGGCGCCGTACAGTGCTGCTTCCGCCATCGCGCCCTCCAGCCCGACCCGCGCCAGCAGCGCCAGGCTCGCCACCTTCGGGTAGACGAAGGCCGAGACCCAGGCGGTGGCCAGCCACATCAGCGCCACGCTCGCACGCAGCAGGGGCAGCAGCCAGCGCAGCTGCGCGCGCTGGCGCAGCGCCGGCACCTCGGCGTCGCCGATGAAGCCCGCCGGCGCGCGCGGCGCGCGGCCCAGCAGTGCGCGCACCGGCGCCGGGTCGGCCGTACTGCCGCGTTCGAGCATGCGCAGCGCATCGGCGTCCAGCGGCGCGGCGGCGGACAGGCCCGCCACCGCCGCGCCCGCGCGCGCCAGCGGCGCCGGCACCGTCGCGAAAGCGCCGCCCAGGCGCAGGCGGCGCTTGAACATGGCCAGGTAGTCGCGCAGCGGCAGCGCCTGCGGTCCCACCGCCTCCACCGTGCCGCCGCCCTCGCGTTCGAGCAGGCGCAGCATCAGTTCGGCCAGGTCGTCCAGGTGCAGCGGCTGCACCGCGCCCGCGCGCGCCGGCAGCGGCGTCAGCGGCAACGCGGCGAGGGTGGCGAACAGCAGCGTGCTCGGGCCCTGCGGCGCGAACACCAGCGAGGGACGCACCACCCAGGCCCGCGGCGCCAGCGCCCGCAGCTCGGCGTCCGCGCGGCCCTTGGATGCGAAGTACGGCAGCGGCGAAGCCGGGTCGGCGCCCAGCGCGGAGAGCTGCAGCAGCCGCGGCACGCCCGCTGCCACGGCGGCGCGGAACAGGGTTCGCGGCCCGTTCACGTGCACGGCGTCGAAGCTTTGCGCGGGCGTCTGGCGGAACACGCCCACGGCATTGACCACCGCGTCGAAGCCGGCCAGCCGCGGCGCCAGCGCCTCCACCGCCGGGGGCGAGGCGAAATCCAGCGGCAGGCTTTCCGCATCCCCGGCCACACGCCGCCCCGCCAGGACCACGCCATGACCCGCAGCCCGCAACCGCGCCACCAGTGCCCCGCCGATCAACCCGTTCCCGCCGGCCACCAGCACGCGCATCAACGCATCCCCTGGCGCCGCGTGCTGCGCGCGGCGCTGGTGTCGGGATCGATGGCCAGCATCGCCTCGACGGTCATGGTCCTGCTCCGCAGCCGTGGGCATGATGGTGCCACGGCCTCGGGCACGAACGCCGCCAGCCAGTGGGTCTGGGGGCGGCAGGCGCGGCGCACGCGCGGATGGTCATGGCGCCACACCGCGCTGGGCTACGCCATCTACCACGCCAGTTCGGTGTTCTGGGCCTGCGGCTACGAGGGCTGGAACGCGCTGCGGCCGCCGCGCCGGCAGCCGCCGCTGGGACGGGCGGCGGCCATCGCGGTGCTGGCCTGGTGGGTGGACTACCACGTGGTGCCGCCGCGACTGAGCCCCGGCTTCGAGCACCGCATCGGCCGCGCCGGCATGTTCCTCACCTATGCCGCCTTCGCCGCGGGGCTGGCGGCCTCCCACCCGCGCGCCCGGCAGCTGCCGCGGCGCGCGCGTTGAGGCGCGCGGACGCAGGCGCGGCGTGCGGCGCACGGCGGGCATGGCGGCGCTCCCGGGCATGGCCGCAGCCTGCCGCCGCCGCCGTGAAGGAGGCGCGCAGGGCCGGCGGTTCGCGCACCGTTGACGAGGCCGCGCCCACCATCGGCGCAGGCACAAGGAGGACAGGACCATGCGCGCGCGTTGGCTTTCGATGCTGCTGTGCGGGCTGCTGGCGCCGGTCGCGGCCGCGCAGCAGGGCGACGGGACCCGGGTGTCGACGCGGGTCAGCACGGTCAAGCCGGAACGCGCGCCGCTCACGCC
>Ga0182793_1001898_pt1 | contig 12429 bp, 10 predicted proteins | sample Passage237A_FD_130498 | JGI IMG/M metagenome (GOLD analysis project Ga0182793, IMG submission 130498) | Cellulose adapted compost microbial communities from Newby Island Compost Facility, Milpitas, CA, USA - Passage2 37A (version 2) (version 2) ...
TCGACCTCGACCAGATCCTGCGCACCAAGCGCGCGGTGAAGATCGAGGACGTGATGCACGAGACCCGTCACGCGATTCCGGCCACCATGGACCAGGAAGAGGCGGCGCGCGAGTTCGAGCAGTACGACCTTCTGTCCGCCGCGGTGGTCGACGAGAACGACCGGCTGGTCGGCGTGCTCACCATTGACGACGTCGTCGACGTCATCCAGCAGGAAGCCGAAGAAGACCTTCTGCGCATGGGCGGCGTCGGCGACGAAGAACTGTCCGACTCGATCCTCGCCACGTCGCGGTCGCGCGTGCCGTGGTTGCTGGTGAACCTTGTGACGGCCTTTCTCGCCGCATCAGTGATCGGGCTCTTCGACCAGACGATCGAGAAGATCGTGGCGCTCGCGATCCTGATGCCGATCGTCGCCGGCATGGGCGGCAATGCCGGCTCGCAGACGATGACGGTGACGGTGCGCGCGCTCGCGACGCGCGACCTCGACATCTACAATGCCGGCCGCATCATCCGCCGCGAACTCGGCGTCGGCCTGTTGAACGGAGCCCTGTTCGCCATCCTGCTCGGCATCGTTGCGGCGCTGTGGTTCGACAATGTCACGCTGGGTGGCATCATAGCAGCGGCCATGATCATCAACATGCTGGCTGCAGCACTCGCCGGCATTCTGATTCCGCTGTTTCTCGACCGGCTCGGCATCGATCCCGCGGTTGCCTCGTCGGTGTTCGTAACGACGGTGACCGACGTGGTCGGCTTTTTCGCCTTTCTCGGGCTTGCGACCTGGTGGTTCGGGATCGGATTGTAAGACCAAAGAAATGCCGACCGCTGTGAGGCAGCGGCCGGCCTATGAGGCTGAGCCTCGATTTCTGCCGCGATCAGGTAAGCGGTAGTAGCTGGATTTCGACACGGCGATTAAGCGCACGGCCCTCTGCCGTTGCGTTGGTCGCTATCGGCCGCGACTCGCCATAGCCGACGATCGAGAAGCGGCGGGGATCGACACCCTGCGCGTTGAGATAGGTCGCAACCGCCAAGGCCCGCCGCTCGGACAGATCAAGATTGTGCGCGTCGCTCCCGGTGGAATCCGTGTGACCGTACACGTCAACCAGCGTCCGGTTGTACTTGTTCAGCACCAGCGCGACCGAATTGAGCGTCGGATAGAATTGCGAGCTAATGGCATCCTGATCCGTCGCGAAGGTGATGTTCGACGGCATGTTGAGGATGATGTAGTCGCCGTTGCGGGTGACGCTGACCCCGGTGCCCTGCAACTGGGCGCGCAGTTCGGCCTCCTGCTGGTCCATGTAGAGGCCGATCGCGCCGCCCGCCAATGCACCGACGCCTGCGCCGATCAGCGCCGCGTTGCGCTGCGCGACACCGGTTCCGCCGACCGCAAGGCCGACGAGGGCGCCAGCGCCAGCTCCGATCAGGGCACCGCCGGCGGTATTCGACATCTTCTGCTGACCGGTGAACGGATCCGTCGTGCAGGCGGCGAGCATGGTTGTGGCCGCGACGATGGCGATGGCTTCCCTTTTCATGGCGAACTCCCCTCCGGCGCGACGTGCGCCTCAATGCCGGCTTCTAGCACGAACCGGCGGCGCAAGAAATCGCTCCGGGGAAGAGAAATGGCAATCGGCTGACGACGCCTCGCACGAAGTCATTCGGTGCGATAGATCATCCAGTTCTTGCGCTGCAGGACCGGCCCCGAAACCGGGTACTTGGTGACGCGGTTGCGTCCACCGGCCTTGGACGCGTAAAGCGCCTGATCCGTCTTGGCGTAGAGGTCGTCGGGTCCATTGGCCTCTGTCGCCATGCACACGCCCATTGAGACCGTCACCTTGGCCTCGCCGCCGGGGTGCTGGCACGGGCTTTTCTCGATGATCTGCCGGATTTCGTCGGCCAGGGCGACCGTTCCGTCCTCGCTGAGGCCGTCGACGATGATCGCGAACTCCTCGCCGCCGGTGCGAGCGACCCTCATGGTGCTGCTGACGTTTGCCTTGAGGATTCTGGCGATCTGCTGCAGCACGAGATCGCCGACCGGATGCCCGTGGCGATCGTTGATGTCCTTGAAGCGGTCTATGTCGGCGAGGACGAGCGCGCTGAACATCACGTTCTTCTTGTCCGCATACACCTCGGCCATGAAGCGGTCAAAGGCACGGCGGTTGTAGATCTGGGTGAGGGCGTCCGTATCGGCCAGCTGCTTGTATTCGGTGAGCTTTGCCTTGACCTCGGCCAGCTCGGCCGACGTGTCCGCAATTGTCGAAGCAAGCTGCTTGCCTTGCGCAATCGTCGTGTCGGTCGCGGTGGACATGATGCCGACGATACGGCGCAAAAGGTCCGCCGTCACATGTTGCTTGCCGGCCAGACCCGCCGACGTCTGATCGAGGATGATCCCGTATTTTTCGAGCGAAGTGCGCTCGTGCTGCAGCAGCGCGGTGATCGCCTCGATCTTCTTCATGATCGTCTGATGCGCAGTATCCACAATGCCGGCCTGACTGCTTTGCGCAAAAAATTGGTGGGAGAGGCGGTCGAGTTCAGCCTGCGTCGGCCTGTTGCCCAGCTTCGCCAGCGCTTCCGTCAGCGCCGGGTTGGCGCCGGTGTGCGCTTCGTAGAAAATCTCGTAGTTGCGGGGGAGAGCCGCCACGCCCATGCGCTGCATGATTTCGAGAATGGCGAACGCAGAAGGCGCCGTCGTTTCATGCTGCGCCGTCGACGACTGCATGTGACCCCCATGTACCGCCAGTCGTTGCTCCACTTTGCTTTCTTGCTTCGAGCCACGTGGCCGGCAGCGACCCTACTCCCGACCACCGGCGCTACGAGGCACGCCGATTGCCGTCACCCATGCTGCCAACACTCTAGCCATGCCCAACTAACGGTGCGTTAATCGGCCCTCTTGGAATGTATCGTCCGGGGCGGAAATCCAGCGCTCCCCGGGCTTCAGACCGGATCCCATTCGGGCGCGAAATGGAAGTCGCAGATGCGGTCGTTCGCCCGCCTGAGCGCAGAGATCGCGTTCATCTCGTCATCGCTCAAGGCAAAGTCGAAAATGTCCAGGTTTTCGGCCAGCCGCTCGCGACGCGACGTACGCGGGATGGCGCCGACACCGTCCTGCTGAACGTGCCAGCGCAGCACGACCTGCGCCGGCGTCTTGCCGTAGCGGCGAGCGGCCGCGACAACCCCCCGCCGGTCAAGCAGCGCGCGGCCGCGTTGGAGCGGGCAGTAGGAGACCATCGCCATGCCCTCGGCCCGACAGGCGCCCAGCAGCTTCGTCTGATCGAGCATGGGATGATATTCGACCTGGTTGACCGCCAGCGGGACGCGCGACAGCCGGATCGCTTCCACGAGCAGGGATGTCGGGAAGTTCGACACACCGATGTGACGTGTCAGCCCGTTCTCGCGCGCCGCGTTGAGCGCATCGATCGTCTCCGCCAGTGCAATGGTGCGGCTCGGCCAATGGATCAGCAACAGGTCGACGTGATCGAGGCCGAGCCGCTCCAGACTGGCCTCCGCGGAGCGCCGAAAGTCACCGGCATGCAGGTCCGTGTACCAGACCTTCGTGGTCACGAAGATTTCGTTGCGCGCGACCGATGACGCTCGAATGCCGGCGCCGACCTCGCGTTCGTTGCCGTAGGACGCTGCCGTGTCGATGTGGCGGTAGCCCACGTCCAGCGCGTTGGCCACGAGGTCGCGGCATGCGCCTCCGGAAAGCGTCCAGGTGCCGAGACCGATGCAGGGAATGTTCGCGCCATTGGCTTTGATGCGATGCATGGGCATTCTCCGGTTCGACCGTGCAGACCTGATTCTCGCGATGCGGCCCCAATCTGGACCGGAGTGCCATGTTCGTCCAAAGCAAATCGCGCATAGAGCTGCTCGACCTGGCACGCGGCGCTGCCCTGGTGGCCATGGCCATTTACCATTTCGCCTGGGATTTGCAGTTCTTCGGCTATATCGGTCCCGGCACGACGGAGATCGGTGGCTGGAAGCTGTTTGCCCGGGCGATTGCCTGGACCTTCCTGTTCATCGTCGGGGTTTCGCTGTTCCTTGCGCATTCGAGGGGGATCCGCTGGCCGGCCTTTCTGCGGCGGCTGGGATTGATCGTGGCGGCGGCGCTGGCGATCTCGGCCGTGACCTGGTTTGCCGTTCCGAACGGCTTCATCTTCTTCGGCATCCTGCACCAGATCGCCCTGGCCAGCCTGGTGGGTCTCGCCTTCCTGCGCCTTCCAGCCTTTGTCACGCTGGCAGCCGCCGCTTTTGCGATCGCGGCACCGCACTGGCTGCGCGCCCCGATCTTCGACCATCTCGCGCTGTGGTGGGTGGGCCTGTCCACCTTCGACCCGCCATCCAACGACTACGTTCCGCTTTTCCCGTGGTTCGGGGCCGTGCTCGCCGGCATCGCCGGGGCGCGAGTGGCATCGCGGATCGGGCTCGTGCAGTGGCTGGCTGCGATCGAACCGGGGCGGTGGACCGCTCCGCTCATCCTGGCCGGTCGCCACAGCCTGCTCGTTTATCTGTTGCACCAACCCGTGCTCATCGCGACGGTCTGGGCCTTCGCGCAGGTCGTGCCGCCGCAGCATCAGCCGCCGGAGGAGAATTTCGTCCGCGCCTGCGAGGCAACCTGCGCGGAAAGCCGCTCGCCTGAATTCTGTCCGCTCTATTGCGCCTGCGTGCTCGACCGGCTTGCGGCCGAGAACCGTCTGGACGCGCTTTTCGAGGGAGGTCAGGATGCCGAGATGCAATCGCGGTTGAACGAGATCGCGCGCGCCTGCACGTTCGAGACCGACATGAACTTGCCGCAGGGGGGAGGCGACGAATGACGGATCATGAGGAGCGGCCGAACCGGTTTCCCTGGCCGCCGGTGCTTTTCGTCGTGGCGATGGCGATCGCTGTCATTCTCCATCTGGTGCTGCCGCTACCGTGGTTCGGCTCACCCCTCGGAGATTTCCTGTTCGCCGTCGGCGTCCTGATGGCCGGGGCGGCAATCGCGCTCGACATCGCAGCCATGCGCGCGATGGCGCGCAGCGGCACGACCATCCTGCCTACCAAAGCGAGCGATCATCTGGTCACCAGCGGGCCATTCGCGGTGTCACGCAACCCGATCTATCTCGCCAATGTGATGCTCACATTGGCCGCCGCGCTCGTCTTCGGCATCGCATGGTTCCTGCCGGCTGCATTCGTCGCTGCCTTTGTGACGCAGAAACTCGCCATCGAGCGCGAGGAAAGGCACCTCACGCATCGTTTCGGCAAGAAGTATCGCGACTATCAGAAGCGGGTCAGGCGCTGGATCTGAGCGAACCCGGCCGCGCCGGTCAGGTCGTGACGCCCAGTTCCGCCAGCCGCTCCACGCAGGCTTCCTCGGAGCTGTCGAGCTCGTTCAGTGTTTCCTCAAGATCGCGGCGCCTCTGCCGGAGCTGCTCCCGCTTTTCCTGGATGCGGCGGATCATCAGTTTGAGCTGGCCGACCTCGCCCGGCGGCTCGCGGTACATCTGGATGATCTCGCGAATCTCGGCGATGGAGAAGCCGAGCCGCCGGCCACGGATGATCTGGCGGACCAGGTGGCGGTCGGCAGGGCGGAACAGCCGCGTGCGCCCGCGCCGCACGGGCTGGATCAGCCCCTCGTCCTCGTAGAAGCGGAGCGTCCGCGTGGAGATGCCGAATTCGCGCGTCAGCTCGGTGATCGAATAGAATTCACGCAACGATTCCAGCCTCTTTTTGTGAACGCGGTTTTTCGCACGGCGTTTACGTAAAAGTCAATTGCGAGGCTGGCATCGCCGCTATTCGAGTCGGACGGGCCTGGCTGGCAGGTCAGCCGTGACGGAGGCCGGTTGCGTCAACCCATCGAATCGGCCTCCGAACGGGACCGGCCCGGAACAAAAGCAGAATAATTTTATCTATCTAAATAAAATCAACAGCTTATTGATGTTGCCAAAAAAGAACAAAAGCGGTACACAATTGCGGGGACACCGGGATCGTCCGGCCTCATTGACGACCAAGGGGTAATGTATCATGGCTCAGAACTCGTTGCGGCTTGTTGAGGATATCGCGGTGGACAAGACCAAGGCCCTGGATGCGGCGCTGTCGCAGATCGAGCGCGCGTTCGGCAAAGGCTCGATCATGCGGCTCGGCGCCAGCGAGCAGGTGGTTGAGATCGAAACGATTCCCACGGGTTCCCTCGGGCTCGACATCGCGCTCGGCGTGGGCGGACTGCCCAAGGGTCGCATCATCGAGATCTACGGGCCGGAGAGTTCCGGCAAGACGACGCTCGCCCTGCATACGGTCGCCGAGGCGCAGAAGAAGGGCGGCATCTGCGCCTTCGTCGATGCCGAGCATGCCCTCGATCCGGTCTATGCGCGCAAGCTTGGCGTTGATCTCGAGAACCTGCTGATCTCGCAGCCCGACACGGGCGAGCAGGCGCTGGAAATCTGCGACACGCTGGTTCGTTCGGGCGCGATCGACGTGCTGGTCGTCGACTCGGTCGCAGCCCTGACGCCGCGCGCCGAAATCGAAGGCGAGATGGGCGAATCGCTGCCCGGCCTGCAGGCACGCCTCATGAGCCAGGCGCTACGCAAGCTGACTGCCTCGATCTCGCGCTCGAACACGATGGTGATCTTCATCAACCAGATTCGCATGAAGATCGGCGTCATGTTCGGCTCGCCGGAGACCACGACCGGCGGCAATGCGCTCAAGTTCTACGCCTCGGTCCGCCTCGACATCCGCCGCATCGGCGCGGTCAAGGATCGTGATGAGGTGGTCGGCAACCAGACCCGCGTCAAAGTGGTCAAGAACAAGTTGGCGCCGCCCTTCAAGCAGGTCGAGTTCGACATCATGTACGGCGAGGGCGTTTCCAAGACCGGCGAACTGGTCGACCTCGGCGTCAAGGCAGGCGTCATCGAGAAGTCGGGCGCCTGGTTCTCCTACAATTCGCAGCGATTGGGCCAGGGCCGCGAGAACGCCAAACTGTTCCTGCGTGACAATCCGGAACTCGCGCGCGAGATCGAGATGGCGCTGCGCCAGAATGCGGGGCTGATCGCCGACAGGTTCCTCGAGGACGATGGCCTGGATGCTGCTGCGGGCGGTTCCGACCTCTAGGAACGCCGCCTGCCTCCGCTGACGAGAAGGACCGCGGGAGCACATCCCCGCGGTTTTTTCGTTTTCTGGACAGGTGCCGAGGCCAACGCTAAAAGGCGCAGTTCCCTTGGCCCGCATGGCGAAAAGTCGGGCTTCCGCAAAGGCATAGGCATGAGTGGCGTCAACGACATCAGGTCGGCATTCCTCGACTATTTCAAGCGCAACGGGCACGAGATCGTTGCGTCGAGCCCGCTCGTCCCGCGCAACGACCCGACGCTCATGTTCACCAATGCCGGGATGGTGCAGTTCAAGAACGTCTTCACCGGCCTGGAGACGCGGCCCTATTCGCGCGCCGCCACCGCGCAGAAGTCGGTGCGCGCCGGCGGCAAGCACAATGACCTCGACAATGTCGGGTACACGGCCCGACACCTCACCTTCTTCGAGATGCTCGGCAACTTCTCCTTCGGCGACTATTTCAAGGAGCATGCCATCGAGCTCGCCTGGAACCTGATCACCAGGGATTTCGGGCTCCCCAGGGACAAGCTGCTGGTCACGGTCTACCACACGGACGACGAGGCTGCCGGTTACTGGAAGAAGATCGCGGGCTTTTCCGACGACCGGATCATTCGCATACCGACCTCGGACAATTTCTGGGCGATGGGTGACACCGGCCCGTGCGGCCCCTGCTCGGAGATCTTCATCGACCGCGGCGAGCACATCTGGGGCGGACCGCCCGGAAGCCCCGAGGAGGATGGCGACCGCTTCCTCGAATTCTGGAATCTGGTCTTCATGCAGTTCGAGCAGGTTACGAAGGAGGAGCGCGTCCCGCTGCCGCGACCCTCGATCGACACCGGCATGGGGCTGGAGCGGATGGCCAGCATCCTGCAAGGTGTCGAAAGCGTCTTCGAGACCGACCTGTTCAGGCACCTGATCGACGCGACCGCCTCGGCGCTGGGGCGCGGGCCGCAGCCCGACAATGTTGCCTCGTTCCGTGTCATTGCCGACCATTTGCGCTCGTCGTGCTTCCTCGTCGCCGACGGCGTGCTTCCCTCCAACGACGGGCGCGGCTACGTGCTGCGCCGCATCATGCGTCGTGCCATGCGGCATGCCCAACTGCTGGGCGCCGACGCGCCGCTGATGTGGAAACTGGTCCCGGCGCTGGTCCGCGAGATGGGCCAGGCCTACCCGGAACTGGTTCGCGGCGAGGCGCTGATCACCGAAACGCTCAAGCTCGAGGAAACCCGCTTCCGCAAGACGCTGACGCGCGGGCTGGGCCTGCTTGCGGAAGCAACCGCGGGGCTCGGCGAAGGCGACATGCTCGACGGCGAGACCGCCTTCAAGCTCTACGACACCTACGGCTTCCCGCTCGACTTGACGCAGGACGCGCTGCGCCACCGCAACATTTCCGTCGATCTGGCAGGTTTCACCGACGCAATGGAACGCCAGAAGGCGGAGGCGCGCGCGTCGTGGGCAGGCTCGGGCGAGGCGGCGACCGAGGCGGTGTGGTTCCAGCTTCGCGAGAAACTCGGCGCGACCGAGTTTCTCGGCTACACGACGGAGTCGGCCGAGGGCGTTGTCACCGCGCTGGTCCGCGACGGCAGCGAAATCGTCGAGGCGAATGCCGGTGAGAAGGTCGATGTGATCGTCAACCAGACGCCGTTCTACGGCGAGTCCGGCGGCCAGGTCGGCGACACCGGCACGATGACCGGTGAAGGTTTCGAGATCGAGGTCGAAGATACGCAGAAGAAGGGCGACGGGCTCTTCGTCCATGCGGGCATCGTCAAGTCCGGCACGGTGCGAACCGGCTCCCCTGTCGAGCTTCAGGTCGACCCGGCTCGCCGACGTCGCATCCGCGCCAACCACTCGGCGACGCACCTGATCCACGAGGCGCTGCGCGAGGTGCTGGGCAGTCACGTCGCACAAAAAGGCTCGCTGGTGGCTCCGGACCGTCTACGGTTCGACTTCTCTCATCCCAAGCCGATCAGCGAGGAGGAACTCGCCGAGATCGAGCAGATCGCCAACGAAATAGTGCTGCAGAACAGCCCGGTCACTACGCGGCTGATGGCCGTCGACGATGCTATCGCCGAAGGCGCGATGGCGCTGTTCGGCGAAAAGTATGGCGACGAAGTCCGCGTGGTTTCGATGGGCACGGCGACACGTGGCGCCAAGGCCAACAGGCCGTACTCGATTGAGCTGTGCGGCGGCACGCATGTCACGGCAACCGGCGACATCGGCATCATCCGTCTGGTCAGCGAAGGTGCGGTGGCCTCCGGCGTCCGCCGCATCGAGGCGCTGACCGGCGAAGCGGCCAGGCAGCATCTCGATCGGCAGGACCGGCAGTTGAAGCGTGTCGCGGCCGCCCTCAAGGTCGCACCGCCCGACGCGCTGTCGCGGCTCGAGGCCGTGATCGAGGAGCGGCGCAAGCTCGAGAAGGAGCTTGCCGAGGCGCGCAAGAAGCTCGCGCTCGGCGGCGGGGCTGGCCCGGGTTCCTCCGAAGCGCCGGAAATGGTGGCGGGTGCCGGCTTCGTCGGCAAGGTTGTGCATGGCGTTTTGCCCCGCGATCTCAAGCCGCTGGCCGACGAAGGCAAAAAGGCGCTTGGATCGGGCGTCGTCGTTTTCGTCGGTGCGGGCGACGACGGCAAGGCTTCGGTGGTGGTCGGCGTCACGCCCGACCTTACTGAGCGGTTCAATGCTGTAGAACTGGTGCGGGCTGCGTCCGCGGCGCTTGGCGGGCAGGGCGGTGGCGGTCGCCCCGACATGGCCCAGGCGGGCGGGCCGGACGGTGCGCGCGGCCAGGAGGCGATCGAGGCGGTCAAGGCTGCAATGGCGGCCGCGTGAGCGCCGCTTCGAAATGACACGCGGCCTGGGGGTCGCAGGCACGTCGGGGGGGGGGTCATGGCCGATTATCTGTTCGAGCCGCCGGCTGTGTTCGCCGTGCCCGTGCACGGCGAGCCCGCCCTCTATCCGGTTCGCCGTGTCTTCTGCGTCGGCCGCAATTATGCGTCCCATGCGGCGGAAATGGGCGCTGAGGTCGACCGCGCTGCGCCCTTCTATTTCACCAAGTCCGTCGCCTCGCTCGCGCATTCGGGCGTGACGGCTGCCTACCCGCCCGGCACGAGCGATTTCCATTTCGAGATGGAGCTCGTCGTTGCGTTGGGTGCGGCCGTCTTCCGGTCGACCGCGCAACAGGCGCAGGCCGCGGTGTTCGGCTATGCCTGCGGCCTCGACATGACGCGCCGCGATCTTCAGGCGATTGCCAAGGAAAAGCGCCAGCCGTGGGACATTGGCAAGGACGTGGAACAATCCGCGGTCGTTTCCACGATCACGCCGGCGGCGGTTGTCGGCGAGATCGGACCCCAGCGCATCGCCCTTTCGGTCAACGGAGTGACGCGGCAGGATGCCCGCCTGTCGGACATGATCCATTCCGTCCCGGCCATCGTGCGCCACCTTTCCGGCTATTATCACCTCGGTCCCGGCGATCTGATCTTCACCGGCACGCCGGCAGGCGTGGGCGCGGTCGGTCCGGGCGATGTGCTCGAGGGCACGATCGACGGCCTTTCGCCCGTTCGGGCGACGATCGGGGTGCCTGACTAGGCGTGCCGGGGGCGGCATGTCGGCCGGCCTTCCAATTCGCCGGCGAAAGGCCCACATGAGCGCGATGTCGAGAGATTCTGTCGCCGCAGTGCCACCCGGACCGCGCATGTATGCTGACGCATTGAAACACAACAGGAAAATCGTCGCCGTTGCGCCGATGATGGACTGGACTGACAGGGCCTGTCGGTTCTTCCATCGCCAGCTCACGCGCAGCGCTTTGCTTTACACCGAGATGGTGGTGGCGGACGCGGTCATCCACGGCCAGCGCGAGCGTCTGCTCGGCTTTGATGCGGTCGAACATCCCGTCGCGCTGCAGCTCGGCGGCTCCGAGCCGGAAAAGCTGGCAGAGGCAGCCCGCATCGGCGCTGCCTTCGGCTACGACGAAATCAACCTCAATGTCGGCTGCCCGTCGGACCGGGTGCAGTCTGGCACCTTCGGCGCGTGTCTGATGCGCACGCCAGCGCTCGTCGCCGAATGCGTGGCCGCCATCAAGCGCGCCGTCGATGTGCCGGTGACTGTGAAATGCCGGATCGGCGTCGACGACCAGGATCCCGAGGAGGCGTTGGACGCCGTTGCCGACGGCGTGTTTGCAGCCGGTGCGGACGCGCTGTGGGTGCATGCGCGAAAAGCCTGGCTGCAGGGCTTGAGTCCCAAGGAGAACCGCGAAATCCCGCCGCTCGACCATGATCGGGTCTACAGGCTGAAGCGAAGATATCAAAACCGTTTCATTGGGATAAACGGCGGAATTCAATCAATGGATGAGGTTAGGGCGCACCTCGACCACGTCGACGGCGCGATGCTGGGGCGCGCGGCCTACCACAATCCCCGCATGCTGGCCGAGATCGATGCCCCGGATGGCGTCGAGCCGGACCTGGAGCGGGTGATTGCCGCGATGAAGCGCCATGCCGCTGACCACATTGCCAAGGGTGGGCGCGTGTCGCACGTCACGCGCCACATGACGGGCCTCATGCACGGGATGCCCGGCGCGCGACGGTTTCGGCAGGTGCTCTCGACCGAGTCAACGCAGCCGGGATGCGGCCCCGAAGTGCTCGACCGCGCCATGGCGGCCGCGAGCGCCGCGGCTGCCGAGTCCGTTGCGGCCTGACGATCGGACCGGCGCTTGTTCGCCTTTGCACGCCGGGCTCAGTCGATCAGCGTCAGGCGGTCGCCGCGCATGTCGAAGCCGGACAGGGTTGAGATGAAATTCATGCCCAAAAGGCTTTGCGCGAGCGTTCCGGGCTGTGCGACCAGCACGGTGAGATTGCGGCGCGCGATGTCGCCGACCCTGACTTCGTCCGCCCTGACTGCGGCCGCCCGCGTCGCACCGTTGGCCGTCATGATCGGCACGCCATAGGAGAGCGCTTCGGAATCGAACCCGGCGGCCGCGGCATCTTGCGCGGTCAGGACGGTGCTGGTGGCGCCGGTATCGAAGATCATCCAGGTGGGCGCTCCGTTCACCTCCGCGCGGACTGCGAAATGGCCGTCGGCAAGGCGCTCGATTGCGACTGCCGTGCGACCGTGGCCGTCCGAAACCGACAGCGGGCTGCCCGGAACGAGGCCAGCCGTCACCCGGCTGGCGAAATCCTGCAATTCGTAGCGGTACTGATAGCCGGCAACCAGCGCCACGGCGATCAGCGCCCATAGCGCTATCGAACGCGCGGCCCCCCGCAACCCGATGCCCGAGCCGATGAGACCGGCCGTGATCACCAAGCCGAATGCGGCGAGATAGATGAGCCGGGCGAACTGGTCGCCGCTGATGCCGAGCGAGTTGCTGTCGCCGA
>Ga0182793_1001899_pt1 | contig 12428 bp, 7 predicted proteins | sample Passage237A_FD_130498 | JGI IMG/M metagenome (GOLD analysis project Ga0182793, IMG submission 130498) | Cellulose adapted compost microbial communities from Newby Island Compost Facility, Milpitas, CA, USA - Passage2 37A (version 2) (version 2) ...
TACTGTCTCAATTTTACCCTGACCGATCCCAATTCCCTAGTTTCTACCTTGTTTTTGTGTCCGATATTGCAGCCACTATCGCTCAAACTATCTAAGAGGCGTTGATCAAGGCCATTTCAAACGTATATAAAAATCAACGCTGGCGATTTGACCGCCGTCATTGCAGATAACGAGGACATTGTAAAGGAATATCGGTGTGGGTAGAAAGCTTCATCGATTGATTTCTTTCCGGTATTCGACTGGGCTTTTACCGGTAATTCGTTTGAAGAATTTGTTAAAGTTCGTAATGCTTTGGTAACCCTATTTATCGTAAGTTGGAAGTGCCTAATTCCTTTTTTGTAAAAAAATGTTATCACGAATAACTATTTACAATGACACCAATCCTTTACAAAATAGTTTTTTGCTTGATGGGGTTCGTATTAGCCAGTTCTCTCAAGGCTCAACAACCACCTGTAATGACCAAAGCTGATCGGTCCTTCCTCGAAAAACTAACCAAAGATATTCTGGATAGTTCAAAAGTGTATCCCGGACAGTCGGTATCCGGTGGGTTGGGGATAAATAATACAGGTGGGGTTATTATAAAACCCGGTGCGGGTGATATGTACCCTTCTTTCTGGATCCGAGATTATGCGATGTCAATAGAAACAGGTTTTATTCCACCGGCAGAGCAAAAACATATGTTGTTACTGACCGCAAACACTCAATGTGATCAAAGCTGGATCACCAAAGGAGGTAGCCTCGTGCCGTTGGGCTCCATTGCCGATCACATATTGGTGAATGATTCCAAACCCATCTATTTCCCTGGTACCTATAGTTATGAAGACCAGGGAACCCCTCGATGGGGAACATTGCCACCCTATTGCGACCAGTTCTTCTTTGTACACATGGCCTATTATTATGTAAAAACAACCGGAGACCTGTCAATTTTAAGTACCGTGATCAATGGGAAGAAGTTGCTTGACCGGCTAAAATTGGCTTTTCATACGCCCCCTTCTAATGAATCGAACCATATTGTACTCGCTACCAAAGAAATGCGTGGTGTCGACTTCGGATTTAGAGACGCAATCGAAATTACCGGACTCCTCTGTTACCCAACCATTTTAAAATACAGGGCGGCTCTAGAACTAAGTGAAATAATGGCTATGCTCAAATTTGAGGAAGCGAGTCGCTACAAAGAAATAGCAAATATGATTAAAGAAAACCTTCATCAGATATTCATGAATGAGGAGGGGATGTTGCTAGCATCAACCGGTCAAAGTAATCAGCCCGATATTTGGTCAACTGCATTGGCCATTTACTATGAGGCAATGGAAGAAGAATATGTAAGTCGGGCATCAAAAGCACTTTGCGAAGCATATAAAGCTGGGGAGATTAGTTACAAAGGGAATATTCGTCATGTCCCAACAAACGCTGATTATGACAAAAATACGGCCTGGGAGGTTACAACGGTGCCTAAAAATAGCTATCAAAATGGCGCCTACTGGGGCACGCCTACGGGTTGGGTATGCTATGCAATCTATAAAACAGACCCTAACTTAGCAGCGCGTTTAGCCCAGGAGTTTATTCAAGATTTGAAAGAAAATGATTATCGAAAAGGTGGCCAATACGGCGCACCTTATGAATGTTTTAATAAGGAAGGGTACCAACAAAATCCACTCTACTTAACAACAGTTTCATGCCCCCTTATTTCATTGAGGATACTGCCCATTGAATAACCTAATAAGAGAAAAGAGCCTGAATAAGAAGGCAGGAAACCATGTACATATTATGACCGCTATAAAACAGAAACTGGGTAGCAGCCGAAGAAATTTCTTCCGACAGGTGGGGCTATTCGTCGGATCCAGTCAGCTAGTGAGCCATCTGGGCTTCGCAGGAACCTATAAAAATAACAACGAAGCGTTGACCATTTCGACGGAGTTCCCCAGCGGTGGTGGAAATGTGGAGTTGCTTAGTCGAGATCCTATTACGATACGATTTACCCCCCACGACGAAGGCGGAAGAGGATGGGGGCAAATGTGGTGGTATTTTTCGGTGAGTGGAATGAAGCCCGGCGAGAAAGTAGAGCTGCAATTAGAATTAGGCTCCCCAACCCTTCCTGGTATCAACAAATATCTAGTTTTTAGTTACGATTCAGTCGTCTGGGAACACGGTAGTCAAGGACAATTCAGGCAAATCGATGGAAACGCTTTTTTTGTATACGAGCATTGGGTAAAAGAATCAAAGGTTTGGTTCGCCTACGACCTTCCTTACCCTGTTTCGTTGGTAAAAGAAAAACTATTCCCTCTGGTCAATCAGACATCGGGTTTAGAGCCGTTTGTGTTATGTACCTCCAGAAAGGGTCGGGATGTCTACGGCTTTAGTCTAAAACCCTTAGCTGAACCGAAGTATGGTGTTTGGTTACAGGCTAGATCACATGCTTTCGAAACCGGTGCAAGCTGGGTACTCCATGAACTCTTGTACTGGTTGTGCTCCACTGATCCCGCAGTAAATCAGTTAAGACTACATACCGAAATTACAATCATACCTATAATCGATGTAGATGCTGTCGCAGAAGGAAGGACCGGGAAAAATCAACCCCCCTATGACCATAACCGAGGTTGGGAAAGGGCGATTTCACACTGGCCTGAGGTAAATCATATCAAGTCGTTGGTTCGACAAAAAAGTGACAGGCAGATGTTAGACCTGTTTATCGATCTACATGGACCTGGTAATGACAAACAGCCTTATTTTATAGTCCCCCTGGAAGATGATCTTCCAACGGATAAGCAGCGTGCTAATCGCCGGTCTTTTTTTAACTTGTTAGGGGCAAAAACGTTATCGGCAGAGAGTTCCAAGGTTCAATCCATGAAACAGTTTCATGTCAGTGAACGCCCAGTAGCTCAGTACGCTCCCGACACTTCGTCTCGATGGGTGATGAAAAACACCAATGATGCCGTTGTTACTCTAACACTTGAAGTAAATATGAAAACCATTCTCAGTACCCAACAAGGATATGCAGATGAAGCAGTCGCTTTGGGACGAGGAATGTCAAAATATTTCTCGAATCACCATCGCCGTAAATAGGCAGTCACTTAAGGAAAGATTATAGATAGATTCACTCCGTCCCCTGTATTACTGTTTTCTCCCTTTGTGAGATATTCCTTACTTCGATCAATAAGTCGTCGGTAAATTCAGGGATGCTGATGGATGTGGCTGACCGTAATGACTTAGTAGTGTACGTGATTTCCCTCAGTCGTTCCATATTCGCGGGGTTATAAAAGTTTATTGCATAGACTCCGTTGTTGAGTCTTATATTAAGCTCACCACCCGTTACCTTTCTGTCGGTTTCCCGAGTACAGCAGTATATAACGCTAAGGTCGCGGGAGGGGGAGGTCAGGGTCGTTTGGACTAGGTTTTCTCCCTTTACCCGTGCTGCCGTCTGATTGGGATAAAGTTTCCAAAAAGGGATAGAACTGTAGTACTCTTTCATTACAGGTAAGTATTGCCAACCCTCCATAGTATAAGTCGTATCGTTGATTCCCTCGCAACCATCCCAGGAATGCCAGGTCCAGTAAACGCCAGAATTGGCAAATAGCCATCCTTGTTTTCGTCTGTGAACGGGGTCGTCGTTTTGATGCCTTTTTTCTCTTCCTGATTCGTTGTTGAATGCGGGTTTTCCATATCTTCCAACATTCTGTGCGATACCCAGGTACCATGATTGGAGATCGTAGTTTTCCTGATTCCCGGTACAAGTGTGGACGATAGCTAGGTCCATCCAGTCTTTTTCAGGCCATAAGGCATCGTCTGTGGTTCCGTCAGAAGAACATACCGGATGACTATAGGGGTCATTCTCTTTAAAATAGCGTCCAGCTACATCCTGGAACGATTCGTTTTTAATATATTCGTTCATGATTTCCCAGGTCAGCAGGTTGCTGAATCTTGAGAGTCGACGAATGGCTTGGTCCCAATAAGGTTTATGGGCATCCACCTCGTCAGCTTCCGGCTTCAGCGTGAAATACAGCACCAGATCAATGCCGATTCCGTGCTCTCCGGCTAGCCGCATCCTTTTTTCGACTTCGTCCCAATAGTCTTCATTGAAGGTGGTATAATCGGGCAGTTCCCGTGTGCCACCCCATGGCCAGAGATCATAACCCAGCGCTTCTGGATAGGGAGTTCCTTCCAGACATACTCGTATGACATTAGCCCCGTGTTTTTTCGCATTCTCCAGTACCTTTTCAGGATATTCACAAACAAAATAAGCCCATGCCGTCTTGTTGAGAATGTAGACGAATTCACCGTCTTCGTTGGAGAAATGATTGGAATAGTTTTTGTCGGGGCGGAAAGGCGAACTCCAAATTTCATCGAAGGTGACGGTCTCGGGGGTAGACAGGCTGCAACCATGAACGCAAAATAGAAAGAACGCCCAGAAAAGGTGTCTCATCGTAAACGTATGTAAGATCAAAACAATTACTTTTTTAATTCTATCAAATCAGTTTATCTCGTAGGATATTTTAGTTAGACACAGGAAGCATGTATAAATCTTCCCCTCCTGAGAATCGGCTATTCTATCTTCAGTTTATTATTTTCCGGTTTTGGTAAACCCCTCTATGATCAGTTCTAGTGTTCTTACTGTCGCCTCCTGAGAAGTCGTTACTGTGCTGGAGTTAGGCCAACTTGAATTTACTTGCTCGGCTAGAGGGGGTTGCGGGATACCGGTGTTTTCAGCACCATATTGATCGTCACGTCCACCCAATTTCCAAATGACTAGTTTTAGGGAAGGAATAATATAAAGACAATGGCCACCTGATCCCGACTTCCAGTAGGCGTCTCTGGGTAGCGATGGCCAATTGCCATCCGTATTCACTGAAAATTGCAGGCTATAAGGATAGTGGGGGTTAAAAGGCGACCGTTTCGAACTATGACTCACAAAATCTGCCGGAACTACCTGGCGCTCGTGCCATCGACCTCCATTCAGCAATAAATAGCCAGCACGTAACATGTCCGTTGCTCGTAAGGCAATTCCACCACCGCCCGGAGTATGTGTAATCTCCTTATGATTTCGATAACCAAATCCCCAACGCCCCCATTCCAGCCAGCGTGCTAGGTGCAGATCAATAAATTCCTCGAGCTCCATTCCGGCTATATGGCGGAGCATTATCGAAGCCAGATGAATAGAGGCGGTGGCATAGGAGTAGCCTTCGCCCGGTTTGCACCATAATGATTTAGTAGTAAAAGGGGTTTTCCCCATGAATCCATCTTTCTTTCCGATCACATAGTCGTCGACTAGTGCTTGCCAGCCGTCAGGTCCAACCGGGTCGATTTGCTTTTCTTCACCATATACGTATACGGGATTATTTCCCCGGATCCCTGCGGTGAATGCAAGTAGTTCCCCTAATCGGATATCTTTCATTGCAGGGTCCGGTAGGGGGAATATCGATGAGGGGAAATAGCCTTTTCTCATCACTTTTTGTTCCAGCCCGTCTGGGAATAAATCAGGATGTTGTTCCATTAGAATGCCTACGGCCATACTGGTCAACGATTTCCCGCAAGAAGCTAGGTTTGGTACTGCGTCGCGATGCCCTTTACCGAAATAGCGTTCGTAGATCAACCAACCATCGTACAAAACGAGTAAACCACCATTTTTGGAGGTTGTTTTAACGAAATCATAGGCTTTGTCGAGGTAGTTCAGGTCGATGCCGGTCTTTTCTCTAATTTCCGCCGGATCCTTCAATTCTCGCCACCCGCCAAGGGAGTCCGGTGGTGGGAAATAGGTAGGAGACGCAGCATCCTGATCGCGTACCAAGAAATCAACTTGCGGTGAACGCGCCCATTCGTTTCCCTCCGAATCCCTCAGAAATGCCTGTAGAATATGAATGCCAGCGGTGTCCGGCGTTATGCTAAATCGCTTGTTTCGACCATTCGAGACATTGTTTCCATTTAGATGCAATACCACCTCGTATTTTTTGGTGGTATCAGGGTAAATAGCAGATACTTGTACGGGGATTTCACGTCCTAAGTCGAAAATTGCGCCATCCGTCGGATACGCAATGGTAACCGCAAGACGATTCGATGATAAATTATCTGTAATATGGTCGCTATGGGTTACCACTCTAAACATCTCGTAAACTTCAGGGTCGTCATCAGTTCCTTGAAATCGAAACGGATAGGATTGATTAGTCTTAATATTCATATAACCCCATCCGCATCCATTTTTTACCGCATGGAGTAGCGCATCGGCACCTACTTTCCCCACCTTATCGTCTTCATTGCATATCAGGGGTTTTCCGTACTTTTTCAATATGTCAATCCGGGCTCTGTACTTTTCGAGTGGGGTATTGTTAAAATGGATGGTGATAAAGTCTACAGCTTCGGCTAATGAAACTGCATACGATCCGTCGCCCATCCCGCTTGTACTTATATAGAGTGCGGGATATTTCGCCTTAGCTTTCTGGATAAGTTCTATCTGTGCGGCTTCACTTCGGAGCCAGTCACCGTCTTTCCATTTGAGAAATCCTCCGTGTTTATATTCGTTAGCGATTTCCAGGACTACATTGCCAAAAGCTTTCTGTCTAAGCCATTCTGCCGTATTTTCGATAGCTCGATAGATTGCTTCCTTTCCCTCAAGTGAAGACTGGCGTTGATATAAACAGGAAAGGATTACCACCAGACCTAGTTCGTCACAAGCCTTGATCACCCTTTCAACCCGTTCCATATAATCGTCACGCAACCCTCCTTCTGGGTCGTAGGCGGAATTAATAGCTCCTTCATATCCCGGGTGCCCGCCTTGTAAACTAATGGTAAATGCATTAACTCCAACCTTCTTGTATTGGGGTATATGATCAATAAATTGGTCGGTATTAACCGAAGGGGCAAGGCCACTTCCCGGATTACCTATTTGTTTATCTTCAAATACGGCGTTCACCATCCTAACATTCATAAGTAGTCCTTCGGCTACTGTTCCAGGATTGAGTACCTTGTCATTGATATACCAGCGATCTTCCACTATACTAACCCGGGTACGTGCTACCCTTTCGTCCGGCTCTGTGGCTAAAAGGTTTTCTGGAAAGCAGACCGCAGCCAATAGAATGAAAAGCCAATTCTTCATGGGTTGGTATTGATTACGATCCGTCGGTATGAGGTAAGATTTGGGGTTCCATTATCAGTCACCTCCAGGATAAGATGGACTGTATTGCCGGGGAGTGTTTGGGGTAGTTTGACCGCACATTTCTGACCTTTCGCCGTAGTTTTAATGGGAATACAGGTGTTCCCCCCCACTCAATTCGTTATACAACAACCATCGAAAAGACAGTTTGTCTCCATCGGGGTCTGTCGTACGCCTAGCATCAAAGCGCAGGGTTTCGCCAGGTTTCGCCTGTATTTCGAGGGGTTTGTTACCTGACAGGCCATTTAAGGTTACTTCTGGAAAATGGTTAGCCTCGGCATATGACTTCGTACACCAATCGAGACGGGCGCAAAAAGCATTTTGAAAGGCGGGGCGCCAGCGCGATACCGTATGCCGTTCGTTCAATGTACCATCCATAAAATCATGTGCATCAATGTACAGGTTTCCACTGAGAAGGCGGTAACGGCCTCCCCAACCGCCCCATTCGGGCTTGTCGGGTATGTTGAGGCCGTTGATTAGAAGTCCCAGAAACGAAGGACTGTCTCCTTCCTTCATCCCGTCGGTACCATGACCATCGAGTGGATATAAATCGCTCAATGGTCCATGCCCGTGAACATTTGTTTCCACCCATTTACGATCCTGCATACTAACGTCTCCCGTCATATACATGCCGCGAAATGTAGCCACCTGTCTTAGTCCGAAGTTTCCCGGGAAGATAAATCCCGATGCGACATATCGGATATCTCGGAAATTATCGATGATCCAATCACGGTGCTTATCCTGATCTCCTATGGCGTGGACCTGAAATTTTTTACAAAACGACGCCATTTCTTCCTTTGATTTAACCGCTCGAGCTGCCCATAGAGCTTGGGCTAATTCCCGCTGCCCGCCCCATACGACGATATAAGTGAGGCTACTCTCTTTGTCGATGATATCGACGATGGCGCGCGATGCCTCGGTGTCATATCCTTTCCCAAATTTTTCTGGATCTCCCTGGCCATCGAAGACGATCGATTCCAAATAATCAGGACTGGGATACGTTTTTGAATGCAGGATTAAATTCGGATAAACTTGTCCATACGCTTTGATCTGATTTCGTATTAGCTCAGGCCGGGTATCATGCCCATGACCAAGCCGACTCGTGGCACAGATTGCTTTTAGATCCACTTGATCCGAATGAAGTAATAAGCGAACGAGGCTTTGTTCATCGTCGCTGTCACCTCCAATGTCGGTCAACACGATAATAGCAGGCTTTTGCTGTGCCAACACGGTCGCCTCGGAAATTGTAATTGCTAAAATCCAAAGGATGCATGCTCTGATTGAGGAAAAGTAAGTTAAATGAAGGGAGAGAAACATTGGTTAATTAGTAGTTACAACAATCTGGTCGCTCAGGTTATATAAATTGCTACCGTTTGCTAGCGCGCCTATCCTAATATAATATTTCGTGTTGGAAGCCAACCCCGAAATAGTAACCGTGCCGGAGTCTTGTCCAAGATTAATTTTTTTAGTTTCAAAAAACGGACCGGACCCAGTAGTAGTCGTCGGGTAGGGGTTGGTACTGCAATATAGCTCTCTTGCAGTTGCTGTTTTGCCCTCGTTTCCACTGATCGCATAGTTAATCGCTATTTCCGAGGATGTTACATTTCTTACGACCGGTAAATTCATTTTCAGGAAAGGGGTTACCTGAATATCCTTAACGACGTTTTTATTCGAGGTTAGATCAATTTCCAACGTATCGGAATCATAGAAGACAGGCCCCAATACCCACAATTTATAACGTTGTGGGTATAGCTTTGTGTTTCGAAAGCTGCCATCACCATTGATACGGATGTCGGTAGTCACGACATCTTTTTCTCCTTGGAGTCGGACTATGAGTGTGTTACTGGTAATGTCACCTGAGACTTTCTCTCCTTCTCGGTCTTTTAAGACCCCAGCGATTTCACCGTCAAAACCAAATTCTGTAATTGCAGTATCCTTACAACCCGTCGCCATCCATAGCACGGTACTCATGGTAAGAATTACTTTATATAGCGTAACTTTCATTTGTTTATTTTTTTAGTACAACGGGTTTTCAACAAGATCGGGGTTGTTATTAATCCGGGCTGTCGTAATCGGATTATAGTAATGTTCCTGCCTAAACACGCGGGTAAAAGATTCGCAATTGAACGGGATGAAGTAAAATTTGTCGGTCGCGTGATGACGGATGATCTGTAATCCTTGAAAACGGTGGTTGAGTATTTGATGGGCGATACGCCACCGTCTGAGATCCCAGAACCTATGCCCGGCCTCGAAGGCAAATTCTGCCCGTCGTTCCGATTGTATCTTTTGTAAAGTGATGGTTGATTCGTCTACCAGGCTAATTCCAGCTCGGTTTCGAGTATAATTCAGCGCTTCCGCAGCTTCTTTTTTGTTTCCTGTTTCAAACAGTGCTTCCGCTTTTGTGAGGTACATTTCGGCAAGGCGGAAAACAATCCAATTTGTTTTGCTTTGGCCTTCTGGAATGGTAGTAGCTGCATCGTCGATATACTTTTTGATGAGAAACCCGGAATTGGTACTTAAGTCATCTTTTGCAATTGAGCGGGAATCGGGGCCAACGGCGGGTACATTTTCGTAGGAGACGTTCGGGTTTCGAATTACTTGGGCGGGATCCGGGCTAGCACTGGGGTCGAGGCCTTCATACGTTTGAGTAACTCCGTTAGCCCAAGGGTCGCCCTGGAAAAATACCGTTGCAAACAACCGTGGATCTTTTTTGATAAATGGGCCTCTGCCATCATCGTATAAAGTTAACGCTCCATCGAAATTCGGTTGATCGGTACTGCCATCGATATTCTCATAGCCCAGAATAAATTCCAGGGTGGGGTTTCCAGTTCCGCCTCTTGCCGCCCACTGAGGTGGTGCATGCCATGCATCCCAGGAGTGTCCAATATTTACACCATCGTATGGTTTTTCGAAAATAACTTCTGGATTATTCTTTTGGAGAAACAATTTCCTGTAATTCTCCGACTTATCGTCGGGAAAATCCATGTATAAGGAATATTTACCCGCTGCGATGACCTCTTCAGCTTCCTGACTAGCGACCGTATAAAACTGAGTCGCTTGGTCGGACGGGATGCCGGTAAAGCCATTAGACGCTAGCTCACCGTATCGGGCGATAGATGCTGCCCATAGGGCTGACCGCGCTTTTAAGGCTAGTGCTGTCCACTTGTTAACACGGCCTCTCGGTAACGGGTTGTCAGATAATAATTCTTTGGCAATATCAAGTTCAGCCAGGATAAAACGTGCAATCGTTTCTTCGGAAGCGCGTTGGGTATATTTCTTTTCAACCGGACTGAGCGGATCAATTACCACATCGACCAACGGTACGCCACCGTAACGTTTCATCATTTCAAAATAGGTATACGCTCGAATAAACCTGACTTCTCCTTCGAGTTGGCTTTTTACAGCGTCGTTGATCGGTGCTGAAGTTACATTCTCCAGAAAAACATTGCAGTCTCTGATGTATTGATAGTCCCAGAAGGGATTCAACTCGGAGCTCCTACTGACTGAGCCCGCGTTTGTTCCTCCGGTTGAAAGGGTGCCCTCGTCCGTAATACTGTACCAACTATAGGTTTCAAAGGCGAAGAAAGGGAACCTGCTGTACAGGTTAGTGACATAAGCACGCATCATGCTTTCGTCATTCCATACGTCCTTATCTGATATCTTATCCAACGGTTGTCTGTCCAGCACATCGGCACAAGATGGCAAAAGCAGACTTAGAAGGACATAGATGAAATAGTGAATATATTTAGTCATGAGTCGATTCGGTTTATGAGATCACTTACATTAAAACTGAAGCAATAATCCTATGTTGTAACTGCCTACCGGTGGATAGTAATCTCCAAAAGTCCTCGCAGGGCTGGTATCTGCCTCCGGATCGAGGAAGTCCAATTGGGAGAATGTGAGTAGGTTCGAACCGGAAACATAGATTTTGCATTTGTCGATAGCCCATTTCCGGGTAAGTGAAAGGGGTAGGGTATAACCGATTTCGAGGTTTTTCAGTCTTAGATACGATCCATTGATCAGCCAGAAATCATTGAATCGGTAGCTGGAATGGCCGCGATTATAATTGTCTGTCCGATACCTTGGCCAGCGCGCGTTCGTATTAGCAGGGAGCCATTGATCTTCTGCACTAGTCACCGGAACATAGGAGTCCTTTAACATGGCCATATTAGGTGTATTGCCCGCATAGAGCGGTAGGGTTAAGTCCGGCGAATTGAGTAGGTTGAAATCGTATAATCCGGCACCTTGCCAAAGCATTCCTACGTCAAATCCTTTCCAGTTGAATGAAAGGTTAAGACCATAGGTGAGTTTCGGGAAATTGCCCCTACCAATAATTACATTGTCTTCATCCGTAATTCTACCGTCACCATTATAATCGACTATTTTTACGTCCCCTGGGAGTATCGTTGCGTTGTTACGACCGTCTTGATCTGCCCAATTTTCGATCTCCTCTTTAGTTTGAAAAAGACCCTCCGTCATCTTACCCCACACAACGTCGGTCCATTGGCCGATCCGATTGCCTCTTCGTAGGGCTTCCTGACTGGCGAATTCATTCTGATCGATGAGCAGAGCTTTTTCTCTGTTCCAGGAGATATTCCCTCCGATATTATACGACACTTCACCCAGTTGGTGTCGGTGGTTTAGGGTCAACTCCCACCCTCGGTTGTCGTACTCAGCATAATTGACCTGTGGCATGTTAGCTCCAACAACATCGGGTAGTGATAACATGCGAGCGCCGAGGACGTCGGTACGACGACGGTAGAAGTACTCGACCGATCCCTCTAGACTGTTTTTCCATAAACTGAAGTCGAGTCCAATATTGGAGGTGGTCATTTTTTCCCAGGTAATGGTGGTATTAGCCAATGCATCGGCTCTTATACCTTTTTCGAGGGTATTGGTAAGTCCATCGAAAATGTGGCTGGATGTTACAGAGAATGTCTGGAGGTATTGGAAATTCCCAATATTGTCATACCCAAGTTTACCGTAGGAAGCTCTTAGCTTGAGATTCGTCAGAAATGGTATTTTATCTTTGAGGAAGTTCTCCTCCGAAATTCTCCAGCCTACCGAAGCTGAAGGGAAGAAGCCCCATCTGGTTTCTTTGGGAAATCGTGGGGAAGCATCGAGACGACCGTTAACTTCGACGAGATATTTGCCCTGGTAATCATAATTCAGGCGGGTGACCCATCCTTTTCTTCCCCCTTCGCTTGCCCTTCCGTTGTTGTTCTTATCCAAATCGGGTCCGGCAAAAAGGTAGTCGATGTCGAAGTCGTACCTGAGCCGGGAGGCA
>Ga0182793_1001903_pt1 | contig 12423 bp, 9 predicted proteins | sample Passage237A_FD_130498 | JGI IMG/M metagenome (GOLD analysis project Ga0182793, IMG submission 130498) | Cellulose adapted compost microbial communities from Newby Island Compost Facility, Milpitas, CA, USA - Passage2 37A (version 2) (version 2) ...
GAGCACCTCGACAACAAGGCCTTCGGGCAACACCGCACCCGAGAAGTCGATGGACGGGGTGCCGTCTGCATCGCGCGTAATGGTGGGCAAGGCAATCTCGGTCATGACTCTCCTCTGTTGGCGTGTTTCCAGCCTATGGGACCGGCGCGTGCGATGCCTCCGGGGGGCACGCCTACGGGGAAGCGACCACCTCGCGAACGCGTTGTCGCTGGCATGACTGCACAAACAGCGGCCACACGCGCCATCGCGGAACTGGGAATCGACCACGAGGTGACGGCGCACGGCAAGGTCAACTCACTTGAGGAAGCCGCGGCGGCTCGCGGGGTCACGCCTGACCGCTTGCTCAAGACGTTGGTGATCCGGCGCGGCGATGACGACTTTGTGTTGGTGCTCGTGCCGGGCGACCGCCAGATCAGTTGGCCCAAGTTGCGCGCCCATCTTGGAGTAAGTCGCCTCTCCCTTCCTGACAAGGACGTGGCGCAAGAGGCAACGGGTTACGAGCGGGGCACGATTACGCCGTTTGGCGCTGAGTTGTCCCCTTCGGGTGAGCCGTGGCCGGTGATTGCCGACGCTCTCATTGCCGAGCGTGGCGGTTCAGTGAGCATTGGCGGCGGTGCGCATGGCGTGGGGATCACGCTCGATGCCGCGACGCTTGTTGACGTGATCCGAGCCGATGTTGCGGACGTGACGGAGCCGGCCTAGTCCTTTGGTGGCTCGCGATGCTGCACATCGCGGCCAGATCCATCAATAGCTCACCGCAAACGGCCTGTTGGGGTCCGATGTTCTCCAACAACTCACCGCAAACTCGGGGGTGGGTGGGGTGGTCAGGGCTTGCGGGTGAGGAGCGGGATGACAACCTCGTCGACGATCTCCGCCATCGCCTCTTCCGTCACCGGGCGGGCATTGATGAGCACCTCGTGACGGAACAGGTCAAACACAAGAGAGCGCACGCGCGGGGTCAACACCGCCGGGTCGATCTCACCACGTTCCACCGCCGCGTCAATCGGCGAGAAGGACGGTTTCGCCCGCCCGCGCAGGAATGCCCCGCGGAAGTCCTGAAACGTGAGGCCCTCGCTCGACAGGTACTCGCCAAGGTGCGCGGTGGTCTCGATCATCGTGCGCACGTCTGTGCGGTTGGCCCAGCGCAGCATCCCGAGCAGATCCTCGCGGAGCGATCCCGTTGGCTCGGGCCGAGGACCCCGGTCGCGGAGCACCGCGAAGCGCGCGGCCGCCGCGACCAATTCGAACTTGCCGGGCCATCGCCGGTACAGCACGGCGCGGCTCGTCTTCGCACGTTGCGCGACCGCATCGATCGTGAAGTCGTTGAAGCCAGAGTGCTTGAGCTCGAGCCATGCCGCCTCGAGCAGAGCGTTCTCAAGGTGCTCGCCACGCCGGCGAGTCTTGGACTCTGCACTGCTCGCGGAAGCCACGGCGCGCCCTACTCCTTCTCGACCCCGGAGTCGGCCGCGAGCTCAACCCCCGCCTCGGCCGCTCGCTCGACCGCCCGCGCCGCAGCGTAGGCGCGCTCCTCCTGCTTCGTCTTCCACACGGATGCCGCGATGGTGATGGCCAAGATGCCGGCGATGACGATGAGTGAGGGGACGGGCTCGATGTCAGGCACCGACTCCGCGTACAGGTGGGCGCCGTGGAGCACGAGCTTCACTGCGATGAAGATGAGGATGACGCCCAAGCCGTAGGGCAGGTAGCGCAGGGTGCGCAGCGAACCCTCGAGCACAAAGTACAGAGCGCGCAGGCCCAACAAAGCGAAGGCGTTCGTGGTGAACACGAGGTACGGGTCGTGGGTGATGCCGAACACGGCGGGCACCGAGTCGACGGCGAACAGCACGTCCGTGCCCATGATGGCGGCGACCACGACTGCCAGCGGCGTGATGACGCGGCGTCCCGCCTGCTTCACCACCATATGGGTGCCCACGTAGCCGTCCGAGACGGGCCACAGCCTGCGCACCAAGCGCACGACGGGCAACTGGCCAGGGTCTGGCTCCTCCTCGACGCCGCGCACTGCATCGCGCACCACCTTGATAGCGGTGAGCAGCAGGATGAGGCCAAAGATGAAGAACACCCACGAGAAGCGCGCAATGAGCCCCGCGCCGACCGCGATGAAGATGCCGCGCAGCACGAGCGCACCCGCCACACCCCACAGCAACACCCGTTGGCGAAGGGGTCGCGGCACGGCAAAGCCCGCGAGGATGACGATGAAGACAAAGAGGTTGTCGACGCTCAGCGCCTTCTCGACGATGTAGCCGGAGTAGAAGAGGACGCCTTCCTCGCTGCCGTACTCAAACCACAGCCATGCCCCAAAGATGCACGGGAGGGCGATGTAGAACACCGTCCACCACGTCGCTTCCTTCATGGTGGGTTCGTGCGGCTTGTGGGTGAAGGCGAAGTCGAAAACGATGAGCGCGATGACCGCCGCGATGGTGATGAGCCACATCGTCGGGCTCGCGATCGTCGTGAGGTCAGCTCCTGAGGACGACGCCGTGGGGACGGCCTCGGCGGCCGCAACAAGCAAAAGGGATGAGGACATGGGGGCTCCTAGCTACCAAGTCTCCCCACCGAGCCGAAGCGCGGGCCGTACCGGGAGAGCGGCGGCGCTCTCGTGATGACCGATACGGACTTTGTGGGTACTCCCTTGTCGCGCACGACGCTAACACGACTGGACGGGAGAAAGGAAACGGCGCAACCCGGCAGAGGGGGGTATGCCGGGCCGCGCCTCGGACAAGTACACACCACTTTGGGGGGCACCGAGAACAAAACTCCCGTTTTCGACATCTTCAACGATGTGATCTTGGCAACAGTGACGGTCCCGGGTCCCACTCGCCGTCCTCACCGGATTCTCGAACACGCAAGTGTGGCGTATGTCACACATGAGGAGTACGGTGGCTCCAGGCTGTACGAGGGGTGCGGCCGCAAATGCGGGGGCGCTTATTGGCGTCTCCCGCATGCTGAGGGAGTCCACATGTCACGCCACAATCACCTTACTGAGCGTGCGCGCCGCACCGTTGCTGCGCTTGCAACGCTCGCCATAACCGGGGCCGCGACAATCGCAATCGCCCCAACCGCCAGTGCCGACGTCAATGACGGAAAGGTCAACGTTGGCCCCGTCTCAATGACGCTCACCACAGACGCCAATGCGAATGGCCGCCCCGACGTCGGCGACGTTGTCACATTGAGCGCCACTGTTACGGCGCTCGACCGCGATATCCGCGTTCGCGAAGTGACGCCGTCAGCCGTTGAGGCTCTCATCAGCACCAACACGGACGTCGCGATCACGGCGGGCAACTCCGCCGTGGTGTCTGTTGAGCGCACGGTCACGGCGCTTGATCTTGGCTACCTTGGCTCTGGGCCGAATTATCCCGAGATCTACGTGCGCTATTCGTACAGTGGTCAAGTATTTGGGTTTCCCGTGACCAGCACCGGCATGGTGACAGCTCCCGGCCCCGCGCCACTGTACGCGGCCGGGGACCCGCTTTCCGTCTCCACCTCGTACGTGGTGAGCGAATTCAGCAGCGTCATCGACGGTGCGCCCACCGAGGGCGACACAGTGGTGTTGGAGTCAACGTTCACCAACACCTCGGGCTACCCCGTGCGCATCTACAACGCGGCTGGCTACAACGGCCCGCAAAGCGAAGTCGTGTCCTCGTGGGTCATGCTGGCGCCAGGGGAGGCAGCCACGTTTGCCAGCGATCCCTACATGGTGACCCTTGGCGACGTTGTCGCTGGCTATGTCTCTTTCCCTGTGGCGAGCGTGACGTGGTCCTCGGGATTCACGGAGATTGCGCTCATTTGGTCGGGCACGCAAAGCGTTCCTTTCGGCGGGATCGCAACGGAAGCACTCAATGCGGCGTCCGTCGCCAGCGTGACAACCGAACTCAATGACGCGCTCGGCAACCCCGTGGCACTTGGCGCAGCACAGCCGGGTGACGTCATTGACTACACGTTTGGGGTGACCAACACCGGCAACGTGGTGCTCAACCACGTGTTGCTCTCCACGACGGCCGCGTGGCCGGGCGGCGCGAGCGGTGCTGGCTCGACCGATGCGCAGCTCGCTCAGGGGGCAGTGCTTCCGAGCGGAAACATCCCCGTCTACCTCATGACCTCCATTGATGACGGGATCCACAACGCATATGCCCTCACGGCGGACGATGTCGCACGCGGCTATGTGGACCTCGGCTGGGAAGTGCAAGCTGCTCCGTCCAGCGCGATGTTCGCGGCGAACCCCGGGGCGTATACCCACGACATCTCCAAGCGCGTCTTCCTCAAGACGTTCACCATGGACTCGTCGCTCACCTACACATCGGCCACGCTGAACGACTCCAACGGTGACGGCATCGGTCAAGAAGGCGAGGACATCTACTTCCAGGTGCAGTTGGTCAACGACGCCGATCAGTCCTTCACCATCACCGACGCCTTCGATGTGGTGGGAAGTGACACCACGGGTGACTACACCGCCGCCATCGGGCAAACGGTGCACCCCGCCAGCTCCCGCGCGTTTGGATGGACCCACACCATCACGGCTGCGGATCAGTTGCGCGGCTCCGTGGATGCGGCATCGACGATCGAGTTCGAGGGCGTTGTGGATGGTCAGACCAAGTCGCTCACTGCCGTGGCACCCTCCGTGGCGACCGGTGAGTACGTCGCGCCGCCTAGCTTTGTCAACACGTCAGCAACGTATGTGGACAGCAATGGCGACGGCTTCCCGTCAATCGGTGAAGTTGTCACCGTGACGGTCACCGTCCAGAACGCGGGCACGTACCCGCTGACGGGTGCGGCCGTCGCGGATGCTCCTGGCTCCGACATCACGGGCCTGTTGCCCGCGATCTCGAGCACCATCGCCGGGCCGAGCACGGCCGCGGTCACGTTCGACTACACGATCACCAACGCTGACTATCTGCGCGGGTCGATCTTCTACTCCACCATCCTCACGGCCGACGGCATGGCTGGCTCGCTCTCGGCAACGTCGGTGTATCTGCAGGACATCACGTTCGAGCCGTATGCAACGGACCTGGACGGGGTCCTCCCAGGCGGCATCACCGTGTGCAATGCAGACGGCACGCCTACCGACACCGTTGTCATTGGCACCGACATCACCGTGGTGCCGGGCAACTCGTGCACCTACCCCGGCCTCGCTGACGGTTACCACGTGGTGGGCTTCTCCACCCCGCTCGTGCTGGGCGTCGACACCTTCGCGGTGCGTGTGCCCGGTCAGCTGGGCGTGGGTCAGCACCGCATTGCGCTCTACGCAGCAAGCGGGCTTGTGGGCTACCAGAACGTGACCGTCAAGGACCCGGTTGCGTTCGCGGCAGGCGGCTGGGCAGTGCTCGCTTCCACCGGCACCGAGCGCAGTGAAATCACTGGGCTCGCAGGTGTAGCCGCCGCACTCGTGCTGCTTGGCACGGGTGCGATTGTCGTCTCGACGCGTCGCCGCGGCGAGATCGCATAAGCCCCTCACACAGAACGGGCCCGACACTCCTCGGAGTGGTCGGGCCCGTTCTGTTGCGTAGGGGTTGAGGCGGGTGCTGTCCTTTGCGCGCCGTCGCCGCGTCCCCTTATCGCTCGCTCGGCGGCGGCGGAGGCGGAGGGGGAATCTCACCCGACGCTGGCGGCGGCGGAGGAGGCGGGGGCACGGCGTCGGAAGAGGACGCGTCGGCGGGCGTTGTGTCGGCGGGCGTTGTGTCGGCGGGCACTGCGTCAGCGGATGACGCGTCGGCCGGAACAGCGTCGAGCACCTCGGTGTCGTCGCCAGCCTCAGTGCCCGGCTCAGCGACGGGAAGCGGCTTTGTCTCGGGCGTCACGTCCTCACCCGGCGGGGGAGGCGGAGGGGGAAGCTCGCCCGGCGGGGGAGGCGGCGGCGGGACCGCGCCAGTATCACCAGCGTCGGCGTCCGGAGCCGTGCCGCGAATGGCGGCGCCGATGCGACGGCGGAACACGATGAGAAGCACGATGATGGCGACCACCACGAGCACACTTGCGCCCACGATGATGTAGCCAAGCCACTTGATGCTCGTCACCTCGGCCTGGAAACGCGCACCGTCGCCACCGGTCAGCACGATGGTCGATCCATCGACGTCCACGTCGCTGTCCATGAGCCACAGCTCAACGGTGTCGGCGTCAAAGCTCTTGCCCGAGGGCAGGGTGACGGTGGTGGTGATGTCGGAGGTACGCGAGGACACCCAGTAGGGCAACGGCATGTCGATCGAGAACGCCTCGCGCTCGGAGAACAGGCTTGAACCTTCTGCTTCAAAGAAGCCGATATCCGCGGCCGTGCCGCCTGCCCACTGCTCGTAGGCGGGGGCGAGCTGGTCAATCGTCTCGGTCTGGATCACCACGGAGTAGGTGACGTTGCCGTCGCCTTCCTTGGTCTCCACGCCGGCGCCGTCCTTCTCTGCGGCAAGCATCTGAACGATGTGGTCGCCCACCGCCGCATGGGTTTCGGCATCAACGGTGACGTCCACGGTGACGCGAGGAGACCCGTCGAGCGACACCTTCATCGCGGCGCTCGAGATGAGGTGCTCCCGCTGGAAGGACGCGGCATCGGTCCCGGTCGAGGCCTCGACATTTGCGGTGTCGTCGTCTGAGTACCAGCCACCAGAGATCCATTGATAGCCGGGGGCGGAGATGGCGTCAGTAATGACGCGGTTGCCAGTTGAGCACACCTGCGTGCATTCGGCGATGGAGGAGACGGTGAGGACGCTCGTCAGGGGATCGTATTCAGAGGCGTCGTATGTGATGTCGAGGACAGTGCCCTCCGAGGCCAGTGCCTTGTTGGTCACTTCCACAATGCGATCGGCGGTGTCCGCCTCGATGCTCACCGTCCACGTGGAGCCGACGCCTGCAGTGGAGTTCTCCACGGTGACGCCGTCGCCTTCGAGTGCCGCGAAGTACTCCTCGTAGAGCTCACTGTTGGCGCGGGCCTGAGCCTTGTCTGGCACCACAAAGACGATGTCGCGGGTGATCGAGTCAGCGGTCACCTCAGTGGTCATCCCGATGCCGTCAAAGCCGAGGTCAACGACCTCCTCGAAGGACAGCGGCTGACCTTCCTCATAGGTGATGCCGTTGAACTCAACGGTGGTGTCGCCGTTCTCCCACATGTTGCCGTTGCTTGATTCCGAGACCACGTTGTCAGCACGCAGGCCGTCAAAGAGCCATTTGAGGAGGTCGTAACTGGTGAAACTCTCATCGATGTCGAGGCCCGTGACAAAGGGAGAGTCGAGCACCTCAAAGCCCTCGCCTTGATACCAGTCGATGTCGCTTACCGCGAGCGCGGCCGCCGCCTTGTCGCGGTAATCCGTGGGCGAATCGAAGGGGATTGTGAACGTCGCCACCCAGTTGCTGTCCGCATCAACGGTGATGCCGGAGTACTCGATGGAGGCCGGCTTGTGGCGTTGGATCGAGGCATCAACGGCGTCGATGCCGCCGGTGATCTCGCCCTGATCGTCAACATCCAGCGTCAGCACCATCTCGCGCACGCCGGTGCCATCGGGGCTGACCTTCATGACGGTGTCAATGCGAGCTCCGCAAGCGGACAGCACTGCAACGGCAGCGAGCAACGCGATGATCTTGATACCCCGGCGCGCGCGGAGTGTGGTGGTGGTCGGCACGTGCGAACCCTTCCTCAGCGGTGGAAGGGCCTCCCCTCCCCTGGCGCCACTCGCGGTGGCAGTTGTACGAACTGTACCGCGCACCAGGGGGTACGGACAGGGACCCTTTGGCAGGGCGTCGGCCGTGGACAGACGCGGGCGTGAGGCAGCGTCGGCCGAATCGCTCGGCCTGTTCCGCATCGGCGGCGCGGGTTACGCTCGTATCGCCGCACCCGCTCTTGCCGAAGGGTCCCCAGGATGTCCGAGCCACCGCGCGACCAGCAGCCGCGCGTGCCTCGCCTGCCCGATCCCGGGTGGCTGCCGGACCCCGCGACCATTGGAGTGGAGCGCTACTGGGACGGTTTTCAGTGGACGCCGTACACGCGCATGAAGGGTCAGACGAATGCGTGGCCCCCTGCTGGTGGTGCTTCCCCGTCAGGCGGCCGACGCCGGGGCCGGGCTGGTGGTCGGCGCGTCGGCGGCGGCGTGTGGATGTTTGCAGCGGTGGCGGTGGCCGTCATCGCGACGATGGGCTACCGGGGGGCGCTGCCGGAGTGGACCAATTGGCCGGATTCGTGGGTGATGAGCACGCCGACGGGTCCGGCGGTCGAGTACCCGGTGTTTGGATCGGACGAGCTGGTGCTGTACCTCGCGCGGTCAATGGTGGCGCAAGAGGACACGATCAATGTGACGTTCACGGGCGCCGGGTCAAGCGAGGGGCTCGAGACGATTCAGGACGCGATGCGCGAGGCGCTCGCGCAGAACCCGTACGTGTTTGTGCGCGAGTGGGAGGTGCAGGTGCGGCCTGCGTCCACCACCATCACTCCTATGTATGTGTATAGCGACATCGAGGCGGAGCAGCGGCGTATTGAGACGCGCTCTGCGCTGACGGAGTTGGTGGCGAGCTCGGGCGCGCTGACGGCCACGATTCAATCGGACCAGGTGCGGTTGTTGCATGACGCGATTGCGGAGCATGCGCGGTACGACTGGGATGCCTACGACACGATCAATGCGGGCGGTCACGACGCTCGGGTTGAGGCATCACAGGAGGCCTTTGGGATTCTGGTCAACGGGACCGCCGTGTGCACGGGATATGCGGAGACGATGCTGCTCGCGGCACATGCGCTCAGCATTGAGTCCGTTGTCGTCACCGGGAATGTGAACCAGGGCCTCACCACCGGTGGCCACGCGTGGAACCGCGTGTTTGTGGAGGGCGAGTGGCGTGTGGTGGATGTGACGTGGGACGACGTCCCGGTGGGGCGCACCGGACACGAGGTGCTCCGCCACGACTACCTGTTGCTCGTGCCTGGAGACCCGCTGCTCCAGACGCGGGAACAGGACATGGAGTGGGTGGTCGATGGGAATGAGGGGCGGTATTCGTAGGGTGATGGCGCGCGACATGCCGCGAGACGCACCCGATCCGCAGGTGCGCGCCGCCCAGATCGAGGCAGCGGGGCTGTGGAGAACAGATGCCTGGTCGCCTTTGTCCACAGATCTCGTCGTGGCCCGAGCGCGGATGGTCTGCGCCTCTACCGTCGCCTCATGCGATATTCGATTTCCGTGTGGGAAGGACCCACACCCACGAGCACTGACCATGCATACGCGCTGTGGAAGGCCATCTATGACGCGGCGCATCCACTTGTTCCGCCCACTCCGGCCATTGCTGAGTTCATGAGGCGCGTGCTGGAGCGATGGCCGATCGTTGACGGCTCTTTCGCTCACGATGCGCCGTGGAAGTATGCCGACATCGAGCGATCGGCATCTGGACATCTCGCAAACCTTGACCTCACCTGGGTGGGCGCCCGCAGTGCCTTGCCGTTCATCGCGGAGACGGCACATGATCTCGGGTTGGTCTGGTGGGATCCGCAGGTCCGGGAAGTCCGCGTGCGTCCCCGTCCGCCGTGGGAACCGCCGACGTCGCGCTCGGAAACAACGCCTAAGTTGTAGAACGCTTAGGTTGTAGGATGCCGGAGTGGGTGGTCAATGCGCTCAAAGGAGACAACAGTGACTGCACCCGATCTTGAATCGCTGCTCGCCACCCGTCCGGTGAATCGCGAGCGCGTTGATGCCCATAAGCGCCGCATGCTCGACGAGGTCCGCGCCTACCGCCTCCGAGAGCTCCGCGAGGCGTCTTCTCTCACTCAGGTGGAACTCGCGCAGATACTGAATGTGAGCCAGAACCGCATCTCACGCCTCGAGCGCGGCGATCTCGAGAGGTCCCAGGTGGATACGCTCCGCCGATACGTGGAGGCGATCGGTGGGAGCCTGCGCATTGAGGTGGAGCTGGGCGAGGAGCGCATCCCGATTGGTTGAGTCGGGGCAGGCCTCATTGGTGCCCACCCCTCAGTCCGTGCGCGGGCCTGGGCGTCGTCAGGGAATTCGGCCCGATATAGCCACGGTGGCGTGACTCCCCGCTAAAGAAGTCGGTCGGCCTTGCCGATACACATGAAGCGCGCTACGAGTCCAGGCGCGCCCGTTTGCAGGGGGCATCGGTGACAGCAGGCGAATCGGCAGATGCCGAGGCAAGGCGGCAACTTGCGCTCGCAGCACAGCATGAACGCGCCGCGAGGGAAGCACGCGAGACCGCGGCCCGCTACAGCATCGCAGCAGTGACCGAGAAGGCCACGATGCGTGCACTCACGCCGTTGGCTGCCGCCGGTATGAGCTTCCTGCAGGACCGCCGCTGGCCGGGGAGCCGACATGCTCAGGTTGACCTCGTGGCGATTGGCCCGCAGGGCGTCTTCATTCTCGACACCAAGGCGTGGAAGGACGTCTCCATCCAGGAGGACCGCGTGTTCCGGGGCGATGAGGACGTGACTGACGAGTTCCAGTCGCTCGAGAGCCTGGCCGATGTCACTGAGGCTGATCTCGCCGAAGTGGGGCTGGCGCCTGGCGAGGTCCGTGTCATCGTCGTGCTTGCGGGGCGCCAGGGCATCCACGCTCGTGTGGGTCGAATTGACATCGTTGGTGAGCGAGATGTGCTGCGCCACGTAGCGGCCGTGGGTGTCCGTCTCTCTGCGACGCAGGTCGATACCGTGCTTGGTCGCGCTCTGAGCTTGTTCCCGCAGGTCAACGCGCCCGCGCCCGTCACCCCCGCTGTTCCCCCGGTGGTGGTGCCTTTGGCTACCGAAGAGCCGGAGCCGCTGTTGAGCGATGATGAGGTGCGCGAGGCGCTCATGGCTGGCATCCTCGCCGAACCCATTGAGTCCTGGATGAGTTTCTTGCATCCCGAGCAGGCCAAACTCATTCGCCGCTCCTTCAACGGACCGTCCCGCATCCGTGGTGCTGCGGGCACAGGCAAGACCGTCGTCGGGCTACATCGCGCGGCGTACCTGGCTCGCCAGGGCAGGCGCGTCCTCGTGACGACGTATGTGCGCACGCTTCCGGTGGTACTTGGCTCATTGCTCGGCAGGCTCGCGCCCGACGCTGTTGAACGCGTCACCTTCACAGGCGTCCACGCGTTTGCCCTGGGGGTGTTGCGGGACCGGGGCATCCAAGTGGGCATCAAACCGAAGGCGGCAGACGCCGCCTTCACCGAGGCGTGGGCGGGCGTCCCTACCGACAGTCCGCTTCATAGCAAAGATGTGACGTCCCGGTATTGGCGGGAGGAGATCGACTACGTCATCAAGGGACGTGGCATCGATTCCTTTGAGGCGTATGCCGAACTTTCGCGAACCGGCCGGGGTCACACGCTTGGCCAAGCCCAACGAAGAGCCGTATGGGAGCTGTATACCGAGTACGACCGCCTGCTGCGCGAGGCAGGCGCGGCAGATTTCGCGGACGTGATCCTCATGGCGGAGCGCGAACTTCAGCGTGAGCCGCTGGCTCAGCCCTACGACGCGGTGATTGTGGATGAGGCCCAGGACCTCTCATGCGCAATGGTGCGCATGCTCTATCGACTAGTGGGCGACAGGCCCGACGGCTTCACCCTGGTTGGTGACGGCCAGCAGTCGATCTACCCGGGCGGCTACACGCTCGCCGAGGCGGGGATCTCCGTAGCCAACCGCGGCGTCGTCTTGTCTACCAACTACCGGAACACCGCCGAGATTCTGGACTGGGCTCACGACATGATTGCGGGCAGCGAATACGCCGACATCGAGGGTGAGATCGCTCGCGGCGAGCGTCCGGCCGACGTTCCGCGACACGGTCCGCGCCCTGTGGTGACCCGGCATACGTCGCGGTCGCGCCTTGAGACCGAGCTCGAGAGGCACCTGCGGTCCGTCACGACAGAGGTGGGCACCGCGCTCGGTGATTGCGCGGTCCTGGTTCGGACGACGTACGACGCGGGGCGGGTTCGCGACCGGCTTCAAGCGGCGGGCCTTGCGTGCGTGGACTTGGAGGAGTACGACGGCTCCTCGGCCGACGCGGTGAAGGTGGGCACCATCAAGCGCGCCAAAGGGCTCGAGTTCAAGCACGTGATGATCTCGCACCTGCCCGCCAGGACGCTCCCGAGCCAGACTCCACCTGCGACCGGTGCGGCTCGCGAAGAGTGGGAACTGTGGCGGCGCGAACTCTTTGTGGGCGCAACGCGAGCGCGTGATGGGTTGTGGTTCGGGATTCTCGGATAGGCAGGCTTTCCCAGTGCTGGGCCATGGGCTCGTCCCAGAAGGGCGTGGCGCGGATTAAGCTACGAGACGCGCGACGAAGGCGCGGGTGATCAGCTACGAGGAGTGTGAGTTCGCGTTCACCACGGCCTGCGCGCCCCAGCCTCCTTGCCGGGCCAATAGTAGGCAACGGGGTTCTGCGAGCCATCGAGGCTGAAAAGGTGACGCACGTGGGTGCCGACGATGTGGGCGAGTTCCGGCGAGGGTTCGCCGTGGAATCC
>Ga0182793_1001906_pt1 | contig 12419 bp, 13 predicted proteins | sample Passage237A_FD_130498 | JGI IMG/M metagenome (GOLD analysis project Ga0182793, IMG submission 130498) | Cellulose adapted compost microbial communities from Newby Island Compost Facility, Milpitas, CA, USA - Passage2 37A (version 2) (version 2) ...
ATGACCAGGTCAACAGCCCGCTGCAGGGCTTCCAGGTTTCGCACATCAGCCTCTATTCCCAATGCAAAACCGTCCTTTATTTTATTCAGGGCGTCGGCGGCCTCGTCTGCGTTTTTCTGGGAACGGCTGGGGGAAGCTACCTTGATACCATCCCTGATCAGAGCCTCGGCAATACCGTACCCGATTCCTTTCGACCCACCGGTAATAAAGGCTACCCTTCCTAAAGTACTCATTCGTTTCTGGTTGTATTAAAGTTAGACATTTCAAAGAAACCTGATGCCTCAAGCTTCCCCTTTGGTCCCTGCGGGACAAACGGACTGAGGTTTACCAAAAAACGGAACTTTCTTTGGGATCAGATTTGATCAAATATACAAAAAAATGGCCCGTTTTAAAGATGGTTACAATTTCAACGAGTATGTTTGCAGTCGAAAACCGGTATAAGCTGAAATGTACGGATATACCCCGGTGTGAACTCGGGTGCATGGCAGAAGTGTTATGATACAGGATGGCTTTTTTATGCTTGTTCTAAATAAAGAAGCCCGTTTGGTAGATTCTGATACAGCCAGTAAATTTGACAAGATTGTAAAATTGTATATTACTGCGAGAGTGCCTTTAAGCTAATAGTAAATATAAAATTCAATGAATAATTCCTTTCTTCCCATAGATTACCTGCCCATAGTAGTACAATTTTTATTGGCCGTTGGATTTGTCGGAGGAACACTGGTAGCAACCCACTTTTTAGGCCCCAGCAGAAAGGGAATTGTCAAGGACGATCCTTTTGAGTGTGGTATTGAAAGTGTGGGGGACGCCCGGACTCCCATTTCCATCAAATACTTCCTGGTGGCCATCTTATTTGTACTTTTCGATGTAGAAGTAATATTTATGTATCCCTGGGCAGTGAACTTCAAGGAGATCGGAGCTACCGGTCTGGGTGCCATGGCAATCTTCCTGGTAATCCTGCTGGCTGGCTTATACTACGAATTCAAGAAAGGGGTACTGAAGTGGGAAGACTAAGCGTCTGCCCGAATAGTTTTTAGTGTTGACGAATAATCATAGTAATAAAGCATGAAACCCATTAAAATGGTAGAGCCGCCGGCTGGACATAGCGGAGCCGGTTTCTTTGCTACTTCTTTCGATCAGGTAATTGGGATGGCGCGGAGCTATTCACTATGGCCGTTACCTTTTGCCACTTCCTGTTGCGGTATCGAATTTATGGCAACCATGGGTGCCCATTATGATATTGCCCGTTTCGGTGCGGAACGACCCAGCTTCTCACCCCGGCAGGCTGACCTGCTGCTGGTGATGGGTACCATCGCCAAGAAAATGGGGCCGGTCCTCAAGCAGGTCTACATCCAGATGGCCGAACCGCGCTGGGTAGTCGCCGTTGGAGCCTGTGCAAGCAGTGGCGGTATTTTCGATACTTACAGCGTACTGCAGGGTATCGACCGTATCATTCCGGTAGACGTGTACGTACCGGGCTGCCCTCCCCGCCCCGAACAAATCATTGAAGGGCTGATGCAGGTGCAGGAACTGGCCCGCAATGAGTCCCTCCGGAGAAGAAATACCCCGGAATATCAGGAGCTGTTGGCATCGTATAACATTCAATAATTGGGAAAATGCTGAATAATAAGGATGTAGCCGAACATATTGCGGAGAAGTTTGAGGGGAAGGTAGGCGAATTTGAACAACCTTTTGACTTACTGACATTCACCGCTTCGCGTGAGATCATTATTCCGCTCCTGACTTACCTGAAGGAGCATCCACAATATAAAATTGACTTCCTGACCGACATCACCGGTATCCATTATCCGGATGCAACCGGGCGGGAATTTGTCGTGGTCTATCACCTCCACAGCCTGATCAACAACTTCCGGGTGCGTATCAAAGTGCCATTGTCGAAGGACGACATTCACGTCCCTACGGCAACCGAATTGTATGCCAGTGCCAACTGGATGGAAAGAGAAACCTACGATTTCTTCGGAATCATTTTCGACGGTCACCCCAACCTGATCCGCATCCTGAATATCGAAGAAATGGATTACTTCCCGCTGCGTAAGGAGTATCCGGTGGAGGATGCTACCCGTCGGGATAAAATAGATGCGCTGTTTGGCAGATAAAGAAATTACGTACCATGAGTGATATAGAACTTCTTCCGAAAGAAGGCCAGCTGGCCAGGAAAAACCAGCCCGAACTGGTTGAAGAACTAACCACGCTGAACCTCGGTCCTACCCACCCCGCCACCCACGGGATATTCCAGAATATCCTGCAAATGGACGGGGAAAAAATCGTTTCGGCCGAGCAGACAGTCGGATACATTCACCGGGCTTTTGAGAAAATAGCCGAACGCCGGCCGTTCTATCAGATCACCACGCTGACCGACCGGATGAACTACTGTTCGTCACCGATCAACAACTTCGGCTGGCATATGACGGTAGAAAAACTCCTCGGTATTGAGGTCCCCAAAAGGGCTCAGTACATCCGTGTGATCATGATGGAGCTGGCCCGAATCGCGGACCACCTGATCTGTAACGGGATTCTAGGGGTGGACAGCGGTGCGTTTTCCGGCTTCCTTTACCTCATGCAGAAACGGGAGGAAATCTACGAGATCTACGAAGAAATGTGTGGCGCCCGTTTGACAACCAACATGGGCCGGGTTGGAGGTATGGAAAGAGACCTTTCCATGACTGCCATCCGTAAGATCAAGGACCTTCTCAACTCGCTGCCACCGGTTCTCAGGGAATTTGAAGAGCTGTTTAACCGTAACCGGATCTTCATGGACCGTACCATTGGGGTAGGTGCCATTTCGGCAGAAAGAGCTCTCTCCTACGGCTTCACGGGTCCTAACCTTAGAGCTGCCGGAGTAGACTATGATGTACGGGTGATGAACCCCTACTCTTCCTATGAAGATTTTGAATTCGACATTCCCATCGGCCAGCATGGAGATACCTACGACCGTTTCATGGTGCGCGGGGAAGAAATGTGGCAGAGTATCCGGATTATCGAACAGGCGATGAACAACCTGCCCGAAGGTCCGTGGTATGCCGATGCACCGGAATATTATCTTCCTCCCAAGGAAGAAGTATACAGGAACATGGAGGCGCTGATTTACCATTTCAAGATTGTAATGGGTGAAATCGACGCTCCTGCGGGTGAAGTCTACCATTCGGTAGAAGGTGGTAACGGAGAACTGGGTTTCTACCTGATCAGCGATGGCGGCCGGGCACCTTACCGTCTGCATTTCCGCCGGCCTTGTTTCATCTACTATCAGGCATTCCCCGAAATGATCAAAGGCCAGACCATTTCTGACGCAATTATTACAATGAGTAGCCTGAACGTTATCGCAGGTGAACTGGACGCATAAAAAGTCAAAAAGTTTGACAGTAAACCAATATGTCAACCGAAACTACAGAAATTAGATTCACCCCTGAAAGACTCCAGAAGGCTCTGGACATAATTGCCCGTTATCCGGAAGGCAAACAGAAATCGGCGCTGCTGCCCTTATTGCACCTGGTTCAGGAGCAGTGGGGCTGGGTTAGTACGGAAGCTATGGACTACGTAGCCGAACTCCTCTCCATTCAGCCCATTGAAGTGTATGAGGTGGCTACCTTCTATACCATGTTCCACCTCGAACCGGTGGGCAAACATGTAATCGAATACTGCCGTACAGGCCCCTGCTGTCTGATGGGTGGCGAAAAGGTATACGATCACCTGAAAAAACGCCTGGGCATCGAAACCGGCGAAACCACTCCTGACGGACTGTTTACCCTGAAGGAAGTGGAATGTCTGGCGGCCTGCGGATGGGGACCGGTATTTCAGATCAGGGAGAAGTACTACATGAACCTCACTCCCGAAAAGGTGGATGAAATAATTGACGAACTTTCAAAGCAGGGATAACCCACCCGGGATTTGAAAGCCCCCTGATATCTTAAGAAGTTATTAACGGAGTAAAACGTGAAAATATTAACGCAACATATCAACGTACCGGGTATTGAAACCTTTGAAGTGTACCGTAAACATGGCGGTTACACTGCGGTTGAGAAGGCGCTCAAAAAAATGACTCCCGAGGAAGTCGTCGAAGAGGTCAAAAAGTCGGGTGTTCGCGGCCGTGGTGGTGCAGGTTTCCCCATGGGAATGAAATGGAGTTTCCTGGCCAAACCCGAAGGAGTACCTCGTTATCTGGTATGTAATGCCGACGAATCGGAACCCGGTACCTTCAAGGACCACTATCTGATGAAAACGATCCCTCACCTGCTGATAGAGGGTATGATCGTTTCCAGCTATGCCCTGGGTGCCAACAAATCGTTCATCTACGTCCGCGGCGAGCTGATGTATGTAGTCCGCATCCTGGAAAAGGCCATTGAAGAAGCCAGGGCAGCCGGATTCCTGGGCAAAAATATCCTGGGATCGGGTTATGACCTGGAACTGGTCGTACAACCGGGGGGTGGAGCCTATATCTGTGGGGAAGAAACCGCCCTGCTCGAATCTCTGGAAGGAAAACGGGGTAATCCCCGCAATAAGCCTCCTTTCCCTGCGGTAAAAGGTTTGTATCAGTGCCCTACCGTGGTGAACAACGTGGAGTCGATCTCCAATACTCCCTGGATCGTCAACAACGGAGGCGATGCATATGCTGCCATCGGGGTGGGCCGCAGTACGGGTACCAAACTGATTTCAGCATCGGGTCATATCAAAAAACCCGGCGTATATGAAATCGAGCTAGGAGTACCGGTAGAGGAATTTATTTATTCGGATGAATATTGCGGTGGTATCAGAGACGGTCACCGTCTGAAAGCATTGGTAGCCGGAGGATCTTCCGTACCCATCCTTCCCGCCAACCTGATTACCAAAACCGCCAACGGTGAAGCCCGTCTGATGACCTACGAATCCCTTTCTGACGGTGGGTTCCAGACAGGCACCATGCTTGGATCGGGTGGTTTTATCGTATTTGATGAAACAGCCTGTATCGTAAGAAACACCCTGAACTTTGCTCACTTCTACCGTCACGAGTCATGCGGGCAATGCAGCCCCTGCCGTGAAGGTACCGGCTGGATGGAAAAAGTGCTCCACCGCATTGAGTATGGAAAAGGGGCTATGGAACATATCGACCTGCTGGTGGATGTGTCCAAAAAAATTGAAGGAAATACGATCTGCCCGCTCGGGGATGCCGCAGCCTGGCCCGTAGCCGCCGCCATCCGCCACTTCAGACCTGAGTTTGAATGGCACGTGAAGCATCCTGAGGAAGCAACCAGACCTGGGGCTGTATATCCTGATCCGATTTTGATGTAAATAAAAGCTAACCGCTTTTGAGTAAATAATAGAAAATGGAATCTAAAGAAACTCCTTTGCTGAGGGTCACCATAGATGGCATTGAGATCAGCGTTCCGGCTGGGACTACCATCATGAACGCAGCCAGAAAAATTGCTGAAGCTGCGCCCGAACATCGCGAAAAAGTTCCGCCTGCCATGTGCTATTACGAACCGCTCAAGGCCAGTGGTGGAAAATGCCGTGCATGTCTGGTTAAAGTAGCAGCCGGTTCGGAAAAGGATCCACGGCCTATGCCCAAACTGGTACCATCCTGTATCACGCAGGTGCAGGACGGTATGGTGGTCGAAAACACAACAAACCCTCAGGTACTCGAAACCCGTAAGGGAATTGTGGAATTCCTGCTGCTAAACCACCCGCTCGACTGCCCGATCTGTGATCAGGCCGGTGAATGCCACCTGCAGGATTTCTCCTATGAACATGGTGTCGCCGATACCCGTACGGAAGAAGAACGACGTACGTTCGAAAGACGCGACCTCGGGCCCTACATTCAGCTCCATATGAACCGTTGTATCCTCTGTTACCGCTGCGTCTTCGTAGCCGATCAGATTACGGAGAAACGGGTGCACGGAGTACTGAACCGCGGTGACCATGCCGAGATCAGCACCTATATCGAAAATGCGATCACCAACGACTTTTCAGGCAACATGATCGATGCCTGTCCGGTAGGAGCCTTGACCGACAAGACCTTCCGCTTCAAAAACCGGGTATGGTTCACCAAACCCATGGATGCGCACCGCGACTGTGACAAGTGCAGCGGTAAAGTCACACTCTGGTACAGAGGCGATGAAGTGATCCGGGTTACCGGCCGTAAAAATGCCTGGGGTGAAGTGCACGACTTTATCTGCAACACCTGCCGCTTCGATAAGAAGAGCACCAGCGACTGGGTGATCGAAGGTCCGACCAAAATCTCCAGAAGTTCGGTCATTTCTGCCAACAAATACCCTGCGAACCTCATCCGCAAACCGGAATTCGCATTAAAACTGGCGGAAAGTCAATACAAGAAAATCGACGATACCCGGCCCTATGTGACCGACCCGGAAACGGTTCGCCAGCTGAGTATCGAAAACAATAAACTGGCCAATCAGCGGTCACTGGTTGGTAATTCCCAAAAATTAATCGAATAGCCCGTTAGGAATAACAGAAAATGGAACTCACCGAGTTAATTGTAAAATCAGTTGTAATCCTGGTCGTCTTTGCTCTGACGCTGGTAATCGCCATGTATTCCACCTGGGCGGAGCGTAAGGTTGCTGCCTTCATCCAGGACCGTCCGGGTCCAAACCGGGCAGGTTGGGGTGGTTTGCTGCAGCCCCTGGCCGACGCAGGCAAGATGTTTTTCAAGGAAGATTTTATCCCTGCCAAGGCAAATAAATTCCTCTTTATCATCGGTCCTGGTATTGCCATGATCACCGCCCTGATGACCAGTGCCGTAATTCCTTTTGGTGATACCTTCATCCTGAACGGAAAGGAAGTTAAAATGCTGGGGGTTGAAACCAACATCGGCGTTCTTTATGTTTTTGGTATCGTAGCCCTCGGGGTTTACGGTATCATGATCGGTGGATGGGCCTCCAACAACAAATTCTCGCTCCTCGGGGCTATCCGGGCGGCTTCCCAGAACATCAGTTATGAGGTTGCCATGGGTCTTTCCATGATCGCCATCCTGATGATGTCGGGCTCTCTTTCCCTGCCGGAAATCGTTAAGCAACAGCATGGGGGCAACTGGAACATTTTCTATCAACCCCTGGGCTTCATTATCTTCCTGGTATGTGCCTTCGCCGAAACCAACCGCGTGCCCTTTGACCTCCCTGAGTGTGAAACGGAGCTCGTAGGTGGTTATCACACCGAATACGGTAGCATGAAACTGGGCTTCTACCTGTTCGCAGAGTATATCAACATTTTCGTGTCGTCGGCCTTTATGTCTACCCTTTACTTCGGTGGATATAATTATCCGGGTATGGACTGGGTGTACCAACAGCTGACAGGCGCATTCGGTCCGGTAGCGGGTCATAACGCAGCAGCCCTGATCGGTACAGCCGTACTGTACATCAAAGCCCTGGCATTTATCTTCTTCTTCATGTGGGTACGCTGGACACTCCCGCGTTTCCGCTATGACCAGCTGATGAATCTGGGTTGGACGAAACTGATACCTTTGGCTCTGATCAACATCCTGATCACCGGGGCAGGCATCCTGCTAATCAAGCCCTGGCTGACAGCGCTGTTGGACTAATCTTTAACTCTTAGTATCGGAATTATGCAGTTGACCAATAGATCCAAACAGGTAAGTAACAAAACCATGACTTTTGCCGAGAGCCTGTATCTCCCGGCAGTAGCCAAGGGACTTGCCATTACGTTAAAGCACTTCTTCAAGAAGAAAGTAACCATCCAGTATCCGGAGGTTAAGCGCTATCTCGGACCGGTATTCAGAGGACGTCACGTGCTGAAGCGTGACGAACAGGGCCGGGAACGTTGTACCGCCTGCGGTCTTTGTGCCGTAGCCTGTCCGGCTGAAGCGATTTCCATGGTTGCCGAAGAAAGAAAGAAGGGAGAAGAGCATCTGTATCGCGAGGAAAAATATGCCGCCGTATATGAAATCAATATGCTGCGCTGCATTTTCTGCGGTCTTTGCGAGGAAGCCTGCCCTAAACAGGCAATTTACCTCCGTCACGATGAGTTTGTGCCGGTATTCAGAAGTCGCGAACAGGTGATCTGGGGTAAAGACATGCTCGTGGAAGACATGAACAACCGCTACCTGCGCGAAGCCTGGACCAAGGAGGAAGCCCGCAAGCAGGATCTCCTCAAGGCGGAAGGTAAAATCACGGCTGTTCAGCCCAGAGCAATTCCCTGATCCGGCCTATTCAAAAGATATCAACCCCGGCAACTGAAATGTTCCGGGGTTTTTTATTTATGCTAATTTTGACCACGGCAAAAAAGCCGGTTAACACCCTGCGTTAAATAAGCGATTACAAAGTACCCCGAGATGAAACCTGCCATGGGACACCCGAGCTCCTTCACGGCTGCCTTCGAACACTGGCTGCATGAACGGGGTCTGCCCTATTCCCTGCAGAACTGGGAAGGTTTTGGACGATTTCAAATTGGCGGTAAAATTACCCTGGTATGTGTCGACCTGGCCGAAAGTACGCGCTTTGCTTCCCTACGGGAGCAGGTAGAGCCACAGACCATCGTGCTCTGGGAGGATTTCTGGGTGATAAAGCAGGAGATCGTCAAATCCCGAATTCTGGCTCTGTTGGGCCATTCCGTCCGCATTCCGGCCCGGCTAACCAAAGTCGAGCGAATCGACAAACCGACATCCGATTCGTTTCTGGAAAATAACCATATGAACGACAGTCCGGCGGCCCGTTACCGCTTCGGACTTTTTCTGCCTGCCCGACACTACCACCGTTTTCCGGGTTTACAGGGTGCACATCAGGGTGACCGTATGCTGGTCGCCGTAGCGACCTTTGCTGCCCCACGTACATTTTCCTCCGGGGAACAGCCCTATAAATCGGGAGAACTGGTGCGATTCGCAAGTCTGCAGGGAACCACGGTAGTGGGTGGTCTGACCAAGCTCGTCGATCACTACGCCGGCCAGTATCACCTCAGTGACGTTATCACCTATGTAGACAGGGAATGGTCTGAAGGAACCTCCTTTGTGAAATCGGGATTTGAACTGACCGGAATCACCGAACCGGTAGCCTATGTAGCAGATACCCGCAACTTCCAAAGATACCCTTTGCACAGGCTTGATAACAAAATCCTTAAGGAGCTGGAAGGGCATTCGGTGCAGCTGACCAATGCGGGCAGTCTGAAATTCACCAGAAAGTACGTCCCTGGAAAGCAGGTTGACAAAGCGCCCCTCCCGGAAATCCGCATTCTAACCCGCCCACCCTATGATGCCATTTTTATCATCGGTCCCACTGCTTCGGGGAAAACGGGTCTGGCTGTAAGGGTAGCCTATGAACTCGGGGGTGAAATTATCAGTCTCGACTCCCGTCAGGTGTACCGGCGCATGGATATTGGTACCGGCAAGGATCTGGAAGAATATCAAATTGACGATACCTCCATACCCCACCATCTGATCGATATCGCCGAACCCGACACCAACTACAATGTACGTGCTTTTGAATCAGACTTTACGGCCGTTTACCGGCGCCTTCGGGAAAACGGAAAGCCTGTGATAGCCTGTGGCGGCAGCGGGCTGTACATTGAGGCGGCACTGAACGCCGTCATAAAGGAACATGGAGATTCCCCTGCCTCCCTTCTGATCGTAGCCGTTAATCCTCCACCCGAGCTCAGAAACCGCCGAATAGAGTTACGGCTCCAGAAAAGATTGAAATCCGGTATGATCGAAGAAGTTCGAAGTCTGCTGGAAGAAGGTATCACCCCTGATAAGCTCATCCGCTTCGGGCTAGAGTACAAATTTGTCACCCTGTATGTACTGGGAAAAATCAGTTATGAAGCCATGTACAGCCAGCTATTTACTGAAATCCGTCGCTTTGCCAAACGCCAGGTCACCTATCTCCGTCATCTTGAAAAAAAGGGTTTTCCCCTCCGCTGGCTTTAAGTTTATAAATCAGGAAAATTATCTTCCGCATACAGAAGTTTACGTCAGATGGGGTTTCTTCCCATAAAAACCTCACTTAGTGTAGAATATTTATAAATAAGCCAAATATTTCTTACGTATTTCCTATTTTTTTGTAAATTCGTTGCATAGTGTGTGTATAGTTTTAAACATCCGCTTGGGAGATCCCGAGCGGGTGTTTTTTTTGATAGCAAAAGTATGTTGACTGATACGAAGTCTCTCTTCTGGCTATCATCTAAAACGCGTCCGTCCGAAACAGGCTCGAACCCATCGCAAAAAGATCCTATTTTCTGAAAATCAGCTACTTGAAATACGGCAACAGGGCACCTTCCTCGCTTTCTGAATATGAATGAAAGGTATTGTCAAATGAACATTGGGGGAACTCCTTTATACATTGATAGCAGATCCAATGTTATGGAGGATTTTTTTGCTCCACCACCTGCCACAGTGTCATGTCACCCCTACGGGGTTTGTGATTTATCTCTACAATCGACATTGCTATCATCATGCCACCCCTGCGGGGTTAGCAGGAATCCATAACAATGCGATTTTTATGAAGGAACTGGCACGGTGTGGTCGCAAATCCTTCTTTACGCTGCCAATTTCGCAGCCGTGACATGATGATAAATAGCGACAATTCCCTCAAGACAACCCGAAACCCGTAGGAGTGACATGATACCCGCAAACTTACCCCCCTGTCATTAATATCTCATGTACCTCCTTACCCAATGGAAATGACGAACCTGGGGACAACACAAAATTTTCTCATCCCATTGTTTCCATTTTATCGACCGAGGAGACCTTTCCGCTTTCCGTCCATCGGTATGATTTTTCGTATTAAATACGGGAAAAATAGCTATATCAGGTAGGGAGAATATCCTTCGCTATATGACGAAACGGTAATTTCAGCGCTTGTATACACTTAATTTTCGAGACCTGCGACTCCCGAAAATAGCACAAGGATGAGGTGCATAAAAGAATGCTTGCACTTACATCATCCCCGCATTCGCACCTGACATACAGGCTATGAAAAAATTGGCCGCATACACACACAGAATCAATAACAGCGGACTTCCGGCCTGTCCCGGGGTGATGTCATACTGCAGAACATAACTGTAATGAAATGCCTTCCAGTCGAACTGGGGTTCCAGCGCTGCAACAGGTTCGCCCAAGGCATTTTCCACTACGAACTTCCCCGAAAAAAAATGACTGAGTTTCAAGGCATACTCTTTTCCATGGTGAAAACTAATCACGATTTTGCCGTTCCAGGTCATAGCCAGGCTTGCTACTTCCGTATCCCCCTGGGATAGCACAAACCCTGAATCAAATGTCCCGACCGGTTTGATAGAATACCCTAAAGGTTCTGAAAGTTTAATTTCTGCCCGGTAGAAGAACGCATTCTCATATACAATCTCTCCTATCCAATGATCACCATCGGTCAGGTTAAATGTTTTCCCATCGTTGGAGTAAGCCTTCATCCTCGTCTTTATTTAAGTTTCGAAATCATTTTCATCCAGCTGGAAAATTGCTTCCACAGGCGTTCCGAATACCCGAGCCATTTTGAGCGCCAGCAACGTTGACGGCACAAACTTGCCGGTTTCGATGGCATTCATCGCCTGGCGGGAAATCCCGATTTTTTCGGCCAATTCGGCCTGCGTCCAGTTCTTTTTTGCCCGCTCTACTTTAATAAAATTCTTCATTAATACTTTCGTCTGGATATAAGCAGCCCCATCACATAAAACAGAAAAAATACTGGGAATACATACAGGTAACTGATGTGCCCCGAACCCATGGCCAGTTCCGTCAACCCCATAATCATCACCAGATGAACAGATAAAACAAATGCGATAGTTACAGCTTCCAGCTGAATACGGATCTGAACCTCATCCAGCATTTTCAGACTCCGGACGAGCTTTATGGAGTATATGCCGAGCAGACCGGTATTGACGGCTATTAATAGTATTGATACCGGAACGGAAAGGGAGCCCTGTGAGAGAGCATAAACACTCAAGGGAAAAGCCACTGAAAATCCCAATGCCCATAGGATACTAATTCGGTCAGCATGTTCTTTCATAATGGTCGCATATAATTTACTCGAAGTTAAGTATTATTAACTAAATGTCAAGTATTGTTTACAATTTATCTAAATCGGCGATGTAGCGTGGTGAAGATGTCCAACCCAAAACCTTCCTCATTGTCGATCGGGGTATTGTGGGAGGCCTTTACTTTTTACCCCTCAAAACGGATGAAGTGTATTTCCGTAGGGTAATTTGGATTTCATATCGACCAGGTAAGGGAAATGGAAATAATGAGCATATGGATGAAATCAGGGTCTGTTTTGGGATATTTTCCAGCATCATGTCACCCCTCCGGGGTTTTGGGGAATCGGATCAAAATGAGGACTTTGCTAGCATCATGTCACCCCTGCGGGGTTCTGAAGAATCGGATTAAATGGGACTTTGCTAGCGTCATGTCACCCCTGCGGGGTTCTGAAGAATCGGATTAAAATGGGACTTTGCTA
>Ga0182793_1001907_pt1 | contig 12417 bp, 11 predicted proteins | sample Passage237A_FD_130498 | JGI IMG/M metagenome (GOLD analysis project Ga0182793, IMG submission 130498) | Cellulose adapted compost microbial communities from Newby Island Compost Facility, Milpitas, CA, USA - Passage2 37A (version 2) (version 2) ...
GGCACAGTCGTTATATGGCATGGAGTCTATGGCAGCGAAGACGATGTGCTTAACGACATTATTGCCGGCGAAAAACCGGCTCCGTGGAATCTTGTTAATCCTATCTAAGAACTGTTCCGGTGCGCTCTTTATGGCGCACCGGAATCCTGCCTAATCCTTCATTCTTTCTGTCAATCAACTGCCGCTCGTACGGCGCAAACCTTATCCTGCTAAACTCTTCAATAAGCTGAATCGCGCCGATGCTCGCGCAAATTCCAATAAAAGCGAGGGATGTGTATGTCGAATTACATTCTGGCCATTGACCAGGGCACAACCAGCAGCCGCGCCATGATGTTTTCTGAAGATGGCACGGTGGTGGCGAAGGCACAGCAGGAGCTTACGCAATCTTATCCTGCCAACGGCTGGGTTGAGCACGATCCGGAGGAGATCTGGCAGATCACGGCCAAGGTTTGTCGCGATGTGTTGCAGCAGATGGACAGCCCGGAAAAAGTCTTGGGTATCGGCATTACCAATCAGCGCGAGACGACGATTATCTGGGATAAAAAAACGGGCGAGCCGGTTTATCCGGCGATCGTCTGGCAGGACCGCCGCACTGCGGACTATTGCCGCAAATTACGCCAGCAGGGCCGCGAGCAGCTAGTCAGTGAGAAAACCGGATTATTGTTAGACCCGTATTTTTCCGCGACCAAAATTGCGTGGATATTGGATCGCGTGCAAAACGCCCGCGGCCGTGCCCGTCACGGTGAATTGGCCTTCGGCACCGTCGATTCCTGGTTGATCTGGAAGCTCACTGGCGGCGCGGTGCACGCCACCGATGCCACCAATGCGTCGCGCACCATGTTATTTAATATTCACACGCAAAAGTGGGATGAAGAATTACTGGAATTATTCGATATTCCAGCAGCCATGCTACCGCAGGTGTACGACTGTGCGGCGGATTTTGGTGTAGCGACAGAGGGATTGGATAATTGGCGACTGCCTATTGCGGGTGTCGCCGGAGATCAGCAGGCCGCTGTGGTCGGGCAGGCGTGTTTTACCAAAGGCATGGTGAAAAGCACTTACGGCACCGGTTGTTTTGCCCTTATGAATTTGGGCGAGCGCGCCATAAGCTCGCGCAATCGTTTGTTGACCACCGTGGCCTATCGCATTAACGGCCGCACCACTTATGCATTGGAAGGAGCCATTTTTATTGCCGGCGCGGCGGTGCAGTGGTTGCGCGATAAGCTCGGCATTATTCGTCATGCAGCGGAGACGGAAGGCCTCGCCCGCAGCCTCGATTCCAATCGCGGTGTTTATCTGGTGCCGGCATTTACCGGTTTGGGCGCGCCTTATTGGGACCCGGATGCGCGCGCGGTTTTATCCGGATTGACTCGCGATTCCGGCAAAGCGGAAATCGCTCGCGCCGCTCTCGAAGCCGTGTGTTATCAAACGCGGGATTTATTTGAAGCCATGGCCGAGGATGCGGGCGAGCGCCCGGCGGCATTGCGTGTCGATGGCGGCATGACGGTCAATGAATGGCTGCTGCAGGCGCTCGCGGATATTGTCGATGTGCCTGTGGAACGGGCCGCAGTTACCGAGAGCAGCGCCTTGGGCGCCGCGCGTTTGGCTGCATTGCAATTGGGCCTGTACCGCGATCTGGACCACCTCTCCCAAAACTGGACTTCCGCCGGGCGCTATAACGCAAAAATCGGTGAGCCGCAGCGCCGGGATATGGTGGCTGGCTGGAAAAATGCCGTCGCAAAATGCCGCAGTAATTCGCCTTAAAAATTGCCGGTCAATTTCGCTGCTAAAAAAATAATGACCAGGGCGAGAATAAATGAGAGCAACTGCCAGAACATAAGCGGATTGCGTTCGAGCAGAGGGGGTTGCGTGGCGCTAAGGAAGGCGGAGCTGGGGTGGCGCAGGTCGTAGAGAAATTCGGAGAATTCGTGATAGCGCTTATAGGGATTGATATGCACGGCGCGTTTTAGCGTGTGATCGATCCACGCCGGAATTTCCCGCTCGTCGTCGAGCACGGAAGCGTAAACCAGCTTTTTTTGTGCGGCAGAAGTGCGCGATTTGGCGACCTCCGTGCCATAGGGCAACCGGCCTGAGAGCATTTGGTAGGCGATAACTCCCAGGGAAAATAAGTCGGAGGCGGGCGTCCCTGGCTCGCCGAGGAAATATTCCGGTGCCGTATATTGCGCGGTTCCAGGAATTGGATTGTGCTGCGCGGACCCGGCAATTTCATTGATGCCGGCGACCCGGGTGGAGCCGAAGTCGATAATTTTCACCGTGCCGGTGTGATCGATGAGAATATTCTCGGGGCGTAAATCCTGATGCAGCATTTCCAGCCGGTGAAACGCCCGCAGCCCCTTGGCGATCTGCTCAATAATATTGCGCACGGATTCGAGATCCGGCCGCGGGTGGTCGATCATCCATTGGCTCAAGGTTTGGCCGGCGACATATTCGCTGACCACGTATAAAAAACTGCGTGGGCGTTCGCTGAAGCAGGGCTTGGCCACATGAATATTATCGATGCGCCGCGCTATCCATTCCTCCAGAAAAAAATGTTCGAGATAGTCGCTGTCGCTGCGCAATTCGGTGGACGGCATTTTAATCGCCACCTGTCGCTGCGAGGCGAGGTCAACAGCGAGGTAGACATGGCTGCGACTGCTGGCGTGAATCTGGCGCACGATGCGGAAGCCGTCGAATTCCATGCGCGGTGCAATGGCGGGTGGTAGCGGCAGTTCGCGCAATTTCTGCTGGATATCATGAACGCCGGCAGAGGGCAGTTGTTCGATGCGCACAATTTGCAGCGTTAAATTATCGTCGCTGCCATTGGCGAGTGCCTCTTCCACCAATTGGCGCGCAGCCTGGTCCAGATTGTCACCAATACTCTGCAGACAATCCGCGACGCTGTGCGCGGGCAGAAATTCATACACTCCATCAGTTGCGAGAATAAAAGTATCCCCGGCTTCCAATGACTGGCTGCGGTATTCCAAGTCTAATTGCGCGCTCGCGCCCATGGCGCGGCTGAGATAGGTCGTTTCTTCGGAAATATGCAAACGGTGGTCGGTGGTCAGTTGCTCCAGACTTTTTCCCTGCAAGCGATAGATACGCGCGTCGCCGGCGTGAAAAATATGTGCACTATTGCCTTTGAGAACCAGGGCACTCAGCGTGCAGACATAACCTTTGTCCTGCTCGTATCGGTATTGACTGCGCTGACTTTGGGCGTAAAGCCAGGAATTAATCGCCGTCAAAACCCGCTGTGCGGAAGTTTTGACGGACCAGGCTTCAGGAGTGCAGTAATAATCGGCAAAAAATCCTTTAACTGCCGATTCACTGGCGATATGACTGACATCGCTGGAGCTGATGCCATCGGCAATGGCAATGCAAATTCCCTTGAGCGCGCGGAGCGATTCATCGGGAATATAAGCACCGTAAAAATCCTGGTTGGTGGGCTTGCGTCCGGCAGTCGAATATTGCCCAACAGAAATTCGTAACGTGTTGGGCATGCTTTACCTAATCAAACGTAGGCTCTGGACGGAGCGGTTTTTACATGGGTGCTATAGAGGGTCAGTCCGGTAAAGGTAAGACCGCCGACCAGATTGCCCAAAACGGTGGGAATTTCGTTCCAGATAAAATAATCCATGATGGAAAAATCGCCGCCCATTATCAAACCGGAAGGGAACAAGAACATGTTCACCACAGAGTGTTCGAAGGTCATATAAAAGAACAGCATGATCGGCATCCACATGGCGATAACTTTGCCGCTGACGTGGGTGGAAATCATGGCGCCTACCACTCCTGTAGATACCATCCAGTTACACAACATGCCGCGTATAAAAATGGTGAACCAGCCAGCTAAACCGTGAGCGGCATAACCGACGGTACGCGCTTCGCCGACGCTGGCGATTTTTTTGCCGACATCACCGGGATCTGACGTAAAGCCATAGGTCAGCACAAACGCCATCATAAAGGCCACGGTCAGTGCGCCGGCGAAATTGCCTAAAAAGACCAGTCCCCAATTTTTCAGCACGCCGCCAAGGGTTACGCCGGGGCGTTTGTCGATAAGGGCGAGGGGCGTGAGGACGATAACGCCGGTGAGCAAATCGAAGCCCAATAAATAGAGCATGCAAAACCCCACGGGAAATAACACGGCACCGAGCAGGGGCGATCCGGTTTGTACCGTGATGGTGATGGCAAAGGCGGCGGCCAGAGAGAGAATCGCGCCGGCCATATAGGCGCGGATCAGCGTATCGCGGGTGGCCATAAAAATTTTGGATTCGCCGGCGTCCACCATTTTTTTGGCGAACTCGGAGGGGAGAATATAAGCCATAGGTTGTTTCCTGAAATCAGACCGTCTCGGGAGGGCCGAGATCACCGGCGGAATTGCCGGGCTGCTGTCAGATCACCCGATAGCAAGAACCAGACCCAGGAATAAAAATTCGGTAACTGTCTGAAACATAAGGTTTTATTCTCGAAATAAAAAATGGGGTCAAAAGAAGCGGCTCGAAAAATGATTATCTGTGGTGCGTGAACGTAATTATTTGGTGCACAAATAAAGCGATTTTTATTTATTGAGACCAAAAATGGGATTTTCATTTCTGATTTTGAACTGAGATTGATCACTATATTGAGCTTCTAGGCCGATTAGATGAACGATTAAGCACCTTTATTGTGCGTTTCAGCGCGGTAGATGGGCGATATCCCCCACGGGTAGCTCCAGATGTGCTCCTGTTCGCGGCGCGAACAGCACAGTTTGGTCATCATAAGTATGATAATTAGGCGGTGAACCGTCGCCCATCTCTTAGCCGTACCCACATCCCATAAACATAAAAGGCTCCTCTATGTCGCAAAACTCCCGTATTGCTCGTTTCGCCATCGCTGGTATGGTTGTCGCACTGTTTGTGGGGTGTGGCGGCGGGACAAGCTCCAGCAGCTCATCGTCCAGCTCCTCGTCATCTTCCAGTTCTTCGTCGAGCAGCAGCTCGTCCTCCAGCAGCAGTTCGAGTTCCTCCAGCTCCAGTTCCTCGAGTTCGTCCAGTTCCAGCTCAAGCTCCTCCGGCTCTGGCCCCGTCACCATCGCGCCGAATCACCCGCAGATCCGCTACACCGGGCGGGTGCAGGTGGATTCCACAGCGGCGCTCTACGACTGGGCCGACGTGCGGATCGAGTTCAAGGTGAATGCTGCGCAAATTGAACTACTCTTTAGCGACGGCAAAAACGACTACAACCTGTTTGTCGACGGGCAATTCCAACGCGCGATTTCCACCGCGAGTGGCACTACCGCTTACCCGGTCACTTTGGGGCAGGGGGAGCATCAGGTGTTGGTGACCAAGCGCACAGGGCCGAATTTTGGCTCCGGGCGTTTCCAAGGCGTGCGTTTGCCCCAGGGCGGACAATTGCTGGATCTGGCCCCGCGCCCCGCGCGCCGAATTGAATTTATCGGCGATTCCTACACGGTCGGTTACGGCAATGAAGGGCCGGGCTTGGACTGTCAGGGGAACTACCGACCCTACGAAAACAGTTATTCGTCGTTCGCGCCTATCACCGCGAGAGCGTTGCAGGCAGAAAGCCATTCCGTCGCCATTTCAGGTTTTGGCGCGGTGCGCAATTATGGTGATGCCAACACCACCAGCGCCATGCCCATGCCATTTTATTACGGCAGGACGTTGATGGAGCGCGCCGATCTGGCGTGGAATTTCCAAGCGTGGGTGCCGCATCTGGTCGTGATTAAACTGGGCACCAACGACCACAGCACGGAACCGCAGCCATCGGCGGATGTATTTATCCGCGGCGTGCACGGCTTGATTACTCAGGTGAACAACGCTTACGGACATCTGCCGATTATTTTGCTGGCGGACAGCTCGCTGCCACAGCTGGTAACGCGCATGCAAACCGCGATGCAGCAGCAGCGCAGTATGGGCAATGATCAAGTGCATTTCGTGCAGGTAACGCACCCGCCACAATCGCAGCTGGGCTGTGACTGGCACCCGCTGATCGCCGGGCATCAAGCGATGGCGAACGAGTTGGTGGCGGCAATTAAGCCCATCCTCAACTGGTAAAAATAAGTCGGCTGGCCAATACTCAGCCGGCAAAATAACAAGCTGGTAAGTGACTCTACCGGTAAGTGAAAATGCGCTGCTTGCAGCGCATTTTCTTTTACAAAACCCGGCGGCAACCGGTGCAGCGGGAATTGCTCCTGTGAACGCCTCTTATATGAGGTAATCATGCTAAACATAAAACGTAAACTTCATCACTGGCTTGTATTGGGCGCACTCTTTTCGCCTTTAGCTTCGGCCGAACAAACCCCCAACATTATTTATTTAATCGGCGATGGCATGGGGGCTCCCTATATCACCGCCTATCGTTATTTCACCCACAACGACAAACCTATCCCGGTTGAGCGCACCTTGTTTGACGAATGGCTGGTCGGCAGCGCGCAAACCTATCCCCATGACGATACTTACATCACCGATTCAGCCGCTGCTGCGACGTCTCTGGCCGCAGGCATCAAAACCTACAACGGTGCTATTGGCGTTGATGTAGAGAAAAAGTCAGTAGAAACCCTGCTTGAGCGCGCCAAACGCAAGGGCTATAGCACGGCGATGGTGGTTACCAGCTCAGTTACCCATGCGACTCCCGCCAGCTTTGCGGCACACGTCAATACACGCCAGGAAGCGGAGCAAATTGCGGATCAATACATCGATCAAAAAATTGATGGCCAATTTAAAGTCGATTTATTAATGGGTGGCGGTAACCAATATTTTGATCGCAAAGACCGCAACTTGGTAAAAGAACTGAAAAAGGGCGGTTATACCTACGTCAACTCTTTCAAAAACATGGACAAGCTGCGCACATTGCCTGCGATTGGTTTATTTGCCGACGACGGTTTGCCCCATGCACTGGGCAGCAGCGAACCCTTGCGTTTGAGCAAAATGGTGAATAAAAGCCTGCAACTGTTAAACAACCCAAAAAAACCTTTTTTTATGATGATCGAGGCCAGCCAAATCGACTGGTGTGGTCACGCGAACGATATTGCCTGTGCAATGGGTGAAATGGCCGATTTGCATTCGGCATTAACACACATCAAAGCCTTTATCGAAAAAAATCCCAACACGGTTTTTGTGATGACAGCTGATCACAGCACCGGCGGCCTGAGCATTGGTGCAAACAACGAATACGTTTGGCGCACGGAAATGATCCATCGCATCAAGAAAACGGCAGGGCCTATCGCCAAAGAAATGGTTGCAGCCAAAGCCAACTGGGAAAAAAGCTGGACGGAAAACACCGGTGTAACCCTGCTGGATTCCGAACGCGAAGCGCTGGGTAAATTGGTAGAGGAAGGGCAAAAAAATTACTCCGCCGTGCGCACAAAACTGGAGCAAACCCTGCTCAAAGCCATCAGTCGCGCAACCGCCACTGGCTGGACCAGTTACGGACACACAGGGGAAGACGTATTGGTGTTTGCCCCCGGCAAACACACTGACTTGTTTAAAGGCAATTTAAATAATACGGATATTGCCAATCAACTCTTCACCTTGATGCCGCAATAAATTAAAAGCAGGGACGCTAATCTTTCCTCTCCCGCACCACTCACATTATCTAATCCCCAATCCGCACCCGCTGAACCCACTGCCATTTTGTTCCTCTAAGCAGAGAATGCTGACGGAGGAGGACGATATGAGAGACAACATCAAAAGCGAAGCGAACAGCGAACGCTGGCAGCGCAACTCGGATGGTTGGGTCGCCATGCAGGAAAGATCGCGCAGATTAAAAGATGAAGCGGAGCGCTTGGATAAGCACGGCGAGGAAAGACGCAAATTCATCGACGAGCAAAGGAAAAAGTCCGTTTACCGCCCTGATCATTAAATGGCGTGAATATTGCCACCCAACAAGCAAACGTTTGTAGGGAGTTGCAATGAACCAAAAAGTCATCGGCAAAAGCAGCCACGTTCTCGCCTACTTTGGTGCTCTCCATGCGATTATCGCAGCCGTTGCGCTGGTTCTCTTTATCGTGCAGCTGGTTGCACTGGAAGATGGCATTGCTGCCATTTTTTCTCGAGAGATGTTGTATTTGCAATTCACCCTGCTGGGGATGCTGCTCCCCAGTGTGGCCTTCTGCTCCTATTTATCCCTAGGCTTAAAGCTAAATTCTCCTTTTTATCGCCGTGCGCTGATTGTCTCTGCGTTTATGCTGCTGCCAATTGTTCCGTTTGTTGTGCTCGTTGGATTTTATGTGCTCTGGCTGAGCCGACGGTAATTGTCGGGCAAAGCGGTGAATCTGTTCTATACGCAAATATACGTAATTTTCTGATTTTTACAATTAACTATAAATTTACGTAAATATACGTATTTGCTGTGTTCGCAAAATTTTTTTCAAAAATTTAGCGCTGTTTCGTCTCGTTAAAATGGGCTAAAACGTCGCTTGATTCACAAAAATAGCGGAAGATTTTCCTTTTAGGGGTGTCACTCGATGAGTTAAAAAAATATTATTCCCGAAGTTTTTTGGAAGTATTACGGGTGGAGATTCCGATGAAATTGTTGTTTGTGGTTTTTGTTAGTTTTATTTTTTCCGCATGTGGTTCTTCAGTAGTAGGCCCGCCATCCGATAGCTCCTCTAGTAGTTCATCCTCAAGTTCAAGCAGCTCATCCACAAGTAGCAGTTCGTCATCGTCGAGTTCATCCGGTGTGGTGAAACCGGTGGCCAGTTGCTTGGCAACGGATTTTGCGCAACCTGCCGCTATAGGTTTGCAACGCATTGCGGCTGAGCATGAATTCGAGTTGCCTACAGGCATCAAATTTTTCCCGGGCAATAATCAGATTTTTTATGTGTTGCAACAAACAGGTGCGATTTGGCGCCTGGAAGAAAAAGATGGTGCGTTGGAAAAACAATTATTTGTGGATCTGCGCGATTACTACAACGTGGTTTTTACGCCCGAGGGGCCGGGCAGCTGTCATGAATGCGGCCTCTACAGCATGGCGTTTCATCCGCAATTCGCGGAGAACGGCTATATCTATTTGTCCTACACCGTGGACGGCGTTGAGGGTATGCCACTGCAATCTTATATCGCGCGCTTCCGCACTGCCGATGGCGGCGTGAGTTTGGTAAAAGATGGTGGAACGCTTGAGCAAGAAGTGATTTACCACGTTGAGCAACCCACCAACATTCACAATAACGGTCAGATTAATTTCGGTGCTGACGGTTATCTCTATGTCAGCTTTGGCGATGGTGGTGCCGGGCAAAATTCTCAGGATCTCAATAAACCCTTTGGTTCGATTTTGCGTTTGACGGATACCGGAGAAGCGGCGCCGGATAATGAAATTGAAGGCGGTCTGCCGGAGATATACGCCATGGGTTTTCGCAATCCGTGGTTCTGGAGTTTTGACCGCGAGACCGGCGATTTATGGGCAGGTGATGTCGGCCAAGGTCTTATTGAAGAAGTGGATCGCGTAGTCAGCGGTGGCAATTACGGATGGCCCTGTTATGAAGGCAAACAAAAAACCGGCAGCTGCGCTGATGACGTAGTGTTGGAAAATTATGTCGAACCGGTTTGGGATTATGGCCGGGTGGACGGTCGCTCGGTGACCGGTGGTTTTGTGTATCGCGGCTCCGCCATTCCGGAACTTTACGGCGCTTATATATATGGCGATTTTGGCAGCGGCCTTATCTGGGCGCTGCGGGAAAACCAAACCGGTGGCTACGAGCGCGATCAATTGGCGGTGACGGGAAAAATGATCTCCGCATTTGCGGAAGACAATAACGGCGAGCTCTACACCATGGATTATCTCGGTGGCGAGCTCTACCGAATTACCGCGCCCGAGCAGTCGCAACTGCCGCCTTTACCGGAATTGCTCTCCGCCACCGGCTGTATGGACCCGGAGAATGTCACTCAGCCCGCCGACCATCTGGTGCCCTATAACATCAATGAGCCTTTTTGGTCGGACGGCGCCGCGAAAGAGCGCTTTCTGCGCTTGCCGGAAGGCACCACTGCCCAGGTGGATGTGGCGGGCAATATCCTGCTGCCGGTGGGGTCGGTGGTGGTCAAAAACTTCCGGTTGCAGGATCGCCTGATCGAAACCCGCTTGCTGTTGCATCAACCGGACAGCGGCTGGAACGGCTACAGCTACGCCTGGAATGACGATGAATCCGAAGCGACCCTGCTGGAAGGCGTCCTGGATGCGGACCGCGCCAGTCAGGTGTGGCATTTTCCGAGTCGCGCCGAGTGCGCCCAGTGCCATACCGGCGCGGCGGGTTCGAGCCTCGGCCTCGAAGTGGCGCAGCTCAATCAACCGAACGCGAGCCCCAATCCGCTGGATGAGTGGTTGGAGCGCGGCTTGGTGGGCTACGTTAACGACCGGTTGAAATCCCAAGTGCTGCCGGCGAGCGGCGACACCAGTATCGAACTGGATGCGCGGGCGCGCAGCTATCTGCACGTCAACTGCTCCTACTGCCACAGGCCCGGCGGCACCAGTCAGGCCACCATGGACCTGCGTTTTACCACGCACTTGGTGAATGCAAATGTCTGTCATGCCGTGCCTATGCAGGGTGATCTGGGCATTGCGGATGGTCGCCTGATCGTGCCGGGTGATGCAGAGCGGTCGATCCTCTGGCAGCGGATTTCCTCTGCAAACGAAAACCGTATGCCACCGCTGGGGAGCAATATTCTGGATGACGTCAGCGTGGCGCTTATCCGTGAATGGATCGACGGCTTGGATAACTGCGATGGCGTAACGGGGCCGGCGGACACGGTGTTCCAGATTCGCAGCGGCGACCATTACCTCGCTATGGCCGATGGGCTTCCGGTGCTTTTAGAAGCAGATGAGGCAGTGGAGGCGCAATGGCAGGCGATCCCGGTGGAGGAGAGCTTTTATCGACTGCGTCTGGGAGAAGCCGGTAAGACACACCTGCATATTGAGTCGGGTACGCTCGAGGTGAGCTACGCCGAAGAATATTGGTGGGCCGCCCATTGGGAGCTGACGCCGACCGCTGCGGGCTTCCGCATCCGCAGCAGAGCGAGGGGGGATCAGTACCTGGAAATCCGCGAGGGTGAGCTGACATTGGTGCCGGAAGAGGATGCCGGACAGACCCTCTGGCAGTTCGAACCGATGCCTGATGTGGCACAAGAATAGACGGTTATAGGCGTCGAAATAGTTGACACATGTTGATTTAAGTGACACCACATTTTTGATTAGGTTATTGATTTAACAGATATTTCTCATTTTGGCGCTGTTTTTGCTGATTAGGGGTCGTGGTTCCCGGATGGGGAACCGATCAATAACAATCGGTATTGCGCTATGAAAAAACATCTTGTTGGTTTGTCACTTGTTGCTTCTTTGGCATTTGTAGCTGGTCCCAGCTATGCAGTTGGTACTTGGGGTGGAAACTCCGGCAATAAAGGTAAGCTTGATGACATGGTCTGCAAGCTCGCCCCCAAAAACCCCCACTGCACCGGCAGCACCCCGGCTCCGCAACCTGAGCCTGCACCGCACTCAGTTCCGGAAATCGACGCTGCCAATGCTGGCCTGGCTCTCGCCCTGGTTGGTGGTCTCATCGCCATCCGCCGCGAGCGTCGCAATCGTAAGTAATGTAAAGCTCCTTGTTGGTTGGTTTCTTGGCCCCCATGCGAAAGCCTGGGGGCTTTTTTTATGCTCGTCTAGAAGCCGTCTTAAAAATCAGCCGAGCGTAGGCAGCTCAGTTGCCGCCAGCGCAGGCATTTTTGAGATGGCTTCTAAATTTCCCAGCGATTTTTGCGTAACCACACGCAAGCACAAAGCAGAACTGCGCTGACCAGCAAACCCAATAAAAACTGTGGTGAGGAAAGCGCGGCGGCTATGCGCTCGGGCAGGGTAAGTGGATCTTGAACCAAGACGCCTAAATTATATAAACCGCTGCCGATTTGATCGCGCAACACGCGGAACAGCTGGTGGCTACCCAGTACCCATTTTTCCGCGACGATCAAGGCCAGCGGCAATCCCAATGCCAACATAAAAGGCGTTTTGCGCACGAACGCGGAACTGAACAGCAGCCAAGAAAATAACGGCAGATACCATAGCACCAGCACTATCCAACCGAGAACCAGCCCAAACCCACATTTAAAAAATACTGCCAGCACAGAGCCCATTTCAGGTACAGGAATTTTCCAAACCGAACCTGCATAAACGAGAAAACTGAGTAGAAACAGCGCGCCAGTCAGCAGTGCTGCGCCCACATAAACTGCAGGCGCGCCTATAACGCCTGCGGCCAGTTTGGATAACACGGTTTCACGTTCGGAGACTGGCATGGATTTCCAAAACAGCACGCTTTGATCGCGCCGGTCGCTGTACAGGGTATCCGTGAAATAAAACAGCAGCACGAGCAGCAGAATCACTGTAAAAACGCTAAAAACCGCAGTGAGGCCGTGCACTAAATATCCCGGGTCGGCAGTCACA
>Ga0182793_1001910_pt1 | contig 12411 bp, 8 predicted proteins | sample Passage237A_FD_130498 | JGI IMG/M metagenome (GOLD analysis project Ga0182793, IMG submission 130498) | Cellulose adapted compost microbial communities from Newby Island Compost Facility, Milpitas, CA, USA - Passage2 37A (version 2) (version 2) ...
CCCCCCCCCCCTCGCCCGCCCCAGCCATAATCGGCAGCAGCAACATCAAGTCTTCCACCGTGCGCGCCATGGGGCCGGTTTCCTGGAAGGAGTCGAAGGGTCCGCCGTAATCGACGATATGACCGGTGCGCGGCAAACGTCCCAAAGTCGGTTTGATGCCGGCGATACCGTTGACGTTAGCCGGCCCGCGAATGGAGCCGCCGTAGTCCGACCCTATGTCGAAATACGCACCCGCCGCCGCGACTATGGCACCCGCACCGCCGGAGGAGCCGGCCGGGTTGTAGCCATCGCCGTAGGGGTTGTAGGTCTGGCCGTGGATCAGGTTGTAGGTGCCGCGAGCGCCGCCGCCGAGGGTGAATTCCGGGGTATTGGTTTTGCCCAGTAGAATCGCGCCGGCAGCGCGGGCGCGGGCAACAACAGTCGCGTCTTTGCCCGGCACAAAATCTTTGCGGCCGAGGGTGCCGCCGGTGGAAACCACGCCTGCGGTATCAAAGGAGTCTTTTACGGTGAAGGGCACGCCGTGCAGCGGCCCCAACAATTTGCCTGCGGCGAGCAGCTTGTCCGCCTGCTCCGCCTCCGCCAAAGCGCGTTCGCGGCAGAAGGCAACCACTGCGTTGATTTTGGGATTCACTTGGTCGATACGCGCTAAGCAAGCTTTCACAACATCAACGGCGGACACCTGCTTATTGCGAATCAACGCGGCAATTTCCGCCGCGGATTTATAAATGATGTCCTCGCTGGCGGCAGCGTAGACCGGCGGAATGTAATGCGTCAGACCGAGGGCCGCGCCCGCCGCCACACCCGTGTGGATAAAGCGGCGGCGCGAGAGGGAAAACGAATCTTGCTGTGGTGCCATAGGTGAAGTTTTCATGGGATTTACCTTTGTGGATCCAACAGATTTAAAAGAGCCGGCCTTCCTCTACTCCAATTAATACTCATCAAAAATTCGCGTCACTTCCGCCACGTCTTTGGTTTTGGTGAGAGCGAGTTGCAGCAGAATGCGGGCTTTTTCCGGGACCAGGTTGTCGCCGGGGACGATATTGGCTTCTCGGCGGCGTTTGGTGTCCTGCACGCGACCGCCGAGGGTGCGAGCGGTAGCGACAACCACAACACCTTTTGCCTGCGCGCGTTTAATGGCGTCGCTCTGACCGGTGGTGGGACTGCCAGCGCCTGTGCCTTCAATGATGATGCCCTTCACGCCTTTGGCGACCATGGCGTCGATGAGGTAATCCGGCGCATCGCGATAGGCGTAGGCGATTTCCACTTTCGGCAGAGTTTTGTAATCAACGCCGGCGAATTCCGAACTGGTGGTATGGCGGCGCACCGGTTCGCGATAAAACTTAACCTGATCAGGATCAGCAAAACCGATCGCGCCCACATCCACACCAACGAAGGTGTTTACGCGATAAGCAATATTTTTGGTGACGTCTCGCGCCGGATTGATAAATTGGTTCATCGCGTGCAAAACACCTTTATTCCAGGCGTCTTTAGAGGCAGCCACACGCACAGCGTCGTAGAGGTTGCGCGGGCCGTCGCCGCTCAAGCCGGTCCAGGGACGTTGCGAACCGACGAACACAATCGGCTTGGCGGACTTGACCACCAGGTTCATGTAATAAGCCGTTTCCGCCATGGTGTTGGTGCCGTGGGTGACGACTATGCCGTCAATCGCCGGATCCGCCGCATATTCATTTAGGCGTTTGGCAACGCGCTGCCAGTCTTCAAATGTTTCGGTCGCCACCCGGTCCTGCGGCGCGCGCTGATCGTCGAGAATGATATTGGCGATGCCTTTTACTTCCGGCATATCGTTGACCCAGTCTTCCGGATTAACGCGGGGATAATCTTTGCCGCCGTAATTGGTGATATTCAGACGGTCGCCACCTCGGCTGGCGATGGTGCCACCCATGGACATCAACACAACCGTGGGCAGTTTAGTGCCCGCTTCCGGCATGGCCGGTAGCGGCGCGTAGGTGGGAATTTCTTGCGCGAATGCGGGCAGACTCAACGCCAGCACCGTACCGGCAATGCACAAGCGACTTGGCAAACGGAATAGAGATAAAAATTTCATGTCGGCACCTGCGGGCATCAATATTCGTTGAACATGCGCTGAATTTCTTTCACATCCTTTGTCTTGGTCAGAGCAAGACGCAGGAGAATGCGCGCTTTGTGCGGGGGGAGATTGTCAGAGGTGACGATATTTTTTTCCGCCTGCTTGGCACTTTCCAAAACTCGTCCGGCGCCTTTGCGGTCACTGCGCACAAATATCACGCCTTTTTTCTGGCCGCGTTTAATGGCTTCTTCGTTGTTGTCGGTGAGCACAATGCCTTTGGCACCGGCTTTGACGAACGCATTAATGGCGGTGCCGTCGGATTCTTGATACCCGTAAGTCACATCCACGCGCGGCAAATCTTTTAAATTGCTTACGTCAAATTCGCTGTTGATGGTGTGGCGATAAATGGGTTTGCGATAAAACACGATGCGGTCACTGTCGGCGTAACCGATAGGGCCGAGATCGCGGGCGATAAAGGTTTCCACCCGGTAGGTATTGCCTTTAGTGGTGTCGCGAGCAGTATTGATTTCATCGTTGAGCATGATCATCACCCCGTAACCCTTGGCGTTGGGATCGGCAGCAACTCGCACGGCGTTCAGCAAATTAAAGGGACCGTCACGGCTGACCGCAGTGAACGGCCGCATGGCACCCACCATAACGACGGGCTTATCGGATTTGATGGTGAGGTTTAGAAAGTAGGCGGTCTCTTCCAGAGTGGCTGTGCCGTGAGTCACCACTGCACCAGCCGCCTCCGGTTTTGCCAACCATTCGTTGATGTCTTTGGCGAGTTTTAACAGAATTTTGGTGTCGATACCGCCAGAGCCGATATTGGATTCTTCCAGATAGGAAACATTGGCGAATTGTTTTAATTCCGGTAGATCGGCAAATAATTCGTCCGGCGTGACGCGGCCATCGGAATATTCCATTAATTTTTGTCGGTGAGCGCCCTTGCTTTGGATGGTGCCACCAGTGGTAAATACTTTAACGTTAGGCAATTCCGCGGCTGTTGCAGCTCCCGCCAGAATCATTGCCAACAGGCCACATAGCCCGCTTAAAAACCGCATGCGCAACATGCACAGTCCCCCAAAATATAAACGGTATGTCGAATGACATCTGTGCTGAAAATGACGCGGTGCGGGTGGCAGCCCCTACCAAATTGTTTGTTGTGATTGAAGATCAGGAATGAAAAAGAATTAGCGGATTTGGGGATAGCACGTCGGGATACGCTACAGAGCTCCACCTAAGGATTCCCGGACCGCTGTGAATACTTCCATGTACGCTCTCTCACAACCGGCCGGCGCTCCGGGTCCTGTCGGTGAGAGTCCGAGAATCCTTAGCTGAAGCTCTTTCGCTTTGTGCCAGCGAAGAGAATTTTTAATTCAGTAGTTGCCTTCGCCAACTTTTTGCAATCGCTTCAGCATCCGCATGAGTGAGCTGATCCCTACCCGGATGGGCGAGAGAAGTGGGTTGTTGCAGCGCGGCTTCCATTAATTCAACCGCGCGGCGCACATTATCCATATGATCCTGCCTATTGCCGGATGACGGTCGAATACCATCAAGAGCGGGCATGATCTGATTGCGATAAAGCGATTCGTTGTACAGCAAAAATGCCAACTGAGCCTGATTGGCGGCGGAGGCTTTTAATTCGAGGAGTTTTTCCGCTAACGGAATTTCCTTGCGCATACTCGCATAGGCTTTGCGCGCCTCTTCCGCTGCTGCGGCGTGTTCACCCTGCTGACTGAACATCTGCGCGCGATACATCTGCTGAATATAACTTTGACCGCTGCCCTGCCATACATGCAGCGCACCCCAAGTCAGCGCGGCCATGGGCAAGCCGAAATAAATCAGCTGGCGAATCAAAACATTTCCTGGCGATAAAACCGTGCCGCTGTTCCACCAGGAAGACGTTTCCTTTTCTGTCTCCGCAGCAACCAGCGCATTGCTGTTCTGGCTGTGGCGCATGCGCCAGATAAAGCCGTCGAAATAGTAGTGCATCAAGGTGGAGGTAAAACCTACTGCGAGCAAACAGGACATCAACCAGCGGTTATCAAATTGTGTGGTAATAAAATCGCCGTAAGCCACGCAAAATAAGGTGTAGCCCAATGCCGCCAACCCAATACCCCTGCGGCTGGAACGTGAGTGCAGCCAGGAAAATACTCCCGACCTCGCCCTGCCCTGCTCGGCGATGCGGCGATCATAACGCCAGACGATGGCGAGGTATTGCGTCATATGCACGATGCCCACGGTGGCGAAACCGACTTTAAAACTCCACTCCGGCACCAATTGCGCCATCCACGCGTTGGGGGTGTAGGTGAAATACATAACGCCAAAGGTGCAAATCAATAAAGCGAGTTTGGCAAAGCTGAGGTAAAAACCGCGTCGCACGCACCAAGCCAAATAAATGATGTAAATACCGGTGGTTAATACCGCAGCCCACCAGGAAAAACCGCGCAGAAAATCCATCATGCCCCTAGGCAACACCAACAGCACCGGCATATGAGCGCTGCGGTAGAGATCCTCCAATAACCCCGGAATCCAATCCGCGCTGGCGATCATGATATGCACAAACCACACACCGCAAATCGCCCAATCCATATTGGATGCAAGCGCGCGCGGCGCCTGGTTGTGGCGGTCGTAAATCCGCATAAAACCAAAATGTTGCCGCAGGAAATGCCAGGGGTCCCACAGGGAAAGGAAAATATAGAGATATAAAAAATATTCGACGGGATATTGCCGTAAATTCAAATAGGTCAGTACCACTGCGGAAAACACCAGCGGAATCACCGGCCCCAGCAGAAAACTCCATTTAAACCGGCGGAATAATTCGACGTCGCCATAAATACGGATAAACGTCGGCATATGATGCGCCACCGTCAAAATAATATGCGCCGTAATCACCAACGCCGCCCCCTTCTGCGCACCGTAGTGCTGCATAGCGATAAGGGCCAAAGCGAGAGAGATCAACGGAGCAGCAATAATCAGCAAGGTATCCTGCAGCGGATCCAACACCCAGTTTTGCCGGGGGCGCAGGTCTGCAGCGGAGAGCAAAAAATCGGGCCGGTTATCCACCGGCCCTAGTGCGGTTGCAGCTTTGGTAAGGGGGTTCGTATTCATGCGACTTATAGGACGGAGTCGCGGGTGAATACCCTACTGCCGCATCCCGATAGCCCTTAGCAATCCCGTTCCTGCAGCGAGAGAGCCATAACATGGCATCAGCTTATGGTTTATCTTCGATGCAAAAATAGTCCAATTTGGCGTACTTCCGTAAGCAAATTAAACCTAAACCGCCCTGCTTTTTGCTGAGCAGCCGTTGTTTTTAACCCGTCCAAACGGCAAACTTTGGCGCCCGCAAGGAGCAACAGTTTCACGGACAGCCCGCCCATTCACTGACTCATCACCCTATGCCCCCCGACCAACTTCTCGTCTACCTCACCGTCACCTTTCTCGTCTCCATCAGCCCCGGGCCAGTGATGTTGTCGGCTATGGCGAATGGGGGGATTTATGGGGTGCGGCATGCGCTTTGGGGGATGGCGGGGGCGACGTTTGGCAATTTGATTCTGATCGCGCTGTCCGCTGCGGGCATGGCGCTGGTGTTGAAGAGTTCGGATATGTTGTTCCGCACCATTCAGTGGGTGGGCGCGGCGTATTTGATCTGGCTCGGGTTGAAGGTCTGCCTGCAGCCGGTGGATGGCGAGTTTGTGTCGGGCAAAGCTTCGCGGGATAGCGGCTGGGAGTTGTTTATCAAATCCGTGGGCATTGCAGTGAGCAATCCCAAAGGGCTGATTTATTTCGGCGCCCTCTTCCCGCAATTTATTTCACCGACACAGGCGCTGTTGCCACAGTTGGCACTGCTGGTGAGTTTGTTTGTGGTGATCGATCTGATCTCCATGCTGGTCTACGCCAAAGGCGGCAGTTTTATCGTCAGCTGGCTGCACAGCCCGCAGCATCGCCGCTGGTTTAATCGTGTGGCTGGCGGGGCTTTGATGCTGGCTGGGTTGATGTTGTTTTTTATGGCGAGTTAAAAGTTCATTACTCAGTTAGCCGAGGATTTATTATGCAAGTGCGCGACATTCGCACCTTCATTCCAAGTAAGGACTATGAACAATCCAAGGCTTTTTATCGAGCATTGGGATTTTCATGCAGCGACGCATCGGAAGATTTAGCCATCTTTCAAAGCGGGCCGTGTACGTTTTTTCTGCAGCGCTATTATAACGAAGACTTTGCCAACAATCTGATGCTACAACTGATCGTTGCTGATATTGAAGAAGCCTTTGCACTTATCTCAAATCTACAAGGTTTTGATATTCGCTACCGGCCGATCCAACAGGAACATTGGGGCAAGGTCATCTATCTGTGGGGACCGGCCGGTGAGCTTTGGCATGTCACGCAATTGAATCAATAACGAATCACCTCGCCTTGCAACGGCGGAGTGCTTTTGGGTACGCGGCGGTTGTCGGTGACCGCTTCAAAACCGCTGGCGATTTTAATCAGAGTGGGTTCGCTCCAGGGGCGACCGAGAATTTCCAGGCCGACCGGCAGGCCTTTTTTGGTGAAGCCCATGGGGACAACCAGCGATGGCAGGCCGGTGTTGAGGCTGAGCTGGTTGGGCACGTATTGTCGCTCCGGATCCGTGCGCGGGCCGATTTTTAATGGGCCCGCAAGTTTGTGTGGAAAAATCAACGCATCCAGCTGATAGCGATCCATCAACGCAATCACGTAAGCGCGCCTTTTTCCATGGCGGTTTGTAAATCGGCGATGCTGGCTTTGGTGAGTTCAATTTCCTCCGCATGAACCACAGAGGCAAATAGCAGAGCAAAAAACAAAAGCGGATGACACAGGCGACGCACAACGGAATCACTGGCCATAAGGCCTCCCTGGGAATATGGGCACAGAAGCAGATGATGGGAATTCCTGTGTGAGACGCACGGCGCGGTCTCCACCCCCACCTAGGTGGGGGCGACAGAACCTTGGTGGGGGGTAAATAGCAGCACGTGCGTCTTTTTGCAAAACCGTGCTCGCTTAAAGTTGAGGAAGTCCATTCAAGAGTTCTATCAATTTCCGTTTTCGCTACACCAATGCCATCCGGGGTAAATATGAAAATACCAATTTCCGCCAAAGCGCTGGGCGTGGTCATAGCCCATTTGATTTTCATCGACAGCGCCGCCGCCAAATTTCAAATTGAAGAAGCCACCATCAGCGATATTCAAATCGCCATCCAAAAAAAGCAGACGACCTGCAAACAAGTGGTGGAGGCTTATATCGAACGGGCAAAAGCCTATAACGGCGTTTGTACGGCGCTGGTGACCAAAGACGGTGAGGATGTTCCGGATGTAAAAGGTTATGTGCGCGCCGGTGCGCCGCTGACATTTCCCACCAAAACCGTAAAAGCCGATGCCATATTTCCCAATCTCGCGGGCTATAAAGGTCTGCCGATGGAATTCGGGCGTATGGAAACCACTTTGTCCGATCCCTCCGTTTATGCGCAGATGGGCATGCGCGTGGGAATTCCCGATGCGGGCCAATTAAATGCGTTGGAAACGTTGAATATTCGCGGCGAGCGCTCGGTTACCTGCAAAGGCAAATTTGATGCGCACCCATCCACCGGGCCGCTGCCGCCGGATGCGCCCTCCGTATGTGAACAATTTCGTCAGCAGCCGGATGCTTTGGAGCGCGCGGCGGAATTGGATGCGCAATACGGTTCCAAACCTGATTTAAAAAATCTGCCCATGTATTGCGTGGTCACTGCGGTAAAAGATCCCTATGACACCAAAGATATGCGCACCACGGCAAATAACGATGTGAATTTCGCCATGGACGTGCCGCCGACAGACGCGGCCATAGTGGCGCGCTTGCGCAGTAAAGGCGCGATTATTTACGCAAAATCCATCGCCCACGAATTTAATGGCGGACCGGGCAACCCCGGCGGCGACGCTAAATCCAAAACCCGTCCCATGGGCGGGGGTCTCGGTTTTGGCGCTTGGGCGGGACAACCTTGTAATCCCTATGACACCGAGCGCGTACCGCGTGGCTCCACCAGCGGTTCCGGTGTGGCGATTGCGGCGAACCTCGCCACGATCGGAATTTGCGAGCAATCCGGCGCATCCTGCCAAGGCCCTGCATCGCGCAACGGCATTGTCACTTTGCTGACCACCAAAGGTTTGCTGCCGGACGGTGGCGGTCTAGGTTATCAATGGTTTAACGACCGCGCCGGTATTCACGCGCGCACCATGAAAGACGCAGTACTGGTGCTCGACGCGGCGAAAGATCCGGAGCTGGGATTTTTTGATCCGGGCGATCCGTTTGCAGTAGTGCCGCCGGCGTTAATTCCGGACGCGCCCTACGCCAGTTTTGCGCTGGATGAAAAACAGTTGAAGAAAACCAAAAAACCATTACAAGGTATGCGAATCGCGTTGTTGCGCGAACATATGATTACGCCGACGCGCAACCACGAAACCATCAATGCGCAAATCGAACAGGAAATTAAATCTGTGCTGCGCGATCAATTGGGCGCAGAGTTAGTTGAAACGGTTGCTAAAGGCGCGAAAGACGATCCGGAAATTCCCAACTTGGCCTTTTCCTTTAACGACGCATTGGCAGAACTGCTGCCGCGCTTGATACCGGAAATTTTCACCCGCCACAACGAGCAAGGCGAATTGGCGTTCGCGGTTCCGGGTTACGATGTGACTTCACCGGAATATCTGCTGCAGTTGAGTCTGCGCAAAGCGCCGCTCACCGATGCAGTGAATATGGTGAATTTCGCCAATTTTGGTGCTCTGCCCTGCAAGCTGTGTGCGGATACGGTTTTTGAATTCAATCGTTATCTCGCCGCTCGCGGTGACACACGTATTAAAACTTGGAGCGATTGGGTAGCTAACGCGAAATTCCGCGAGGACACCTCCCGCGCCGGTGCGGAAAATTGGGCGGCTTTTAAAGGCACAACTGACCCCGGCAAAGCCGATGCCCTGGCGCGCAGCTATATTGCGCGTTTAGCGCTGCAGCGCGTTATGCTGGAAAATAAAATCGACGCATTTGTGCATCCGGAAAATACCGTACCCACACCCAAAATTCTGGGACCGAATGTCGGCGCTATCAGCCTTGACGGGATTTCACCATTTTTCCAGATTCCGCGCATTGTTATTCCCGCTGGCATGACCGACGTAATTTATGAGCCGCAATATGCGCTGACCCCGGATAAAACCGATTACATGTCTGTGTTGCCGGATAGCGTCAGCAAAACCAAATTGCGTCATCCTTTGCCCATTTCCATCACCTTTTTTGCCGGACAAGGTGATGAACCCAAGTTGATTAAAGTGGGCACGGCCTACGAGGTCGCCACGCAACATCGCACTCCCCCACCTATGTTCGGTCCTATCACAAAATGACAAAAAGCGGCTTTTTAAGCCGCTTTTTTTGCACTGCAAAACTCCTGTATTTTTCCGATGGGCTAACTCTTTTGGGTTATGGCCACTGGCTGAATCCGTTCATACCATGCATGCGAACTGGTCCGCGCTTTTTCTTTAATTAAGCGCTTAAGAAGAAAAATACAGGTCCGCCATGCCAAACTTGTCGCAATTGCATTTTGTCCGCTATCAACGTCACTTGGTCGCAACGCAGTTGCATTACCCTCTTCCCGATCCCTAACCTGGACTGCTTTTCCTACCGCACATGGGGCGCGGTAAGAAGAAATAAAATTTCGTAACACACAAAAGAATAATGATGAAGACATCTATTTATCTTCACTGCCATTAGAAACGGAAATCAGGTGCGGTGCAGAGTGCACCACCGAGGATTGCCGGAGTGAATACTCGCTTTTCATGCACACAGAGGAACTGAGACACAATGAAAAAAACTCTATCCCATTCTCTCCTGCTTAGTACGGTGCTGGCGTGCGGTTTAAACGCCCAGGCACAGTCGCCACAAAATTGTGGTTATCAACTCGATATCGGCACGCGCAACATAACCCCGGCCGGTTTCAACGGTTGGGCTAGTCTCACCAATATTTCCGGCCCAGCGGCGAGCCAGTTTGAAATTTTTTTGGATATGCACGGCGGCACTCTGCATAACGTGATGCAGGCGGAATACACCCAAGTGAGCGGCGGGTATCAGATCACTGCGCCAAAACGCTTGGCGAACAAGCCGATTATCGCGGGTACGTCTCATGATTTTTCATTTTTGGGCAAAGGCGCCTTTTTGGGTGCGACGCCCTATCTGATTTCCGTCAACGGCGTTAAATGCGATACCGCAGCGCCGCAAATTGGTTTGCATGTCAGCCAAACGCTGTTTACGTCTGCCGGCAATTTAGTCCTCACTGCCAACGCCACGGACAATGTGGCGGTGAGCAAGGTGGTGTTCCTGCACAACGGTGACGTCATTGGCGAAGCCACCTCCGCGCCCTATTCCCTCGAAGCGAATATTTCGGCCTCATCAAATGGCCGCAATACTTTTACCGCTGTTGCTTATGATCACTCCGGCAACGCCACTACCTCGGAAGCGTCTCTGGTATTTGCCGCGATCGATAATCGCTTTTTGGGCACAGCTCCTGGCAGCAATGCCGATTTCGTGCACGCCGCGACTTATTTCAACCAGATCACTCCGGAAGACGCCGGCAAATGGGGCAGCGTGGAAGCGACCCGCGATGTAATGAACTGGGCTCCATTGGATCAGGCTTATCAATTCGCCCTCGACAATAATTTCCCCTTCAAACTGCACACGCTGATTTGGGGACAACAATCACCCGCTTGGATGGACAACTTGTCTCCGCAGGAGCAGCGGGAAGAAATTGAAGAGTGGATGGCACTGCTCGCCGAGCGCTATCCCCACGTTGCCGCCATTGATGTGGTCAACGAACCTCTGCACGCACCGCCGACATTTACCGAAGCCCTGGGCGGCGCGGGCGTAACCGGTTGGGATTGGGTGATTACGTCCTTTGAACTCGCGCGTCAGTACTTCCCCAACGCACAGCTACTGCTCAACGATTATCAGGTGTTAATTCTCGAGCAATTTTCCTACGACTATCTCGCCGTCATCACGCCCCTGTTGGAGCGCGGTTTGATTGACGGTATCGGCGTGCAGGCGCATTTCCTCGAGCGCGCAGATACGGCCACAGTCGCAGCGTCACTGGCCAATCTGGCGGCGACGGGATTGCCGATTTACGTTTCCGAATTCGATCTGAATATCGCCAACGACGCCTTGCACGCAAACCGCATGCGCGATCTGGTCACCGTGTTCTGGAACAATCCTTCCGTTGTCGGCTTGACCCACTGGGGTCACCTGCAGGGGGATGTGTGGCAGGGGAATGCCTATCTGATCCGCAGCGACGGCAGCCGCCGGCCGGGCTTTGACTGGCTGCTGTGCTCTTACGCTGGCGGCGACAACTGCACCGTGCCGGTTTACGTGCCCACCGGCTGGCCAGGCACCGCCAACGGTCTGCAGCTGGAAGCCGAACACTACGATGAAGGCGAAGGCGTGATTACCCTGGGCGGTATCGTCGCCTACGCGGACAACGGCGATTGGATCGGCTACAAGAAAGTGAATTTCCGCAGCGAGTGGGACACTCTGTCGGTCACCTATATGAAAGGCAGCCCCGACGCCGCTTCGATCAGCTTACATTTGGGTAGCCTGGAGTCGGCGCCGATCGCCGAAGTCGCCCTGCCGCTCACAGCGGACTGGGGCAGCGCCGGCACGGTTGATGTCAGCTGGCCAGCCATCACCGGCGAGCACGACTTGTATGTGCGCTTCAACGGCAGCTACGGCGTGGCGAATCTGGATTCCATCCACTTCCATCCACCCCTGAGCGAACCCGGTTTGGGACCCAATTTAGTGAGCAATCCCGGCTTTGAAAACGGCACCACCAACGGCTGGTTCAGCTGGGACGGCCAAGTCTCCGCCACCAACGCCTTTGCTTATGAGGGCAATTACAGCCTGTTGTTGAGCAACCGCAGCGGCAACGGCCCGGCGGTTTATTCGCTGCAAAGCGTGGCCACCCCCGGCGCGACCTATGAAGTGAAGATGTACGTCTCCATTGGCGGCGCGATGGCTGCAGACATTAACGTCACGTCAAAAATCGGTTGCTCCGGCCACGATGACGACTACAGCTGGCTGGTTAACCCGACCACGGTAACCGAGGGTCAATGGGTGTTGCTCACTGGCCAGTTGACTGTGCCTCAGTGCGGCTTGACTGATTTGCTGATCTACGCGGAAGGTCCGGCGGGCGGCATCGATATCTATATCGATGAAGTCTCCGTGCGCGAAGTGCAGGCACAAACCCAAAACCTGATGCCCAACGGCGGGGTTGAAAATGGCTCCACCGCCGGCTGGGTCAGCTGGGGCGGGAGCGGAAAAAGCACCCCCTTACCCGGGAACAA